>Ga0247812_10000232_pt1 | contig 51756 bp, 40 predicted proteins | sample UWRJL149409B1_FD_178011 | JGI IMG/M metagenome (GOLD analysis project Ga0247812, IMG submission 178011) | Plant litter microbial communities from Arlington Agricultural Research Station in Wisconsin, United States - UWRJ-L149-409B-1 | ecosystem: Environmental > Terrestrial > Plant litter >...
CAAACTAACCCACCTAATTTACGGCGTCATCAAAAACGGCAAGCCCTTTGACGCTAACTATTTTGCGAAAGGGCTTGCTATTCAAGACGGTATCTGACCCCCACCGAGAAGCAGCTGATCGAGCTGCTGGGCGAGTTGCATCGCGACGTCGCGGCCCTTGGCCTTTTGCACCGCTTCGAGGTATGGGTCGCGCAGGTCGCGCAGCTCGTCGATGGTGCCGGCTTTCTCCACCTTCAGCTGCAGGGTGAAGCCGCGCAAACCGATCGTGCTCTTGATGGTCTTGTTGTAGAAATCATAAACCGATTGGAATTGCTGGACCTGCGACATGGTCGGCAGACTGGTCGCCTCGACCGGAGCCGGAGCCGGAGCCGATGCCGGCTCGGCCGCCGTCTCCGGCATCACCGCGTAGCTGGTGGTCAGCACGATCAATTCCTGCGCCAGCAGATCCTGCAAGGCGCTCGCCGTCAAGCCCAGTCCCGCCACGTTGCGCAGCAGTTCCTCTTCCGGCTTGTGGCCGTCCACCAGGACCAGCAGCGTGCGCAGGCGCGGCGCCAAGTGATACTTGCGCGTCGCGATCTCCTCCCTGCCCTTAGCGGTCTTGTCGTAAATGGACGTATTCATCACTCTCATTTGTTGCCGTGCGGATATATTTTAGGATACCACCAAATCCGCAGCGCACGATACCAATCTAGTCCTTGATGTCGAAAATGTCGAGCGGACGCGGCACCGGTTTCTGCGTGCGGCGCCACTGGATCAGCAGGCAGGAATAGAGGCCGTAAAAGCCGCCCAGCAAGCCGAACAGCACGGCCGACACCGGATTGCCGAGGAAGTCCGGGTCCAGCGGGATCTGGTTGTGCATGTGCAGGTAGGCCTCGAACAGGCGGTAGATCAGGCGGCTGATGAACAGCATCACCACCAGCAGGCCGAGGTTGCGGTTGGGCGTGTAGAAGAAGCCGTCCGGACGGTTCTCCAGGCGGGTCAGCTTCATGTTGCGATGGCCGAGCGCCGCGCCCAGCGCCGCGCCCGCCAGCAGCGCGCCGAACGCCGCCCAGTTGCCCAGCAGTCTGACGAACAAGAACAGCAGCACGCCGATGGTGACGGCGGCGGTGGCGTAGTGGCGCCACAGCTCGGACTTGGTGCGGGTCATCATGCGTTTCAGGCGCGAATAAATGCGCCACACCGCCAGCGGCACCAGCAGCAGCAGTGTGAGGGTGGTCATTTCCATAATCTGTCCAGACGGCTGAATTCGAAGAACAGCGATTGTACGCCACCGCGCCGGGTTACAGAATGTCACGGAATAAGCCCCGCTGAGTGACAATCAGGGATAGCATAAGCAAACTGAACCGCAGCAGCCCGCCTCTGGACCTTCTTCTGGACCGAAAGGAACTCCATGAACAAACCGTTACCGATGCTGCCCCTGAATCTCGGCCTGATGGCCGCCTCGCCCCAGGCCGGCGCGCAGCAGGGCGGCTACCGCCTGCCCCCCGCCGACCTGCAAGCGATCGTCGACGCTCCCCGCGCGCCCGCCCTCAGTCTCAGCCCCCGCCGCGACCTGGTCGCCGTGGTGCAAACGCCGCCGCTGCCCGGCATCGCCGAAGTGGCGCAGCCGGAGCTCAAGCTGGCCGGCCTGCGCATCAATCCCCGCACCTGTTCCTCGTCGCGCTTTTCGTTCGGCACCGATCTTGGCCTGATGGAGATCGCCACCCGCAAGGAGATCCGCCTGCGCGGGCTGCCGCGCAACCTGCGCCTGTCGGACCTGGCGTGGTCGCCGGACCAGCGCCACCTGGCGTTCACCCACATGGCCTTCAAGGGCGAGCGCGGCGCGGTGGAATTGTGGCTGGTCGATATCGCGGCGCGCAAGGCGAGCAGGCTGTCGGCCCAGCCCTTGTCGGCGGTGCTGACGCGCGGCTTCAACTGGCTGCCGGACAGCAGCGGGCTGCTGGTGCACTGGCGCCCGGCCGGCATCGGCAAGGCGCCGGTGTCGAACGGGATTCCGTCCGGCCCGATCCAGCAGGACAGCGAGCCGGGAGGCCATGCGCGCCAGCTGCGCACCTATCAGGACCTGCTGAAGAACGAGGACGACGCGCGCCTGTTCGAGTACTACGTCACGGTGCAGATGGTGCTGCTGGACCTGCACGGCAAGGCCAAGCCGATCGGCGCGCCGGGCCAGTTCTCGCGCACTTCGGTGGCGCCGGGCGGCGAGTACCTGCTGACGCAGAGCATCACGCGGCCGTATTCGTACATCGTGCCGGCGTCCAGTTTCGGCGAGCGGATCGAGGTGCGCGATCTCGATGGCGCGGTGCTGCACACGGTGGCGACGCTGCCGCTGGAGGAGGGCCTGCCGCCGGGGAACGACGCCGTGTCCGACGGCGTGCGCCATGTGTCGTGGCGCGCCGACGCGCCGGCGAGCCTGGTGTGGACCGAGGCGCAGGACGGCGGCGATCCGGCGCGCGCGGTGCCGGACGGCATACGCGACCTGGTCTACCTTCACGCGGCGCCGTTCAAGGAGCCGCCGCTGGTGCTGGCGCGGCTGGCGATGCGCTACGCCGGCATCGCGTGGGGCAGGGAGGATGTCGCGCTGATCAACGAGCGCTGGCACAAGACCCGCGACTACAAGCAGTGGATGATCGCGCCGGGGCATTTGTCGACGCCGCCGGAGTTGATCTACGCCGGCTCCTACGAGGACCGCTACAGCAGTCCCGGCTCGCCGGTGATGCGCGCCGACGCCACCGGTTTCCCGCGCCTGCTGATCGGTCCCGGCACCACCATCCTGCTCGACGGCGCGGGCGCCACGCCGGAAGGCGACCGTCCCTTCATCGACCGTCTGAGCCTGACCACCAAAGTGAAGCAGCGCTTGTTCCAGAGCGAGGCGCCGTATTTTGAAAACGTGGCGGCGGTGCTCAGCGACGACGGCACGCTGCTGCTGACGACGCGAGAATCGCCGACCGAGCGGCCGAATTATTATCTGCGCGACCTGACGCAGCCTGAAGGCAAGCAGCTGCGCGCGCTGACCGATTATCCGCATCCGACGCCGCAGCTCAAGGATGTGAAGAAGGAGCAGATCCGCTATCCGCGCAACGACGGCGTCGAGTTGACGGCGACCTTGATGCTGCCGCCAGGGTACGAGCCGGCGCGCGACGGGCCGTTGCCGTTGCTGATGTGGGCGTATCCGCAGGAGTTCAAGTCGGCCAACGCTGCCAGCCAGACCACCGGTTCGCCGTACCGCTTCAACGCGGTCAGTTATTGGGGACCGGCGGCGTTCCTGGCGATGGGCTATGCGGTGCTGGACAATCCGTCGTTCCCCATCGTCGGCGGCGGCGATGTTGAGCCCAACGATACCTATCTGCCGCAGCTGGTGGCCGACGCGGAGGCGGCGGTGGACGAGGTGGTGCGGCGCGGCGTGGCGGACCGGCACCGGATCGCCATCGGCGGGCACTCCTACGGCGCCTTCATGACGGCGAACCTGCTGGCGCATACGCGGTTGTTCCGCGCCGGGATCGCGCGCAGCGGGGCGTACAACCGCACGCTGACGCCGTTCGGCTTCCAGTCGGAGGAGCGGCAGTTCTGGCAGGCGCAGGCCGTGTATCAGGCCATGTCGCCGTTTAATAATGCCGACAAGATCAAGGATGCGCTGTTGTTGATACACGGGGAGCAGGACAGCAACTCGGGGACGTTCCCGCTGCAGAGCGAGCGCATGTTCCAGGCGATCAAGGGGCTGGGCGGCACGGCGCGGCTGGTGATGCTGCCGAACGAGTCGCACGCCTACCGCGCGCGCGAGTCGATCCTGCACATGCTGTACGAGACCAACGCGTGGCTGGAGAAGTACGTCAAGAACGCCACTTAGCACCCCGCAGAACGCGGACCGCCAGGGTCAGACCCCGTACGGGGTCTGACCCTTCTGTCGCCGTGCGGGGTTACTGCGTGCGCTTGATCGTCAACAGCGCCACCGGATTATCCCAGCGCTGCGCCTGCGTCAGCGCGGAGCCGGGCAAGCCGTCGTCCTTGCTGACCACTCCCGGATGCAGGTGCACCGTGTTGACCACATCGTCGCGCGTCGCATTGAAGCCTTCATGCTTGCCGCCGACATTGGCCGTCGCCGGTCCCGGCACCGTATCGGCGCTTTCGCTATTGCGCTCGGTGCCGGCGTCGTAGCCCAGCAGCCGCACGGTGGTCGATGCGCCCACGGCCAGCGCCGCCAGCGGCTGCCCCGCCAAACCGGCAAAGCCGTCGTTGGTATTCCCCAGCATGCTGGCCATCGACAGCCGCAGCGCCGCCAGATTCGCCACCGGCACCGTCAGCGTCACGGTCGCCTGGTTGCCGGCGCCCGGCAGCAGCGGTCCGCCGGTCGCCACCGCCGTCGCATACACCGATTTGGAATCATTGGCCAACGCCGCCAGCGGCGCCGATTCGCCGGCTTCCGCCAGATGCTCCAGCGGCACGCTGGCCGCTTCGCCGACATTGAAGATGGCGAAGCCGTCGCTGTGCGCCACCGTCACCATCGGCGACAGCGGCTGCCCGGCCGTCAGGTTGACCAGCGTGACTTCATACGAAGCGGTGGTCGGCGCGGCCGGCGGCGGCTTGATGTCGGGTTCCGGCGTGGAGCCGCCGCCGCTGCAGGCGGCCAGCAGCAGCGCCGCCGTCAGCGCCGTCAGCGGCGTGCGGAGTCGTGAAGAGTGCGTCATGTCGCTCCCCTTATTTCACGGTCAGCACAACGCGGGCGACTGGATTCAGCCAGCGGTAGACCGTGTTATCGAGGGCGCTGACGCCGCCCGGCGCGCTGCCGACGATGCCGCGATGGATATGCACGAAGCCTTCCTTGGTGGCGCTGGCGAAGCCGGTGGCGCTGGTGTTGATGGTCGACGCCAGCTTGCCGCTGGCATCGTTCAGGAACGCCGGGAAGATCATGCCAGGCTGGTTGATGCCGCCGGCGGCGGCGGCCTTCTCGTCGTTGGCTTCGGTGCCGGCGTCATAGGCGCTGACGTTGTAGGTATAGGTGCCAGGCGTGGTCGGGATGTCGATCGCGTTGAGCGCCATGAAGCCGTCGTTGGTCGGCACCAGCATGGCGAGGATGGTCAGCTGGCTGTTGGCGGTGCCGGCGCCGCCCTGGAAGGTAGGGCTGGCGGCGGTGCCGCCGGGCTTCAGCGGGCCGCCGTTCGGGTCGATGACCTTGGCCGCGCCGCTGGGCAGCTGCGCCTGCACGCCGCTGGTGTCGCCCGCTTCGGCGACGCTCTGGATTTGCGTGCTGGCGGCGTCGCCTTCGCTGAAGGATTTGAAGCTGGCCGGGTGGGCGCTGACCAGCAAGGGCGTGAACCAGGTGCCTCGGGTCAGGTTGGTCACGCTGACGGTCAGGTCGGCGGCGAACAGCGTGGGAGCGGCCAGCGTCAATGCGCTCGCCACGGCAAGGCGCAAGGCCATGCCGGTGGATCGTGTGGTCTTCATATCGGTCTCATAGTGGGTTAGCGGGCAACCCCTCGCGCAAGGAATTACCGCTTGGTCTGATCCGATTGACGAAACCTTACAACTGTCGTTTGTATAATTTTGTAACAGCGTAAAATGGGCGCATAGCTACCCGACGGAGTGATGTCATGACCCATCGTGCCCCAGACCCCAAACCGGCCGACGATCCGTCGCCGCCGGACGCCCCGCATCCTGTGCCGCAGGACGATCCGGTCCCCGACCATAATCCCAGTTAGTCGAACGCCCAGGTGTACAGCACGTCCAGCGCGTTGTTGGTGCCGGTCTGGAACTGCAGCGTGATGCGCGGGTTCAGTTTGTATTTAAGCTTGACCAGGCTGGTGGCCGTGCCCGCGCCCTGCTCGAAGCTCAGGTAAACGCGCGACGAAATCCGCTTACCGACCGTGACCACGGTGTTCTGCAGGCCGGTCGCGGCGCCGGCGGTGCTGCTGCCTGCCGCCTGGCCCACGCCCAGTTCGTCCACGCCCAGTGCGGTGGCCAGCTTGCCCTTGCCGGCGCCGCCGCCAAACAGCGCGCCGGCCGCAGTGCCCAGCAGCGCCATCTCGTTGCCGCCGGCCGCGTCGATGCCGTGGCCCAGCACCAGCCACGCCAGCTTGTCGCTGTCCGACACCGACGGCGTCGACACCAGCTTGGCCGACGGCGCCAGCGCCGTGCCGCGCACTTCCACGCCCGCTTCCACGTTGGTTTCGCTGAGCGCCTCGCCTTCCGGACGGCGGCGCACGGCCAGGATGTTCAGGCCGGGGTTGTCGTAGGCGCCGGTGAAGTTGATCACGCCGCGGTCGATGGCCAGCTTCTGGCCGTAGGCGGCATACGTACCGTTGACCACGCGGATGCTGCCGTTGACGCGCGGCGGCCTGCGGTCGGCGATGCGGATGCGCAGCACGCCGGCCAGTTGCGCTTCCAGGCCTTTGCCGGAGAGGTTGAAGTTGTCGCCGAGGTCGGCCTCGACGTCGACGTTCAGCGGCATGCCTTGCGCGGCTTTCACCGGCGGGGCGCCCTTGCCGATGATGATCACGTCGTCGCTGAGCGTCGGCGTGTCGGCGCCGGCCAGTTCGATGTTGGCGCGGTCGGCGCGGAACTTGCCGTCCAGCGCGAAGCGCTTGGCGTCGCGCGTGAGCGCGGTCTGGCCGCTGATGACCAGGATGCGGTCGGGGCGCGACAGCACTTCCAGCTTGTCGGCGGTGAGCTTGAGCTGCATCGTGGCTTCGTTGCCGGCGTAGCGTATCCAGCCGTCGGCCTGCGCGTGGCCTTGCGTGCCGTCGAAAGCCAGCTTTTGCAGCTGCAGCTGGTCGCCGGTCAGGCGTGCCTGCAATTGGCCGTTGCGCAGCTTGATGCCCTGGTCGACCCAGTTGACCACCAGCTTGTCGCCGCTGATGTCGCCGTTCAGCTGCGGCGCAGCGATGGTGCCGCTGCCGTTGACCGATGCTTTTAACGTGCCGTCGATTTCCAGGCCCGGTTGGCCGGCCAGCGGCGCCAGCCAGGCCAGCGAGCCCATATTGGCGCTGCCGGTCAGCGTGAAGCTGCTGTCGCCGTCGAGGCGGCCGTCGCGCAGCTGCGCGCTGCCGTCGAGGCGCACCTGGCCGACGCGCGTGCCGTCGACGTTGAGCTGAACGCGCAGCGTGCCGTCGTTGACGTCGGCGCGCGCGTCGAGCGTGTTGAGGCCGAGCGGTTGCGCCAGGTCGACGCCGGCGATGGTCAGGTCGCCCTGCTCGCGGTGGACGTGGACCATGCCGCCCAAGACCGGCGGCGTGGTCTTGCCGGCGGCCTGCAGGTTCACGGCCCATTCGGCGGCGATGGTCATGTTGCTGCGAACGTTGTCGCGCCAGGCGTCGGAGAGTTGGGCGAGGTAGTTGGCCGGCACGCCGGCGGCCTGGCCTTTGCTGCGCCATGCGGGGCCGGCCTTTTCCAGGCTGTCGATGCGGATGCTGCCCGTGGGTAGATTGATGGTGGCGCCGCCCAGCCCAATCTGCTCGGGCCTGGCCAGGCCGGCGACGCCGGTGCCGTCGGGCGCTTTCAGCTTGAGCGACGCCGGCGCGGCGAGGGTGAGGGCGAAGCGGCCACGGTTTTGCAGCGTGTCGATGGCGCCGGTCCAGGTGTCGTCGGACCAGCCGCCTTTGACGCGCAGCGCGGCGTCGAAGTCGGGGTTGCTGGCGCTGGCCTGCAGCACGTGCGCGCTGCGCGTGCCGCTGGTCTGCAGCCGCGCCTTGTCCAGCGAGATGGCGGGAGAGACGTAGCGCGTGATTTCGATGTCGCTCACCAGCGGCACGTCGGCGGTCGCTTCCGCGTTGCTGCGCGCCGCCGCGCCGCGTGCCGGCGCGCTTGGTGTCGCGCCGCGCAGCGTCGGGCCGCCGGTCGCCATGGCCAGCGTGTTGCCCAGCGTGGCGCTGCCGCGTATCGCGCCGATCTGCTGCTGGCCGGGCATGCGCAGGTTGGCGCCGTCGAGCGTGAGCGCGATGGCGGGGCGGGCGCCGGTGCCGGACAGGGTGCCGCTGGCGTGCAGCACGCCGCCGAACTGCGGCCCAAGCGCGCCCAATTGCGGCGCGTCAAGTTTCCATTCCAGCTTGTCGAGCGGGCTGCCGAAGCTGCCCTTGGCCTGCAGGCTGTTGACCGCCAGGTGCAGGTCGATATCGGCGCTGGTGGTGTCGCCTTTGATCGTGGACAGCTTGGCGTAGCCGGACAGCGGCGCATTGGCCAGCGTCGACGGCTGCAGCGTGAGATTCAAGCCCGCGCGCCAATCGGCGGACAGCCGCGCGTCGGCGGTGAAGGTGGCGTTGACGGAACCCGCCTGCGCCGCGCCGAAAGCGGCGGGATTGAGGCGCTGTATGCTGCCGTTCATTTTCAGCTCAGGCGTTCCCTTGACCATCGCCACGTCGCCGCTGGCGTGCACCAGGCTATCCGGCGCCGGACGTTTGGCCGACGCCAGCGCCAGGCCTTTCGCATCGGCCTCGAAGCTGCTGCGCGGCGCCGCCATCGTGCCGGTGACCACGCCGCTGGCGCTGATCGCACCCAGCAGATCGCTGCTGACGGCCGATAACTGGCGCGCATCGACCTTCCATTGCAGCTTCTCGCCGGGCGCGCCGAAGTTGCCGCTGGCGTCGATGGTGTTCTGCGCAAGCGTCAGGTGCGCATCGACGCCGCTGATGTGCAGCGCATCGGCGCGCAGCTTGCCGTTGCCGGTGAGCGGCTGGCCCAACAACTTGCTGGCCTTGATCTGGAAGCCCGCCGCGACCTGCCATGCCGGCGCGATGGCGCCGTCTGCGTTGACGTCCGCGTTCAGGTCGGCGATCGGATAGCCCTTGCCCAGGGCCGACGGATCGAAATGGTCGGCGCGCAGCTTGGCGCTGAAGGCTTGCTTGTCCTTGAGGCTCAACTGGCCGGTGGCGCTGACGCTGCCTTTGCCCGCTTGCAGGCGCGCCTGATGCAGCTGCAGCATGGCGTCGGCCAGTGTGGCTTGTACGTCGAGGCGCAAGCCCTTGTCCACCAGCGCGGCGGTCAATGCCTGCTGCTTCGGTGTGCTGGTGAGCGCGATGTCGCCGGCCACCGCGGTTTTGTTGATGCTGCTGTGGATGGCCTTCAGGTCGAGGCGGTCGGTGTGCAGCTTGAAGTTGGCGGCATCGATGCCGGCCTCCGGACCGCTGCGCTGAACTTTGCCGCCCCCGGTGAATTTGCCTGCCGCGCCCAGGTCGAGCAGCACGTTGTCCAGGATTGAAGCGGTGAGGGTGCCGTCGAGGCGTCCGCTGAAGCCTTGCAGCGGCAGGCCGTCCTGGTCGATCGGCGCGGCCTTGCCTTGATTGAGCAGCGCGAATTGGCCGGACAGCTTCTGGTCTTTGGCGATAGCCGCATTCAACTTGAGGCTGAATTTCGCCTGCGGCAGACCGGGATCGAAGCCGGCGGGATCGAGATCGCGCCCGGTCAGGTCGATGCTGCGCAGGATGATGGGATCGAACGGCGCCAGCGCGACCATAGCCTCGCCGCTGGCGCCATTGGCCGCGCCTTGCGCCTTCAACGTCAGCTGCGCCAGATCGCCGCCGACTTGCGCCGCCAGCTTCGCACCGTCGGTCCTCGCCAGTGAGGCCTTGCCCTGCAGCGCGAACGGCTTGTCGCCGGCGATGGCCAGGTCGGCCTTGATGTCGCCGAGCGCCGTTTGCGCGGAGGCGTCGCGCAGATTCCAGCTCTTCTTGTCGCCATCGAGCTTGAAGCGCAGCTGGCCGACGACATTGACGCCGCCGTCGTTGATCAGCGTGAGCTTGTCCAGCCGCCCCGACGAAATCGACAGCTTGATCGGCGACGCCAGCGAGTCCGGCATCTTGGCCGGCTCCGACGGCCCGGAACTGAGCACCGTCAAACTGGCCGCATGCAGCTCGCTGATGGTCAGCCCTTCCGAAAAATACTGCAGCGGCGACCAGTTGATGTCGATGCTTTGCGCCGTGACCAGGATGTCCTTGCCGCGATACACCAGCTTATCGATATGCATGCGATGGTACAGCGAGCCGCTGACGCCGGTGACGACGATCTGCCCGCCGCTGGCCTTGGAGACGCGCGCCACCAGCTGTTGCAGGGTCGACTCGCGGCCCAGCAGCCAGAACGCGCCGCCCAGCAGCGTGACCAGCACCGCCAGCGTGATCAGCACGCGCTGCGGCCAGCGCCTGCGCTTGGGCGCAGCGGCTTGAGTGGTGTCGGTGTTGTCAGCCATCAGAAAGTGAATCCCAGCGAGAAGTGCAATCGAAATTTCTTAACCGCGTGGCCGTACGCCACATCGACGTTGATCGGCCCCACAGGACTCTTCCAGCGCGCGCCGACGCCGTAGCCCGACTTGGGATGCAAGGCGCTGAACGAATCGCCGGCGTTACCCGCGTCGTAGAACACCGCAGCGCCCCACGCCGGCTTGAACCAGTATTGATACTCGGCGCTGGCCGTGGCCAGATAGCGGCCGCCGGTGACGGCGTCGCCCTGCTGCACGCCCAGCTCCTGATAGCCGTAGCCGCGCACCGACTGGTCGCCGCCGGCGCGGAACTGGTACACGGCCGGCACGCCGTTCTTGTCGCGCGAAGCCAGCGCGCCGGCCTCGCCGCGGAAGATCGCGTTCGAGCTGGCGCCCAGCGGCATGTACAGCACGCCGCGCAGGTAGCCGCGCACGAAGGTCTCGTCGGTCAGCAGCGGCGACAGCGCGCCGCCCAGCTGCGCGTTGATCGCATAGCCCTTCGACGGGAACAGCAGGTTGTCCAGTTTGCGCCAGGTGACGGCATACGTCAGCGGCAAACTCTTGCTGGTGGTCGACGGCGTGCCGTCGACGGTCTTGGTTTCGCTGAGCAGCTCCAGCGTCAGGCTGCGTTCGAGCAGCGGCGTGCCCCACGCGCGCTTGGCCGCGACGCTGGTCACGCTGGTGACCTCGCCCGAAATGTCGCTGCGCTCGAACGACGCGCCGATGCTGTCGTTGTAGCCTTCCGGCGTGACCGGGAAGTAGAAATTGCTGGTAAGGGTCTGCTTCTTGGTTTCCAGCGTCAGCGCGTTTTTCGAGCGCAGGCCGAAGATCGCCAGGTCGTCGTACGTGAGCGAGGCGCGGTTGCCGGTGTTGGTGCTGAAACCCAAACCGGCGCTGACGTTCTTGCGCTTGTTCTCGACCACGCGCACCAGCAGCGGCAAGGGCGCCATCGGTGCGCTGGCGTTCTGCGCCGGCGTTTGCGCGGCGGCGTCCAGCTGCTCGGTGAGGACGGCGTTGGTGTCGGCGCTCACTTCCACGCTGGCGAAGTAGCCGGTATCCTGCAGGCGGGATTGATACGATTGCAGCGCCGCCTCGCTGTAGTAGTCGCCGGGGCGGATCTGATTCAGGTTGGCGACGATGCTGGCCGGGTAGCGCTTCAGGCCTTCGATGCGCAGTTCGCCGAAGCGCAGTTCCGGGCCGCTGTCGAGCGCCACGCGCAGGTTGGCGGTGTGCAGCTCCGGGTCGACCGCCGCCTGGCTGTCGGTCAGCTGCGCGCGCGGATAGCGCGTCTGCACCACCTGGCGCAGCAGCGCGCGCTTGGCCGATTCCCATTCATCCTGGCGGAACACCGTGCCTTTTTTCAGCGGCCAGCTCGATTTCAGCGCATTGGCGTCGAACTGGCGTTCGGGCGGCAGCTCGGGATTGGGGGCGAAACCTTCGAACACCAGATCAACCTCGCCCACGCGCACCGGCTCGCCCGGCTCCACCTTGACCTGCACCACCGGCTTGACCGCCTCGCGGTCGTAGGTGGCCGTGACCACCGGCGAGTAGTAGCCGTCGGTCGCCACCAGCGTCCTGACCTGCTCGGGCGCCACCCGCACCAGCCGCTGCAGCTGTTCGCGGTCGATGCGGTCGCTGCCGCGGAAGCGCACCAGGTCCAGGTTCTTTTCCAGCAGCTCGCGCAATGGGCCCGGGGCGTCGATGCGCACCTCATAATTGAGGGCGTCGGCGCCATGGGCATGGGCCGCGAACAAGGCCGCTGCCAGGCATGCGGATACTTTTGCCACAACTTGTGCCAAAATTCGTGATCCCGCCCGTTTATTTGCTGGTGATGCCGGTAACATGAGACTCCTTGGTGTACTTGAGCAGCATGTTACCGGATTGCCCCAAAAGATGGCGTACTTATAATATTGCAACATCTGGAAAGAACCGTCATGCTGCCTACCGATTCCGCTCTGGTCCTGTTTAGCGGTGGACAAGACTCCACCACCTGCCTGGCCTGGGCGCTGAAACATTATGCGCGCGTCGAAACCATCGGCTTCGATTACGGCCAGCGCCATGCCGTCGAATTGACCGTGCGCCCGACCGTGATCGAGCGCCTGCGCGCCCACTCGCCCGAGTGGAATGCCAAGCTGGGCGAAGACCATATGATCGACCTGTCGCTGATCTCGAAGATCTCGCAGACCGCGATGACCGAGGATATCGCCATCGAGACCCAGGCCAACGGCCTGCCCAACACCTTCGTCCCGGGCCGCAACCTGCTGTTCATGACGGTGGCCGCCACCGTGGCCTATCGGCGCGGGCTGACGGTGCTGGTGGGCGGCATGTGCGAGACCGATTTCTCCGGCTACCCGGACTGCCGCGACGACACCATGAAGGCGCTGCAGGTGGCGCTCAACCTCGGCATGGACACCCGCATCAAGCTGGAGACGCCGCTGATGTGGCGCGATAAAAAGCAGACCTGGGAGCTGGCGCAGGAACTGGGCGGCCGGCAGCTGGTGGACCTGATCCGCGACGGCACCCACACCTGCTACCTGGGCGAGCGCGGCGCGCTGCACGACTGGGGCTACGGTTGCGGCACCTGTCCCGCCTGCGCATTGCGCGCGCGCGGCTACCGCCAGTTCGCGGGCACCGAGGTGTAGATGGCCCCGCCCACCCAGGCACGGCTGCGCCGGCTGCTGCAGGAACTGCTCTCGCCGGGCGTCCTGCCCGTGCTGGTGCTCGGCGGCTGCCTGGGCGTGACCGCGATCCTGTGGCAGGGCGCCCGCGCCGACGCCGCGCAGGAGGCGCAAACCGATTTCGACAGCCGCGCCCGCGAGCTGGTCAACAACCTGGACCAGCGCATGCAGACCTACATCCAGGTGTTGTACGGCGCGCAGGGACTGTTCGCCAGCTCGCAGTCGGTGGAGCGCGACGAATTCCGCAGCTACATCACCGGGCAGGAGCTGAATCTGCATTTCCCCGGCATCCACGGCGTCGGCTACCTGCGCATGGTGCGCGGCGGCCAGCTCGACGCGTTCACGGCGGCGGTGCGGCGCCAGGGTTTTCCGGACTACCGGGTCACTCCCGCCGGCGCGCGCGACTGGTATTCGCCGGTGCTCTACCTGGAGCCGTTCAACGACAGCAACCGCCGCGCGCTCGGCTACGATTCCGCGTCCGAGCCGACCCGGCGCGCCGCGCTGGAGCAGGCGCGCGACTCCGGCCGGCCGGCCATGAGCGGCAAGATCCGGCTGGTGCAGGAAGCCGGCGAGACCACCGAGCAGGCCGGCTTTCTGGTGGTGCTGCCGGTGTACGCCCAGCCGCCGCCGTTGCGCACGCTGGCCGAGCGCCGCGCCGCCATCGCCGGCTGGGTCTACGCGCCGTTCCGCGTCGGCGACCTGATGGCAGGCCTGGGCGGGCCGCGCACGGCCGCGCTGGACGTGGAGATCTACGACGGCGACAGCATCGTGCCGGCGGCGCGCATGTACGACAGCGCGCCGGGCGCGCCCGGCGCCGCACGCTCGACGCGGCAGCAGATCAGCATCGCCGGCCACCGCTGGACGCTGCGCATCGCCATGCTGCTGGGCGCGGCCGGCCCGCGCGCCGACAAGCCGGCGCAGATCGCCGGGTTCGGCGCCGCGCTCAGCGCGCTGCTGGCGTGGCTGACCTGGCTGCTGGCGCGCGGCCGGCTGCGCGCGCGCGATGCGCTGGCCCGCGCCCGCACGCTGGCCGACGAATTGCAGGAGGGCCAGGCCACGCTGCTGGTGCTGGCCGACAGCGCGCAGCGCAGCCAGGCGGTGTTGCGCAGCATCCTCGACTCGACCATCGACGGCATCCTGGTCGACAACCTGCGCGGCACGGTGCTCAATTCCAACCGCCGCTTCCGCGAACTGTGGAACGTGCCGGAGCAGCTGGACTGGCAAAGCGACGGCGCGGTGCTGATGGCGCATATGTGCGCCCAGCTGCAGCACCCGGAATGCGGCCTGACGCTGGAGCCGCCGCAGCTGACCCTGCCCGGGGTGCAGCGCGGCGCGGCGCTGGCCGACGCGCACGAGGTGCTGCAGCTCAAGGACGGCCGGGTGATCGAGCAGCACACGCGCGGCCTGCAGCTGGGCAGCGAGCCGGCGCGGCTGTGGTCGTTCCGCGACATCACCGAGCGCACCCAGATCGAGCAGCGCGAGCAGACCCGGCGCCACGTGCTCGAGCTGCTGGCCACCGGCGCGCCGCTGCAGACCATCCTGGAGAGCGTGGTGCAGGGCGTCGAGGCCGACAACGAGGACATGTTGTGCAGCATCCTGCTGCTCGACGAGGCCGGCGAGCGCCTGCTGGTGGGCGCGGCGCCCAGCCTGCCGGCCTTCTTCAACGCGGCCGTGCACGGCAAATCCATCCAGGGCGGCCTGGGCGCCTGCGGCGAGGCGGTGCGCACGCGCAGCCGCGTCATCGTCGACGATATCGCCAGCGCGCCGTCGTGGGCCGGATACCGCGACCTGGCGCTGCAGGCGCGGCTGGGCTCGTGCTGGTCCGATCCGATCTACGGCGCCGGCGGCAACGTGCTGGGCACCTTCGCCATCTACCACCGCGACGCGCGCCGGCCCAGCCTGGCCAACATCGCGCTGATCGAGCAGGCGGCGCGGCTGGCCGGCATCGCCATCGAGCAGGCGCAGGCGGCGGTCGCGCTGCGCGCCGGCGAGGCGCGCTTCCGCAGCCTGTACGACCATGCGCCGGTGGCCTTGTGGGAGCAGGACTGGTCGGCGGTGCGCGCCGCGCTGGCCGAGATCGAGCTGTCCGGCATCGACGACCTGGCGCGCTACCTGCAGGCCAACCCGAGCCAGCTGCGCCGGCTGGCCGCGCTGGTGCGCATCCTCGACGTCAACGCCGCCGCGCTGGAGCAGGTCGGCGCGCCGCCGGGGCGCAAGGACTTGACCACGTTGAGCCTGGCGCAGAACTTCGACGCCGCCGCCATGCCGAACTTCGCGCTGGCGCTGGCGGCCTTAGCGCAGGGAAGCCACTTCTACGCCTGCGAAGGCAGCTTCGAGCGGCTCGACGGCGTGACCCGGCTCAATGAACTGACCCTGCTGGTGATGCCCGGCCACACCCACAGCCTGGACTTCGTCATCGTCTCGACCCTGGACATCACCGAGCGGCGCCGCATGAACGACGAGCTGCGCGTGCTGGCCACCACCGACTTCCTCACCGGGCTGCCGAACCGGCGCGAGTTCATGGGGCGGCTGGCCGACGAGCAGGGCCGGCTGCAGCGCGACATCGGCGCCTGCGCCGCCGTGCTGCTGCTCGACATCGACCACTTCAAGCGCATCAACGACGAGCACGGCCACGCGGCCGGCGACACCGTGCTGCGCCAGCTTGCCGAACTGATGCGAGACGGCCAGCGCAAGATCGACATGCTGGGCCGCATCGGCGGCGAGGAGTTCGCGATCCTGTTGCCGGGGACGGAGCTGGATGCGGCGGCGGTGTTCGCCGAGCGGCTGCGGGGACGGGTGGCCGAGACGCCGATGCGGCTCGACGACGGCGCCGCGCTGCATGTGACGGTGAGCATCGGGCTGGCGGCGATGGGCGGGAAGCATCCCGGCGGCGACGCGGCGCTGATCCGCGCCGACCAGGCCTTGTACTGCGCCAAGCGCGGCGGGCGCAACCGGGTGGAATGGCTGGATGTCGAGGCGGATCGGCCGGGAGTTCAGGTCCCGGCCGCTTCCGGTTGAAAAGGGCTAGACGGCTTGTTCCATCGTGATGCGGTGGCGTTGCTTGCGCGAGCGGGCCGAGAAGAACCAGTAGATGCCGACCGGGATCAAGAGCGGCAGCAGCAGGGGCGACACGGCCGCCGCCACGATCACGGCCGCCAGCGCCATGCCGCCCACCATCAGTACGCCGAGGCCGGCGAACAGCAGGCACAGGAACACCGCCACGCAGACCGTCACCACGCCGCCGATCAGCAGGCCGGCGCCGCCGAAGAACAGCGCCAGCACCGCGCCCAGCGGGCCGTCGATTTCGTCGCCGTCGATGTTGACGTGCATGTTGTCGCCGAAGATCGATTGCCAGGCCATCACGGCCAGCAGGAAGAGGACGGCGGCGAGTATCAGTTTCTTGGCATTGGTTTTCATGGCGTTACCTCGGTCGGTGGTGGTTGTTGATTTGCCGTTTGGCATGGTTGAACTGTACCGGGGCGGCCGCGCGCCAGCCAGCGGATTGCGACAGAGCGGCGAAATGGCGGGATGGAACGCCGTCAGGCGGCGACGAACGTGCCTGCAGGCGATTGTTCCTTGATTTAAAGTTATGCCGTCCTATACTGGTAACCTGACTTGCGCAGGGAGGACTCCAACATGGCATGGCTAGAAATGAGCGAGGGTCAATCGATATCCTCGGTATGCAACCGCACGAGGCGCCAGCGTAGCGTCCAGCACCTGTCCGGCGGCGGCCCGAAGGGCCCACCCTCGGCGCCGCCGGCGATACCGCCCATCATCATCACACCGTTCAGCTACCAGATGCCGGAACCGGCCATCGATCCGCGCAAGACGCCGCTGAAACCGCCGATCACCGAGCGGCCGCCTTGCATGACGTGTTAAGGCGGGGTCAGTGCCGACATTCGGACACGAACTCTACCGTAGCGACTGCTACGGTAGAGTTCGTGTCCGAATGTCGGCACTGACCCTTTTTGTTGTTTAATGACAAATCAGAAGGCATGGCGCATGCCGAACGCGACGCCCTTGAGCGTCGCGCCGGGCGTCGGCGCCAGGCTGTTGATGGCGAAATCCACCACACCGTTGCGCTGGTTGGACACATGCATGTAGAACGCGAACAGCGCCGTGCGCTTGGAGAGGCTGTAGTCGTAGCCGGCCGTGTAGTGGGTGGCGCCGGTGTCGGCGCCTTTGCGGATGAAGCCGATGCGGGCGCCGTCCGGCGCGCTGCCGCCGCCGTCGCCGGCGTGGGCCACGCCCAGCTTCAGCGCGTGCGGGCCGATCTGGTGCGTCACCGAAACATAGACGGCGTCGCGGTCCAGCGTGCCGGCGGCGGTCTGGTAGCGCAGCCGTTCGCCGATCAGCGCCACGCGGGTGGCGCCGAAGCGGTAGGCGGCCGCCAGCTTGGCGCCGCTGTCGTTCAGGCCGGCGCCCTGGTATTCGTGGTGGCGCTCCCAGCTGGCGGCGGCGTACCACGGACCTTGCTCGTAGACGGCGGCGGCCGAGGTCAGCGACGGCCTGGCGCCGCCGGCCGGACGCTCCTCGTTCAAGCCCTGCGCCACGCGCAGCTGCAGGCCGCTCCAGGCCGGGGTCCAATAATGCACGCTGTTTTGCTGGCGCCGGTCGAAGGACGAGGTGTCGCTGACGTTGCTGACGGTGGCGGCGGCGCCGTTGCCCATGATGCTCATGTAGCCGGCGGTGGTCGGGTAGTAGGGATCAAGGCCGGCGGTGGCGCCGTTGTAGGGCGTGACCCAGTTGCCGGCGAACAGCGTGCCGGCCGCGCCTTCGAGGCCGATGCGGGTGTCGCGCGCGGCCGGGCTGCCGGCCCCGGTGTCGGGCGACAGCGTGCCTTCGATCTGGAAGATGGCCTTGAGCCCGCCGCCGAGGTCCTCGCTGCCGCGAAAGCCCAGCACCGAACGGTAGTTGCTCATGCGGCTGGTGTGCGCGCCGTCGGCCTGCACGCTCTCCAGTCCGAGGTTGAGGCGGGCGTAGACCTGTACGTTGCTGTCCTGCGCGTGGACGGCGCCGCAGGCGACGGCAAGGAGGCCGAGACTGAGATTGCGCATGATTGCCGACTTTCTATTGTTGTTCAGGTGCTTGCCGCTTATTATTCCACCCCGACCCTTATTTCGACACGAGCCATAAGCATGAGTAACGACTACCCCGATCAAGACGAATCCCAGGACGACGACGCACCGCTGCAGGAGGCGCGCGTATGGGAAGGAAACGGCTGGACCGCGCGCGTCATCAAGAACGATGACGACGAGGGCTGGGCGGTGGCGATGATCAAGGACGGCGAGCCGGAACCGGCGCTGGTCGGTCCGTGGACCATGGGCCGCGACAAGAAGAACCCGAAGCCGCTGGACGTGAACGCCTTCAACACCCTGGTCAAGACCGCCAACGAGGTGATCCGCCGCCACGAGCAGCAGCTGCACGCACAGCTGCACAAGAATGTCTTCGTCAACACCGACGACGGCGGCCAGGTCAAGGTCAACCTCGACATCGTGCCGGACGAGGATGACGCCTACGCCACCTTGACCGCCTTCGACCAGTACGGCGAGGAGCTGGCGCAGGTGCGCGTGGCGCCGACCTTCAAACTCAGTGTGGCGAGCGCGTCGGCCTGGATCGAGAACGGCTACAAGAAGCCGTAAGCGGCCGGGGCTTGCCCTTGCTCAACAAACCATTCCCGCTTCGATGGCAGCATAGCCTGTCGAGAATAGCGGGAGTGGGCGATGAAGGATCTGTTACCGCACTATGAGGCGGAGCTGGCGCTGTTGCGGCGCCTGTGTCGCGGCTTCGCGGAGCGCTATCCCGGCATCGCCGGCGGCCTGATGCTGGCGGGGGAGACCTGCAAGGATCCGCACGTCGAGCGCATGATCCAGGCGTCGGCGCTGCTGGCCGCGCGCATCTCCAGCGGCTCGACGACGATTACGCGCTGTTCACCGAATCGCTGCTGGAGATGTTGTATCCGCATTATCTGCGCAGCTTTCCTTCTTGCTCCATTGTGCAGCTGGACTTCCGCACCGCTGCCGCGGAGCTGCCCGAGATCGTCACCCTGATTCCGCGCGGGACGGTGTTGAAGGCGCCGGCTGTGCGCGGCATCAAGTGCAAGTTCCGCACGAGTTCGGACATCCGCGTCGCGCCGGTCGCCATTGAGTCGGTGCATTTCGCCTCCATCATCAATGCGCCGGGTTCGATCCGCCTGCCCGCCGACGCCAGCTCCAGCATCGACATCACTTTCCGACAGGCCGGCAGGACGGGGCTGGCGGCGATCGCGCTGGACAAGCTCAGCCTGTTCCTGGACGCGGAACCGACGCTGGCGGCGTCGCTGCGCGACGTGCTGTTCACGCGCGTGGCCGCGGCCTATGTGTCCTTCGCTGGCGGTGGCTGGCGGGCGCTGGACGCCGTGCCGTTGCAGCCAGCCGGGTTTGCCGACACCGAAGCCTTGATCCCGTTCTCCGCCAGATAGCATCCGGCCTACCGGCTGTTGACCGAGTACTTCGCGTATCCGGAGAAATTCAATTTCATCGACATCCTGTGGCGCGATCAGTCCGGGGCACGAGATGCGGATCAGTCTGGTCAGCCCGGAGCTCGATCCATTGCTGGCAAAAACGCAGACGCTGTCGGCGGAACTGCTATGCAGCAATCGCGACCTGCCCAGCCATCTGGAAACAGGGCGGCCCGATGGCGATCTGACCATGGATGGCTTGTTCACGCGGACGCCGATCCGCCTGCTGCGCCGGCCCGGCAAGCCCTGCCGGTTCAAGACCGGCAACATTGAAGAATGGAAGGCCGTGATACACGAGGCTGAGAACGGTTTAGCTAAGATGGTGGAAAAAGGATATAAATTTAAAGGAATAGTACGGCGCGATGCTGACTTTACGGCGGAACAGATAGAAAAATTGTTTCCAAAAAATGGAATATTCCAAGATCAGGCATTTTTATCGAGCACAAGAAAAATAGGTGGAGAATTTTCGGGGAATACAAAAATAGAAATCAAAAGCTCTCGTGGCGTTGATGTCAGGTCCGTTTCCAGGCATCCGACTGAGGAGGAGGTTTTATTTCCACCTGGAACTAAATTTAAAGTTATTAGTAGGGAGACTGATTCAAAAAATGGTACATTTTTAATTAAAATTGAGGAGATATGATGGATAATATAGAATCACAACGTGGGTTTGCCTTTTCGAACAAAATCGATGAAGGATTCGGTAATTATCCAAGCGATATGATTTTTCATCGCCTTCGATGGCACGATAAGACGAAACTTAAAACTCCATGGTTGTTAAGTTATTTGGATTTTCGCCTATTAAACCCCCAAGCTACCACTTATCAATTGTTAGATTTCCTGAAAAATTCTGGTGCTGATTCGTCTTTGCTTTCTGATAGATCGCGTGGCGCAATAATGGGGTTAATGGTTGGTGACGCCTTGGGTATGCCAATCGAGTTCACAGAGAGAGATAAAATGATCGTATCCGGCTTCATGGCTGGAGGAGCGTTTAATTTAGATGCTGGTTACTGGACTGACGACTCCAGCATGGCGTTTTGCACAGCGTATAGCTTATGTAAATGCAAAGGGTTTAACGCAAAACATCTAATGGAATCCTATTATTATTGGTATAAATATGGTGCCTATAGTTCAAAGGATGAATGTTTTGATATTGGAAATACTAATCGGCAAGCTATTGAAGCCTACGCTGTCACAGGTAATCCGTATTCCGGCAGCGATTCTCCTGATACTGCAGGTAACGGATCGTTGATGCGCATCGCGCCGATCGCTATTTTCTACGCAAGAGATTTTTATAAGGTAATTGAATTTTCTGCTGAGAGTTCAAAACTAACTCATCCGGCAATAGAGGCGGTGGACGCTTGCCGGTTTTTTTCGTCGCTATTGTATGCCGCTCTTAATGGCGAAAACAAAGAGAAAATATTGAGTGGGTTATGTTCGCCTTGCGCTGGTTACTGGGAAAAAAATCCGCTGGCGCCAGCTATTCAAAAAATCGCAATGGGATCATATAAAAATAAGGACCGCGATCAAATATCCTCATCTGGATATGTGGTTGATACATTGGAAGCCGCTTTATGGGCATTCAATAGGAATGATGATTTTCGGAGTGGTATGCTAGAAGCAGTAAATTTGGCCGGTGATGCAGACACAGTAGGCGCAGTTTTTGGGCAATTGGCTGGAGCTTTTTATGGCGAAACCAATATTCCGTTTGAATGGGTCACTAATGTTCATGAAATGCAGGCACCATATCATTTTGCTCAAGATTTATTATCAATTTCCGCGGATTTGTGATTTTTGCGCTCACCATGCGCACAGACCCGCCCCGACCTGCTAGTATTTCCTATGCGCATTTGCCCACCATAGGAAACCTGATGGAAAGTCGTCTTACCCGGCTCGAAGCCGTCCAAACCATGCTGCTGGAAATCGGCCAGAAGTCGAGCAGCTGCACCGATATCAGTGAATTCCTGCAAGCCGTCCACGCGGCGCTGGGCCGCATCATGTACGCGGCCAACTTTTTCGTCGCCTTGAGCGACCGCGACGGCGCCGCCAATATGGTGCGCTTCGTCTACTTCGTCGACGAGGTCGACGAGCCGCCCAGCCGCGAGGAATTGTTCGAGCTGGTGGCCGGCGAGTCGCCCACCGCCGGCGTCATCCTGAGCCGCCAGAACATGGTGATGACCGCCGCCGAGCACGTCTCCAAGCGCCAGGACAACGCCGACTTCGGCATCGGCACCATCGCCGAACACTGGATGGGCTGCCCGCTGCTGGACCAGAACCACCAGGCGCTGGGCGCCATCGTGATCCAGAGCTACGATAAGCAACACACCTTCAGCGAGGAAGACCAGGCGCTGTTCGCGCTGATCGCCAACCACGTCTCCAGCGCGCTGCAGGGGCTGCAGAGCATGGACCGGCTGGAGCGCGCGGTGCAGGAACGCACCGCGCTGCTGGCGCACGAGGTGGCCGAGCGCCGCCGCGCCGAGAATATCCAGCGCGCGCTGTACGAGCTGGCCAACCTGTCGGCCACGGCCACCGGCGGCAGCCGCCTCAACCTGCGGCTGCACCAGATCATCAGCGAGCTGGTGCCGGCGCAGAACTTCCTGATGGCGCTGTACCACCCGGACACCAAGGAAATCAGCATCCCGTATTTCGTCGACGAGAAGGACGAGCAGGCGCCGGTCAAGCGCTTCGACTACGGCGTCGGCATGTCGTCCTATATTTTGCATCGCAAGCAGGCGATGCTGCTGGACCGCGCCGGCTTCCAGGCGCTGGTCGACACCGGCGAGATGGAGCACCCGCTGGGCAACGTCGATATCGCCAGCTGGATGGGCGCGCCGATGCTGCTGGGCGACCAGGCCTATGGCGTGATCATCGTGCAGAGCTACGACGAGTCGGTGATCTACACCCAGGCCGACCTGGACATCCTGGCCTTCATGGCCAGCCACGTCGCGGTGGCGATCGCGCGCATGCAGGCGGACCGCGAGATCCGCCGCGCCAAGGATGCGCTGGAGGAGCAGAACGCGGCGCTGGAGAACGCGCTGACGTCGCTGAAGGATGCCCAGGGCGAGCTGGTGCGTCAGGAGAAGCTGGCCTCGCTGGGCCGCCTGGTGGCCGGCGTGGCGCACGAGATCAACACGCCGCTGGGCATCTGCGTCACCGCCACCAGCCACCTGGTGGAGGAGCTGAAGCTGACCCGCGAGGACATGGCCAGCGGCACGCTGGACGAGGACGGCCTGAACCAGTTCTTCGACATCATCGACCAGTCGCTGCGCATCATGACCACCAACACGCAGCGCGCGGCGGCGCTGGTGCGCAGCTTCAAGCAGGTGGCGGTGGACCAGTCGTCGGACGATATCCGCAGCTTCAACCTGCGCAAGTACATCGACGAGGTGCTGCTGTCGCTGCAGCCCAAGCTCAAGGGCAAGCCGATCACCATCGACATCGATTGCGCCGACAACATCGAGCTGGCCAGCTTCCCCGGCGCGGTGTCGCAGATCGTCACCAACATGGTGATGAACTCGCTGGTGCACGGCTTCGAGGAAGGGCAGCCGGGCAAGATCACCATCACCGGCAAGCTCGACGGCGACTTCGTCGATTTCGACTACAGCGACGACGGCATCGGCATGGACAACGCCTTGCTGGCGCAGTTGTTCGATCCCTTCTTCACCACCAAGCGCGGCTCCGGCGGCAGCGGCCTCGGCGCGCACATCCTGTTCAACCTGGTGACGGGCGCGCTGGGCGGCACCGTCAAGGTGGTCAGCGCGCCGGGCATGGGCTTGCACTACAAGCTGCGTTTTCCCAAGATCCGCCGCAAATAATCGGGGTGGCGGCTTGCGTCCAGCCGCACCCCGCAAGGCGTCGACTCTCTGGGGTCAGACCCCGTACGGGGTCTGACCCCGCTGTACCGGGTTTACCTGGCGGCCTTGCTGATCTCGACTTCCCAGTCCACGCCCGACTCGACCTTGTACCTGGCGGCGTAGTTGCCCTGGCTGATGGCGACCGCCACTTCGAGCAGGCTGTTCAGGTACACCAGCGGCTTGCCCTTGGCGACGCCGCCGAAGGTGTGCTCGAACGGCGCCACCACCTTGTTGACCTGCTTGCCCTTGTGCAGGATGCGCACCTGCACCGGGTCGTGCAGGCCGATCTTCAATTCATCGAACAGCGACTTGGGGATGTTGGTCCAGACGTTGCCGTACTTGACGTCCAGCACCGGCACGATGCCCTTGATGACGTTGCCGTCGCGGACCGCCTTCTGGTATGGGATCTTGACCACCGATTCGGCCGGCAGCACCGGCCCGACCTGCTCGTAGCTGATCGCGCCCGACGCCAGCCGCGCGCCGACATACGCGTACACGTCGCGCCCGTGGAAGGTGTAGGATTCGCCGGAGCCGGCCAGGCGGTTGACCTGCTCGTCGATTTCGCGCAGCTCGGCCACGCCGTCGCGCTCGGCGATCAGCGTGAACAAGCCGTTGTTGGGGCCGACGAAGTAGCGGCCGGCCCTGGTCTTCAATACGACGGATTTGCGCTCGGTGCCCACGCCCGGATCGATCACCGAGACGAACACGCTGCCCGTGGGCCAGTAGTTGGCGGTCTGGTACAGGCGGTAGGCGCCGAGCCAGATGTCGTAGTCGGGGATTTCATGGGTCAGGTCGGAGACGTTCAGCGCCGGATCGACGCCGAAGGCGACGCCGTGCATCGCCGAGACGGCGCCGTCGCCGGTGCCGAAGTCGGTCATCAGCACCAGCGCGTGCCTGGCGTCGGCGGCATAGGCCGAAGCGGACAGCAGCGCGCCGAGGCAGGCTGCGGCGCAAAGTCGGGAGAGTCGTGGGAGTCGGGACTTGCGGGGCAGCTGCATCGGCGGGATCCTAGTCGGGGAAGCGTTCGTTGATGGCGACGGCCTTGTCGATGTTCTGCACCAGCAGGTCGACGTAGACCGGGTCGAGGTGGTGGCCGGCCACTTCGCGCAGATGCTCGACCACCTTGTCGATCGGCCACGCTTCCTTGTAGCAGCGCTTGTGCATCAGCGCGTCGAACACGTCGGCGACGGCGACGATGCGCGCGTACAGGTGGATGTCGTGGCCCTTCAGGCCTTGCGGGTAGCCGCTGCCGTCGAATTTTTCATGGTGCTGGTGGGCGATCACGGCGGCCGCCTTGAGGATCGGGCGCTGCGAGCCGTCGAGGATGGACAGGCCGACGGCCGGGTGCTGCTTCATGATTTCCCATTCGGCCGCGTCGAGCTTGCCCGGCTTGAGCAGCACCGCGTCCGGCGTGGCGATCTTGCCGATGTCGTGCATCGGCGCGGCGTGGCGCAGCACGGCCGTTTCGTCTTCCGGCAGGCCGGCGGCCTGGGCCAGCAGGTGGCACACTTCCGACATGCGGCGCACGTGGTTGCCCGCCTCGTTGGAGCGCGATTCGACCACGTCGCCGAGCCGCAAAATCAGCTCGGCCTGGGTGTCGGTGATTTCCTGGGTCAGCAGGATGTTGTCGAAGGCGATGGCGACGCCGGAGCAGAACACTTCCAGCAGCTTGGTGTCGATCTCGGAGATTTCCTCGACGCCCTTGAGCACCAGCAGCGAAGCCTTGCCGCTGCTGTTGGGGAAGTAGCCGATGTAGGTGTCGCCTTCGACGCGCGAGATCTTGTTGCTTTTGGCGGCGTCGAGCTTGGCCAGCACGTCGGCGGTCAGCAAGCCGCCTTCCTCGTCGCCGATCTGGGCCAGGATTTCGTAGTCGTTGGCGCCGCTGATGGCGGTGGCGCCGCGCAGGCGCAGCAGCATGCTGTGCTCCAGGCGCAGCAGCGCGACCACCTGCTGCAGCAGGCCGTTGGCGAAGTCTTTCAGGTTGCGTTGCTGGAAGATGTGGGCCGAGGCGGCGATCACCCGCTCCAGGCCTTCGCGGTAATTGAGCTGGGCGCGCCGGGCGTCCTCGACCTTCATGATGTCGCGGTAGGCGCGCAGCGCGGCGAAGGTGGTGGTGAACAGCTTGGTGCGGTCGAGCTCGGTCTTTTCCTTGTAGTCGTTGATGTCGTAGTTGACGATCACGCGCTCCTCGGGGGCCTGGCCGGGCTGGCCGGTGCGCAGCACGATGCGGGTGAACTGGTTGTCGAGGTCTTCGCGCATCCAGCGCGCCACTTCCAGGCCGCTGTCTTCTTTTTCCATCACCACGTCGAGGAAGACCAGGGCGACGTCGGTTTCGCGCGACAGCACTTCCTTGGCTTCGGCGCCGCTGTAGGCGTGCACGAAGCTCAGCGCGCGGCCATCGAGCCGGAAACGGCTCAGCGTCAGCTTGGTGATGTCATGGATGTCGGGTTCGTCGTCGACCAACAGGACTTTCCACGGCGCTAACTTGGGCGAGGCAGAGGACAAAAAAGACATATGAACAAATTCCGCAAAATGACACCGACAGAGTGAATTTCCCGATTGTAGTCTGAGCCACAGCCATTAACAACAGGCAATAAAATTTCCTGCTGCCTTGCACAACACCTTTGGCTACTCTACCGTACGCTGTGATACATATGGCGAGGTTTGCGCCGCTGGTAACGCTAACTGCACACACCACAATACTTCGTTTTTAGCAATATTGCTATCGAAAAACAAAGTTTTTTGTAAAAAGCGGCGGCCGGGTGTGGTCCGGAAACAGCATCGGCCATGCAGCGCGGCCGCCGGCTCAGGGCGGCGCAGTGCCGAGGATGCGGTCGTCGCCGGGCTGCGGCATACCGCGGCCGTCGGTGTTGTTGGTGAGGAGGTACAAGCGGCCGTCGGGCGCCACCACGACGTCGCGCAGTCTGCCGTACTGCCGGGTGTAGAACTCGGTGGACGTGCCGACGGCGGCCAGCGGCACCTTGCGCAGCCGTTCGCCGCGCAGATTGGCGATGTAGAGGTTGCCGCCGCTGATGGCGATGCCGCTCGGGCTCGCTTCGGCGGTCGGCCATTGCTGCACCGGATCGATGTAGCCGGGCCGGCCCACCTTGCCCTCGGCCGCCGGCCAGCCGTAGTTGCCGCCGGCCTTGATGACGTTCAGCTCGTCCCAGGTGTTCTCGCCGAACTCGGAGGCGTACAGCGTGCCGTCGCCCGCCCACGCCAGTCCCTGCACATTGCGGTGGCCGTAGCTGTACACGTAGGAGCCGGGGTAGGGATTGTCGGCCGGCACCCGTCCGTCCGGCGTCATGCGCAGGATCTTGCCGGCCAGCGAGCCCAGATCCTGCGCTCGGCTGGACGTGCCGGCGTCGCCGGTGGTGGCGTACAGCATGCCGTCGGGGCCGAAGGCGAGGCGGCCGCCGTTGTGGTTGCTGCGCGACGGAATGCCGCCGAGCACCGGCTGCGCGGCGCCCAGCCTGGCGTTCGCGCCCTGGCCCGTGATCGGATAGCGCGCGATGCGGTTCTCGGCGCCGGCCGTGAAGTAGGCGTACAGGTAGCCGTCGCGGACGATAATGCCCAGCAGGCCGCCTTCACCAGTACCGTCCACGCCGGCGATGGTGGCGATGCTGGTCAGGCCGCCATCCGCGCCCACCGCCAGGATGCGCGCCGAGCCGCGCTCGCTCACCAGCGGCGTTGTGCCATGGAAGGTGAGCGCCCACGGCGCCTGCAGGCCGGTGGCGAGCGAGGTCGGGCCGCCCGATGGCGGAGCCGGCGTGGCCGGTGGCGCCGGCGTCAACGTTGCCACGCCGTCGCCCGAACCGCCGCCGCATCCGGCGATGCCGTAGACCATCACTGCGGCCAGCGCCGCCGAAGCTGTTCTATTCCACATGACCGCTCTCCTTGAAAAGCCTGCATACATTATCGGCCGCATCGGCGCGGACGCGACGCACGCTAGCGCGGACGACAAAAAGCCCGCAAGGAGCGCGAGCTCGTTGCGGGCCGATGTGGCGGGACGACTGATTAGCTGAAAGTCAGCGCCGGGAAGCCGGTCAGGTAGCCGACGGCGGCGCCGTAGCGGTCGCGGTAATTGGCGCGGATCAGCGGATCGAGCGTGGCCTGCACCTTGCCGTGCAGCGCCGCTTCCCAGTCGCCAGGGTGCTGGAAGTTGCTCATGATGTAGGCGAAGCCGTTGATGTCGTCCACCGCGTGCAGGCCGGTCGACTCGGCGCCCGACGGCGTCGACAGGATGCGGGTCAGCGCCTTGGTGTCGACGTTGTAGGCCCACAGGAAGTTATTGACGTGGGTGCCGCTGTCCTCGCCGACGAACAGCGTGCGCAGCTTCTCGGAGAACTTGATGTTGTCCGGATTGGCGACCTTGTCCGGATTGGCCAGGTTGCCCAGCGCGTCGGCAGTCTTCAAGTCTTCGCTCAGCAGCGCAGGCACGGCGGCCATGTCGACCGGCACCCATTCGCTGTCGATCGCGGCGCCCGACAGATCCTTCTGGCCGCCCTTCATGTTCAGCGCGTAGACGGCGCCGGCGCTCGGGCCCTTGATCGAGATGCCGCCGGAACCGTTGGTCATGGCCGAGCCGATCGCGGCGATGGCCGAGTAGGCGATCTTGTCCTTGGCGTTGACGGTGGTGCCTTCCATCTTGGTGAAGCCCATGCTGCCGCCCTTGTACGCGGCGTAGCGGTGGGTCTCCAGGAAGGCGGCGGCCTTCTCCATGCCCGGCACGATCTTGATCCAGTTGAACTTGCCGTTGAAGGCGATCTTGGTGTACGACGCGTCGGCCGGGTCGGCGGTCTTGACGTCCATGATGTCGCCGGCCTTGAGCTTGTCGGCCAGCGCCTTGATCTCGGCGCTGCTGGCCTTGCCCAGGCTGATCCACTGCAGGTCGGCCGAGCCGCCGTTGTCGGTGGTCTTCTGGTTCCACTTGGCGACGTACAGAGCGCCGCTCGACAGGTCCTTGGCCTTGTCGGCGATGAACATGAACAGGCCGCCGTTGGTGGCGTCGTCGCCCATCAGCGTGGTGCGCTCGTCCGGCATCACCTGCACCAGCTCGTGCGAGATGCGGCCCAGGCAGTAGTGCTTCTTGCAGCTGCCGGTGCCGTCCGGGTTGACGGTGATTTCCGGCAGGTGGCCGTAGTGGTAAGGGTTGGCCTTGGTGGCGTCGCCGAACAGGTTGGTGCTGAAGTTGGCGAACTGGGTGTTGCTGCCGATGACGGTCGCGTCCGGCTCATACTCTTCGCTCGACAGGTGGGTGTTCCACGGCGAGCGGCTGGCGCCGCAGGTGATCCACAGGCCGTTGGCCGGGCTGGTGTCGACGTTGTGGTATTTGACCAGCGACAGCGCACCGGTGGTCTTGTCCTGGTCCAGCGTCAGGATGGCGATCGGCGACGGCAGCATGCCGTACACCGAGTCGCCCTTGACGTTGCGGGTGGTGTATTCGAACTGCACCACGGCGAACACGGCGTTGCCCTTGATGCCGGGCACGGTCGGCGCGGCCAGCTTCAGCAGCGAGGTGCCGTCCGGCGCGTCGGAGAAGAACTGGCGCGAGTTCGGATCGGTCTTGTCGAGGATGGGCTTGTTGTTGATGTCGTAGTAGCCGCCGGCCAGGATGGTGCCGCCGCTGCCGTTCGGGACCGCCGCGCCGGTGATGAAGAAGGTCTGGTAGGCCAGCGCGTACGGCACGTTCTTGCCGTCCGAGTAGGTGGCGACCATGGCCGAGGACACCGAGGTGGTGGCCATCTTCGGCGCGTCGGCCAGCGACGGCGCGGCCATGCCGGAGAAGCTCACCGACATCAGCTGCGCCGGCGGATTGGCCGTGTCGCCGCCGCCGCAGGCGGCCAGCAGGGCGGCGGTGGCGCTGCCGCCGGCCAGCGGCAGCAGCGGCGCGCCGGACAGGAACTTCAGAAGGCTGCGGCGGGACGTGTCGAGGGACTCGGTCATGATCAATCCTGGGGTAAAAAGGGGCCATTCCATGTGCCTGGCGGGTGCGGCGGCATCATGCGAAGCGGTGGCGTTGCTTCGACGGGCGCAATATTATCGATTCGGTATGACAGGAGCGTGACATGCCGATACAAAGCGCTACACGCCGATACATGGCGCGGCCTGGTAACAAATCGATTCAGCGCGGGCAAGCGGCGGGGAAAAGAGCTATATTGTTTTCATGAACCGAAGGAGGAGAAGCACATGCGCCTGATTACCCGAACCACGCTGGCCGCCGCCGTCGCGCTGCTGGCCTGCAGCGCCGCCTGGGCGGAAGTGAGCGTCACTTACGTCAAGCCGGAGGACTACCTGGACGTGCCGCGCAGCGAGATCGAGCGCGACCGCATGCTGAAGGATTTCAGCGACTACTTCGCCAAGCTGGACAAGAAGCTGCCCGCCGGCCAGACGCTGAAGATCGAGGTGCTGGACATCGACCTGGCCGGGCGGCTGTACCCGCGCTACAACGGCGAGGATATCCGCATCCTCAAGGGCGGCGCCGACTGGCCGCGCATCCACCTGCGCTACACGCTGGAGCAGGACGGCAAGACGCTGCGCAGCGGCGACGCGGAGCTCTCGGACATGTCCTACCAGGACCGCGTGCCGCGCCACTTCGACAACGACACGCTGCGCTACGAGAAGCAGATGCTCGACGACTGGTTCAGCAAGAGCATCGTGCCGAAAGTCGCGGCGCGCTAGTCGATGCGGTTCACTTTAGGGAACTTGGCCAGGAACTCCGGCGCCATCGGCGTCACCTCGCTGCTCTGGTAGTTGAAGAAGACGAAGCCGGACTTGGCCATCGCCACCAGCTTGCCGTCGCGCGGCCGGGTGACGCGGAAGGTGATGTCGCCGCCGTACTGGTTGAAGTCCATCACGCCGACCTCGAACACCAGCTGGTCGCGGGCATGGGCCTCGGCCTTGTAGGTGGTGGCCAGGTCGGTGACGATGATGCCGACGCCGTCCGAGCCGGCTTCCTGCACGCCGAACTCGAACAGGAAGCGCGCCCGCGCCTCCGAGATCATCGAAATCATCGAATCGTTGCCGAGGTGGTTGGCGCCGTTGATGTCGGTGACGCGCACGGTCAGCTGCGTGGAAAAATAATATTGGTCTTCCGGGAAGTCCAGTTTCAAGCGGGCCATGATGCCACCTCATCCTAATGTCGATGGCGGTATTATGCCGCCGATCTCCCTTTAGTGGCAGGACCGCATCACTGATTCTGTGTACGATCAGGCATCAACTTTGAAAGGAGCTGCCATGTTCTACGGTCTGACTCAGCTGGGCGTGATCCACACCTTGATCAGCCTGGTGGCGGTGTTCGCCGCCGTGATCGCGTTCTTCCGCGACAAGGGCATCAACCCGGCCAACACGCTTGGCAAGGTCTACATCTGGGCCACCGTCCTCACCTGCCTGACCGGCTTCGGCATCTTCCAGCACGGCGGCTTCGGCAAGGCGCACGTGCTGGGCATCATCACGCTGCTGACCCTGGGCGTGGCCTGGTGGGGCGACCAGGGCAGGTTCGGCGCCAAGTCGGCCTACGTGTCGACACTGTGCTACTCGATCACCTTCGTGTTCCACATGATCCCGGCCGTGACCGAATCGAGCACCCGCCTGCCGCTGGGCGCGCCGCTGCTGTCCAGCCCCGAGGCGCCCGAGCTCAAGGCCGCCACCGGCGTGCTGCTGGTGCTGTACGTGATCGGCGCGATCCTGCAGGTGCGGCGCCTGAAGGCGCAGGGGAAATAGTGGCCGGCGTTGCGCGGATGCATACGGCAAGATGCAAAGTGCGGCGCCTGAAGGCGCAGGGGAAATAGTGGCCGGCGTTGCGCGGATGCATACGGCAAGATGCAAAAATTGTATTTCTATGTCACCATGCGAGCTAACCTACAAGGTCAACTTCATCCCGGCGGGAAGGGCGGTCAAGCATGGATAGCAGCGCGCTGCAGCAAGAGCCGGAGGCCGAGCAACGCCGGCTGGGGGAACTGTCCCGTTACGCGATCACGCTCGACGAGTCCGATCCCAAGCTGGACCTGATCACCAGCCTGGCGATCAAATCGGTGGGCGCGGACATCGGCGGCATCAGCATCGTCTACCAGTCGCAGATCTGGCTGCCGTCGCGGGTCGGCATGGAGGCGCGCCAGGTGCCGCGCTCCGGCTCGTTCTGCACCTGGGTGGTGTGCGCCGCCGCCGAGGCCGACTTCTTCGAGGTCGAGGACGCCGTCAGCGACCCGCGCTTCCGCGCCAATCCGCTGGTGATGCAGGCGCCCCATTACCGCCACTACGCCGCCGTGCCGCTGCACGGCGCGCGCGGCTACCTGCTCGGCACGCTGTGGGTGATGGGCACGCGCAGCCGCCGGCTCGGCTCCGACCATGTGCTGATGTTGCAGGGCATGGCCAAGCTGGTGGTCGACACGCTGGAGCTACGCTATTGCAATGAAGTGACCGGCATGTCCAACCGCACCGTGTTCCTGCACCACCTGCAGCTGGGGCTGGAGCAGACGGTGCAGCCGCATGTGGTGGTGGGCTTCGTCGACCTGGCCGGCTTCCGCCGCCTCAACGACGTGTTCGGCCGGGGGCAGGGCGACCTGGTGCTGCGCGAGATGGGCGAGCGGCTGGCCGCCTGGGCCGGCCCGGAGAACCTGCTCGGCCACCTCGGCGGCGACCAGTTCGCGTTCGCGCTGTTCGGCGAGCGCGCGCAGCATGCCCGCCTGCTCGATCAGATCGCCGACTGCGTCGGCCGGCCGTTCGTGCTGGGCCAGGGCGGCGTGCACGTGCTGCACGCGCGGGTCGGCGTCGAGCACCACGACACCCCGTACAGCGGCTCGGCGGTGGCGCTGCTGGACGCGGCCGACACGGCGGCGTCGTCGATCCCCGGCAACCTGCTGCGCACCACGGTCAAGCAGTACGGCTCGGAGCTGCTGGCGCGCTCGCACATGGTGTTCGAACTGCAGGGCGCGCTGGACGGCGACCCGCGCCACGGCGCGCTGACGGTGCACTACCAGCCGCAGGTCAACTATGAACAGGGCACGCTGATCGGACTGGAGGCGCTGGTGCGCTGGCAGCACCCGCGGCGCGGCATGGTGTTCCCCAACAGTTTCATCCCGCTGGCCGAGAGCACCGACAAGATCTACCCGCTCGACCTGCTGGTGCTGGCGCAGGTGTGCCGCGACATGCGCTCGTGGCTGGACGCGGGCTTGCCGGTGGTGCCGGTGTCGCTCAATTTCTCGCGCCGCTCGCTGCTGCATCCGCAGGTGATCGGCGACCTGAAGCGGGTGCTGGAGTGCTACAACATTCCCGGCCACATGCTCGAATTCGAGGTGACCGAGAGCCAGCTGCTCGAGACGGTGGAGCTGGTGGCGCCGCGCGTGGCCGAGTTCCGCGCGCTGGGCGCGCGCATCGCGGTCGACGACTTCGGCACCGGCTATTCCAACCTGGACGCGATCAGCAGCTTCCCGTTCGACCGGCTCAAGGTGGACCGCCAGTTCGTCAACGGCGTGGCCGACAGCGAGAAGGTGGCGGGGCTGTTCCACCTGATCCAGGGCATCGGCGAATTGTTCAAGGCCGAGCTGCTGTGCGAGGGGCTGGAGGAGGAGGCCGACCTGGCCTGGCTGGCGCAGCGCGGCGCCGTGCGCGTGCAGGGCTGGTATTTCAGCGCGGCGCGCACGCCGGACGCCATCGTCTGCATCCTGAAGGCGTTGAGCGGCCGCGCCGCGGACGCGCCGCCGCTGACGGTGCGGCAGCTGCGCGACCTGCTGAAACCTTAAAGCTGTTCGCCGAGGAAGAGCAAGGAATTGCCGTGCGCCTGCGCGGCGGCGCGCTGCCGGTAGCTGTCGCGGTGGTTGCAGTTGAAGCCGTGCTCGGCGCCTTCATAGACGTGGATCTCGACCTGCTCGTTGTCGTCGAAGGCTTCGGCGATGTGCTTGACCGCATCGAGCGGGATATGGCTGTCGGCCGAGCCGAAGTGCATCAGCACCGGCACCTTGATCTCGGGCGCGCGCTCGAGCGCATGCTGGATGCCGCCGCCGTAGTAGCACACCGCCGCGTCCACCAGGCCGTTGGCGGCCGTGTGGTAGGACAGGCGGCCGCCGAAGCAGAAGCCGACCGTGGCCAGCTTCTGGCCGGCGGCGGCGTCAAGCGCGCGCAGCGTCTTGACGGTGGCGGCGATGTCGCGCTGCGCGGCGGCGACGTCGGTCGCCTGCATCAGTTCGCTGGCGCGCTTCCAGCTGACGGCGTCGTAGCCCAGTTCGATGCGCGCGCCGTGGCGCCAGAACAGGTCCGGCGCCAGCACCACGTAGCCGTCGGCCGCGTACTGGTCGGCGACGTTGCGGATGTGCTGGTTGACGCCGAAGATTTCCTGCAACAACACGATGGCCGGGCCCTTGCCGCCGCGCGGCAGCGACAGGTAGGCGCCGAAGCTGCCGTCGCCGCTTTCAATATCGATCCACTGGGAATGGGTTTCCATGCTGGTCCTTGTACGATGGTTCGCAAAGCGGCCATCGTACCCGGTTTCGCGGCGCCGTGCAGCCGCGTTCAGTTGTCCCTCAATTGTCCCTCAGTTGTGCACTTCGCGCGTGTAGATCACCGGGCCGGAGCGGTAGATGCCGAAGGTTGCGCGGCCGGGGTACGGGGCCGGCAGATAGTTGTTGTACCAGTGATCGGGATACAGGGTGACGTCCACCGAGCCGGCGACGGGCGAGCTCAGCAAGAAGCCGGCCTTGCCGCCGATGAAGGTCAGGCTGTTGGCGCCTTTCATGGTCAGCGCCGGGCAGGTCACCGCCGCGCCGCCGCTCTTGCAGTTGGCGTAGCTGATGTTGCCATTGCCGATGCCTTGGGCGTCGGACGCGTAGGCGGCGTTGAAGACCCAGGCACCGGCGGCCGAATAGTATTGCGCCTGCACGCTGACAGGCATGCCGGAGCTCACCGCGCCGTAATTGTTGGCGATGATCATGCGGCCGCTGACCACGGTGAGCGCAAGTTCCGTCGAGGCGCCGTTGCTGCGGGCCGAGGTGGCGGTGTCGGTATCGACCGCGCGCACGTAGATGTTGGCTGGCAGCGAGGTCGCGCTGGTGAAGGTGAAGTTCGCCAGCGTGGCGTCGATGTTCTGCATCTGCGCCGTGCCTATAGGTACATAGGCCAGGATGCCGACCCCCTTGGTGAAGGTGAATGCGGCTGGCGCGGCGTGGACCATGGCTCCGGCCGTGGACGCGGTGGCGCCGCCCGGCGTGGTCCATGCCGACAGCGTGATGGGCTTGGCCAGCGAACTGGCCGTATGGACCGTGTCGGTGATGTAGTTCTGCGTCAGCGCCGGCGGCGTGGCGCCATTGTAGGCCTTGACCACGACGTAGAACGGCTGCTTCGAATAGATGAAATTGCCGCTGCCGTTGGCCGTTCCGCAGGGATTGCTGATGCCCCCTGCCAGGCCGCAGGGCATGGGCACGCCGGCGATCTGGTTGGACGGCAGTTCGTCGAAGGCGCGGGTCGCCGACGGCGCCGCCTTGTTCGGCAGCAGCACGTCGAAGTGGTCGGGAATAAAGCGTAGCGTTTTCGTGCCTTGCGTGTTGAAGCCGCCGGCGGGATTGCTCAGGTAATTGCTGGTGTAGTTGGCCAGCGAGGCCGAGATGGTGATGTTGCCGACGTCGCTGTAATTCCAATAGCCGTTGGCGCCGCTAACGCTGTTGGAGACGCCGTTGCTAATCGCGGCGAAATCGCCCGCCTTCACGACGCCGTTGGGATTGTCGGTGGAGATGGCGACGGCGGGTTTGAAGTTTTCCGCCGTTTGTTCCTTGCCGAAGTTGGTGGTGACGTTGCCCAGCATGTTGACCGCAGACAGCTTGACGGTGAACGGCGCGCTGGCATGGGCAAACACGCCGGCCGGCAGCGTCGGCGTGTTGGCGACGCGCAGCGGCACGATATCGATCCTGGCAGGCGCCGCCGTAAAGGAGTTGGCGCCGGTGGCGTTGAACGCCGATCCTGTGCCGTAACTGGCCGTCAAGGCCACCTTGCCTACTTCGGGATACTGGAAGTTGGCGCTGGCCGTGCCGGAGATGTCGAAGGCCAGGTTGATCGTGCTTGAGGTGCCGTCGCACGCCACGCCGACGTAGCTGCCGGCCGCGTTCATGATCTGCAATGGCACATTGGCGGCCTTGCCGGGGACCGGATCCTTGTAGTCGCATTTGAAGTCGATCGGCGCGGCGGTCAGGCTTTTGAGCAGCGGCACGCAGCTTTGGTTGTTCCCCTGCGCCTGCAGCGCCTGCACCGTGACCTTGACGGCGGCCATCGAAAGGTGGTCGGGCACGGTGACGACCAAGCCCTTATCCTGGAAGTTCATGTTGCACTGGTTGCCGATGCTGCTGTCCATATCGTTGACGCACGTGCTGGCCTTGGCGACGCCTGGCGCGCTGGCCGACAGCGTCACGTCGCCGGGTGTGAACTGCTGCACGGTGCCGGCGCCGCTGCCGCTGATGGTGAAGCTCTGGCCGCCGGGCGCCAGCGTCACGGTGGTGCTGGTGCTGTAATGCGGCGCGGTGCACGCTGCGTTGGCGCAGGCGGTGATGGTCACGTTTTGCGGCTGGCAGGTCAGCGCGGTGCCGCTGTGGTTGATCTGGATATGGTCGGGACCGCCGGCGGCCGGCGGCTGTCCCGCCGCGCAGGTGGGCGCCGGCATGCCGTAGCCGCTGTTGTTGGTGACGCAGCTGCAATTGACCGAGCCGGGCGCGGTGCAGTAGATGGTCTTGCCGACCTTGGCCGCGTAGTTGAGGGTGATGGCGTTGACGATGGCGTTGCCGCTGATGTAGGCGTTGGAGCTGCGCGTCATGACGTTGCGGGCCTTGAGGTCGCCGTTGATGGTGTCGCCGCTGCCGATGTCGACGTCGCCGGTCATGGTGGCATTGCCGTTGATGACGACTGGCGACGGGTCCATCTGCAGCGAGCCGCCCGAGACGTTGCCGTTGACGGTGGCGCCGCTCTCTAGCTTGAGCGAGGTGGACGCCTTGATGTCGCCGGTGACGGTGCTGGGCGAGGCTAGGATGTTCACCACCGGCGCGGTGACATTGCCCACCACCTTGCCGGCCGAGGCCAGCGTGAAGCTGGTGGTGGCGGTGATATTGCCGGTGAAGCTGCTGCCCGAGCCGGTGTCAATGGTGCCGCCGGAGAGCGTGCCGATGATGGTGGTGGCCGATTGCAGCTGCACGGCGCCCGATACGTTGATCGATCCGGTGATCTTGGTGTTGGAGACTCCGCTCAGGCTGGCGGCGGTGAGGTCGGCGGTAATCGCCTTGACACCCACCGCCAGGCTGGTCTTGGCGACCAGCGTGCCGCCCGAAATATTCAGGCTGGAGGGGTTGATGGTGGCGAGGTTGATCGAGCCGTTGCTGCTTTGCAGGCTGGCCGTGCCGCTCATGCTGAACTGCTGGTTATAGGTGAAGCTCACCGGGGCGTTCACGATCACCGTATAGCCGCTGGCGATGATGACGATGTCGGTGTCGATGCTGTTGGGCAGGTTGGTGCAGGTGTAGGTGGTGCCGGTCAGCGGGCAGGTCGGCACCACGTTGCCGCCGTTGAAGTTGAAAGTGGTTGCCTGCGCGGCGCCGGCCAGCAGCATCAGCAGCACTGGCAAAGATCGCAACATGGTCAAAACACTACGCCACACGAAATTGAAAATCATAGACCCATCACCCAAAGACGCCTGCCTGAATTATAGGCGCTCCGGATGAGTTTCCGTATGGCAGTTTTTAACGTTTCACCTTGCCGAAGGCGTCGCCGGCCTTCCACGTCTGCATGGTCGGCGCGTTGGCCACGGCGTAGCCCAGGTTCAGCGTGAACTGCGCCTGCTGCACCATGCCCGACAGATCCCAGTCGGCGTGGTATTCGTCGCTCGGCTGGTGGTAGTCCTGCTTGAACGCGACCAGGCGCTGGCGCGACTTGTCCTGGTCCTTGACGAAGTCGAAGTAGCCGTCGCCGGAGAACACCGCCGAGCCGACGTTGAACGCCGGCACCCCGGCCTTGGCGAAGTTGAAGTGGTCGGCGCGGAAGAAGGCGCCCGACAGATCCGGGATCGCCGGCGCCAGCGTCAGCCCCATCTGTTTGGCCACGCCGCCGGCCGCCTCGTACAGGCTGCTGCGCTCGGCGCCGGCGACGCCGATGTCGCGCGTCTTGCCGACGAAGTTCATGCTGTCGAGGTTGAGGTCGGCCGTGGTCTGCGCCAGCGGCCAGGCCGGGTTGGCCACGTAGGCGGCGCTGCCCAGCAGGCCCTGCTCCTCGGCCGCCGGCCACAGGAAGACCTGGGTGCGCCTGGCCGGGTGCTTGACCGCCTCGGCCGCCATCGCCAGCAGCGCGGCGGCGCCGGAGGCGTTGTCTATCGCGCCGTTCCAGATGTGGTCGGTCTGCTCGTTGCGACGGGCGCCGTCGTCCATGCCCAGGTGGTCCCAGTGCGCCGAATACACCACCGCCTGTTGCTTCAGCTTGGGATCGGTGCCGGGAATGATGCCGGCCACGTTGAACTGCTCGATCTGGCGGATCGCGCTTTTGACTTCGGCGTGCACTTTGATCTTCAGGTCGATGGGGCGGAAGTCGCGCCGCTCGGCCTGGGCGCGCAGCGCGTCGAGGTCGAAGCCGCCGGCGGCGAACAACTTGCGCGCCACTTCCTCCTGCAGCCAGCCCTCGACCGGGTTGCCGCTGCCGGCCAGGTGGAACCGCTCATGACTGAAGCTGGTGGCCGGCACGCTCCAGCCGTAGGAGGCGGACGGCGTGGTGTGGATCAGCAGCGCGCCGGCCGCGCCCTGGCGCACCGCTTCCTCGTACTTGTACAGCCAGCGGCCGTAGTAGGTGTAGGCCTTGCCGGCGAAGCGGTTCGGCTCCTCGGCGGTCGGCTGCGGGTCGTTGACCATCATGACCAGGATCTTGCCCTTCATGTCGACGCCCTTGTAGTCGTCCCAGTTGTTTTCCTCCGGCGCGCGGGCGCCGTAGCCGACGAACACCAGCGGCGCGTCGACCACGATGTTCTCCTTGCCGCCCTGGGTGCCGAACACGATCTCGGTGGCGTTGGCCGGCGTGATGCGCTTGCCGTCCGCCGTATCGAAGCGCACGAAGCTGCCCGGCAGCAGCTTGCTGCCTTCGATCTTGACCGCCTGGCGGTAGGTGCCGTCGGCCAGCGGCTTGAGGCCGATGACGGCGGCCTGCGTCTCCAGGTAGCGCACCGCGAGGTCGCCGCCGCGCTGGCCGGTGCCGCGCCCTTCGAACAGGTCGTCGGCCAGGAAGGACAGGTGGGCGCGCAGCGGCGCCTCGGCGACGACGGGTTGCTGGGCGTGGGCCTGCAGGGCGAGACCGGCGGCGAGGGCGAAGACGGAAAGACGCATGAGTGACTCCAGTTGGTTCAAACGCGGAAGGGGACTATGGTACTGTAATTCGACAATAACAAAGAAGGAGACCTATGAAAGTCATCATCATCACCGGCGCGTCGGACGGCATCGGCGCGGAAATGGCGCGGCAGCTGGCGCGCCGCCACGGCGCCGGCGTGGCGCTGGTGCTGGCCGCGCGCAACGCGGCCATGCTGGAGCTGGTGGCCGCCGATTGCGCGGCGGCCGGCGCGCAGACGCTGGTGGCGCCGACCGACGTGTCGGTGCAGGCGCAATGCCTGGCGCTGGTGGCGGCGGCCGTCGCGCGCTTCGGCCGCATCGACGCGCTGGTCAACAACGCCGGCCGCTCGGCCCACGCCCTGCTGGAGGAGGTGGCGGACCTGGGCTGGTACGAGGAACTGATGCGGATTAATTTGTGGGGCAGCGTGTGGTGCACCCACGCCGCGCTGCCTTATCTGAAGCAGTCGCGCGGCAGCATCGTCGCGGTGTCGTCGCTGGCGGGCCTGGTCGGCGTGCCGGGGCGCACCGCCTACAGCGCCACCAAGTTCGCCATGGGCGGCTTCTTCGAGGCGCTGCGCGCGGAGGTGACGGCGGCCGGCGTCAGCGTGACGCTGGCCTATCCCGGCGTGGTGGCGACGCGGATCCGCCATCGCGGCTTCAACGCGGCCGGCGGGGCGCTGGGCCACAGCAGCCTGAAAGAAGACAAGGCGATGCCGGTCGAGGAATGCGCGGCGCTGATCATCGCCGGCATGGAGGCGCGCAAGCGCGAGGTGGTGATGTCGGCCAAGGGCAAGCTGGGACGCTGGCTGAAGCTGATCGCGCCAGGGGTGGTCGAACGCATCGCGCTGGCGGCGCTGAAAGACGATGCTCGGCCTTGATTGTAAACCAGTGTAAATGCCGGCAACTGGGTGTTGGTGGATCGCGGTTTGTGCTCGTGCGACACGTCGTAGCATAGCGATCGACGTTCCGCCCCGGACCCCTCCGGGCTTGGGCGGCGCAAGGAAAGAGACGGCCTCCAAGGCCGTCTCTTTTTTGCGGGGTGGTGCGGATCGCAGTCAGAGCGCATGCCTCGGCGCGTGTTGTTGTCGCACGCTTTACCCCGCACGGCGAGGCAGGGGTCAGACCCCTACGGGGTCTGACCCCATCGTCCGGGGTTCAGCGCGCTGGTGGCCTTGATTGTAAGCAAGTGTAAATGCCGTCAACTGGGTACTGGCGGATCGCGTTTTTTGCTCATGCGACACGGAATTGTTCCGATGCCGAAAACCCCGAAAAGGAAATACGTCATGACCAAAATTATCGCTACTCTGATCGCCGGCCTGTTCGCAACCGCAGCATTCGCACAGGCGCCCGTCGCCGCTCCAGTCACCAAGCCAGCGACCGAGCTGAAGGCCGAAACGAAGACCGAAGCGAAAAAAGAAACCGCCAAAGTCCATCACAAAAAAGCCGAGCACAAAACCGAAGAATCCAAGGCCGCTGCACCAGCACCTGCAGCCACCAAGTAATCAAACCGTATAAATAATTTACACTAAGGACATCTATCATGAAAAAAATCATCGCCACCCTGATCGCCACCGCTTTCGCCGGCGCCGCCTTCGCTCAAGCTCCAGCGCCGGTCGCCGCGTCGGCATCCGCCACCGCTTCGGCACCGGCAGCCAGCGCGCCGGTTGTGAAGAAAACGCATCACAAGAAAGTCAAAGCCGGCGCCTCGGCTTCGGCGGTCGCTTCGGCCCCGGCGGCAGCAGCGCCGGCAGCCAGCAAGTAATCAGATAGCGCGTGACGTTCCGCCCCGGACCCTCCGGGCCTGGGCGGCGCAAGGAAAGAGACGGCCTCCAAAGCCGTCTCTTTTTTTTGCGGGGTGGCGCGGATCGCAGTCAGGGCGCATGCCTCGGCGTGTGTTGTTGTCGCACGCTTTACCCCGCACGGCGAGGCAGGGGTCAGACCCCTACGGGGTCTGACCCCATCGTCCGGGGTTCAGCGCGCCAGTTCTTCCAGCAGCGCGCGGTGGATGGCGGCTGGATCCTCCATCTGCGGTGCGTGGCCCATGCCTTTGAATTCCACCAGCCGGCCTTGCGGCATCAGCTTGACCGCCTGCTTGCCCAGCACCGCGTAGTTGCCGATCTTTGCCTTCACCTCCGGCGGCGCGATGTCGCTGCCGATGGCGGTGGTGTCGGCGTCGCCGATCATCAGCGTGGCCGGCATCTTCAGCAGCGGGAACTCGTAGATCACCGGCTGGGTGAAGATCATGTCGTAGATCAGCGCCGAATTCCACGCCACCAGCTTCTTGCCCGGCCCCGCGTTCAGGCCCGCCAGCATGTCGACCCACTTTTCATACTCCGGCTTCCAGCGGTTGACGTAGTAGGTCGATTTTTCATACGCGCGCACGCTGTCGGCCGACAGCTTCAATTCGCGCTCATACCACTGGTCGACGCTGCGCGCCGGCACGCCGAGCGCCTTCCAGTCCTCCAGCCCGATCGGATTGACCAGCACCAGCCGCGACACCGCGTCCGGATACATCAGCGCGTAGCGGGTGGCGATCATGCCGCCGGTCGAATGCGCGACCAGGGCCGCCTGCTTGACGCCGAGATGCTTGAGCAGCCCGTCGGTGTTGGCGGCCAGCTGCTGGAAGGTGTACTGATAGTGTTCCGGCTTGGTCGAGGCGCAAAACCCGATCTGGTCCGGCGCCACCACGCGGTAGCCCGCCGCGCTCAGGGCGGCGATGCTTTGCTCCCAGGTGGCGCCGCAGAAGTTTTTGCCGTGCAGCAGTACGGCGGTCTTGCCGTTGGCCGCGCCGGTGGGCGCCACGTCCATGTACGCCATCTGCAGGTTCAGGCCTTGCGAGCTGAAACTGTAGTGGCGCAGCGGGTACGGATAGGCGAAACCCTGCAGTTCGGGTCCGTACACGGCGGCGGAGGCGGGGCCGGCGAGGGCGGCGAGGGTGTAAATGAGGACGCGCATGGTGGCTACACTCCGTGACGGGAAAGACACCAATATTAGTTTAAAACAGCAAAATCCGGACCAGTTCGGCGATAAAGAGTAAACTACGCACAAATTTCTTTCGCAATTAGGCGATTCGAACATACTTGTGAGTGACGCCATGTCTGAAAACCCATCCTCCCCCATCACCCTTTTCACCGACCTGAACCTCAGCGCACCGCTGATCAAGGCCTTGAAGGAAGTGGGGTACGAGTCGCCGTCGCCGATCCAGGCCGCGACCATCCCTTCGCTGCTCGACAACCTGGACGTGCTGGGCCAGGCCCAGACCGGCACCGGCAAGACCGCCGCCTTCGCGCTGCCGATCCTGTCGCGCATCGATATCAAACAAACCACGCCGCAGGCGCTGGTGCTGGCGCCGACGCGCGAACTGGCGATCCAGGTCGCCGAGGCGTTCCAGACCTACGCCGCGCACATTCCCGGCTTCCACGTGCTGCCGATCTACGGCGGCCAGAGCTACGGCCCGCAACTGTCGGCGCTGCGCCGCGGCGTGCACGTCGTGGTCGGCACCCCGGGCCGCGTCATCGATCACCTGGACAAGGGGTCGCTCGACCTGTCCAAGCTGAAGACGCTGGTGCTGGACGAAGCCGATGAAATGCTGCGCATGGGCTTCATCGACGACGTCGAGCGCATCCTGCAGGAGACGCCCGACACCCGCCAGACCGCGCTGTTCTCGGCGACGATGCCGTCGGCGATCCGCCGCATCGCCAACACCTACCTGCGCAATCCGAAGGAAATCACCGTCGCCGCCAAGACCGGCACCGCCGAGAACATCCGCCAGCGCTACTGGCTGGTGTCGGGCATGCACAAGCTCGACGCGCTGACCCGCATCCTGGAAGCGGAAAACTTCGACGGCATGATCATTTTCTCGCGCACCAAGCTCGGCACCGAGGAACTGGCCAGCAAGCTGCAGGCGCGCGGCTTCTCGGCCGCCGCCATCAACGGCGACGTGCAGCAGCAGCAGCGCGAGCGCACCATCCAGCAGCTCAAGGACGGCAAGATCGACATCCTGGTGGCCACCGACGTCGCCGCGCGCGGCCTGGACGTGGAGCGCATCAGCCACGTGGTCAACTACGACGTGCCGCACGATCCGGAAAGCTACACCCACCGCATCGGCCGCACCGGCCGCGCCGGCCGCAGCGGCGAGGCGATCCTGTTCATCACCCCGCGCGAGAAGAACCTGCTCAAGTCGATCGAGCGCGCCACGCGCCAGCCGATCAGCATGCTGGAGCTGCCGACCATCCAGGCGGTCAACGATGTCCGCATCGCCAAGTTCAAGTCGCAGATCAGCGAGACGCTGGCCCAGGGCGAGCTGGAACAGTTCCAGTCGCTGATCGAGGACTTCGAGCGCGAACAGAACATCCCGGCGATCGAGATCGCCGCCGCGCTGGCCAAGATGGCGCGCGGCGACACCCCGTTGCTGCTGGACAAGAAGTCGCAAGTGGCGGCCGCCACCTGGGACGAGCGTCCGGGCCGCCAGGTCGGCTTCGAACGTCACGGCGGCGGCGCGGATCGCGGCGACCGCGGCGACCGCTTCGAGCGCAGCGAGCGCCCGGACCGCGGCGAACGCAGCGAACGCTTCCCGAAAAAGGAACGCATCGTGCGCGCGCCGGACGCCGGCATGCAGACCTTCCGCATTGAAGTCGGCTACCAGCACGGCGTCAAGCCGGGCAACATCGTCGGCGCCATCGCCAACGAGGGCGGCATCGACTCCAAGAACATCGGCCGCATCGAGATCTACGACGACTACAGCGTGCTGGATATGCCGGACAACCTGGGCGCCGACGTGCTGAGCCACCTGGCCGGCATCAAGGTCGCGGGCCAGTCGCTGCGCATCAGCGCCGACAACGGCGACGGCGCACCGTCGCCTGCATCGGCGCCGGCGCCGGCCGCCCGTCCGGTGCCGCCGCGCGCCTCCGCGCCGGCGACAGCGCCGGCCGCCGCCAAGCCGGCCGCGTCGCCGCTGGAGAAGGTCGCGCGCGTCAGCGCCGCCGACCTGGACGAGGCCGCGCCGAAGAAGAAAAAGGAAAAGCCGAACAAGGTGACCATTCCGATGAGCGCCTTCCGCATCGAGGTGGGCAGCAACCACGCCGCCACGCCGTCCAACATCGTCGGCGCCATCGCCAACGAGGCGGGCCTGGAAGCGAAGCACATCGGCCGGATCGAAATCTTCGACACCTACAGCATGCTGGAGTTGCCTGACGGCATGCCGCCGGAGCTGTTCAAGCATCTGGGCAAGGTCTGGGTCGGCGGCGCGCAGCTGAAGATCAGCCAGGCGGACCGCATGCCGCCGGAATCGGGCAAGGCGACCCCGCCGAAGAAGCCGATGCCGGGCGCCAAGCCTAAATCGAAGAAGTACTAAGTACATCACGGGGCCGAAAGGCCCCGTTTTCATTCCGCCCCAATGCACACGCCCGGTGCTGCGCTGCACCAAAATAAAGCTTGGCGATACTGAAATAGTGCCTCAATGAAACGTGCATGAATCCCTCTCATAGGAGAAGCCATCCCGGATGAGCCTGGCCCACTTATTGCATATGTGATAGCACATCGTGATAAAAGGCGCACAAGTTGATGCGCCTCAACCTGGAGACAAGTCGTTATGCATCGGAGCATTGAAATGACATCATTCAGGAAGCTGTGGACTACCTTTGTTGATGCGATCAAGCCGCAATTGCTGCGCGAATCGGATCAAGTCGGGCTGCATTCGATTTTCGTCGATACCCGCCCGTTCAACGTCTCGTCGTTCTCGCACAAGGGGCGCTGATGTTACTGCGGAACGATCTGCTGCACTATACGCATCCGTCTCCGCGCACCGTCCGCATCCTGTGGATCGCCCCCGAGCAAAGCCACGCCTATGTCTTTGACGTGGCGGCCCGCTCGGCCGATGTCGAGTTGATTCAACTGTCGGTGCTGCACGCCGACATCCGGGCCGGCCACGCCAGCGTGCTGCCGGCCGACCCTTTCCTGATGGTCGTCAGCCAGGAGCTGCTGCCGGCCAAACACCTGCAACTGCGCGCCCGCGCCTGGGAGATCATCGAGCCGCTGGTGGCGCGCGAGCCGGACATCTACGAGGCGCGCCTGCGCGGCCAGATGATCGCCCAGGCGACGGCGGCGCACGGCGTCTCGCACCCGACCATCTACCGCTACCTGCGCCGCTACTGGCAGCGCGGCCAGACCCCCAACGCGCTGCTGCCGGACTACGGCAACTCGGGCGGCAAGGGCAAGGTGCGCCAGGCCTCGGCCGGCGTCAAGCGCGGCCGTCCGCGCAAGAACGGCGGCGACGACGGCCCGGGCCTCAACGCCGACGAGGAAATCCGCCGCACCTTCCGTGTCGCCACCGCCCACTACGCGGCCGGCCACAACAAGTTCTCGCGGCTGGGCGCCTACCAGCAGATGCTGGCCGACTTCTTCGTCGAGCGCCGCATCGACGCCGAATCGGGCCGCGTGCTGACCACGCCGCTGAGCCAGAAGATGGAGCTGCCGACCTTCGGCCAGTTCAACTACTGGCTCGACCACGACGACGACCGGCCGCCGGAGGTGGCGCGCCGCAGCGCCGTGAGCGCGGCCGCGCCGACGCAGCAGGCGCCGCTGCTGGCGAGCGCGCTGCCGCCGGGCCGTCCCGGCGCCGGCTTCTACCTCGACGCCGTGCGCGCCGAAGTGCAGCTGGTGTCGCGCGCCGACCGCAACCAGGCCATCGGCCGGCCGCTGGTCTACCTGGTGCTCGATTCCTTCAGCCGCCTGGTGACCGGCATGTACATCGGCATGGGCGAGGCCAGCTGGCCGCAGGCGATGCTGGCGCTGGCCAACTGCAGCGCCGACAAGCAGCGCTACAGCTTGCAGTTCGGCCGCGACATCGAGGCCGCGCAGTGGCCGTGCCGCCATCTGCCGGAAACGCTGTTCACCAACGCCGCGCTGACCTGCGGCTGGAGCGGCGAGACGCTGCTGAACAACTTCAACCTGCGCTGCGTCGCCGTCGACAGCGGCCCGGACGACTACCGCGCCGTGCTGGAAAAGCGCTTCCGCCTGCTGGCGCCCGGCGCCGAGGGCGCGGCCTGCCGGCTGGACGGCGTGCTCGATCTGGACCAGTTCACCCGCATCGTCATCGACTGCGTGCTGTACTACAACAACCGCCACGCGCTGCGCCACGCCGGCGGCGCCACGCCGCGCCAGCTGTGGGACTGGGGCACGGCGCATCGCGGCGGCGGCTTGAAGATCTACCCGGAGCATCTGATCCGCTGCAGCCTGATGCCGGTGGCGCCGGCCAGCGTCAGCGGCGACGGCATCGTGCTGTTCGATAGTATTTACACCTGCGCCCGCGCCATCCATGAACGCTGGTTCGAGCGCGCGCGCCTGCGCGGGCAGTGGGCCGTCAAGGTGGCCTACGATCCGGCCGACCTGGATTTGGTGTATCTGCTCGATCCGGCCGCACCGATGCAGTTCCACGCCTGCCACCTGGCCGACGCCGGCAGCGCGCACCGCCACCTGTCGGCGGTGGAGATCGAGCTGCTGCCGCGCGGCCCGTCGGCCGCGCCGGCACCGGCCCTGCGTACCACTACGCAGCGTTTTGTCAGCTTCGCTAACTAGTTTCCCTCTGCGATAGTTTTCGGCGCGATCCAGCGTCGTGCATACCACTCCGACCTTTTCCGGTGCGTGCATCCAAACGGTGCGGCGCCTGGAAGCGCTTGCATCCCACCTTCGCGCGCGCCGCGCAACGGCCGCAAATAAAGTCTGTTCCACGCAAATAAAGTTTGTCGCTGGCGCCGTCGATGTGCCTCCTTAGACAATGTTTTCAGGGTCCATGAACGAACATTGTTTTATATCGTTTATCCCGATTCCGCCGGTCTCCCCCGCGCCACGAAGCATGTTTATTTTATTTCAATGTGTGGCACGCGGCTTGCTAGATAGCCACTATGGGCTAGCAAGTCGCCCAAGGATCTTTCAGCAGACTGGTGAGGAAGCAGATGGATAGTAAAACAGTAAAACCGTTTAAATCGTTTAGTTCATTGACCCGAAGGGATTTCCTGTACCGGGCCGCCGCGGTGGGCGGCACCGGATTGCTGTTAAATACCATGAACGCGTGGGGCATGGGCATCGGCTCCACCATGTCCGAACCGCCGGCGCTGAGCGGCAGCGGCAAGGGCAAGAAGATCCTGATCCTGGGCGCCGGCCTGGCCGGCCTGACCGCCGCCTACGAGCTGGGCAAGCTGGGCTACCAATGCCAGATCCTGGAGGCGCGCGCCTTCGCCGGCGGCCGCTGCCAGACCGCCCGCAAGGGCTTCAGCCTGACGGAGCTGGGCGGCGAGAAGCAGACCTGCGCATTCGACGACGGCCACTACATCAACCACGGCCCGTGGCGCATCCCGCTTCACCATCGGTCGACGCTGCACTACACCAAGCTGTTCGAGGTGCCGCTGGAGGTGATGGTCAACGATAACGACCACTCGTATGTGTACTCGGAAAACGCCGGTCCGTTCGCGGGCAAGCGCATGCGCATCAAGGAGATCAAGGCCGACATGCGCGGCCACGTCGCCGAACTGCTGGCCAAGTCGGTCAAGAACAATTCGCTTGATCAGGAACTGACGGCCGACGACAAGCGCCTGCTGCTGGACTACCTGGCGCACGAAGGCCAGCTGGCCGGCGCCGACCTGCAGTACAAGGGCCGCAGCGGCCGCGGCTTCGCCGTCAACCCGGGCGCCGGGCTGTCGCCGGGACCGGGCAAGCTGTCCGACCCGCTGGGCTTCAAGGACCTGCTGGCGTCCAAGCTGGGCAACGTCTACAGCGCGGTGCAGGATTTCCCGATGCAAAACACCATGTTCCAGCCGGTCGGCGGCATGGACGCGATTCCGAAGGCGTTCGAAAAACGCGTCGGCAAGAATATCCGCTACAAATCGGAAGTACAGACCATCCGTCAGAACGACAAGGGTGTGACGGTGACCTACAAGGATACCTCCACCAACAAGCTCGGCACCATCAGCGCCGACTACTGCCTGTGCGCGATACCGCTGTCGGTGCTGCGCCAGATCGATACCGATTTTTCGGACAAATTCAAACAGGCCGTCGCCAGCGTGGCGTACGCGCCGGTCGGCAAGATCGGCCTGCAGATGAAGCGCCGCTTCTGGGAAGAGGACGACCACATCTACGGCGGCCACATCATGACCGACCTGAAAGGCATCAACCAGATCTCCGTGCCGTCCTACGGCTTCCAGAAAAAGAAGGGCGTGCTGCTCGGCTACTACCAGTACCAGACGGCCGCCATCGAGGTCAGCGCCTTGTCGCCGAAGGAGCGCGCCGAATTCGCCGTGGCCGCCGGCCAGAAGATCTTCCCGCAGTACCAGGACTCGTTCGAGACCGCGTTCTCGGTGGCCTGGCACCGCGTGCAGTACAACCTGGGCGGCTGGGCCGAGTGGACCGACAAGACCCGCGCCGCGGCCTATCCGGTGCTGCTGGAGGGCGAGGGCCGCATCATGCTGGCCGGCGAGCACCTGAGCTACCTGACCGGCTGGCAGGCCGGCGCCATCGAATCGGCGTGGCAGCAGATCGCCAGGATCCATGAAAGGGCCAGCGCATGAAGGAGGTCCTGATCAAGGCCGCCATGGTGATCGTCGCCGCCTTCGCGGCGGCGGCCAGCGCGCCGTCGCGGGCGCAGGAGATGGACGGCAAGACGCTGTTCATGAAGAACTGCGCGGCGTGTCATCAAGCCACCGGCAAGGGCATTCCCGGCGCCTTCCCGGCGCTGGCCGGCAGCAAGTTCGTGCAGGGCAAGGGCGGCGACGTCGCCGCCGTGCTGCTCAAGGGGCGCGGCGGCATGCCCGACTTCAGCGACAGCCTGAGCGACCGCGACATCGCCACCGTGCTCACTTTTGTCCGCGGCAACTGGGGCAACAAGGGCGATGGTTTGAGCGAGGCCGATGTGGCCGCGCTGCGCGCCTCGCTCGGCGTCGACGGCTACGGCAATTCCGCCATGTCCAACAAACACTGAAAGATAAAGAGACCATGAAAAAAGCATTTGCAACGTTGTTGATCCCGGCCGCGCTGGGCCTGTTCTCCGGTGCCGCATCGGCCGCCGCCAAGGAGCCGGTCAAGGCCGACATCGTGCGCCACAAGATCCCCGGTTCCGACTTCCCGATCGCGCTGGCCGTGACCATCCCGCCGACCGCCACCATCCACTTCATCAGCGGCCAGGTGCCGGCGGTGGTGGACGCGTCGGCCGCGCCGGACTCGCTGGCCGCCTTCGGCGACACCAAGACCCAGAGCGAATCGGTGCTCAAGAAGATCAAGGACATCCTGGCCGGCATGAAGCTGGAGATGTCGGACGTGGTGAAGATGCAGGTGTTCCTGGTCGGCGACCCGGCCAAGGGCGGCAAGGGCGACACCAAGGGCTTCATGGAAGCCTACACCCAGTACTTCGGCGGCGCGCAGCCCAACCTGCCGGCGCGTGCCGTGGTGCAGGTCGCGGGCCTGAGCAATCCCGGCTGGCTGGTCGAGATCGAGGTGGTCGCCGCCAAAAAATAACACCGTCGTTTAGGAACGCAGCACATCAGAGTTTTTTTGTTCGGGTCTTACTTTTCTTTGTTATTCAAAAATGGGGATTTTAAATATGCATAAGGCCACACTCAAGATCGGCGTCGCAGCCGTGCTGTCCACACTGGCGATCGGCGCCTACGCCGCGCCTGGCGCCGCCGATGATGCCGCCGCGGTCGACGCGGCCGATACCGGCACCGTCGGCTCGGTCATCGTCACCGGCACCCGCTCCAGCGGCATGAAGGCCGAGAACAGCGCCTCGCCGATCCAGGTGCTCGATTCGGCCTCGCTGCAGCGCACCGGCCAGCCGGACCTGATCCAGGCGCTGGCGCAGAACCTGCCTTCCTTCACGGCGCAAGCCTTCGGCGGCGACACCGCCAACCTGACGCTGTCGGCGCGCCTGCGCGGCCTGAGCCCGAACAACACGCTGGTGCTGGTCAACGGCAAGCGCCGCCACGGCACCGCCAACCTGGCCGTGCTCGGCGGACCATACCAGGGCGGCGCCGCAGCCGACTTGAACTTCATCCCGGTCTCGGCGATCGACCACATCGAAGTGCTGCAGGACGGCGCGGCGGCCCAATACGGCTCCGACGCGATCGCCGGCGTGATCAACATCATCCTCAAATCGAACAACCACGGCGGCACCGCCTCGGTCACCGGCGGCGGCTACTGGGACGGCGGCGGCCGCACCGGCGACGGCTCGGCCAACATCGGCCTGGAACCGTTCAAGGACGCCTTCCTGAGCCTGACCGCCGAATCGAAATACCACGGTTACTCGGACCGCGGCGGGCTCGATCCGCGCGTCATCGATCCGGCCAACATGGCGGCCTATCCGGGCATGTTCCAGCATCCGGGCTACCCGCACGTCAACAAGATCGCCGGCGACGCGCAGTACCACCAGCATGTGTTCGCGGCCAACTTCGGCTGGGACATCACGCCGGAAAGCCAGCTGTACGCCATCGCCACCTACGGCAAGAAGAACGCCAGCGCGTATGAAAACTACCGCCTGCCGAGCCGTCTGCCGAAGATCTACCCGACCGGCTTCTCGCCGCGCGAGACCATGAAGGAAGACGACTTCGCCTTCACCGGCGGCATCAAGGGCAAGCTCGCCGACTGGAATGTGGACCTGAGCACCACCTACGGCCGCGACAAGTCGGACATCGGCGTCGCCGATTCGGGCAACGTCTCGCTGTTCAACGACACCGGCTACACCCCGACCGTGTTCCACGCCGGCGCCTTCATCGCCAGCCAGTCCACCACCACGCTGGAGGCGAGCCGCGAGTTCGCCGTCGGCTGGGCCAAGCCGCTGAACGTGGCCGCCGGCCTGGAATACCGCAAGGACAAGTACGAGATCGAAGCGGGCGACCCCGCCTCGCGCTACAAGGAAGGTTCGCAGTCGTATCCGGGCTTCTCGCTGACCGACGCCGGCAGCCACGACCGCAACAACAAGGCCGCCTACATCGACGTCGCCGGCAGCCCGGTCACCGACCTGACGCTGGACCTGGCCGCGCGCTACGAGCGCTTCAGCGACTTCGGCAGCGCCCGCGTCGGCAAGGTGACGTCGCGCTACGACTTCACCCCGGCGGTCGGCCTGCGCGGCACGGTGTCGAACGGCTTCCGCGCCCCGACGCTGGCCGAATCGTACTACTCGGCCACCAACGTCGGCCCGACCACCGCCTTCGTGCAGCTGCCGCCGAATTCGGCCGCGGCCAAGCTGGTCGGCGTGGACGGCCTGAAGCCTGAGCGTTCGACCAACTTCAGCGTCGGCCTGGTGCTCAATCCGGCCAACAACCTGTCGATCACGCTGGACGCCTACCAGATCAAGATCCGCGACCGCATCGTCGGTTCCGGCCTGCTGTTCGGTTCGGGCGGCGGCGCCAACAACTCGGCGGCGGTGCTGGCGGCGATCAAGGCCAACGGCAACGTGCTCGACAGCGCGGTCAGCCAGACCGGTATCAACATCTTCTCGAACGCGGTCGATACCCGCAGCCGCGGCGTCGAGTTCGTCGGCACGCTGAACGAGAACTACGGCACGGCCGGTCGCGTGGACTGGTCGGTGGCGGCCAACTACAACAAGGTCGAAGTCACCAAGATCAACCAGTCGCCGACGCAGCTCAAGCCGCAGACGCTGCTCGACAAGACCGCCATCGCCGACCTGGAAACGGCGTCGCCGAAGCTGCGCGTCAACCTGGGCGCGCTGTGGAAGATCGGCAACTGGACGATCAACCTGCGCGAAGCGATCTACGGCAAGTCGACCGGCTGGGGCAGCGAGGACGGCGCGGTCTATCACAAGACCGAGATCTCGACCAAGTACCTGACCGACCTGGAACTGGGCTACAAGGTCACGCCGGCGCTGTCGCTGGCGGTGGGCGCCAACAACCTGTTCAACAAGTATCCGGACGGCGTCAACCCGCTGCTGCTGGCTGACCAGCGCGCGGCGGGCGACAACGCGGCGGTGAACGTGCTGCCGACGTTCTCGCCGATCGGCATCAATGGCGGCTTCTACTACGTGCGCGCCAACTACAAGTTCTAAGCGGGGGCTTGGGAAGTGAAGTGTGGGCCGCCCTTCGGGGCGGCCTTTTTTGTGCGCCCAGCATGGGCGCGTTCTTGTGGGTGAAAGTCCCGCCGCAAGCTGACCACAGCGAGCGAAGCGAAGCGCAACTGCGGAAGGGCGACCGACCGTGGAGAGGAAGCGTCGAGCGAAACTGCG
>Ga0247812_10000233_pt1 | contig 51657 bp, 46 predicted proteins | sample UWRJL149409B1_FD_178011 | JGI IMG/M metagenome (GOLD analysis project Ga0247812, IMG submission 178011) | Plant litter microbial communities from Arlington Agricultural Research Station in Wisconsin, United States - UWRJ-L149-409B-1 | ecosystem: Environmental > Terrestrial > Plant litter >...
GAGACCTTGAACTGGCTGTTCTGGCAGATGGGCTCGGCCCCGTTCGTCGGCGGCGGCTTCGGCCACTTCTACGCCTACGCGCCGGAGAAACTGCAATACCCGATCGACCGCTATGCGATGGAAACCAAACGCCAGCTCGACGTGCTGGACCGCCAGCTGGCCGGACACCGCTATGTCGCCGGCGACGAGTACAGCATCGCCGACATGGCGATCTGGCCTTGGTACGGCGGCCTGGTGCTGGGGCATCTGTACGGCGCGGCCGAGTTCCTGTCTGTGCACGAGTATAAAAACGTGCGCCGCTGGGCCGATGACATCGCCGCGCGGCCGGCGGTGATACGCGGCCGCAGGGTCAACCGGGTGTTCGGCGATCCGGCCGATCAGCGTCTGGAGCGTCATCAGGCGTCGGATCTGGACTGATCCGGATTGCGCATGGGTGAAGTGGCGTACAGAGTCGCTTCACCCATCGCCGCCACACTTGGGGTTCATCCACAAGGAGAACTCCAACATGAAAAATATCCAATTGCTCGCCGCATTGACCATCGGCATCGCCGCCGCGCATTCAGCCTCGGCGCAGACGCTGGCGAAAGCCGATGCCGATCGCCTCAGCGCCATCGCTCAGGCCAACATTGCCGAAGTGGCCGCCGGTAAAATGGCGCTCGACAAGAGCGCCAACGCCGACGTCAAGCAGTTCGCCCAGGCGATGATCGACGACCATACCAAGGGACTGGACGAGACCAAGAAGGTCGCCGCCGCCAAGAATGTGACGCTGCCGACGGAACCTGATGCCGCGCACAAGAAAATGGCCGACGACCTGGCCAAGCTGTCCGGCGCCGCCTTCGACAAGGCCTATGTCGGCAAGGCCGGCGTCGCCGACCACGCCAAGGTGCTGGCGACGCTGAAGACGGATATCGCCAAGGCCCAGGACGCGGACGTGAAGGCGCTCGCCGCCAAGCTGGAGCCGACTGTCGCGCACCACGGCGAAATGGCCAAAAAACTCAACGCATCCCTGAAATAAACAGGCGAGGCCCCCGGCGACCGGCGGTCTGGTTCATTTTTCCACGTTGCGCAGCTGTTCGACGAGGTAGTTCAGCACCACGCGGATCTTGCCGGTCATTTTCTGCCCGAGCGGAATGATGGCGTGCACCGGCGGGCCGGGAACGTCGGCCCCGGGCAGCAGATGCACCAGGCGGCCGGCCTGCACGTGCGGCTGCGCCACGCGGTCAAGGATCTGCGCCACGCCCAGCCCGAGTATCGACGCCTCCAGCAAGGCCTGGCCATCGGCCAGGATCAGCGTCGGGTCGGGCGCCATTTCGCGCACCGTCGCGCCGTCCTGCAGTGACCACGGCCGTAGCCGGTTGGCCGGCCCCCGGAAGATAATGGCGTCGTGGCCGGTCAGGTCGGCGATGTCGTCGATCTGGCCGCGCGCCGCCAGGTAGTCGGGCGACGCGTACAGCCCGAGCTTCAGCTCGCACAGCTTGCGCACCGTCAGTTCGCTATCGATCGGCAGCTCGCCGATGCGCACGATGATGTCCCACCCTTCGCCGAGCGGATCGGACATGCGGTCCGTCAGCGACAGCTCCAGCACCACCTTCGGAAACTGGCGGCGGAATTCGCCCAGCGACGGCATCAGCAGGCGGCCGAAGCCCGCCGGCAGATCGACCCGCACACGGCCGACCGGCTCGGCACGCCGCGACGCCAGCGCCTCCTCGGCCTCGCGCAATCCTTCCAGCGCGATCAGCGCCGCTTTCAAATAGGTTTCGCCATCTTCGGTCAGGTGCACCGCGCGGGTCGTGCGCTGCAGCAGCCGGGTCGCCAGATGGGCTTCGAGCCGCTGCACCGCCTTGCCCACGTTGGACTTGTTGCTGCCGATATCTTCAGCGGCGCGGGTAAAACTGCCGCTCTGCGCCACCGCCACGAAGGCGGTGATGTCCTGGATGGACGCCGTGACGATGCTTTTCATTGTATCTCTCCGAGCGACAAAGAAAATCATTCTAGCATCTTTATCGCCACAAGTTCCGTAGTCATACTTGGTTTCATTGCACAGAAACCAGGACCACTCCGCCATGTTGACCCGTCACGCCATCACCTCCGGCGCCTATCTGGAAAGCTTTTACAAGGAATGCGCTGATATCTGGAGCGCCGAGCGCATCCAGCAATCGCTGGACGCGACGCTGGCGGCCCGGCCGGCGCAGCAAAGCGGCGACATCTGGGTATTCGCCTACGGTTCGCTGATCTGGAATCCGCTGCTCGACTACGCCGAGCGGCGCCCGGCTACGCTGGACGGCTGGCATCGCAGCTTTTGCCTGCGCATGGTGGCTGGCCGGGGCAGCGCCGATACGCCGGGCCGCATGCTGGCGCTGGAGCCGGGCGGCAGCACGCAAGGCATGGCGTTCCGGCTCGACGCGGCCAAGGCCATGGCCGAGTTGCGCGTGATGTGGGTGCGCGAGATGGTGGCCGGCTCCTACCGGCCGATCTGGGCGCGCGTCGCGCTGGCCGGCGGCGGCGTGGCGACGGCCATCGTGTTCGTTGCCGATACCGGGCAACCGCAGTACCGCGCCGATTCGTCGGTCGGCGCGATCGCGCACCTGGTCGGCGCCGCCAGCGGCGCCTTCGGCGGCAATGCCGACTATGTGTTCCAGCTTGAACTGGCGCTGCGCGAACTGGGCGCCGAGGACGCCTACATCGCCAGCCTGGCCGACGAACTGCGCCTGCGCGCACGCTGAAATTTTATCAACCGAATTAACCACAAGGAGAATGTCATGTCCAATCATCGCAAACGGCTTTCCGTCGTTGCCGCAGCACTGTTCGCCATCGGGGCGATCGGCCTCGTCGTCACGCACGGATCGGAGCCGGCCCACGCCGCCGCCGCGCCCGCGCCGGGGCCCGAGGTCGATGTCGCCAAGGTGGTCTCGCGGACCATCACCGAATGGCAAAATTATTCGGGCCGCCTGGAGGCGGTCGACAAGGTCGATATCCGGCCGCTGGTGTCGGGCCGCATCGTCGCCGTGCATTTCGGCGACGGCGCCATCGTCAAGCAGGGCGATCCGCTGTTCACCATCGACCAGAAGCCCTACCAGGCCGAGGTCGACCGCGCCGCCGCGCAACTGGCGGCGGCGGAGACGCGCAACGCCTACGCCGCCAGCGACGCCGAGCGCGCCGACCGCCTGATCGCGGCCAACGCCATCGCCCGCCGCGACTTCGACGAGAAGCAGAACGCCGCGCGCGAGGCCAGCGCCAACCTGCGCGCCGCCCGCGCCGCGCTGGACGCGGCCAGGGTCAACCTGTCGTACACGGTGCTGACCGCGCCGGTGGCCGGCCGGGTGTCGCGGGCCGAACTCACGGTCGGCAATATCGTCAGCAGCGGCGCCAACGCGCCGCTGCTGACCACGCTGGTATCGGTGTCGCCGATCTACGCCTCGTTCGAGATCGATGAGCAGGCATATCTGCGCTACATGCGCAGCGGCGGCGCCGGCGTGCCGGTCGGCATGGGCCTGGCCGACGAAACCGGCTACTCGCGCAACGGCGCCATCGTCTCGGTCGACAACCGCATGGACGCCGGCTCGGCCACCATCCGCGTGCGCGCGCGCTTCGACAACCAGGACGGCGCGCTGCTGCCCGGCCTGTACGCCCGCCTGAAGGTCGGCGGCGGCCGGCCGCGCGAGGCCATCCTGGTCGACGACGCGGCCGTCGGCACCGACCAGGCCAAGAATTTCGTGCTGGTGGTCGACAACCTGGGCAAGGTCGCGTACCGCGAGATCAAGCTGGGCAACCTGCATGAAGGCTTACGCGTGGTGACCAGCGGCCTGGCCGCCGGCGAACGCATCATCGTCAACGGCACCCAGCGCGCCAAGCCGAACGACAACGTCACCGCCCATGTCGTCGACATGGCGCCCAAGCCGGCGGCCAAGCCCGCCGCCTGAACGAGGAAAACATCGTGAACATCTCCAAATTCTTTATCGACCGGCCGATCTTCGCCGGCGTGCTGTCGGCCATCGTCCTGCTGGCGGGCCTGATCGCGCTGAAGATACTGCCGACCGGGGAGTACCCGGAAGTGGTGCCGCCGTCGGTGGTGGTGCGGGCGCAATATCCCGGCGCCAATCCCAAGGTGATCGCCGAGACCGTCGCGGCGCCGATCGAAGAGCAGATCAACGGCGTGGAAAGCATGCTGTACATGCAGTCGCAGGCCAACAGCGACGGCAGCATGACCACCACCGTGACCTTCAAGCTCGGCACCGATCCGGACAAGGCGCAGCAGTTCGTGCAGAACCGGGTGGCGCAAGCGCTGCCGCGCTTGCCGGAAGACGTGCAGCGGCTGGGCGTGACGACGGTGAAATCGTCGCCGACGCTGACCATGGGCGTCAACATCGTCTCGCCCAACGAGCGCTACGACCTGACCTATCTGCGCAACTATGCGCTCATCAACATCAAGGACCGGCTGGCGCGCGTCAACGGCGTCGGCGAGGTGGCGATGTGGGGCGCGGGCGATTATTCGATGCGCATCTGGCTCGATCCGCAAAAGGTGGCGCGGCAGAACATGACCGCCGCCGAGGTGATCGGCTCGATCCGCGAGCAGAACGTGCAGGTGGCCGCCGGCATCGTCGGCGGCGCGCCGATGAGCACCAACATCCCCATGCAGCTCAGCATCAACGCGCAGGGCCGCCTGAAGACCGAGACCGAGTTCCGCAACATCGTGCTGAAGACCTCGCCTCAGGGCGGCATCGTGCACCTGTCGGACGTGGCGCGCGTCGAGCTGGCCTCGTCCGAATATGCGCTGCGCGCGCTGCTCGACAACAAGCAGGCGGTGCAGATGATCATCTTCCAGCAGCCGGGCGCGAACTCGCTGCAGATTTCGGACGACGTCAACGCCGTCATGGCCGAGCTGAAGAAGGATATGCCCGAGGGCGTGACCTATGAAATCTGCTACGACCCGACCCGCTTCGTGCGCGAAAGCATCGACGCCGTGGTGCACACGCTGTTCGAGGCGATCGCGCTGGTGGTGCTGGTGGTGATCGTGTTCCTGCAAAACTGGCGCGCCTCGCTGATCCCGCTGCTGGCGGTGCCGGTGTCGATCGTCGGCACGTTCTCGCTGCTGCTCGGCTTCGGCTACACCATCAACGCGCTGTCGCTGTTCGGCATGGTGCTGGCGATCGGCATCGTGGTCGACGACGCCATCGTGGTGGTGGAAAACGTCGAACGCAATATGGCGGCCGGGCTGCCGGCGCGCGACGCGACCTACAAGGCGATGCAGGAGGTGAGCGGCCCCATCGTCGCCATCGCGCTGACGCTGGTGGCGGTGTTCGTGCCGCTGGCCTTCATGTCCGGGCTGACCGGGCAGTTCTACAAGCAGTTCGCCATGACCATCGCGATCTCGACCGTGATTTCGGCGTTCAACTCGCTGACCTTGTCGCCGGCGCTGGCCGCCGTGCTGCTGAAAGGCCATCACGAGCCGAAGGATCGCCTGACCCGCGCCATGGACCGCGTCCTCGGACCGTTCTTCAACGCCTTCAACCGGGTATTCAACCGCGGCTCGGATTCGTATGGGCGCGGCGTGGGCGGCGTCATCGGCCGCAAGTTCATCATGCTGGCGATCTACGGCGTGCTGCTGGCCGGCGCCATCCTGATGGGCAAGGTGGTGCCTGGCGGCTTCGTGCCGGCGCAGGACAAGGACTACCTGGTCAGCATCGTGCAGCTGCCGGCCGGCTCGTCGCTGGAGCGCACCGAGCAGGTGGTGCGCGAGATGGGCGACATCGCCCTCAAGCAGCCCGGCGTGACCCGCGTCACTTCCTTCCCCGGCTTGTCGGTGAACGGCTTCGTCAACTCGTCGAGCAGCGGGCTGGTGTTCGCGATCCTGAAGCCGTCGAAGGAGCGCAGCAAGGCCGAGTCGGCCGACAATATCGCCATGGCGCTGAACGCCAGGGCCGGCGCCGCCATCAAGGGCGCCGTGGTCGCCACCTTCCCACCGCCGCCGGTGCAGGGACTGGGCACCATCGGCGGCTTCAAGCTGCAGCTGGAAGACCGTGGCGCGCTCGGGTATGAGGCGCTGAACGACGCCACCCAGGCGTTCATGAAGGCGGCCGCCAGGGAGCCGGCGCTGGGGCCGATGTTCTCCAGCTACCAGATCAACGTGCCGCAGCTGGACGTGCAGCTGGACCGCGAGAAGGCCAAGCAGATCGGCGTGCCGATCACCGACGTCTTCGACACCATGCAGATCTATCTGGGTTCGCTGTACGTCAACGACTTCAACAAGTTCGGCCGCGTCTACCAGGTGCGCGCCCAGGCCGACGCGCCGTTCCGCGCCACCGCCGACGCCATCGGTGCGCTGAAGACCCGCAACGCCGCCGGCGACATGGTGCCGCTGTCGACGCTGGTGAAGGTCACGCCGACCTATGGCCCGGAAACCGTGGTGCGCTACAACGGCTATGCCGCCGCCGATATCAACGGCGGCCCGGCGCCCGGTTACTCGTCCGGCGAGGCGCAGGCGGCGGTCGAGCGCATCGCGGCCGAGGTGCTGCCGAAGGGCATCAAGATGGAATGGACCGATCTGGCTTACCAGCAGATCCTGACCGGCAACGCGGCGCTGTGGGTGTTCCCGATCAGCGTGCTGCTGGTGTTCCTGGTGCTGGCCGCGCAATACGAGAGTTTGACCTTGCCGCTGTCGATCCTGCTGATCGTCCCGATGAGCATCCTGTCGGCGCTGCTGGGCGTGTGGGCCACGGCCGGCGACAACAACATCTTCACCCAGATCGGGCTGATGGTGCTGGTCGGCCTGTCGGCGAAGAACGCGATCCTGATCGTGGAATTCGCCCGCGAGCTGGAGATGCAGGGCCGCTCCATCGTCGAGGCCGCGATCGAGGCAAGCCGCATGCGCCTGCGGCCGATCCTGATGACGTCGATCGCTTTCATCATGGGCGTGGTGCCGCTGGTGCTGTCGACCGGCGCCGGCGCCGAGATGCGCCGCGCGATGGGGATCGCCGTGTTCTTCGGCATGATCGGCGTGACGCTGTTCGGCCTGATGTTGACGCCGGTGTTCTACGTGCTGGTGCGCAAGATGTCCGGCAAGAAGTTTATCAACCATGCGGCATAAGGAGCTCGCGATGAAAACCATTAACTCATATCGGGTGTTCGAGGGCCCGGCGCTGCTGGCCGCGCTGCTGGTCATGGCGGGCTGCTCGCTGGCGCCGGTGTATCACCAGCCGTCCGACCCGCTGCCCGCCACCTACAAAGAGGCGGCAGCGGAACCGGCCAACGTGCTGCAACGCCACGAGAGCGGCGTCTGGAAGGATGCCCAGCCCTCGGAAGGCGTCGCCCGCGGCGCATGGTGGACCGTCTACGAGGACGAGATCCTGAACCAGCTGGAACAGCAGGCTTTGCAGGAAAACCAGGATCTGAAAGCCGCCACGGCCCGCTTGAAGGAAGCGCGCGCGCTGAACCAGGCGGCGCGCTCGGCGCTGTTCCCGACCGTCGATGCCGGTCTCGGCGCCACGCGCCAGAAAGCATCGGCCGCATCGCAGGGGCCGCCGCAGGGCATGCAGCTGCAGCCGCGGACCTTGTACCGCGCGCAGGTCGGCATTTCGTACGAGGTGGATTTGTTTGGCCGGGTCGCATCGACGGTCGATGCGTCGCGCGCCGACACCGAGCGCGGCGAGGCCCTGTTCCGCTCGGTGCAGCTGGCCCTGCAGGCCGATGTGGCGCAGAACTACTTCGCCTTGCGCGAACTGGACGCGGAAGCGGAGATCTTCGACCAGACCGTCGATCTGCGCGAGCAGGCGCTGGCGCTGGTGCGGCGCCGCTACCAGGAAGGCGCCATCGGCGAACTGGACCTGGCGAGGGCGGAATCCGAACTGGAAAGCGCCCGTTCCGAGGCGATGACGGTGCAGCGCCTGCGCGCCGCATCCGAACACAGTCTTGCCGTCTTGCTGGGCAAGGCGCCGTCCGGGTTCGTCATGCCGCGCCATCCGCTGCAGCCGGTGGCGCTGCGGATTCCGGCCGGCATGCCGTCGTCGCTGCTGGAGCGGCGGCCCGATATCGCCGCCGCCGAGCGCGCGATGGCGGCGGCCAATGCGCGCGTCGGCATGGCCAAGTCGGCTTTCTTCCCATCGCTGACGCTGACCGGCGCCGGCGGCGTGGAGGCGGGCTCGTTCGGCGACCTGTTCAAGTGGAGCAACCGCACTTTCCTGCTCGGGCCGCTGGCAGGCACCGCGCTGAGCCTGCCGATCTTCGACGGCGGCCGCCGCAAGGGCGAGATGGCGCAGGCGCGCGCCGTCTATGAGGGCGAGGTTGCCCACTATCGGCAGCAGGTGCTGCTGGCGTTCCGCGAAGTGGAGGACAGCCTGTCCGAGATGCGCATCCTGGAAGGGCAGACGGCGACGCAGGCCAGGGCCGGAAGGGCGTCCGGCCGCGCGGCCGAGCTGGCGCGCATCCAGTACGCGGAGGGCGCGGTCAACTATCTGGAAGTGATCGACGCCGAGCGTACGGCATTGCAGACGCGCCGGGCGGCGGTCCAGCTCGAGGGCAGCCAGGCGGCCGCTTCCGTCAATCTGATCCGCGCCCTGGGCGGCGGCTGGGGGCAGCCATGAGCGTATCCAACACCGCGGGCGGCGACGGCAAGCTGCTTATTCTTGCCGCGATCTGCATGGCCGCCCTGGTGCTGCCGCTGAGCTTTTCCGGCGGCGCGCTGGCGACGCCGGCGATCGGCCGCGAGCTGGGCGGCAGCGCCGTCGCGCTGACCTGGATCACCAACGCCTTCATGCTCAGCTTCGGCAGCCTGCTGATGGCGGCCGGCGCGCTGGCCGACCAGTTCGGCCGCAAGAAGCTGTTCGCCATCGGCATGGCGGGCTTCACGCTGACCTCGCTGGCGCTGGCCTTTGCGCCGACCGTGGGCTGGCTCGACGCCTTGCGCGCCGTGCAGGGCGTGGCGGCCGCCGCCGCGCTGGCCAGCGGTTCGGCCGCGCTGGCGCAGGAGTTTGAGGGCCACGCGCTGACCCGCGCCTTCAGCATGCTGGGCACCACCTTCGGCATCGGCCTGGCGTTCGGGCCGCTGGTGGCCGGGCTGTTGATCGACGCCTTCGGCTGGCGTGCGATCTTCCTGACCACCGCCGCCATCGGCAGCGTCGCGCTGGTGTTCGGCATCCCGCGCATGCGCGAGACGCGCGACCCGGAGGCCGCCGGGCTCGACTGGCCGGGCACGATCACTTTCAGCAGCACGCTGGCGCTGTTCACGTTCGGCGTGATCCAGGCGCCGGAGAGCGGCTGGGGCAGCCCGCTGATCGTCGGCATATTGGGCTTGTCGGCGCTGCTGCTGGGGGCGTTCATCGTCATCGAGAAGCGCGCCGAGCGGCCGATGCTGGACTTGTCGCTGTTCCGGTATTTCCGATTCGTCGGCGTCCAGCTGCTGCCGATCGGCACCTGCTTTTGCTACATCGTGCTGGTGGTGATCCTGCCGCAGCGCTTCATCGGCGTCGAAGGCATGAGCGAGATCGACGCCGGCTGGCTGATGGTCGCCTTGTCGCTGCCCTTGCTGGTGGTGCCGGTGCTGGTCGCGTCGATGACGCGCTGGGTGTCGGCCGGCGTGTTGTCCGGCATCGGCTTCGTCATCGCGGCCGTCGGCTTGCAATGGCTGGGCGCGGCCGGCGTCGGCCGCATCAAGCTGTTCCTGATATTGCCCATGCTGATGATCGGCATAGGCGCCGGCATGCCGTGGGGACTGATGGATGGCCTGGCCGTCAGCGTGGTGCCGAAGGACCGCGCCGGCATGGCCACCGGCATCTTCAACACGGCCCGCGTGGCGGGGGAGGGCGTGACGCTGGCGATTGTCAGCGCCATCCTGGCCGCGCTGGCGCACGGTGTGCTGGACAGGACGGCGGGCGGCGCCAGCGGCGCGCAGCTGTCGCAAGCCGCCCAGCGCATCGCCACCAGCGATATCGCCAAGGCGGCGGCGGTCCTGCCGGATGCGGGGCGGCAGATGCTGGTCTCGGTGTACGCGGAATCGTTCCAGGTGCTGATCCACATATTGACTGTGGTGACGGTGCTGGCGGCTGCGGCGGCGTTCGGCTTGCTGGGACGAACGCCGAAACCGCCTGAGGATGATTCGTAGGAGGATAAATGGGCCGCTGCATGCGGCCCATTTTTTTATGTTACGCGTTGCGCAGGGATGCGAACGCGGCGCGGAGTTCGCCGACAAAGATCATCGGCTGCTCGAATGCTGCGAAATGGCCGCCTTTTTGCGGGCGATTCCAGTAAAACATTTTCGAGTAGGTTTTTTCGGCCCAGCTGCGCGGCGGCGTGTAGATCTCGCGCGGGAATACGCTGACGGCGACCGGAATGTCGACCGGCACCGCGCCGAAATTGAGGCCGGGGTGCTCGGCGTACATGCGGGCCGACGAGGCGCCGCTGTTGGTGAGCCAGTAGAACATGATGTTGTTCAGCATCTGATCGTAGCTGAAGACGTCTTCCGGGCCATTGAGGTTGTCGCTCCACGCACCAAGTTTTTCATAGATCCACGCGGCCTGGCCCGCCGGCGAATCGGCCAGCGCGTAGCCGATGGTTTGCGGCCGCGTGGTTTGCAGGTGATGGTAGAACGAGCCGTCCTCGGCGAACAGCGTGCATTGCTCGATGGCGATCCGTTCTTCTTCGGTCGGATTCTCGGGGAACGGCAGCTGCGCCACAAACGGCAGGTTGATGTGGATCGCCGCGAGGCCGTCCAATGCGAGCCGGCCCATTTCGGTCGTGACCACGCTGCCCCAATCGCCGCCTTGCGCGACATAGCGGTCGTAGCCCAGGCGCTGCATCAGCACATCCCACGCCTTGCCGATGCGGTTGCGGTTCCAGCCCTTGGCATCGGGCTTGTCGCTGAACCCGAAGCCCGGAATCGATGGGATCACCAGATGAAACGCCTGTGCGGCCTCGCCGCCGTGCGCGCTCGGGTCGACCAGCGGATCGATGACGTCCAGGAATTCGACGATCGATCCCGGCCAGCCGTGGGTCATCACCATCGGCAACGCATCGGCGTGCGGCGAGCGGATGTGCAGGAAGTGGATGGCCAGCCCGTCGATCTCGGTCTTGAATTGCGGGTAGCCGTTCAGGCGCGCTTCAAGCTGACGCCAATCATATTGGCGACGCCAGTAGTCCACCAGCTTTTGAACCTTGTCCAGTTGCGCGCCCTGGGACAGATCGCCGACCGTTTCACGCTCCGGCCAGCGGGTGCTGTCCAGGCGGCGTTGCAGGTCGTCCAGTTCCGACTGAGGAATGACGATTTTGAACGGGACGACGGCGTCGTTGATGCGGTTTGCTGACATGTATGTTTCTCCATTAGGGGGTCGGGGCCGGCGGATGCGGCCGCGACGATGAAGGACTATACGGGTGTCGGAACCCCGCATAAAGGCGGGGAAGGGCGACGCACTGTCGCTTGCAGGGAGACACTGTGAATCGATTCAGATTCTTTATCGCCTGAGCGGAGACGCTTAAAGTGGAACCCGTCAATACGACATACTGAGGACTGAAAAAATGAAACTCTACATCGCTAATCAAACCTGCTCGCAAGCCGTGCAGATCGTCGCCAACGAACTGGGGCTGTCGCCGGAACTGATCCACTACAACGTGTTCGACCGGACCACGTCCAACAACGACAACTTCCTCGAAATCAATCCGCTGGCCTATGTGCCGGTGCTGGTGCTCGACAACGATCAGGGTGATGCCTTGTCGGAAACCATCGTCGTGGCCTCCTACCTGGCCGACCAGCATCCGCAGGCGGGCTTGACCCCGGCGCACGGCAGCATCGAACGCGTCAAATTCGACCAGTTGCTGACCTTCGTCGCGACCGAAATCGCGCAAAAGCATATCCCGCTGATGCGCAAGCTGATGACGGAAGAGGGCGCTGCCTGGACCCGCAACAAGATCGTCGCCGCCTACACGGTGCTGGACCAACGCCTGGCCGACGGCCGCGCCTATCTCGCCGGCGAGCGCTTCACGGTCGCCGACGCCTATGTCTGGGCGACGATGTGGCACGAGCGTTCAGGCGCCCAGATCGGCCACCTGCAAAACCTGATGGCATGGAAGGCCCGCGTCGACGCCCGGCCCGCCGTCCGCAAAGCGCTGAAGGACGAAGCCGACACGGTCGCGCTGCACGAAAAGATGGCAGCCTGATCCGGGGGCGATGGCCGCGCTACACCGCGCGCGCGGCGCCGGGCGACCAGGCCCATCAGGCCCAGGCCGGCGCCGAACAAAGCGTAGGTTTCCGGCTCCGGCACCGCGGTGACGCCGATGTTGGCGTTCGGCGCGAAGTCGTCCAGCCGGCCCAGGCCGGTTACGCGGCTGTCGATCGACCACACGGTCCAGGTGTAGTCCTTGAACGCCAGCCCCTTGGACGGCAGTAGCGAGGCCGAGACCGTGGAGAAGATCTCGTTGCCGACGATGTGCGTGCTGACGGCGTTGGCGCCGATGCTGTCTGGATGCACCCCAGGATGAGCGGGCACAGCGATTTCGTATTTTACATAATATAAACAAGTCCACTTAGGCCGCACGTTGCAATAAAGAGAAGTAGGTCAGTTTGTACAAAACCCATTTGTAGTTTGAAGTTTTTCACCTTGTGTACTCGCTCTTCAGCAGCGAATACCTCAAAAGCTTCAGCGGGGTCTACGCCAGCCTCTCTGGCTATTTTTAGGCCTGTGTTGTAGTCGGGCATACGCTCGCCTTTGACGTATCTGTCTAAGGTCGGCTGCGGCACTCCCCATACTTTTGCCATTGAGTTGACTGATCGCCCTTTTAGGGCGCTTTCTATCATTTCACGATAATTCATAGTAATTTCCAATTAGCAATTTACTGCGTACGGAGTAATATTCAGTTACTCCATTTGCAGTTAGGCGCTTCCGAATGGAGTAGGTAAACCATAGCACAGCCGGTCATCGGCGTGCACGAATTAACGTGACAAGTAACGCTAAATCAAAGGGAACGGATCATGAACGCAACCATTCAATCGATGCCAGCGAAGCGGGTTCGCTTTCAACTGCAAGCGCGTCGTATTGAGCGCGAGGACGATGCCGCATGGTTCGTTATGGAAGAAGTTCGCCCGATGTCACGTAAAGCGTCTGCGACCGCTGTAGAGCAGCTTAACAAGGCTGTTCCGGCGTTCTCTTACCGCGCGGTGTTGGTTGAGGTCGGCAATGTCTGAATGGTCGTTGCCGTTGACGCTCAGTGCCGCCGAAGTGCGTGTGTTGAAGTCTGCTTTGTTGGTTGAGATAGCGGCGTTGGAGTTTCGCATTCGTGAGGATCATCGTCCCGATGTTTGGCTACCTGCACTCACTGCTGCGCGTCGTGTGTTTAGCGCCTTGTGCGACAAAGGGAATAAGGAATTGCTGGGCCTATAGGGTCGGCTCTATCGGTTCGCGGTCGTCCTCGCTTTGTTCACGCTGCTGTCTGCGTTCGTATCGGCGGCCTAGATGGAACATCACTGCGGACATCGCTGTTGCCCACATAGCGTCCCACAGGATTGTTAGCAGATCGTGATTTGTAAAGATGACGGTCATGGAGATAGGCGTTTTTAGCTTAGGTGCTGGAAGTATGCCAGTGTCGAATTTTCGTGACAAGTAACGATAAATATTCGCGCTATAGCGCCCATTGCCCTAGAGGGCAAACACTGAGGGGAAGTTCCATGAAATCGAAAATCGAAATTATCCATGTCATGCAGGTTGCTGGTGTATCGAAAAAGACCGGCAACGATTACGACATCCGCAATGCGCAGTGCGTGATTCGTGATCCCGATCCGGAGACCGGAGAAGTCAAACCTAAGATCGGCGTGTTGTCGCTGCCTGCGCGCTATAAGGAATTGCCGAAGGGGGTGTACATGGTTGAGTTCGATGCTGCGGTTGGTCAAAACGGTCGTGTCGTTTCCGAAGTGGCTGACGTCAAACAGTGGGACGGTGCCGCAACTGAAGGCCCCGCACGTAAGGTGATCGTGGAAATTCTGAGCGTGACGGCGCGTCAAGGCTTTTCGAAAAAATCGCTCAAGGATTACGACATGCTGTTTGCTGATTGCATTGTTCATAAGCTGGACCGCGAAAGTGGCGAGGTGGTGCATTTGGTCGGTGAACTGCTGGTGCCGGATCGCTACAAAGACATCCAGCCTGGAATGTATGAAGTCGAATTCGAAGTAGCTATCGATAAGGATAAGCGTATCGGTGGCCGTGTCGCTGAAATGACGCCGAAGAAGGCTGCGGCGGCTAAGCCTGCTGTCCCTTCGCCTGCGCCAGTGCAAGCGCCTGCTGCGGCTCCTGCGCCTCCTGTAGCACCTGCCAAGGCCGGTAGCTAGTCATGGCTAGCTGTCTAGTGCCTAAGGGGCTCGTCGTTCCGAGTTTTGGAGGGGTCAAGCAGACTGTTTCCGCTACGGACTTTACAAGTAGTGGCGTGCCTGCTGTTGCGTTGGTGGTTGATCCTAGCGTTACGGATTTGGCGTCGTGCGTTGCTGTTTCTATTTCCGGTGCTGAGTATCTGGCGTTGAAAAACGCTGGTGGCGGCACTGTTCAAACTCCAAGCTACCCGGCGTGGAATGAGTTGGGTAGTTTGAGTATCGCTGACGCGCAAGTTATCTCTGGCTATGTCGGTCTGTTGTGGGCTGGTGTATGGGGTCTCAAGCAAGTCATTAAATCGTTGTCTATCTCTGAGAGGAATCAAGATGAATAAAGTCATGAAAACCGGTTTGGTTGCAGCCGTTGCTGCAATGTCGGCTGGTGCCGCTTCGGCTGCTGTTGATGCGTCGATCACCACTGCGCTTACCTCGGCTGGTGCCGATGCTGCCACGGTCGGAGCCGCCGTTCTGGTGGTGATCGTCGGTATCAAGGCGTTCAAGTTCATTCGTCAAGCGCTGTAACTGACGGCTGTCCAAAACCTTGGGGGCTTCGGCCCCTTTTTTTGTAAGAGGGGCGCTATGGGTATTATTTTCTTAGTTGCTGCGTGCGGTGCTTGGTGGATTTTGTTCCATGACTAATTCCGCGCTTCGTGTCGTTCTTGCGCTCACATGTTGGCTCGCGTGCTTCACGTCTGCATTTGCTGCGGCGCCTGATGTGACTTGGGTTGCTGGGTTTGCGTCGGGTCAGCATTTTTCATCGGTTGGGTCGCTTTGTAGCGCGTATGCTGCCTTCGCTAGCTCGGGTGGATATTCCTTTAGTTGTTCCGGCTCTAATGAGAGTTCAGGCGGTTATAGCTACACTTTCACCTATTGCCAACCCGGCGGTGGTCAGTGCGGCCAGCCGGCTGCAGGTACTGGTGTCGCGTCTAAGGCGATGTGGTGTACCGCTGCAAACAAAGGTCCTGATACGTCTAAGCCTCTCGCTCAGCAGTGTCCTGATCCTGAGCCCGATAAGTGCAAAGCTGGTACATCCGGTTCGATGAATATCACTACTGGCTATGCTACCGGTTCGAGTCCAGGCTCTGGTATGGCGATCAAGATCATTCCAGATGGTGGCTTGTCAAAGTCGCGCTATAGCGTCGGCGGATGCACTGTACAGCCTACTACCGCGAATAGCTGTAGCGTGTCGCAAACTCCTTCAGCTAATGGCTATTACGCGGTTACTTGTAGTGTAAGCACGCAGACCACTGGAGCGAAGTCCGATCCCGGTCCTCCGGGCACTGATCCGATGGCGGGTGGTGCGCCGGGCGATCCTAACGATACGTCTTTTGAGCCTAAGGATCCGGTGCCGTCGCCGCCCGGGTCGTGTCCCGCAAACAGTGTGCCCGGTGGTCAGGATTCATCTGGCATGACAATTTGCATCGGAAAGACACCAAGTACGCCGTCTACTCCGGCTCAGACTACTTCCACAAGTAAGCCTCCTGTTGTAACTCCGAATGCTGATGGCGGCTCCACTACTACGCAGCAGACTAGTTCAACTAATCCCGATGGCAGTATTACTACGGTGGTTAAGGTGACTACGGTGAAGGGTGATGGCTCTGTAGAGACTACGGTTAGCTCGTCTACCAAGAAACCTGATGGTACGACTGGTGGCAAGGATGCGGCGACTGAAAAGGATGACAAGGCGGATTTGTGTAAGCAGCATGCTGAGCTGAATATTTGTAAGAATTCTCAAGTGCAGGGTCAGTGTGCGTTGGTGACTTGTACGGGGGATGCAATTCAATGTGCGACGTTGCGTGCTGCCGCGACGATTCAATGTAAGCAGCAGCAGGATGATGACGCGCTTAAGGCTCTTCCATCGTATGGTCTCGGGGCGTCTGTGTTGAGTGGTAATGATCCTCTTGCGGCATCGTTGCCGACTACAAAAAACGCTTCGCAGATTAATGTCGCGTCCACTTTGGATTCGTCAGGTTTCCTCGGCGGCGGGTCGTGTTTTGCAGACAAAACACTGACTGTGCAAGGTAGGTCTTTCGTTATTCCTTTTAGTTCGGCCTGTCAATATTTGGTCGCTTTTAGGTATGCGCTCATGACTATCGCCGCGCTCGTCGCTTTCCGCATCCTGTCCGGTGCAATCATTCGGGAGTAATTCTATGCCAGCGTTGCTGATGTCTCTGTTGGGCGGATTGTTGACAATCGCAGGGTCGATGGTTGGGCGCGTGTTGCTCGCCCTGGGCATGTCCTATGTAACTTATAGCGGTTTTGACGTGCTCATTTCGTGGTTGCTCAATCAGGTTAAATCGAATATGTCGTCCATGCCGGTTGAGGTTGTTTCGTTCTTGGGTTGGCTGTGGGTAGATAAGGCTATCAGTATGATTTTTTCGGCGTATACCGTTGCCGCAACGATCAAGATGGCAGGTGGCACTAAGCTGACAAAATTGATTACGAAGGCTTGATATGATTGAGCTAATCACCGGCTTACCCGGAAATGGTAAAACTCTTTATACCATTTCGACGATTAAGAAAATTGCCGAGGCTGAAAACCGCCCGGTGTTCTATTCCGGCATACCGGAGCTTACGTTAGATTGGCAGGAAATTGATCCGACTAAGTGGATGGATGCGCCGCCGAATTCTATCGTCGTCATCGATGAGGCGCAGAAAATTTTTCGTAATCGTTCGCTCGGCACTCAGCCGGGAAAGCACGTTACCGATCTTGAGACACATCGTCACCTCGGGATCGATCTGGTTCTATTGACTCAACATCCGTCACTGATTGATCCGGCGATCAGGCGGCTCTCAGGCCGTCATCGGCATTTGGTGCGCGTCTGGGGTATGGCCGTGTCCACGGTTCATAAGTGGGATGCCGTGAAAGACAATCCGGATAAGTCGCGGGCGGATTCTGAGAAGACCAAGTGGGCATTTGATAAGTCTGTCTATCAGTACTATAAGTCCGCTGACCTGCATACCATGAAACGGACTATTCCCGGTCGTGTCAAATTGCTCGGCGTGCTCTTGCTTTTGCTTTTGGGGCTCGGATGGTTTATGAAGCATCGTATTGAGGAGCGTACGCATGCGGTGGATGCTTCTGTTGTCTCTGGCGATGGTGGGAAGCGATCACAGGCGAGCGATAAGGATCGTACTGGTGTTGTCGTCTCGCACGGTGGTATTGACGGTCGAAATTTCGATCCTCTTCAGGATGCTAAAACCTTCGTAGAGATGAACACTCCACGTATTGTGGGTCTTCCGCAGACGGCTCCTAAGTATGACGATCTGACGCGCCCTGTCCGCGTACCTATACCGGCTGCCTGCATTCAATTCAGAGGCGATTGCAAGTGCCTTACGCAGCAGGGGACGCCTATGGAAGTGCAGAAAAGCATGTGTATTGAGTTCGCTCGTAACGGCTTCTTTCAGGATTTTGACGCTGATAAGGATCGGTCGGCGTCTGAGCGTACTGCGTCTTCTGTTCGTGTGCTCGAGGGGCGGCGAGAGCAGCAGGGGGTATCGAAAGAGGGTGGTTCGGTTCAGGTCGCCATGTTCTCTAATCCTCCCGCTGATCCGCCGCGCAGGCCCCCGGTCGGTTCTGGTAGTGCTGCACCAAATTAATGTGACAAGTCACGAAAAATGAGGAGGCTTTTATGCGCTTCGGTGAGGATGGTCGTCAGCTTGAGCTTGAGGTTGTTGGTACTCGTCGGCGTGGTCGGCCTGTATCTGTCGCTGGTGCTGCAACTGCTGCTGAGCGTCAGGCTGCTCGCAGGGATAGATTGAGGAACGAGGCGGGGAAGGGCGTTCTTACGGTTGAGGTTTCCCTCGATGTTATTGCGGCGCTCGATGCGTTCGTGAAGTTTAAGGATGTGACAAAGGGCGATGTGGTCGACCGCATATTGCGTGGTTCGCTTTTGCGTAAGCGTTGACCGTGGAAAGTTCTGCCGTCTTCGCTGATATTTTGCGCCTGCAGGCGATTTTGGTTCAACCAGGTTGAAACATTATTTGGTCAAACTGCGATCGCCAGAATAATCATATTTTTTTGGGGGGGGATTCTATGAGTGCACTGCTTATCGCGTTTCTTGTCATCGCAGGCATTGGTTTGTGGGGCGCGCTAATTCTGTTCCTTGTAATTCACTCCGGTTAGATGGTTTGGCGGCACAAGCGGCCCGAAGGGCAAAATCTTTGGGGGCTAGTTGGTGCCGGTGGTGGATGTTGAAGTGGCTGTTGCTGGGGCCTGTGCGTAACGAAGCGGGAGCGACTAGTTTCCAAAGTTTTAGCGGGTAGTCCGCCGGCTTGATTTGCGCCCCGCTGCCGCACGTCGGCAACCTGCCCCACTGCAAGACCGCTTTTCTTGCTTGATGTTCGTGGTGCTCGTTCTGGTGAGTGTACGAGGCACGGCGGAAGCAGGGCGTGCCGCTCCGAAGCGTTGCGGAGCTAGCGAGGGGCGGCGCGAACGCGCCGCCTAAACTTGTATTAGGAACACTTAAGAACACAGACACATAAAACACTGTCCGTGTCATAGGGAAGTTAGTGATTTTCGAAGCACAAAAGAAAAGGCCCCGTACAGCTTGCAACTGTCCGGGGCCGTTGATAAACCTGCCGTTACAGGAATACCAATGAGCGAATTAGATTATGAAAATGCTTTGTCGTCAATCGATTTCACCCCGGTGCGTCGTGACGAGGATTCCAAGACGCCAGACTGGTGGAGCGATGACGGGGCTAAAGGAACGTGGCAAGACACGTATACGGCCCGTAAGCGCGTTTTTGATGATGGTCAGTGCGTTGTGACCGTCACGAAGGATCGCTTCTTTGTAGGCCCTGCACAGACCCGCAAAAAGGCAAAGCGTGGTGAGTCTGAGAACCGCGAGGCTAGCGAAGAAATGGCCGGTCGGCGCGCTAAGCAAAAAGTGACCGAGTGCTGCAAGGCGATTTCGGCAGATCGCATGGTGACGCTTACGTATCGGGAAAACATGATGGATCGGGATACGGCACTCAAGCACTTTAAGGCCTTCTGCCGCAAGCTCGGTAAGCATAAACAGTTCCATTACGTGGCCGTGATCGAAGAGCAAGAGCGTGGCGCGTTGCACTTCCATATCGCTGTAGCTGGTCGCCAAATGTATGCGCTGTTGCGCTCGATCTGGCAAAGCATCCTTGGTCGTGGCCAGGACGGCCAACAAATGGGGCAGGTGAACGTTCGTGATCCAAATTCGTTCGGCTTTGGCGTCAAAGGCGCGCACCGGCTTGCGGCTTACATCGCTAAGTACTGCGGCAAAGATATGGCTTGCCGCGAGTTGAACCAAAAGCGTTATTTTCGCTCGCGTGGCCTCGTCGTCCCCGAAGTCCAGTATTGGCGGTTGCCGAACTGCACTTGCATGCTCGATGCTGTTCATGCCGCGTTCCGCGCTATCGAGGGGCATTCCATGGAAAACCTTATTACTTGGTGCAATAACGGTTTGGGTGTTGTCTACCTTGCGACCGCGCCGGGAATTCCGGTCGATCAGCAATGTCCATTCTGATATTATGTTGCCTTAATGCAAGTTTAATATAAGATTGGATGTGGTATACATGACTGCGGTCGATTTGTTTCCTGAGCATTTGTTGTCGGCGGTTGAGGGCGAATTTCGCAACCAATATTGGATTATCAGGGCGTCACGGCAAACGAATTGGAAAGCGGTGAATCGCACTAGGGTGTTGGCACAAGTTATGTACTTGTTTGGGATTCCGCGCTGGGCGGTGAAGGAGGCTAGGTACTGTTTGCGTGCTACGGTGTGTAAGCGATGCGTGAATCTGGAGTTGCCGTGTCACGCATTGTCGGCTAGGCTAAAACGTGGTGATTTTAAGATTGAAAGCTGATTGTAGAAGGGGTCGTTAGAGGCCGGAAGGCGGTTACTATCGATCAACTTAAGTTGCAACAGGATCAATTCACCATTTGACATAATATAAATTATGCGAAATTACTCGCCGCCGTCGGACAATGTTTGCAAGGCTTAAACGGATGCTTATGTTTGCTGCATTGGAGCCTGCAACAAACTAAGAAATCCAGTATTTCACGCTTTGATACGCCTGCCATCTGCAGGCGTTTTTTTTGCTCAGCCACAATCCTGTAATGCTTACGCCGCCGGGCCTGTCCGAAGGCTGCAGCCCGTAGATTTCGCAGGTGCCAGTAGCTTTGACGGATAGTTGTAAAAATGACGCGCCGCTCCGATTCGGTAAGAGTGTCAAAAGGGAAAAGTTCTAATTGCATCGCAGCAATATAGCGAAAAGCTGACATTCTTGCCAACTGCCGAAAAGCTGGTCTTCAGTGGGTGCCGGTGGCCGACGTGCAGCAGGCGGGCTTTAACCAGGTCGGCTGACTACCCGCTAAAACTTTGAAAACATGTCGCTCCTCGCTCCGTAGCGCCCAGGCCGCCAGCACGAGCTACTTCAACGTCCACCGCCGACTTGGCGACGCCCTCAAAGATTTTGCCTTCGGCCGCTTGTGCTCAGCAAGGTATTTAATGTAACGCGTTACAAAATATATTTACCGTAACGCGTTATATTAATTGATTTATCGCAACGCGTAACGTATAATGTATTTATCGTTACTGATAACGCTAATTAGGAGAAGGGTATGAAAGTGGCCAAAGACAATAAGACGCTGGAACTGCCGATGCCTGGCGCAAAACGCGGTCGCGGACGCCCTCCTACGTTCAGCGCTATGACAAACGCCGAGCGCCAGAAAGCCTACAGGGACCGCATGCGCGCAGCAGGCGCGTCACGAGCCTCCAGGACAGCAACAGCGGGCAAATTTGAGATGGACAGCGACGAGGCAGAATGGGAGCGCGGACGCGTCGCCAAGATCGAAGACGAACTGTCAGCAGCCCAGACGCGCATCGAGCGTCTGGAAAAAGAAAACGCGCTTCTGATCGAGGAGCGCGCAATGGCATTCAAAGTCGCCGACCTGGCGAAAGCCGAGCTGCAAACCGTAACGCAGAAGAACGGCAGCACCGGCAAGCTAGCCAGCCGGGTGAAGGAACTAGAAGCCCAGTTGCGCGAGATAAACGCCGAATATAACAGGGCAACCGACCAGTACGCCGACTGCGTCCAGATCATGAAAAACCAAAGAGAGGCAATAACGACAATGAGCGCTACGATTAAACGTAACGCGTCACGAAAAAAGAAAGCGACAACCGTCACTCCGGCTTAACCACCTTGGCGCTCAGGATCAGCACCAGGTCGGTGTGTGCCGACGTCGATGAGCGCGCCGCCCAGCTGGGGAAGAACGACAGCGCCGACCGGCCCTCGCTCCGAAGCAGCCAGGGCACCAGCGGGAACTACTTCAACGTCAACGACCACTTGGCGATGCCCTCAAAGATTTTGCCCTCGGCCGCTTGTGCTGCCAAACCAAAAGTTTTGACGCCGGCCGATTTTTGCCAAATATAATTCGACCTGGTTGCGCAGAATTTTGCTGCCGGCGGCAGATTTACAGCTCACCAGGTCGAATTATGTTCGGTCAACGCTTGCGGAGCAACTGCTGGCGGAGCAACCGCTCGATGATCTCGTCATTAGTCAAATCCTTGAACTCGCGAAAGCGTCGAACACCGTCGATCACGTCCAGTGGAAGGCGAACAGTAAGAAAGCCTGCGCCAGCCTGGCGCAAACGCTCCCTACTGGCCTTTTTCCGCTCAGCCGCGCTCATGGCCTTGCCGGATGGCGGACGCCCCGGAGGGCGTTTAAACCCGTCCAGCAGATCGCCTGTATGTTTGTCATCAACGTGTTTCACAAACACCTCCAATTATCGTGACAAGTCACGGAAATTATACGAAGGAATATTCACTCAGCCTTCACCACCTTGGCACTTAGAATCAGAACAAGGTCGGTTTGCGCCGACGTCGATGAGCGCGCCACCCAGCTGGGGAAGAACGACAGCGCCGACGACGTGCCGGAAGACTGCGTATCGTTCAAACCGCCAATCAGCAGCACGTCACCATCCGCCACCGTCACCTTGGTTTTCACCTGGCGCTTGACCAAGGTCGGCGATGCGGTCACGCCGGTGGCCGTCGACTTGAAGTTGCTAATCTGCCCGTCGACGAGCAACTGGATGCGACCGTTACCCAACACCTTCGGCAGCACGTCCACTATCACGCCAGAGGGCCTATACACGACGTTCTGGACTGTGTTGCCCGCGTTGTCCCTTCCAGTGCTTGCAATCGTCGGCGTCTCGTCTCCAACGGTCAATACCAGCTTCTCATAATCGTCGCCGACCACCCTGCTGTTCGACACCTGCTTAAACCGGCCGTCCGTCTTGAGCGCATCGATCACCAGCTCGAACTTGCTATTCCTTACGCTCACGGCGGAACCAGAATTGACAGTACCCAGGGTAACCCCGAGCTTTGCACCAAGCACGGTGGCCAACAACGAAATGCCGCGCCCGTCACTGGAATTGTCGGTCACTTCAATCCAGGAGGCGGAAACGTCGACCAGCTTCGGCACCGAGTCGACCACGTCGAGCAGCTTACGGATCTTCTCGAGATCCTCCTGGCTACCAGTGATGAGCAGATCTCCGCCCGCAGCGACTGCAGCACGAGCACCGAAAGCGGAGGCGACCAACGTAACCAGAAAATCACTCGGCCGGTTTTTCGGGCTATAGACCTCCGAAAGGTCATCCTTCAAACGACGGCCACCGAGAGCGTCGACGCCGGCCAGCTCAGCGGAAACGCCGGCGCCAGCTACCGCAGACTTCACCGCCGCGATCGGAGCAAGCTCAACGCTGTGCGCATCTACCGCCGCAGCAGCCTTTGACATCGGTAACAGGTAGTACACGCCCTGCCGAACATCGATGCTAACGCCCTGCTGCAACAAGATACCCTGGACGAACTCCAACACCTTGGCGTCATCGATACTCGCCACGCTCAACGTGATCTTACGGCCCATCGCCAGGACATCAGGCGAGATAACGTAGTCGACATGCAGCAGGTTCTTCAACGTCGACTGGCTGAACGCCAACAACGACACATCGTTGAAGTTAAACGAAATCGGCGCGGCAGACGCCAAGAGTGGTGCCGCAAGCAGGCCTGCGAAAAAAGCCCTCATGGCGCGCTCCTTACCCATTGATTACGGCTAACCTCAGCTTCCCAAGCACCGCCCGCCTTCATCACGACGTTCAACGGCTCCACCGTGCTACCGTCCGAAAGCGTGACGTACGTCCGGCCAGCGCCAGTGCGCACGAACCCAACGCCTTTCAACTTGTCCGAAAAGGACCGCTCAACCGCCACAGCCGCAGCAGGTTGAGTCAGCGTCGACGGCGCAAGGAACCGAAGGCTAACAGCACCAAGGACGAAACCAAGCGCCATAGCGCCTACAAGAAATTTTGTCATATGTTTTGATACCGGTTTAGGAGGTGGCGTGCGACCACTAAGCAGTTGCAGTCCAACGGGGCCTGGCAACGACGGACCGACGAAATCAGCAGGTAAGCCGACCTTGGCCGACAAGTGCCACGCTGACATAAGGCAGTGAGTGCCATGAGGGTAAGCGTCGGAAAACACCTGCGTGGTGTTATAGGCGTCATTCAGATCATCGCCACGAAAGACCCAGCGGTCCGCGACCAGGCCGTCAGGCATCGATCCGAGACGCACAACGCCAATGTGCACACGAGGCAAATTGCCTTCGGTCGCGCCAGCGGTCAAGAACTTCAACACGCCGCTGAGCAGCGGCACCTTCATACGATCCAGGCGGTTAAGCCGCACCACATACTCGAGCAAGCTATCGCGCAGCTGTTTGTCGACCTGAGAAATGTTCTGCATGATGAAGAAGATGTCCCAGCCGTATTTGCGGGCATGAATCGCCCACTCCAACATCTCCGCCCTACCCTTATCCTGGAAGTTGCGCGTGTTCAGCCAGGACCCGCACTCGTCAAGCACCAGCGCGCCGTTATGGGCCTCGTCGAAGCCTTTGAGCAACCGCGGAGACGGCGCAACAGCAGACAGTGACTTCTCACCGTAGACAATGATCGGCTCGAACTCAACAAACCGATTCCCGCTACCAATCATGTAAAGGTCGACAGCCGCAGGCTTATCAGGAATGCGCAGCACGCTAGCCTTATCACGTGGCCCCATCAAGTGTTCTAGGAACACATCGCAGTTCGTCGCAACCCGCTTGCCCGACCGCAGGTAGCGCCGAATCTGGTCAATGCCCGCCTTACCCTTGCCGCTACCGAGCTTACCAGTGATCGCGTAAACGGCCATCGTCGCCCCCCTTCGGTTGTTCCGCACGCTTCCTTTTGGGCCGCGCCTTCTGCAGGAAATCGTCAGGTAGGTCGGCCACCAGGTACTTAAGAATGAACACCACCACGGCCACAAAGACCAGCAGCAGGATCAATGCCTCGCGCTGATTAACGTTCATATCGTACGACTCCAAATCTGCATGATGTTGACCTTCCACTTATACAACTCGACCAACGACCAAAAAGTCAAATAGCTACTGATCAGGGCAGCGGTATGAGGCGAAACCACCATAGACACGCCAACCGCAAACATAGGATGCAAGGAACCAGCACCGACAAAAGCGGCAGACATCGCAGCACGCATCGCGGCATATAGCACAGAAAACAACACGACAACAATGGCAATCAACGCAGCGGCGACAGCCACCTTTTGAGTGAGAAATTTTGCGAGCCAAGTGACCAAGCCCGAGAACACATTGAACAAAAATGCGGCCAATAAAGGCATAAGAAGCTCCCCTAATTACGCTACAGGTTTTTGAGTAGCACGAGACACCATCGACATGACGGCAAAGACAAACACAGCGGCCCAAAAGGCTTCAAACATATCCGCAGCCAAGCCTATGTAACTGCAAATATCGACGCTCCAGGAGCCACTGATGCCGGGAATCTGAACCGTCGGATTGACGCAATGGCCAGTCGGGAGATTGAATGAGGTGAAAGGCAGCGAGGTATCCTTGCCGGTGTCGCTGGTAGCAGCGTCGAGACCCTTCTGCCGATCATCGCCAACACCTTCGACGAGTTTGACAAGGCTGTCCCAAAGCCCTTTTCCGTCCGGCGTTCCGGACTCGTCAATCTTGCAAGCAGGTTGGCCAGGCGCACCGCAATTCTGTTGGCTGTCACCGCTCCCACCGCCACCGGTTCCGCCACCACCAGTGCCGCCGCCTGTTCCATCACCACCAGTTCCACCTCCGCCAGCACCTCCTCCACCAGTACCACCTCCACCAGTACCACCGCCAGTGTCTCCTCCGCCAGTACCACCGCCAGTGCCTCCTCCGCCTGTACCACCGCCAGTGCCTCCTCCGCCTGTACCACCACCGCCCCCTGTGCCGCCGCCGTCACCGCCACCAGTTCCGCCGCTACCGTCACCGCTATACGCAGGTGCGCTAGTATCAGGTGCGGCGTCGACACCACCGTCAGTACCAGTCTCCTGAAGGTAAACCAAGCACTCCTTAAGCGATGCCCCATTAACAGCTTCATGATAAAAACAGCCTCCGACATCGTGCGCCCTGATTTCGCAACCAGAGAAAGACCCGTGCGCATCCATGGGCTCATGAATTTTCTGAAGGATGACATCGATATTGCCGGGCTTCGTGTAGGCGACCGGGATACTGAAAGAACCGGCATCAGTGCCAGCCTTGCACCCCCCGGTGACGCTCAACGAAACGTTGTAGGTCATCCCCTTCTTATCGGTGACGATAAACGAACCGCTACCAGCTCTAATGGGCGTATCCATGTCACCGCACGTAACCGGACCCACAAGCTTCACCGTCGAAATGGCATTAACACCATCGCAAGAAGCCGGAGACAATGCAGCAGAGCCAATCAACGAATAGTTGGACACGCGAAAAGTTTTTGCCGCAAACGCATCAGTAGCACTAAGCACCGAGAGGCACAGCAAAATGCAGAAGATTATCAATTTCATACTCGCCCACCGTGGAAAGGGACGTAAACAAAAAAAGGGGCGCACAAGTCGCCCCCCACGATGCGACACAGCCGCGTCGCTTAGCCAGCGCGGGAGAAGGCCTTTTTCATGAAGCTGATGCCCCAGAAACCACCGGCCACGACGACGGCCACCGCCGCAGCAGCCGTGATGTAGGCAGCGGCGCGGGTGCTCAGACCTGCGATAGCATCCAGGCCAGGATCAGCGTCAGCAGCCATAGCCGCACCGGTCAGAACCATCGCGCCAACAGCGACCAGACCACGTTGAATATTTTTGTTCATAGCAAACTCCAAAATCTAGGCCTACTTAGGAGAGCTGTACGGCCACCTCAGCTCAACACATCGAAATTATTCCAGGGTCTCGACAGCACGCCGCGCGATGCGAACCAAAGCACCGCCGCCATACCCGATTCCAAACGCAGTAAAGCAAAGCGCTATCACCTGCAGGTTGCTGAGCGTACTCATCGATCCCCCAAAAAACGGCGCACCAGAAAACGAACCAGGTGCATGACTCCGACGAACAACAGAACCAGAAACACGATAGGCAGGAAAACACTGAACAGCACACTCATCGCTGTCCTCCCGCGATCCAACCAAGCGCGAAACAAAGCACCAACAGCGCGCCAACGAAAATATCTGCAGTTACATTCACGGTGCTTCCTCCCGAGCCACCGACAGAACCTTGCATAGCTGTAATTGCTTGAAAATCAGCGCCGGACAACGCAACAGCCTGGCACTGCGACAAATCCTTCGGATTTGGATCAACAAGCAGAAACTCAGCGAGCACCAGCGGCGTAATATTCGCGTGCGATGCATCCTGATAATAATTAATGGCGCCAGATGGACCACTAGCCGTATTACCAGCATATCCACGCATCAGGCACGTTGCCATTGACGATCCCTTCCCCACTGGAACCGGAATAGAAGCCAGTAAAGCGACATATTCGGCACCTGAAAAATATTGAAAGTCGCACTGCGATCCGTCGACCAATGCAAACTGCGCATACGTAACCGGCACAGAAAGTGTCGAGCCAGTGGCATCCATCAGATAGTTCTGCGCGTTAAACGAGCCAGCAACATTCGTAGCGCCAGCCCCACCAATGCGCGAACAAATAGCCATTTTCGTTAGTCGTAACGGAAATTAAGCAGGAGACTTATCGCTGGCCTTGCCCTCGCGGATAGCCTGAATCGGCTTCACAGCCACGATGATCTGCTCCATACCCTTGGTGCCGCTCACCATGTCGATGTCGATTTCGGCAATGAACGGGAAAGGCAGATGCTTGATGGACTGAACCACCTCGGAGTTTTTGCACTTCATCGCTTCGGTGCACATGCCAAACGCGTTATCGCTTTCCTTAAGCACGACTTCGACGAACAGCTTGCCGCTGTCGATAGCCTTACCATCATCCATGGTTCCCTTGAACATCTTGGCGCCGCGCACGGTCGCTTGAGCTTTAACTTGCATTTCACTTCTCCATTGATTGGGCTGGCACGTGCGCCCTGTTCACGCCGTCGGCCACAACGGATTTTTCTAAACGAGCTGGTACACCGGGTACATGCAGCATTTCGTAAAGGGCCTGGTAATCCATCTTCAACTCGTGGGCGAGCTGGTATAGCGTCTTGCCGTATGCGGCGGTCAAATAGTGCGTGAGGCGCTTAAGCACAATCGTGCGCTCCTCAACAACGATGTCAGGCTGTTCGGTCTTGATCTTGGTTTTAATGCTGTCGACAAGCTGCTCCAGAGCGATGAACCCACCAGCAAAATACGTTGTTGGGTTAAGCACGATGTCATGCGGGATCACGCGGTCGCGGTTACCAAAACGGATTTCAATGCGAAGCCACTCGCTGGAAGGATCGCCCAACTGCTTACCCTTCTCGTAAATGCACAGCTCCTTACCATTGGCCTTTTTGCCGAGGTACATCGTGCGTCCATTCGCGTGCAGATCACCGCTGTGACCGCCTTCCATATAACGCCTGGTCGGAATACGTCCACCACAATTGAACTCCCCTGCCCTGTACAGATCATCGAACTGGTCGAGCGTAAAGCCTTCCATGAGATCGAGCGCAGTGTCGGCCCGCGTGATCCTGGCATCGAGGTCTTGCATGGTGGCGTAGACCGCTTGCCAATCGCTGACCAATGCGCATCCCTTACCGGACAGGTCGACACACATCGTATTACCCGTACTGGTACCGCCCATCGCAACAATCGCAACGCGGATCAGCTGGGCATCCTTCCAGACCATCACGTCATAGCTTTGCTTGTAGCCATACATGCCCTTGTCGCAAGGGAAGAAGTTCACCGGGAGCGGGAACCACAACGCGAAATAGCGCTTGAGCTGGTCCAGCGCGTCGAGAGTCGACGTAGAAGGCAGGAAGGTAAAACGAAGCCAATCGATAATCGCCAGCCGCTGACTGTGGTCACTTTCCCCCCGTATTACAGTACGGGGGGAGCCTGCGGCGCGGCCCGCGCGCCCGGCTGCGCCGTCCACACGTGCCGAGCCTCCGGCCCGCATCACGTACGCACCCCGGAAGACAAAATAGACCAGGCCACGACGGACGCCACCATCAACGTCGATATCACCAACCGACTCATACGACACCTCGCAGGCGGAGCTGTTCCTCGGCCCAGGCTACCTGGCGGTTGACGTAGTGTTCTCCCAGAATGTCGATCTTGGATGCTACGAGCACCATGTATTCTTCAAGCTGCAGGTCGGTCATGGTGGGACTGGTCATTGAGCTGCCTCCACCAGGTAGGCGCGATAGACGACGCGCTCAGACAGCAAGTTCAACTCAGCAGCAACACGGCCAGCAGTGGCCGAGTCCATCGGTTCACGATAGCCAGCAGTGGAAGTCCACACGTAGCCACCGATGGGGCGGCACTCGATAAGGTAGCGGTCGGTATCAGACCCCACAGTGGCATAATTCGACATATCTTTTCCAATGGGAAACATAATGGATTTCTCGTTAATACAACGACAATTGACGGCATCGCTCACCGGGCTGATCACGGAGCTGCACAACACGCTAATAATCGTCGCCATATTGGATTTGGCGATATGGCTCGGCATAGCCTTCTTCATATTCCAAGCTGGGCGATGGTACGAACGCAGCCAAACGAAGGCACGGTCCGATGAAGAATATTGGGAACCCAAAGAACCAACAATGTGACAATTCGTGAGAATTGCTTGTTGACCTGTTGCTGGTAAACCAATAGGATTCGACATAAGTTCACGGTTGTGGAGTTTACAGACGTGAACATAGTTTACAGCCGTACACCTTGTCAAGAGGAAAGACCATGAAAAGCGTGAAATACCTAGAACAAGTCCGCGACAAATTCAGCCTTAAAACCGATGCGGCACTAGCTATGAAAATCGGAGTAGGCAAAAGCGCGATGAGCCACTACATGAAGGGCTTGCGCGTGATGGACCAAGAAACGTGCCTGGCGGTAGGAATGGCGCTGGAGCTGAACGAGCATGAACTGCTTCAGCTTTTAATGGCAGCGGGAATCGACAGGGCCGAACAGCAGGGGCAGAAATCGCTGTGGACGGTTTTTTCTAAGCGGATGGCAGCGACCGCCGCTACTGCCCTTCTCGCAGCTGGTGTCAATTTATTTTTGACACCAGGGGATGCAAATGCAGCATCTATGCGAGTTCCAGTAGGCAACGATTCCGTGCAATATAAATTATGCGAAATATTGGCCGGTGTTGCGATAGTTACTTTTAAGCGCAAGTCCGCTAACCTAAATCTGTCGCCAACGATACCCTAACGTTGGGCCAAGCGCGATGCCCTCGTAAACGTCTTTTTCCCTACCGCCCTCTGTTCTGTTATGTTCTGTTATATATAACAAATCCCCTTATGTGACGACCCCTACCATGCATGATCGCCAGAAACAAAGACCAGGAATCGGGAACCACGGCATGGCAGAACCGCTGGCACCGCAAACACCGCACGACGTATTGAACCGGGCGCCGCAACGGCGCAAGCTGGCCATCTGGTTTACCGGCCTGTCCGGCGCCGGCAAGACCACGATGGCGCACGCCGTCGCGCAGCAACTGCGACAGGCCGGCCGCGCCGCCTATGTGCTCGACGGCGACCTGCTGCGCACCGGCCTGTGCAGCGACCTCGGTTTCGACGCCGCCGCCCGCGCGGAAAATATCCGCCGCGCCGGCGAGGCGGCCTGGCTGCTGGCCGATGCCGGCCTGATCGCCATCGGCGCCTTTATTTCCCCGTTTGCCGCCGACCGCGCGCGTGTGCGCGCCCGCTTCGCCGCCGGCGAGTTTATTGAAATCTATTGTCAGTGTTCGCTGGAAGAATGCGAGCGGCGCGACGTCAAGGGCCTGTACCGGCGCGCGCGCGCCAACGAGCTGGCCGAGTTTACCGGCATTTCGTCGCCATATGAAATGCCGGAAGCGCCGGAACTGGTGCTCGATACGGCGCGGCAGTCGATCGACGCCGCGTGCCGGCAGGTGATGGCGCTGCTGGCGGCGCGGCAACTGCCGGACTGACGGCGCCAGTACCCGCCTTGGCGCGGGCAGGAGGCGGTCCCCCGATTTACGGCCGGACCGGGTACAGGCCGACCGTGCAGATAATGTAATTGAGCGCCAGCGACGGCTGCATCGGATACACCGCAGAGGATGGCGCCATGACCACCGGCGCCGTCATTGCCGCGCCCTGCCCCAGGCTGGCCGTCACGGTCGCGCTGCCGCCGATCACCGTGCCCACGCTGGGCGTGCTCATCGCCACCGCCGGCAACGGTACGGCCGGGGTCGGATTGACGTAATACACGGCGCCCGACGACCCGGTGTTGCTCAGCATGGCGCCGGCGCTGGGCGCGTTGGCGGCCGGCGTCGGGCCAGGGCCTGCGCTGGTGGCGTTCAACGTCGAATGGGCGGTCATGCTGGCGCCGCTGACCGTGCCGCCGACCGTCACCAGCGGCAGGTTGTTGTTGGCGATGGTGGCGCTGGCGGTGCCGGTGGTGACGGGAGCGACCGGTGGATCACCGACCACCTGCGCCAATGACACTGTCGGCGCCGGTGCCGGCGCGGTCCCCATGGCGCCGATGGCCGTGCGTCCGCACAAGTCCGGCAGGCCGAAGGTATTCCTGCCGTCGCCGCCGTAGCGCGTCCCCAGTACGGCAAACAACACCTGGTATTGCGTCACCGACAGCAGTTGTCCATTGCACAGTGCCCAGCCGTCCGGCGCGTACGGAAATACCACCGGGATAATTGTTCCAACAAATGCATCCATGTTCGTTTCCTTTGATAGTAACTATAAGGTCAGGTTTGGCGGCCGAAACCGCATGCTGTGATTGCTGGTCAGTTTGTTGCGTGGTTGCCGTTCTGCCTGTCGCGGCAGCGCTCCAGTTGCGCATACAGCGGCGCCAGCGCTTGCCGAAAGGACGGCGGCGCTGCCAGTGCCGCCGGCGGGTCGCCCTGGAAGGCGGCGCCGGCGGTCCTGGCATGACGCCCGGCGCGCTCGCGCATCGCATGCAATTCGGGCGCGCTGCAGCGCACGCCCATCCGCGCCAGTACTTGCTCCCAGCGGCCGCCCGTCAATTGCCGGTAATGCAGCAGCTGCAACCCGTTGGCATGCCGCAATGCCCGTTCAAAAAAATCTGCCAATACCAGTGCGCAATATCCATCGAGGTCGCCGGGCGCCAGCGCCTGCGCGCCCGGCGCCGCCGGCCCGGTCATGCCCGGCACCATTTGCGGGCCGCGCTGGCGCTGGTGCGACGCCAGTATCGCTTCCGGTTCCCGGTACAGGAACCAGCACGGCGTTTGCGGAAAGGCGGCGCGTAGCAGGCCGATCCACGGCAGGTGCCAGGAATCGAGCTTGATAAAAAAATGGCGTTCCTGCTCGCTGCGCCGCTGTCCCAGCGCAAAAACCAGTTGCCGCAGGCGCGCCACGCCGCCGCTGTCGCCCGGCGCCGCGTCGTGCCAGCGCAGGAAGGCGTCGATTGCCGGCGGCTCGGACAGCGCGATACAGCTCGGCAAGGTCGCCAGCAACTGCATCAGCAAGGTCGAACCGCAACGGGACGCATGGAAGATAAATCCCGTCGGCGCCAGGCCCGCTTCGATTCGACCGAGACAGTCAAGCGGCGTGTGGCAGGCCAGCCGCCGGTGCGCCTGCTGGCGCGCCAGCGTATCGCTGAAAAACGGCGCCGTGAAACGCTCCGGGACGTGGCGCCAGCCGATGCCGTCGTGGCCAAGCGCGACCGGAAACCAGTCGCGCAACGACAACAGCGTGCGCGCATCGACGTGCGGGGCGCGCAGCCACTGTCGTTCGCGTGCGTCGAACAGAGGGAAATCGGGCATAGGCAGATGCGCTCGCGACGGCCGGTTCAGGGACGCACCGGGTAGGCACCCTGCCAGCAAATAATATACGTCAGGCCCAGCGAAGGCTGCATCGTCGGCACCGCTGCCACCGATGCAACGCCGACAGCCGGCAACGGCGTGCCGGAGCCGAGCGCGCCGGTGGTGAAGGTGGCCGTGCCGTCGATCGTGGTCTGCACGCTGGCGCTGCTGAGCGCCACCGTCGGCAAGGGGGTGGACGGCGTCGGATTGGCGTAATAAATGGCGGCGCTGCCGCCACCTGAACCGCTGGCCGACAGCATCGCGCCCGACGCCGGCGCCATCGCGCCCGGTCCGCTGGTGGTGGCGGACAAGGTTGACGTGGCAGTCAGACCGCCCGTATTGAGCGTGCCGCCGATCGGCACGTTGGGCAGGTTGGCGGCGCCGATGGTGAGCGAGGTAGCGCCATTGGTCGCTAGGTTGAGGCTGTTGGTGCCGACTGACGTTGCCAGCGCAACCGGCGGCATGGTGCGTCCCGGCGTGGCCGACACGCCCGCACCGATGACCGCATAGCCGCGCAAATCGGGCAGCCCGAAAGTTTGCATGGATACGCCGCCATAGGTATTGCCCAGCAATGCATACAGCGCCTGATATTGCTGCACTTGCACCAGCTGGCCATTACACGGCAGCCAGCCGGACGGCGCATAGTCGTATGCCACCGCCATGATTGTTCCAATAAATGCATCTTCCATACCGATTCCTTTTTCATCCAGTGTGATGGGGCATGCAATCCGGGCGCGGCCGGCATCGCGCCGGGCGCAACGGCCAGGGCCGGCTACGGCGCGATTTAGTTTCTAGAAGGGAAATACCCGCTGGTGCAGATAATGTAGGTCAGGCCCAGCGAGGGTTGCACCACCGACATCGTGGTCGACGTGTTGCTCGTCACCGTCAGCGGCACCGGCGCGGCGCTGCCGACCTGGCCGCCGGCGAAGCTGGCCGTGCCGCCGATAACGGTCTTGACGCTGGCGTCGCTCAGCGGCACCGCCGGCAACGCCACCGTCGGCGTCGGATTGGTATAGTAAATCGCGGCGGCCGCCGGCCCGCCGCCACTGGCCGACAGCATCGCGCCGGTGGACGGCGGCGTTGTCGCGCCCGGACCGCTGGTGGTCGCGTTCAGGGTCGAGCTGGCGCTGATGCCGCTGAGCTGGGCCGCGCCGGTCACCGTGGCCGGCAGGTTGGCGAGGGCGATCGGGACCGAACCGGTACCGGTGCCTGCCACCGTCACCGACTGCACGCCGATCGCCAGGCCGATGGCAACCGGGGTGATGCCGGTTTTCGGCGTGGCTTGCGAACCGACTATCGTACGGCCGCGCAGGTCGGGCAGCGCAAAGGTGGTCTTGCCGTCACCGCCATAGACCTTGCCCAACAGCGCATACAAGGCCTGATTGCCCTGGATTTGCAGAATTTGCCCGTTACATAGCGCCCAGCCGTTCGGCGCGTAATCAAATGCAACGGCCATAATCGTACCGATCATTGTTTCCATGCAGGCTCCTTTTTAATCCAGTGTGGGAATATAAACAGCAGATATGGCAGCACATGCCACGGCATGCGGACAAGCCTGCCCATCTATTACGCAGCTACAGCAATGCAATGAACCGCCAGCGAAAATTTTTCAGTTATTTTTTATGATTTTTACAATTGCCGCATCGCGGCCAGCCTGTCCGCCATGGCCAGGCCTGCTTCAGTGCTATCAATTCGCAAGCCGGCAATAATACGCTCGACATTACCGTCATGAATCGCCGGATCGCCATATTTGGCGGGAGGATTGGCGCGCCAGCCCGCCCCGGTGAATATGCGGCGCAGCCATGGATTGGGTACGCAGTCGAGTACCAGGTGAACCCGGCTACAGTTGGCGCCGTTATATACCGCATGCAGACAACTGGCATTCATATACCATGCCGCGCCGGCGGAAAAATGAATTTCCTCGCCATCGATGGTAAATATCGCCGCCGCATCGCTGATAATGGGAATGTGAATCCGTGCCACACCGTCTTCGAATCCGCCACCGGCATCGGTATGCGGCAGGATGCGGCCCCCCGGTCCCAGCGCCATCAGGCGTACCGAGGTTGTATCGCATTCAAAGCTGTTGATAACAGATTGAAAATAGGCGCAACGGGCCAGTAACGGCGTATCGCGGAAATTGGCGTCAAGGTTGGCCAGCACATGGTCGGCGCGCCCATCCACCGAGCGCAGCGGCAGGCACGACCAGCGTTGCCGGTGCGCCTGCGGGTGATAATGATCGATCCATTGCTCCGCGCGCAATTGCCGCAGGTCCTGTTGCAGCCGCGCCAGATCGAAGTCGAACGGCAGGCGCAAGTAGCGCGTTGCCTGCGGCAGCGCCGGCGCCCGCGTCCTCCCCCCCATCATGGGCATTGCCATAGCATCTGCTGATGCAGCGCGTCGCTGGCACGCGGCTGGAACCCGGCCGCCGCGTACAGGCGCCGCGCGCCATCGTTCGAATGCGCCACGGCCAAGCCGATGGCCGCCCGCTGTCCGGCGGCGCGCCGCTGCAGCGCGCGCAGCACGGCGCCTGCCACGCCGCGCCGCCGCGCCGCAGGCGCAATGGCGATATCGACCAGCCGCCATTCGTCGCCGCTCATATCGAACACCACCCGGCCCACGGGTTCGGCATGGCACTCCACGATCCAGTGTTGGGCATTGGGAAATGCATTGCGCTGCCCCTCTTCATGTATTTGCTGCTGCATGGAAATGAGGTTATCGATAAACTGCGCCGGCATCGGCAACTGCCGCAGATCGTCGCGCGTGGCGGCATACAAGGCGCGCCGGAACGGCGCATCGCTCTCATGCGTATTGCGAAGCTGCAAATGCTGAGCTACAGTAAACATGGATATTTAAAAAATAACGTTTTTTAAATCATGCCCAATTTATCGGACTAACGCAAGCGTTGTTGGAAAGGATAATAAAAATGCGTATCACGCTGGACCAGCTTGCACCGCTGACGGGACAACAATTGATGGTACACACGTCGCACGGCATCGTGGCGTTGTCTTTGGTGACTGTGACGGAGCTGCCACGGCGCGGCCTGCCCGAGCGCTTTCCTGCTCCGCTATCGCTGCTGTTCAACGGTCCGGCCGACACCAGGCTGGCGCAGGATAACTATCATATTGAGCATCCGCTGTTTGAAGGCCAGCCATGCTGCATCGTTCCGCTGGTTCCTTCGGCAGGCGACGCACCACTATTATCGTGCTATCAAGTCATCTTTAATTGATATAAAAATTACGCGAATATCCGCGACAGCATGGCATACCTCGTGTAACAATTAGCAATAAATATTTGTAACAAACGGCGAGAATAATCATCAACAATAATAATATGGCTGGTATTTAAAAAAATCTGCAACAATTGGATAGAATTTCAGTCATTCATCCCTGTATTATCTGCGTTGATGCCGTATGAAACGAATTCGACGCATGTTTAAAGAAAAGAATACTCCTCACTGCCCGCATCCGCCGGCGTCGCCAAGCGCGCGACGGACAGCAGCGGGCACGCCCGCCTTGCGCTCCGGAGCACCGCGCCCCTGCCGTCGCGCCGAGCGTGCCCTTAGTTGTCAGCCATCTTGCCAGCCATCTCCGTGACCCAAAAAAAATTCCACTTTATTTCGGGCCTGCCGCGCTCCGGGTCAACCTTGTTGTCGGCTATCCTGCTGCAAAATCCCCGTTTCCATGCCGGTATGAGCAGCCCCGTCAGCGCCTTGTTCAACGGCGTGCTGGCACAGGTCAGCGCCGGCAGCGAGTTCGCGTCGATGGTCGACCAACGCCAGCGCCGCGCGCTGCTGCGCGGCCTGTTCGACGCATATTACGCGGACCATGCCTACGAGGTGATCTTCGATACCAACCGCCACTGGTGCGCCAAGCTGCCGGCGCTGCTGGATCTATTTCCAGAGGCGAAAGTCATTGCCTGCGTGCGCAACGTGGCCTGGGTGATGGACAGCATCGAGCGCCTGTACCGCGCCAACCCGTATGAAAATACCCGGCTGTTCGGCGGCAACCCGGCACGCAGCACCGTGTATTCGCGGCTGGAGGGACTGGCCCAGCACGACAACCTGGTCGGTTTCGCCTGGTCGGCGCTGCGCGAGGCGTATTTTGGCGAACAGGCCGCCTCGCTGCTGCTGATCGACTACGAATTGCTGACGCGCGCGCCGCGCAAGGTGATCGAACTGGTGTACGACTTTATCGGCGAAGCGCCGTTCGAGCACGACTTCGACAACGTCGAATACGACGCCGTCGATTTCGATCTGCAGCTGGGCATGCCGGGCCTGCACAAGGTGCGCGCCAAGGTCGAATTCCGCACCCGGCCCGCGATTATCCCACCTGACCTGTTTGACAAATACGCAAAAATGTCGTTCTGGAACGATGCCAACGGCAGCCGCGCCAATGTAGTCAGCGCACAGCCCGCCACCAAAGGAACCGCCCTGTGAAAAAAAATTACCCCGCCGCTCCCCTGCATGCCATCGCTGACGGCACAACCGATGAACAGGCGGCCGATATCGGCTTCGATATATCCGTGCACGCGGGCGCGGGGCCGGCCGCACCGCCGGCCGGGCTGGACTTGCAGCATATCGGCATCGTCTCCGCCGACGCCATGGCGCCGGGCGGGCGCGTCGAAGTGGTCTTTATCGAACAGAACGTGACCGACCTGGACGGCATGCTCCAGGCTATCGGCGGCGGCCGGGAAGTCCATGTGCTTGACGGGGCGCGGGACGGCCTGCAGCAAATGGCGCAGATACTGTCCGGGCGCAGCGGCATCGACGCGATCCACTTGGTCACGCACGGCGCCGACGCCTCGCTGAGCCTGGGATCGCTGACTTTGCAGGCCGACAATACCGACGCCCACGCGGCCGATTTGCAGGCCATCGGGCGCAGCATGACCGACGGCGGCGACATCATGCTGTACGGCTGCGACGTCGCGGCCGCCCCCGACGGCGCGGCCTGGCTGGACCGGCTGGCCATCGTCACCGGCGCCGATGTCGCCGCGTCAAGCAACCTGACCGGCAGCGCCGAACTGGGCGGCGACTGGACGCTGGAGGTCAGCAGTGGAAAAATCGACACGCCGTCGGTGGTCGCGCCGGACATGGCCCAGCTCTACCATTCTGTGCTGGCGATCTCCCAGAACGTCGCGTTCGCGAGCACGTTCGCCAGCGCCGGCGGTTACGGCGCCAGCGACGACGTGATCTATAACGTGCAAGGAAACACCGCATACCAGTTGCAGTTCGACGGCGCGGTCGGCGGCGTGATCAATTTCGGCGGTGCCTATGTGATTGCCAACTACGCCAGCATCGCGGCCGAGACGGCGGTCACCATGTCATTCCAGGCCGGCCAGCTGTTTACCATCGGCTCCATCGGCCTGACCAATCTCGGCAACCAGACGACCGACCAGGACCTGGTGTTTCGCGGCTACGACGCAAGCAATCACCTGGTCGCCACCAATACCTATACGCTGGTGGCGGACATCACGGGCGCCGTGTCGCGCTCGTTTGCGTTTACCGGCATGACCGAAATAGCCACCCTCAAAGTGACGGCTACCACCTACGGCAACACGATCAAGGTGCTGCAGATCAACAGCCTTGCGCTGTCCAATATTCACGGTGCCGTGGCCGACACCACCCCGCCCGTCGCGCCGTCGACGCCGGCGCTGGCGTCCGGCAGCGACACCGGCACATCAAGCAGCGACAACCTGACCAAGACCGCCACGCCGACCTTCGAGGGCACGGCCGAGGCCAACGCCACGGTAAAACTGTACGATGGCGCCACGCTGGTCGCCACCACCACCGCCAACGGCAGCGGCGCCTGGTCGGTCGCCACGTCGGCGCTGAGCCAGGGCGTGCACAGCATCACCGCCACCGCCACCGACGCCGCGAACAACCTGGGCCCGGCTTCGTCGGCGCTGTCGGTGACCATCGACACCACCGCCCCCACGCTGGCCATTACCCGCAGCCCATCGACGCTCAAAAGTGGCGAAACATCGACCATTACATTTACCTTCAGCGAAGACCCCGGCTCGACGTTTACGTGGAACGGCAGCGCCGGCGACGTGACGGTGACCGGCGGCACGCTGGGCGCCCTTTCCGGCACCGGGCTGACCCGCACCGCCACTTTCACCCCGACCGCGTCGACCAACGCCGGCAGCGCCAGCATCTCGGTGGCCGCCAGCACCTACACTGACGCCGCCGGCAACAACGGCGGCGCCGGCAGCGCGGCGACGATCAGCTACGACACGCAGGCGCCGGCCGTGTCGACGCCGGTGCTGGCAAGCGCCAGCGACAGCGGTATCTCGGGCAGCGACGCCATCACCAACGTCGTGACACCGACGCTGACCGGCACGGCCGAAGCCGGCGCCACCGTCAGGCTGTACGAGTCCGACGGCACCACGCTGCTCGGCACCACGGTCGCCACCGGCGGCGCCTGGTCGATTGCCACCGGCACGCTGGCCGCCGGCGCACACGCGTTCAAGGCCACCGCGACCGACGCGGCCGGCAACGTCAGCGCGCTGTCGTCCGGGCTGGCGGTCACCATCGACACCACCGCGCCCACCGTCGCCATTACCAGCAGCGTGGCCACGCTGAAGGCCGGCGAGACCGCCACCATCACGTTTACGTTCAGCGAAGACCCGGGCACCGGCTTTGCATGGAACGGCAGCAGCGGCAGCGTAACGGTGACCGGCGGCACGCTGGGCGCCATTTCCGGCACCGGCACCACCCGCATCGCCACGTTTACCCCCACCGCGTCGACCAACGCCGGCACGGCCAGCATCTCGGTGGCGGCCAGCGCCTACACCGACAAGGCCGGCAACGCCGGCGGCGCCGGCGGCGCGCCGGCGCTGACGTTCGACACGCTGGCGCCTGCCGTGTCGACGCCGGTGCTGGCGAGCGCCAGCGACAACGGCGTCTCGGGCAGCGACGCCATTACCAACGTCACCACGCCAACGCTGACCGGGACCGCCGAAGCCGGCGCCACGGTCAAGCTGTACGACACCGACGGCACCACGCTGCTGGGCACCACGGTCGCCACCGGCGGCGCCTGGTCGATTGCCAGTTCCACGCTGGGCGCCGGTGCGCACACGCTCAGGGCCAGCGCCACCGACGCGGCCGGCAACGTCAGCGCGCTGTCGTCCGGGCTGGCGGTGACCATCGACACCACCGCGCCCACCGTCGCCATTACCGGCAGCGTGGCCACGCTGAAGGCCGGCGAGACCGCCACCATCACGTTTACGTTCAGCGAAGACCCGGGCGCCGGCTTTGCCTGGGACGGCAGCAGCGGCGCCGTAACGGTGACCGGCGGCACGCTGGGCGCCATTTCCGGCACCGGCACCACCCGCACCGCCACGTTTACCCCGACCGCCGGCGTCGACGCCGGCTCGGCCAGCATCGCGGTGGCCGCCAGCGCCTACACCGACAAGGCAGGCAACGCCGGCGGCGCCGGTACCGCGATCACACTGACGTACGACACGCTGGCGCCCACCGCGCCGTCCACGCCCGACCTGGCCGACGCCAGCGACAGCGGCATCTCCAACAGCGACGACATCACCAATATCACCACGCCGGTGTTCAACGGCACCGGCACGGCCGGCGACACGGTGACGTTGTACGACAGCAACGGCACCACGGTGCTGGGCAGCACCACCGTCACCGGTGGCGGCACCTGGTCGATCACCAGTTCCTCGCTCGGTTCCGGCATCCACCAGATCACGGCCAGGACCAGCGACGCGGCCGGCAACGTCTCGGCCTCGTCGGCGCTGTCGGTCGACATTGCCACCGCGCCGCCGACGCTGGCCATTACCAGCAGCGCCGCCACGCTGCACGGCGGCCAGAGCGCCACCATCACGTTTACGTTCAGCTCGGACCCGGGCGCCAGCTTTACCTGGGACGGCACGAGCGGCGACGTGGTGGTCACCGGCGGCACGCTGAGCGCCATTGCCGGCAGCGGCCTGACCCGCACCGCCACCTTCACGCCGACGGCCGGCGTCAACAGCGGCAGCGCCAGCATTACGGTGGCGGCCGGCACCTACACGGACGCGGTCAGCAACAGCGGCGGCGCCGGCACCACGCCCTCGATCACCTTCGACACGCTGGCGCCGACCGCGCCGGCGGCGCCCGCGCTGACGGGCGGCAGCGACAGCGGCACATCCAGCAGCGACGCCATCACCAGCGTCACCACGCCGACCGTGACCGGCACGGCCGAGGCCAACAGCAGCGTCACGCTGTACGACAGCAACGGCACCACGGCGCTGGGCACCACCACCGCCGACGGCTCGGGCAACTGGAGCATTACCAGTTCGGCACTGGCCGCCGGCGTACACAGCCTCACCGCCCGTCAAACCGACGCTGCAGGCAACGTGTCGACGGCCAGCCCGGCATTGAGCGTTACCGTCGACAACGTGGCGCCCACCGCGATCGCGCTCAGCGCCACCACGGCGTCGGACGTCTCGGCCGTGGCCGGCGCGACGCTGGCCACGCTGTCGTCCACCGATACCCAGACCGTCAGCTACAGCCTGGTGGCCGGCAGCGCTGGCAACGACGCCTCCAACGCCTTGTTTACCCTTGTCGGCGGCGCGCTCAAACCGATAGCCAATCTGGCAGTGGGCATCTACCACCTCTACGTCAGCGCCACCGACGCCGCCGGCAACCACGCCGAGCAGCCGTTGACGTTCACCGTCAACAGCGGGCCTAGCGCAAGTTCCATCGTGCGCGGCGACAGCGTCGCCACGCTGGTGGCCACCACGGCCACGTCGCTGACCTACACGGTGACGTTCAGCGAAGCGGTGACCGGCGTCGACGCGACCGACTTCACGCTGACCGCCACCGGCACCGCCAGCGGCACGATTGCCGTGGCCGGCAGCGGCAGCGTCTACACCGTCACCGTCAGCGCGCTGGCCGGCGACGGCACGCTGGGCCTGAACCTCAATGGCAGCGGCACCGGCATCCAGAGCGGCGCCAGCGCGGCCATTACCGGCGGCTATACCGGCCAGGTGCTGACGCTGGACCATACGGCCGCCGCAGCGCCTGGCGGACTGGCAATGACGTCGGGCACCGATAGCGGCGTCTCCAGCAGCGACGGCATCACCAGCAACGCCACGCCGGTGTTTACCGGCACGGCCGAGGCCAACAGCACCGTCACGCTGTACGACAGCAACGGCAGCACCGCGCTGGGCACCACCACCGCCGACGGTTCCGGCAACTGGAGCATCACCAGTTCCACGCTCGGCGCCGGCGCGCACAGCGTCACCGCCAAGCAGGCCGACGCGGCCGGCAACGTCAGCGCGGCGTCCGCGCCGCTGCCGGTCACCATCATGACGGCCGCGCCCACGGTGGCCATCACCAGCGACCTGGCCCAGTTGAAGATCGGCCAGAGCGCCAGCGTCACGTTTACCTTCAGCGCCGATCCGGGCAATACCTTCACCTGGGATGGCACCGCCGGCGACGTGGTGGTCACCGGCGGCACCTTGAGCGCCATTGCCGGCACCGGCCTGATCCGCACGGCAACCTTCACCCCCACCGCCTCGGTCAACGGCGGCACGGCCAGCATCAGCGTGACGGCCAGCAGCTATACCGACGCGGCCGGCAACACCGGCGGCGCCGGCGCCACGCCGTCTCTGACATACGACACGCTGGCGCCGTCCGCGCCGTCGGTTCCCGACATGACCAGCGGCAGCGACGATGGCCCGTCGAATACCGACAATATCACCGGCGTCTTCACGCCCAGCTTCAGCGGCACCGCCGAAGCCGGCGCCACCGTGCGGCTGTACGACACCGACGGCACCACGCTGCTGGGCAGCGCCGTCGCCACCGGCGGCAACTGGACCATCACCAGCAGCGCGCTGGGGGCCGGCAACCATACCGTCAAGGCCATCGCGACCGACGCGGCCGGCAACGCCGGCCCCGCATCGGCCGCGCTTTCGTTGCAGATCCTGCCGGCGATCCTGCCGACCGTGGCGATCGCCAGCGACCTGGCGCAGCTCAACATCGGCCACGCCGCCCTGGTCACGTTTACGTTCAGCGTCGATCCCGACGCCAGTTTCAACGCCGGCAGCGTGACGCTGACGGGCGGCACGCTGGGCGCGATTACCGGTTCGGGCCTGGTGCGCAGCGCCGTGTTTACGCCGACGACCGGGATCGACAACGGCAGTGCCGTCATCACGGTTGCGGCAGGCGCCTACACTGACGGCGGCACGCTGGCCGGCGCCGGCGCCAGCCTGACGCTGGGCGTCGACACGTTGGCGCCGCTAGCCGCGTCCAACCTGCATTTGGCCGCCGGCAGCGACAGCGGCGTGTCCGGCAGCGACAACCTGACCAATATCACCACGCCCACCATTACCGGCAACGCCGAAAGCGGCGCCACGGTGACGCTGACCGACAGCGACGGCGTCACCGTGCTGGGCACCACCGTTGCCGTCAATGGGGCGTGGAGCATCGCCAGCAGCGCGCTGGCGCACGGCGCGCACGGCCTGACGGCGCAGGTACGCGACGCGGCCGGCAATGCCGGCCCAGCCTCGGCGCCGCTGGCGCTGACCATCGACACGCAGGCGCCGACGGTCACCATCAGCAGCGACGTCACGCAACTCAAGGTGGGCGCCAGCGCGATTATCGTGTTCCAGTTCAGCGAGGACCCGGGCGCCGGTTTCACGGCGGCCAGCCTCACGGTGACAGGCGGCACGCTGGGTGCGCTCAGCGGCAGCGGCCTGGTGCGCGCCGCCACGTTCACGCCCATGCCAAACGTCAATGCCGGCAGCGCCAGCATCACGGTGGCGGCCGGTGGGTTCCACGACGCGGCTGGCAACGCCAATATGGCGGCCACGTCGCCGCAGCTGAGCTACGACACGCTCGCCCCGGTCGCGCCGTCGGCGCCCGCGCTGGCGCCCGGCAGCGACAGCGGCGTCTCGTCCAGCGACAACCTGACCAACGTGACCCGCCCGCTCTTTACCGGCAGCGCCGAAACCGGCGCGACCGTCACGCTACTCGACAGCGACGGGGTGACGGTGCTGGGCACCACCACCGCAGTCAATGGCGCATGGAGCATCACCAGCGCCGCGCTGGCCCACGGCGTGCACAACGTGTCCGTGATCGTGCGCGACGCGGCAGGGAATGCGTCCGCCGCGTCGCCGGCGCTGGCGGTGACCATCAGCACCGAGGCACCGGCCGCGCCGGCGGCACCGGCGCTGGCCGTCGCCAGCGACAGCGGCACCATCGGCGACGGCGTCACCACCGTCAGCAGCCCAGTGATTATCGGCAGCGCCTTGGCCAACGCCCTGGTCACGCTGTACGACGGCGCCACGCCGCTCGGCACGGTGCGCGCCGACGCCGGCGGCGCCTGGAGCTTTGCCAGCCCGGTGCTGACGGCCGGGCTGCACGTGCTCAGCGCAACCCAGCTTGACATCGCCGGCAACGTATCGGCCGCCGGCGCCAGCTTCAACCTGTCGATCGCCTCGCCGCCGTCCACGGTGGACGGCGTGCCGGTCAGCCAGGCGCCGGTGATCCTGCCGGGGGGCGGCAGCGGCACGGCGGTGGAAGTGCCGGTGATCCTGCCGGGCCGTGACAACAGCACCGGCCCGGCGGCGGTGGCCGACATTCCGCTGGCCGTCACCCCGGCCAGCGGCGATGGCGGGAGCGCGACCGTCACGCTGCTGCTGGCGCAACTGCCAACCGGGCTGGGCCTGTCGGCCAGCGGCGGCGTCAGCGCCCCGGCCGGCGATCCGCTGGAGCACCTGATCAAGGCGATCGTCGCCGCGACGCCGAACAACGCCGCGGCCGACCAGAGCCATCTGACAGACAACGGCCGCAATTACCTGAGCAAGTTGCCGGGCACGGTGCCGCTGCTGGTGGAAACGGTGACGCCCACCAGCGATGCCGGCGCGAACGGCTCGGCCACGCTGACGCTGACCGGAACCCTCAGCGACATCCAGCACACGGCGCTGGTCATCGACACAGGCCACCTGGGCGTCGGCAACAGCATCGTGCTGCAATCGGTGGATTTCGCGGCCGTGATCGGCGCGGCCAGCGTGACCGGCAAAACCAATGGACAGATCCTGACGGGCGACGCGGCCAGCCAGCAATTTACCGTCGGTGCCGGCTTGGCCAGCGCGGTGTTTGCCGGCGGCGGCGACGATACGCTGGTGTTCGGCCTGCCGCAGACGCAGGGCGGACACGCGCTGGGCGCGCCGGTGGCGTTGGCTGCGGCTGCGCCGGGCGTGACGCTGACGACGCTGCACGGCGGCCTGGCGGCCGACACCGCCGCCTTTGCCGGCGCCATGGCCGATTACAAGGTCGAGCTGCACGACGGCTACGTCATCGTCAGCGCGCTGACCGCGCCGCTGCAGCAGGCAATGCTGGTCAACGTTGAAACGCTGAGGTTCGGCGACGCCAGCGTGGCGGTACAGAACCGCGCCGAGCTGGGCACCATCGCCGGCTTGTACCAGGACGTGCTGGGACGCCAGGCCGACGTGTTGGGCTTCGAGTACTGGGGCAATGCCCAGGCAAAAGGCGGCTCGCTGGGCCAGATCGCGCTCGACATGATGCGCTCGCCCGAGGGTGCGCCACGCCACGCGGCGTTGGACGGCACGGCGGCGCACGACGTGGCGATCCTGTACCAGTCGATCTTTGGCCGCGTGGCCGACGCCGGCGGCCTGGCGTACTGGGTCGACGCGATGCAGAACAGGCAGGTCACGCTGGTGCAGGTGGCGGACGGCTTTATGCATTCAGCAGAGATTGTCGGGCACAACAAGGCCGCCGTCGCCTGGGATTTCCAGGTATAGCCATCTAATGCGGATCGGCGGCGCGGCGCTGGTCCGGCGGTGGCAGTACCCGGTCGGGTACTGCCAACTTGCTCAGCCGGGACGGCGAGTTGTAGAATTCCAGGTGAAATCGAGGGTCGGCCGGATTTCGTGTAAAAAACTCAAATGCACCTGTAACTGTTTGATTTAGCTGGATTTCGATAAGGCTGCAACGATCTCCTGCAGTCCTGCACTATGGCGGTCGTGCATGCCTTGCCATTAGCGATAAGGTCATCCGTTCGGCATAGAGCGCCTGCCCTTTGGCCACCCTTACCGTCCAGGCGGGGCGCACAACGGCGCTGCAGTTGAACGTCGATGCCACCCGGCGATGTCCGCTTTCACCTTGCCGTTGACCGCGAACGACAGCGCCTCCGCCATGTCGCGTCGGTTGCCCACGAATGAACCGTGTATCGTGATGCACTTGGCGACCACATCGAACAGCGGCGTATGGAACTCGCCCGGCGGCAGCCCCAGCAGCACGCAGGTACCCCACTTGCGTGTCATCGACACCCCTTGCTTAAAGGCGACGAGCGAAGGCGCGGTGATCAATACACCGTGCGCCCCGCCATTGGTAGCTTTCTGTCCCGATTCGACCGCTCCCTCGGAGTTTGCGTTGACCACGACATCGGCCCCCAGGCACTTGGCGTGCGCCAGCTTTCCGTCATCGATATCGACAGCGCACACATGCAGCCCCATCGCTTTTGTCAGCCAGATGCGCTTGCAAATGCACGCCACCGATCCCAATGTAATGGAGGCACGCCTAGGGAATGCGGCCTCTGAGGGCTGCATTCGTATCCCGGCGACCTTGAACGTGTTTCTAGACGTGCGCAGCCTGCTCGACGCTGCGTACGAGAGAGCTCTGGCCAAAGGGGACAGTTTATGGGTTTTAAAAGCCGACCGCCAGTCAATTGCGCAGCCAGGTCAATACATGGTGATCGTCGATTCCCTGACGGCGTCTCGGCCTGTATGGTCTCCCGCGCCAAAGACGCGGCAGTGACTTAAAGAAAGGCACTGGAAATTTCAGCCAGAAGCCTCTTCTTCCAGCCTCGCTGGTGTTGCAGTATATATTTCCGCAGTGACGACCGATTACACAGCAGCTGGACGATTGCGCATGGCGCTCGGCGCATACCCAAACTGTGCCTTAAATGCTCGGCTGAATGCGGCGTCCGACGCGTAGCCGGTGCGTTCTGCCACCTGCGTCACGCGCAGGTCTCCGCGGACTAACATGTCCGCAGCAAGCGTAAGCTTCAAACGTTTCACATATTGAAGCGGCGGCTCTCCGACCCGGGCGGTGAAGCGCTCGGCAAATACGGAACGCGACATAACCGAAAGCGCGGCCAATTCCTCGACTGTCCACGTACGATAAGGATTGGTATGGATGGCGTTTAAGGCGCGACCAACACGCTCATCACCTAATCCACCCAGCCATCCACCGGGCTGGGTCTGACTCGCGGCCCAGGTGCGTAACGTGCGAATTACCAGCAAGTCAATCAGCCTTGAAATCATGAGCGAAGAGCCCGGCTCCACCTCATGTGATTCCTTCACCATAAAGTGCGTCAATGCATGGAGCCAATCCGGTGCCTTGCCGTTGTTCGCAGGGATGTGCAATGTCATAGGTAACGCCGCCATGAGAGCCGCCAGTGATCCCCCCTCAAAATGGAAAAGCCCGCCAACCAGTCGAACCGCTGCGCCATCGCCGCCGAAATTGAGCACCGATCGATCACGGTCGAAATGCTTCTCGATCAAATCGCCGATCTGCACTTGCGGCGAAGCCGGGTTGTCGCAAATCAGATGCCCCGTACCGTGGGGCAGCAATACCACTTCGCTTTGGCGCACGTGGAGCGGTTCACAACCGGGGGCGTACACCCAAAGCTCCCCCTCCTCGACGAAATAGAGATGTGCAGCGCCTTTCGGAAACGTGATGCCCCACGGCGCCTGCAGGCGTGCCGAATACACCAGCTCACCACGCAACCTGATCAGCGTCAGCACGTGAGAGAGCACATCAACCCGCGTAGCAGCCATCCCGTAATCGGGCGTAATCTCGGACGATTGATCATGAAATGCGGTTGCTCGGGCATGGCTGCGTGAGTTCGTAAGGTCTACCATGGTTTCTGTGTTCTTCACCCTGTAAATGGGATGAGGAGTATGGCATGAAGTATCAAGCGGCGTCGGTTTATCGAATATTTCGCGCTAAACGATGGCTGCAGAAACCCCGGCGCATCCAGTGCCATGGCGTGGCCGAATGGCGCAACTTGCCAGACAGCCGCAAGATCCGATCGGCGGCGACAACGCCGTCGGCTTAACTTATAAAAGAAAAGCTATGACTAACAATTTCCGCAGATCCCTCACCAAGGCCATCCTCGCAATGAGCGTGATTGGTTCGGCAGCAGCCTTATCCGGTTGTGGCTCCAGTAACGCCGAAACCTTGCCACCCACAGCTGTTACGCCGACTACCGCTATTTTGGTCCACGGCGCTTGGGCCGATGGCTCAAGCTGGGCTAAGGTCACTCCGTTGCTGCAGGCGCGGGGCTTAAAAGTGGTGTCGGTGCAATTGCAGCGCGCTTCGTTGAGCGAAGATGCCGCCATCGTCCGCCGCGCGATTGAAGCGCAAAGCGGTCAGGTCGTCCTTGTTGGTCATTCGTACGGCGGCGCCGTCATCACGGAGGCTGGCGCTGGCGCCAAGGTCGCCAACCTGGTGTACGTCGACGCGTTCGCTCCGGGCGACAACGAATCGATCAATGACCTGATCAGCCCATATCCGGCCGGTGCATGGACCGCCGGCCTGACCCCTGATACTGCAGGCTATTTGTCGTTAAGCACAGACGTGTATCTGAAGTATTTCGCATCGGATGTGCCGGCCGCCGAGGCTGGCGTCCTGGCATCGGCGCAAGGCCCCATCTTTAATCAGGTACTTGCCCAGAAAGTGAGCAGCGCAGCATGGAAATCGAAGCCGTCATTCTTCGTTATCGGCACTGGCGACCAAATTATTCCGCCAGAATTTCAGCAGGGGGAAGCGGCACGCATCAAGGCGAAAGTGATCACCGTTCCAGGTGCAAGCCACGTATCCATGGTGTCGCATTCGACTGAAGTGGCCAATGCAATCTTGACGGCAGCGGCAAGCGTCAACGGCATCTAATACTAGAGCTCCCCACCGCCGCTTAGGCATCGGGGAGCTTTTCCTTGGAACACCGGACGTGCGCTATCACCTGATAGGAGGCTTTGTGAGCAGTGACTCCCTGCCGGCTTCTCCGACGGCGTCCCGCCTTTAAACGGCTGAGCCGGCCGCCTTGCCCCGCGCCGCATGCAATTTCCGGTAGCTGTCGATCAGCCGGGCGTGGCGATCCAGTCCTTCCAGCTTCATGCTGGTCGGCGTCAGGCCGAAGAAGCGTACGCTGCCGTCCACCGAGCCCATCACAGCGTCCATCCGGGCGTTGCCGAACATGCGGCGGAAGTTGTGCTCGTAATCTTCCAGCTCCAGGTCGTCATCCAGGATCACTTCCAGCACCACGTTCAAGGCCTGATAGAACAAGCCGCGCTCCAGCGTATTGTCGTTGTACTGCAGGAAGGCGCCCACCAGCTCATGCGCTTCCTCGAATTGCTGCAAGGCGAGCTGGATCAGCAGCTTCAGCTCCAGAACCGTCAGCTGGCCCCAGTCCGTGTTCTCGTCGAACTCGATGCCGATCAAGGTGGCGATGTCGCCGTATTCGTCCAGTTCGCTGTTCTCCAGGCGGTCCAGCAGCGCCTCCAGCCTTGCGTCGTCCAGGCGGTGCAGGTTCAGCACATCCTCGCGGAACAGCAGCGCCTTGTTGGTGTTATCCCAGATAAGATCCTCGACCGGATACACTTCCGAATAGCCCGGCACCAGAATCCGGCACGCGGTGGCGCCCAGATTGTCGTACACAGCGACATACGCCTCCTTGCCCATCTGTTCCAAAATACCGAACAAGGTCGCCGCTTCCTCGGCATTGGAGTTCTCGCCCTGGCCGGAGAAATCCCATTCGACAAAGTCGTAATCGGTCGTGGCGCTGAAGAAGCGCCACGAAACGATGCCGCTGGAGTCGATGAAGTGTTCGACAAAGTTGTTCGGCTCGGTGACCGCGTTGCTGACAAAGGTCGGCCGCGGCAGATCGTTCAAGCCTTCAAAGCTGCGCCCCTGCAGCAGTTCCGTCAGGCTGCGCTCCAGCGCCACTTCCAGGCTCGGATGCGCGCCGAACGAGGCGAACACGCCGCCGGTGCGGGGGTTCATCAGCGTGACGCACATGACCGGATACTGCCCGCCCAGCGACGCATCCTTCACCAGCACCGGAAAGCCCTGCTCTTCCAGTGCCTGGATGCCGGCCAGAATGCCGGGATATTTCGCCAGCACTTCCTGCGGCACGTCGGGCAACGCGATTTCGCCTTCCAGGATTTCGCGCTTGACCGCCCTTTCGAAAATCTCCGACAGGCATTGCACCTGCGCTTCGACCAGCGTGTTGCCGGCGCTCATGCCGTTGCTGACGAACAGGTTCTCGACCAGGTTGGACGGGAAATACACCACCTCCCCGTCCGACTGCCGCACATACGGCAGCGAGCAGATGCCGCGCTGCGCATTGCCGGAGTTGGTGTCGATCAGATGCGAGCCGCGCAGCTCGCCGTCCGGGTTGTAAATTTCCAGGCAGTACTCGTCCAGGATCTCCTTCGGCAGCGCGTCCTTGCGGCCCGGCTTGAACCAGCGCTCGTTCGGATAATGGACGAACTCGGCGTTGGCGATGTCCTCCCCCCAGTAGGCCCCGGCGTAGAAATGGTTGTTGTTCAGCCGTTCGATGTACTCGCCCAGCGCCGACGCCAAGGCGCTTTCCTTGGTCGCGCCCTTGCCGTTGGTGAAGCACATCGGCGAATGCGCGTCGCGGATGTGCAGCGACCAGACGTTGGGCACGATATTGCGCCACGAGGCGATTTCAATCTTGATGCCCAGATTCGCCAACACGCCCGACATATTGGCGATGGTTTGCTCCAGCGGCAGGTCCTTGCCCGGGATATAGGTGCTCGCTTCGGCGGTCGGGCTGAGCATCAGCAAGGCCTGGGCGTCGGCGTCGAGGTTCTCCACCTCTTCAATGATGAACTCGGGGCCGGCCTGCACCACTTTTTTCACCGTGCAGCGGTCGATCGAGCGCAGGATGCCCTGGCGGTCCTTGTCGGTGATGTCCGCCGGCAGCTCGACCTGGATCTTGAAGATCTGCTGGTAGCGGTTTTCGGGATCGACGATATTATTCTGCGACAGGCGGATGTTCTCGGTCGGAATATTGCGGGTATCGCAGTACAGCTTCACGAAGTAGGCGGCGCACAGCGCCGACGAGGCCAGGAAGTAGTCGAACGGGCCGGGGGCCGAGCCGTCGCCCTTGTAGCGGATCGGCTGGTCGGCGATCACCGTGAAATCATCGAATTTCGCTTCCAGGCGTAGCTTATCGAGAAAGTTGACTTTAATTTCCATGGGAATGTCCAAAAAATAGTGCGCAATGAGAGGTGGCCGCTATTATCCCCTGTTTCACTCATTAAGGCTGCATCCGCTTTCCGGGCAAGCCCGCAGAAATACTTGCTTTCCCGATTTTTCTGCCATCGGCGCTCCCGCCGGATCGGTGGCCGCATGAACCTGGATTCAGATAGCGATTCGTCATCACCTATTTGCATTCGCACATAAAAAGCGACGATCGTGCGCTAATTTATATTGATTCGCCTGCTTGACATGGGCTAATTCGCAATATATCTTAACTCCAATTGCCTTGCGGCAAGTTTTTAGAAAGCGAAAGAATCCGTATTGTGCGACGGAAAAAAATTGGTTGTAGGACAATTCCGCCGCGCTGATGGAACCGTTTCCTGACACGCATTACTTTGTAAGAAGCCGCCATCAGAAGCGGCTTTTTTGGCGATTGGACCGGACGAATGTCATGTTTGCATTGCCTGTTGTCGGGAAGATATGGCTGGGAAGTGTGTGGGCCTCGCGAGAGGGCCGTTTTCTAATGTTGTCCCAGTAACAAAAATAAGGGGAATCACTATGAATAAAGTGCCATACCGGCATCGATTGAAGATGGGCCTGCCGATCAGCCTCGCGCTGATGCTGGCGGCCTGCGGCGGCAGCGACTCCGGCACGACCGCCTCCAGCGCCAAGGTGGCGATGGGCGCGCGCATGGCGGCGGCGGCGGAAGTGGCGTTGACGCCGGTCGAAGCCGTCGCCACGTCGGCCGAGCGCGGCGACCTGTCGGCGGCCTCGGCCATCGACGGCAACGAGCAAACCCGCTGGGGCAGCG
>Ga0247812_10000234_pt1 | contig 51649 bp, 55 predicted proteins | sample UWRJL149409B1_FD_178011 | JGI IMG/M metagenome (GOLD analysis project Ga0247812, IMG submission 178011) | Plant litter microbial communities from Arlington Agricultural Research Station in Wisconsin, United States - UWRJ-L149-409B-1 | ecosystem: Environmental > Terrestrial > Plant litter >...
AGTTCGACTATTTCACGCTTGAAATCGTCCGAATAGCGCTTTACAATTTTCATGATTTTGTTGTTTTAAATCACTCAAAACTGTAAACCTATTTCAGGACAAGACACTATGATGGTAGCAGTTTAGTAAGCTATGGTCATAGTAAATTATCAAACTAGCATCTGTTAATAGTAAACTATCAAGCTAGCAAAAGCCGGCAGTTGCTAACAAACTATAATGATAGCAAATGGAAAATTATAAAAATAAACTCGGCAATTTGGCCGACAAACTCAAACAGGAAAGGCCTGCTACCCCTATCCAGGAGGTGATACCGGTCAAAGCTGCACCCGTCCCAAACGAGCCGGAAGTGCAATTCAATAACCGGATTCCCAAAGGCCTTTTAAAGCGGCTTAAAACGTTCGGGCTGGAGTACGATGAATCCCTTAAAGACATCAACATACAGGCGCTTGAACTTTATCTCAGCCATAAGGCGAAGCCGGAGCAAACAACAACCACAAATGCCGAATAAAATACTGATAGGAGAATAAGACCGCCCGCTTCGCAGCAGTCAGCAAGATGTACAATTGTGTCACAATTGAATCTTGCCCTCCGCGCCGGGGCGTCTGCGGGTCCAGGCAAAAAGCCTCCGAAGTCGGCTTTTTAAAGAAGAGAACAATGGCTACACAGGAAGACAAACGGATACAATGGAAGAACCTTCGCTTTAAACCGGAGGAATATCAATTGCTTGAAAAGCGGTTCAAAAAGACCAGTTTCCGCAAGCTTAGCGAATATATGCGTAGCGTGCTTCTGGAGAAACCCGTCACGGTCAATTACCGGGACAAAGCGATGGATGATGTACTGGAAGAAATGGTATTACTGCGGCAGGAACTCAACTCCATTGGCAACAACCTGAACCAGGCGATGCGTAGTATTAACAGTGCCCATGGGAATGCCGATACCAGGCTATGGATGAATTTACTGAGCGTGATCAATACCAAACTGGAGCCATCCATCGGCCAGATCAAAGAACGGATGAACCAATACGCGGATATATGGTCGCAAAAATTAAGAGCGGTAAAAGCCTGATCGGCGCGCTTAACTACAATGAGAACAAAGTGAAACAGGGCAAAGCTAAATTGATCGCAGCGATCAAATACTTTAAGGATCCGAAAGACCTGTCTATTAATGACAAGCTTTTCAGGTTGACCGATCTTGCTTCGATGAATCAGCGCGCTAAAACCAACACGGTCCATGTCTCGCTGAATTTTCCAAATGGGGAAAACCTTGCTGATGAAATATTAAATGAGATCGTCAAAGACTATTTGGCCGGTGTTGGCTTTGGGACGCAACCCTATTTGGTCTATCGCCACGAAGATGCCGGGCACCCGCATATTCACATCGTCACTACCAACATTAAACGGGATGGCGAACGCATCAGCCTGCACTACCTGGGGCAGAACGAATCGGAGAAAACACGTAAGGCTATCGAGATCAAATATGGCCTGGTAAAAGCTGATGAGCAAACTAAACAAAAGCCGGATCTGAAAGCTGATGTTTCAGCGGCCGAATATGGTAAAGCCGAAACTAAGCGGGCCATTACCAATATCCTGGGTTTTGTAGTAAGGGCCTACAAATTCACCAGCGTTCCCGAACTCAACGCCGTTTTAGGTCAATATAATATTCAGGCGGACCGGGGTTCCAAAGATTCCCGCATGTATGCGCGCGAGGGCCTGGTTTATTGGATATTGGATAAGCAGGGCAACAAGATCGGCGTACCGATCAAAGCCAGTACCATTTATGGTAAACCAACGCTCAAAACACTGGAGGAAAAATTTAAGCTTAACACTCAGCTGCGCAAGCCATTCAAAGATCAACTTATCAAAATATTGGATGGCATATTGATCAAGCCGCTAACCAAACGGGACTTTCAAAAAGCCTTACGGGAAAAAGGTGTCCAGTGCATCCTGCGACAAAACGAGGAAGGGCGCATTTATGGCGTGACATTCATCGATCAGAAAAACAAAGCGGTGTTTAACGGTAGTGACCTGGGCAAAGCTTATAGCGCCAATCAGCTCAGCGCGCAATTTTTACCCGACCCTGTTAAGCTTAAATTCCAACATCAAGATCAAGCACAGGCTGGTCATGAATTCAACCAGGCGTCTACAGGCGACGAGTTAATAGATCTATTGTTCGCGGCTGAGCGTGAAGACCTGGCTGCACTTAACAAATTCAAAAAGAAAAAACGTAAAGGACTAAATCTATAAATTATGCAAACCGGAGAAAACGAACAGGCCCTCCGTAAGATCATTGATTTTACCAGGCTATTGAGTATTGCGATACTTATCATTCATTTTTATTTGTGCTGTTACCCGGCATTCCATGAGCTTAAATTAACGCATAAGATCGTTGATCATATTCTGTTGCCACTTTCTAAAATGGCGGTATTTAAAACAGTCCTGATGGCCAAATTAAGCGCCTTGTTATTGCTTGTGGTATCCCTGATCGGCAGCAAGGGAAAACGCGACGAAAAGATAAGGCCGAAAACCATTATTACTTATTGCTTTACCGGCCTGCTGCTTTTTTTTATCAGCGCTTTATTTTTAGCACTGCCCCTGACCGTTAAAATGGTTGCTGCGCTTTACATACTGATCACCGCCTTTGGCTACATTTTATTTATGACTGGCGGCGGGCTGTTATTTAGAATGCTCAAACTTAAATTGGGTGCTGATATCTTTAACAAGGAAAATGAAACCTTTCCACAGGAAGAGCGGCTTTTGGAAAACGAATATTCGATCAACCTGCCAGCTAAATATCAACTGAAAAGCAAGGAAAGAGATAGCTGGATCAATGTCATCAACCCGTTTAGAGGAACTCTGGTTGGCGGAAGTCCGGGTGCCGGTAAATCTTATTTTGTTATACGGCATATCATTACCCAGCATATCCGTAAAGGTTTCAGTATGCTGATTTATGATTTTAAGTATGATGATCTTTCCAGGATCGCCTATAACGCGCTCCGGGAACATGGCGGCCGGTCATTTTATGTCATCAATTTTGAAAACATCATGCACCGCAGTAATCCCCTTGAACCGGATACGATGTTCGATATTACAGACGCGATCGAATCCGCTCGGACCGTTATGCTTGGACTCAACCGCGAATGGATCAAAAAGCAGGGTGATTTTTTTGTAGAGTCACCGATCAATTTTGTGACGGCCCTGATCTGGTTCTTAAAGAAATATGAAGGAGGTATATACTGCACGCTGCCGCACGTGATCGAATTATCATTGGTGGATTATAAAGATCTGTTCGCTGTACTCAGTACGGAGCCAGAGATCGAGGTCTTGATCAACCCCTTTATCTCAGCTTGGAGAAACGAAGCGTACGAGCAATTGGAAGGCCAGATCGCCAGCGCCAAGATCAGCCTGGCAAGGTTGAGTTCACCACAACTTTATTATGTATTAAGTGGCAATGATTTCTCCTTAGATATCAATAATCCCGATGAACCTAAAGTGGTTTGCCTGGCCAACAATCCGCAAAAGGCCCAGGTCTACGGAGCTGTCTTATCACTGTACGTTAACCGCATCAATAAGCTGGTTAACCGTAAGCAGCAACAGAAATGCAGTTTGATCTTTGATGAGTTTCCGACCATCTATTTTAATGGCATTGATAACCTCATTGCTACAGCCCGGTCGAACAAAGTAGCGGTGACCTTAGCGGTGCAGGATTATAGCCAACTGAAAAAGGATTATGGTAGAGAGCAGGCCGAAGTGATTATGAATATTGTCGGCAACATTATCTGCGGACAGGTGACCGGCGATACTGCCAAACAGCTTTCGGAACGTTTCGGTAAGATCAATCAACAAAAGGAAAGCGTATCTATCAATAGCAGCGATACCTCTGTTAGCCGGTCTACCCAATTGGATTATGCGATACCCGCCTCAAAAATAGCCGGGCTCTCATCTGGTGAATTCGTTGGGATGGTTGCAGATGATCCGACCAACAAAATAGAACTTAAGACCTTTCATTGTCAAATACAGAATGATCACGATGCAATTTCATTGGAAGAAAGCGCCTACCAAACCATTCCCGATGCCAGAAAGGTTTCCAATACCGAAGTTCAAATGAACTACCAGCGAATCAAAGCAGAGATCAAAGGACTGGTTGAACAACTCGCCAATATTAACAGCTAACCTTACTTCGAAGCTTAAAACAGGAATTGCCTTTGGCCGGGTCTGCAATCTCATTGCATGTATCGCTTTTGTTCCCAGGTTTGATTTGCTTAAATTTACCGGATGACGGATGAGATACCAGGCGTTAGTATGGCCGAGCTTCGGCTGCAGGGATTTAAGGTGCATAAATTGCCGGCCTATGTCGATGTACCGGCAGTACATGGCCGGCGGGATTTTTATAAAATGGGACTGATTACCGGCGAAATGACGATTGGTTATGGCGATGAAGTTTTAGAATTGCGGGATACGGTATTGTTTTTTGTCAACCCCCGTGTACCACGTTCGTTGCTGCGCCGCTCTCAGTCAACTACAGGCTATGCCTGTATCTTTACCGAAGCTTTTATGCCTGCGATCGTCAAAAAGTCACCATTATTTAACGCCGGACAGAACCCGCTTATCCGGCTGGACAGCGAACAGGCCATTTTTATGACCGGCATTTTTCAAAAGATGCTGACCGTTCGGGATGGGAATTATGCCTTTAAAAGCGACCTGATCAAAAACTGTATCGAACTGATCATTCATGAAGCTCTGTCCATACAGCCCCCTTTGGAACAACCGATCAACGGCGCTGCCCGTATGACGCATTTATTTATTGACCTGCTGGAAAGGCAATTTCCTATCGAGCAAACGGCTGAACCGCTCCGGCTTCGGACCGCCCAGGACTTTGCGGCTAAACTGGCCGTGCATATTAATTACCTGAACCGGGCGGTTAAAACGGTTACCGGTAAGCCGACCTCCGTACATATCGCAGAACGCATTGCGGCGGAGGCCAAAGCTTTGCTGCAGCATACCGACTGGAGCGTGGCGGATATCGCTTATGCGCTCGGTTTTGAGTACCCGACCTATTTTAATAACTTTTTCAAACGGGTAACCGGCCTTACGCCAAAAGCTTTGCGCAAGGTTTGATAATCATACTTATCGGTTTGATTATCGTTGAAACCGCGCCGCATTTAGCCTGACCTTTGGGTCATGAAAATATTAGTTACCGGGGCTACCGGCAAGGTCGGCAGCCGCTTTGTTCCGCGTTTATTAGCCAAAGGTTATGACGTGCGTATTTTAGTTCGTGATGCCGCAAAGGCAACAGCACTGGCGGCAGTGGGTGCCGAGGTGGTAAGCGGCGATCTCTTTGATGCGGGTAGTTTAGCGCCCGCGGTAGCGGGTGTGGATGCGGTGATCCATCTGGCGGCACTGTTCCGCACGTTTACGGATAATGAAGGGATCGTCAAGACCAACCACGAAGGATCGGTCGCACTGGGCGATGCGGCAGTGGCAGCCGGCGTCAAACGCTTTATTTTTGTCAGCACCAGCAATGTCTATAGCTCCGGCTACGGGCATCCGGCCAGGGAAGATGACGAAGTTAATGTGAACGACCCAAGGCCGTATGCGTCGAGCAAGATAGCAGCCGAGCAGGAGCTGTTACAGAAACCAATGGATGTTCGCGTATTACGTTTAGGTTTTGTCTATGGGGATAAGGACCCGCATATCGAAGAGATCATCCCGCTGCTCAAAAAAATGAAACGCCACTCTGGGTCGCGTATGCACATGGTGCATCATTTGGATGTGGCACAGGCCTTGATCATGCTGCTGGAAAGAGACGGCCTGAACGGAGAGATCTTTAATATCGCCGATGATGCGCCGATCACCTTATACGAACTGGCCGAATCGGTCGGCAAAGCGGGCGAAGCTTTCGAGGCGGTCGAAGCGCTGCTGACCGATCCGTTCGAGGGCATTACCGATATCGCCAAACTGCGCAAAACCGGCTTCCGGCTGCTCGTGCCCAGTTATTACGTGGCACGGGACCTGGATATTTTGTAAAGGCAATGAAAAGTATTCGGTATCTTCGGTTCAATGACCCACGAAGAAGCTGTATCGTTCATCAAGAGTGCCGTTAAGGGCGACCAGCTACAGTATTGGGCCGATCTGGGCTGCGGGAGCGGTACGTTTACCCGGGCCCTGGCCGCTTTATTGCCGCCAGGCAGCCCGGTCACCGCGGTCGACCGGGAAAAGCAGCGCCTCGACATCGAGGGCGTTGATTTTATCCGGGCCGACCTTGATAAAGATGAACTGCAGCTGGAAGAACTCGACGGCATTTTGATCGCCAACGCTTTGCATTACGTCGCGGACAAAGCCGCTTTGATCACAAGGCTGGAACGGATGTTTAGCGGCGAACCTTGTTTTATCATCATCGAATACGACACCGACCAGCACAATTCCTGGGTTCCGTATCCCATCCCCTTTGAAAAACTAAAACTGCTGTTTGTCCTGCTCGGTTATCAGAGTGTGTTGAAGATCAACGAGCGGCCATCGGCTTACCGTTTCGGTAATATGTACTGCGCGCTGATCCAAAAATAAGCAAAATGGTGACGTGCTTTTTTTAACAGTTCGCACTATTAACCCGCCTTCTCTTCCAGGAAGCTGATCAGGTTTTCCTCCAGAAGATCCGTATTGTAATCTGATTCGGTCGCCAACACAGTAGCCGTGATCTCCGCTTCCGAAACAGTAATGTTTAAGGCTGGCCCGTCGATCACTTCGGGAAATAGTACATTGATCTCGTCATACACATGCGCATAATCGATGGCCAGGTTTGAACCCAGTTTGCCATTGATATAATCCGCGAAATCTGTTTTTAATAAGTCAAACAGCTTTTCTGCGCTGAGTGGCTGAATATTTTTGATAGTTGCCATAGGCTTGCATAAGGGTTGAAGTCGTATTAAGTTTCACTGATCAGCCAAATAGTTGCCTATCTTCAGACATTAGGCTCATTTAACGCTTTTCCAATCTGTTTTTCCGGATTTGACTAAATAATGGGCTGTATTGAGGGCGGTGCCAGTTGTATTTTTACTTTCTCCAGCAGCACGTCGATGTCAAATGGTTTGGCCATAACATTAAAGCGTGGCGAGCTTAACCAGTTTTTCCGCCACCACTTGAAGTAGGCTTACATCAAACTTACCCGCATGGGTTTCGGTCAATGCCCGGTAGCCTCCTTCTTCGTCAGGTTCAAAAGTAAAGGTATGCTCATCGATCAGCACCGCGATGCGGTGCGTGTAGCCCCAACGCTCAAACCTCGCCTTAAATTCGTGTTCCGTTCCCAGGTAATCAACAGCTAGTATAAACGCCTCCGCCATAGTGATCGCTAAAATAATATCAGCCGGTCAGATCACCAACCGGAATGTTAAATTTATCCGTGCTTTCAGCGGCCTGGTGGATTTGGCTATCCTGTGTTCCCATTTTTCCTGCAAGCCGCGTTTCATGAGCAGGAAAGAACCATGTTCCAGTTTGACGGAATATCGCTCAGCATGCTCGTTTTTCCGGCGGATATCAAAGCTGCGTACCTGTCCGAAACTGACCGAAGCGATAACGGGCTGGCTGCCCATAATACTTTCTTTATCGCTGTGCCAGGCCACCGAATCATTGCCGTCGCGGTAATAATTTAAAAGCACGCTGTTAAATTTAATGCCGGCCAACGGTTCGACGAGTTCGCGGATAGCTTGTAGTTCAGCTGTCCATGGCAAGGTGCCGGAGAACCGGTCCGTTTCCCCATACCAGCAGGTCAACCTCGGGGTCAGATATTCTTTATCCCAGAGCTTTTGGGTAGTTTGCTTCCAGGGCGTCTCCGCGATAAAATGTTTTAGTAAGCGGTCGCTCTCCGGTAATGAGATCATGCCCGGCTGATATTCCAACAAATAATTCGGCAGGTCTTTACTCTGCCCCGCTTCCGCAAAAAACGCTAACTGTTCCATATAATCTTGCTGCTTCCTGTTCAAACAAAGCCGAATCCTGCGGCACCTCTTTCACATATAGTTCTGTTTTCAATAAGGTCGTAAAATAGAAATCTACCACATCTTTCAAATTGGACAGTTCAATTTTCCGTGCCTGGAACACATAAACCTTTTCAGGTATAAAACCGCCTTTGATCTGATAAAGCGTCGCCAGGCAATACGCTGTATTTTGGGCAACGACGACCTCTTTCAGTTCATTTACCTGCACCCATAGATCGCAACTGGTGTCCGCTATAACTGTCCCGCTATCTGCTGTTAAAATTTGGTAAGCCATCGATTCTCCTTTTATGTTTACAAATTTATGCTAAAAATATTAGTATTTTAAAATCTGTTTGATAATTTTGTTCAATGCTGAAATTGAGGAAACAGGCGACGAAAAGGGATGTGCTGGGCTTTCGCCTACCGATGCTGACGCATGAAGAGCCGGCGCTAGATATCACGGACATTACCGTGGTTGATCCGGATAATACTTATTATATGCGGATGGGCAGCAGTGCGATGACGGGTTATCACATTTTGGAAGATCACATTCTCGTGATCGACCGCTCGCTGGCACCGGTGCCGGGCTGTATCGTCGCTTTCTTTCATGAGGGGGATTTTTATGTGCGGGAGTATTGCCCTGAGCAGGGTCAGCTTTTGCTGAAGGCGAATACCAAAGCGGATACGATCGTTATCGCGGAAGACAAATGGGAATGCTGGGGTGTGGTCATGCTGACCTTGAACCCATTACTCCAGCCTGCGCAAAAGACAGGGAGGTACGGCCGTGTTTGCGCATGTTGATATCAATAACTGTTATGTCAGCTGCGAGACGCTGTTCAACCCGACGCTGAAAGGCCGGGTGGTTGTGGTGCTGTCCAATAACGATGGCTGTGTTATTGCGCGCAGCAATGAAGCCAAGGCAGCTGGTATCAAAATGGCTGATGCGGAATTTATCGTACGCCAGCGCCTCAAAGAATTGGATGCGGCGATATTCAGCAGTAACTATGCACTATATGCGGATATGAGCGCGCGGATGATGAATAATCTGGCGCGTTATACCTATATGCTGATGGTGTACAGCATTGATGAAGCATTTTTGGCTTTAGGCAATATTTCAGGCATTGATCTGGAGCAACATGTGGCCACCATTAGCAATAACGTCATGAGGGATACCGGATTGTCGATCACTGTGGGTGTCGGGCCGACGATGGCGCTGGCGAAACTGGCCAATAAAGCATCAAAGAAAATGAAGCGTAATTTTCTGGTGCTGGATACCGGCGCAAAAATTGATGCGGTCGTTAAAGACTTTCCGATCGAGGATGTCTGGGGCGTGGGAAGGCAGTATTATGAAAAGTTAAAGGAACTGGGTGTGGTTACTGCCGAAGATTTCCGGCAACTGAAAGCCGACCTGGTACGGCAGCAAATGACTGTTCAGGGCTGGCGGCTGCATCAGGAATTATGGGGCGTTCCCTGTAACGTGATCAAAGATGTGGCCGACCGTTCTAAAGGCATCGAATCCAGTCAGAGTTTTAATACCTATCAAACTGAACTGGCGCAGATCGAGGAAGCGGCGGCTATGCATGCCGCGACCGTTGCGGTAAAACTGCGGCAGCAAAAGAGCATGGCAATGATGCTGACGATCTACCTGCGCACCAATAAGCACAACGAAAAACATGACCAGCATTACCCGAGTATCACGGTCAAAGTACCGTTCGCTACTAACAGCACCCAGCAACTGACAAAAATTTGCGTGCAGGCTTTGCGGGCGATCTACCAGCCGGGTTATAATTATTTAAAGACCGGCGTTAGAGCAACTGGTATCATCCCTGCCGGTGAAGTGCAGTTCGATCTGTTTAGCAATTATGATCACAGCAAACAAGACGCACTGAGTAATTTGATGGATGAGATCAATGCCCGCTACGGTCGTGGCGCATTGAGAGTCGCCGCAGAGGGTTACGAGAAAACCTGGAAAATGAAGCAGGAGTACTTAAGCAAGCAGTACACAACGAACTGGAACGACATCGTAGTGGCCAAATGAGTTACGGACAAGAGAAATTTTACGCGGCACTGAAGCAAAGCCTGATGCAATGGGTCTGGAACAATCCCAAATTATTGCACAAGATCAGCCAGCGTAACCTGGAGCATTTATTTGAGTTTGATCCGCAGCGCGGTTTGTCTATAGCCCTGCGCCGTTTTGAATTGGATTTTTACCGGGCTACGTTCCATCCGCCCCAAGGGAAAAAACAACATATCGACGAGTTCGTGCGCAAGGTCTGCGGCATCATACATCTGTCCCTGAAAAGGTCAGGCCGGGTCGACCTGACCCTTACGATCACCGTTCGTCATATGATCTCCGAGGTCAGCCACTGGAAGACCTTTTATATCAGCGAAAATTATAGCGGTGAATTGAAACCTTTGGCCGAAAAAGAAACGGACTGGCATTATAAATTTTAAGGGCCCTATGCAATATCGGCTCCATCCCAGGGATTAAAAACCATACATGCCACCCGAAACGGAGAGCTGTTCACCCGTAATCCAGGCTGCATCGTCGGAAGCCAGGAAGACGGCGGCTTTGGCAATATCTGCGGGCTGGCCCCGGCGACCCAGCGGCGTATTGGCAATAAACATTTTTTCATAGTCGCTACCTGCGGTGACGCCTGCCGCTGTCGCACCTTCGGTCTCGGTAGCGCCCGGCAAAATAGAGTTGATGCGCACGTTCTTGGCGCCCAGTTCTTTGGACAGGGCGATGGTGAAGGCATCCAGTGCCGCTTTGGTTGCGGAATACAAGGAAGCACCCGGCAACGGCATTTTGCTGGCACCCGAACTGATGTTAATGATATTGCCGCCCTGAGCGCCAAAGAGTTTCAAAGCTGCCTGGATGGTCAGTATTGGCCCCAGCACATTGACATTGAAACTTTGGTAAAAAGCGTCTGTGGATATTTGTTCAATGGTTCCATAGCCCTGAGCGACCGCATTGTTGACCAAAATATCCACGCCGCCAAAAGCTCTATTCGTTTCTTCAAACAGCCGGGTTACATCGGCTTGGTTCGATACATCGGCCTGTACCGCAATAGCGATGCCGCCATTATCGGTAATCGCCTTGACCACATCATCCGCGGCATCCTTACTGGAAGCATAATTCACTACTATTTTTGCACCTGCTGCCGCGAAATGCTTGGCGATCGCTGCACCTATTCCTTTCGCAGCACCGGTAACGACCGCTACTTTGTTTTCTAATTTATTCATGATTTCAATGAGTTAAGATTTGAATTTGACCAGGTCCTGGAAGATCAACTGACCCCAGGTATTCCCTTGCGCCTGCACTAGCAGTCCGCCTTCGGCAAGCCGCCCCAGTTTGACCGGTGCGAAACCCAGATTTTCGGCAAGCGCGGCGATTTCCGCCGTAGCGCTGTCATCGTCGCTCGCCAGGAAGATTGCCCTGTTGCCGCCATGTATTACCGGATCCTGTTCAAGGACAGCAGCCACCAAATGGTTGAAGCCTTTAACAACTTTCCCGTTGCTGAAAGCCTGCGCCACGAATTGGGCAGAAGGCAGCCCGGCCAGCTTTTCGGGGGCCACGCCATAGGCATTGGTCACGTCGACGATAATTTTTCCCTGCCAATCCGGCAATGCTTTTGCGACGCCCGGGTGCGACTCAAAACGCACCGCCAGGAAAATAACATCTGCCTTGACAGCATCCGCCAGGGTTGCGGGAATGACCCCTGTTCCGATCGCGGTAGCCTCGGAGGCAAAGCTTTCCGGGTTACGCGTAGTGGCGACAGCTACTTCGATACCCTTGCGGGCAAAAGCTTTGGCCAGGGCCTTACCGATCTTGCCGAAGCCGATAATTGCATAGCTTTTTGCTACGCTGTTTTGTGAACTGTTCATATTAAAATTTTTAAATTATTTTGATAAATAGGTCATACCGCCATCCACCAGGATTTCGGCACCCAACATAAACGAGGAATCATCTGAGGCCAGGAAAACGGCTGTTTTACCAATATCATCCGGTTGCCCGATCCTGCCGATCGGCATTTGATCTGCGAAATGTTTTTTTACTGCTTCCATTTGTTCTGCCGGTACAAACTTGTCAAACGCCGGGGTGTCCGTTGTACCCGGTGTGATGACATTTGCCCTGATCTTCCGGTCTAAAAGGTCGCTGGAAAATCCTTTGGCTAAATAGATCACTGCCGCTTTTGCAGCGCCGTAAAGCGTGAAATTCGCATACGCCCGGTGTGCGGCATTGGATCCAATCAGAATGATCGAAGCACCGTCGTTCAGATAAGGCAGCGCTTTTTGTACGGTGAAATAAACGCTTTTTAGGTTCAGGTCTAACAGCTGGTCATAATCTGCCTCGCTGGTAGTTGCCACCGTTCCGGTGCTTCCGGCACCGGCATTGGCAACGAGTACGTCTATTTTCCCGAACTTTTCGGCTGTCGTTTGGAATACTTTTTCAAGGTCAGGCAGCTTGGTGACATCCGCACTGATGGCAATGAAGTCTTCGCCCAGCAGCGCTACGGCGTTGTCTAAGGTCTGCTGGTTCCTGCCTATGATCGCGCCTCTGGCGCCTTCGTTCTTTAATGCTTCGGCGATGCCGAATCCTATACCGCTATTACCACCGGTAATGACGGCAACTTTGTTTTTCAATTTGTTCATGATACAAAGTTGCAGGGTCGAATCCGGCCATGGCTTGACCTGTATCAGGAAATATCCTTGACCTAAGTCAAGACTTTACGGAATTTTTCCGGATACGGCTGAGGGTTTCGGGAGAAAGCCCCAGGTACGAGGCGATCATATTGAGCGAAAAACGCTGCAAAAAATGAGGATAGTTTGTGATGAGGTCTTCGTAGCGCTCTTCGGCGGTATAGCTGATCGCCGCCTGTACCCTGTTCTGATTGGCGATAGCATAATTCTGTTTGATCACTTCCTGCATGGCTGCAAAGGCAGGAACAGGCGCGAAAAATTCTTCGACCTGCGCGTTGGTGACCAGTAGGAGTTCAAGATCTTCCAACGCTTCGATATTATAACGGCTGGGTTTTAAATGATAATAACTTTCAAAATCGGCCAGCCACCATTCCTCCACACTTAGCTTCAGGATATGCTCATTTCCTTTTTCATCCACGCGGAAAGTTTTGGCGGAACCTTTTACGATAAACCCGGTGTATTTGCACACATCGCCTTCCTGTAGGAAGTATTGGCGTCTGCGCAACTTTTTTGGTTTTAAATGCACCCTGAACATCTGCTTTTCTTCTTCCGAAAGCGGCATGCCGGACAGCTTCTGCATGTAATCAAAAAAGATATCAAAGTCGGACATGATAAACCTGGCTAAAGCCTGCAATTTAGTCAAATCTGATCAAAAGTTTATGGACGAACTGAACGTTTTGCGGGCCGAAGAAAAAGCGGCAGCGTATCAGATGCTGCCGCGCTGTTGATCTTAGCTTAATAGTTCACCCATACCGAACAGCGTCAAACCCGGTGCAAATTGCCCGGCGACCGCTTCATTGGCCGCCTGGATATATTTTCCGGTGATCGGGTCGACCACGGTACGCAAAGGCCGTTTACCTTTTTCTGTACCGATCAATTTCACGATAGCGTCAGCGATCATTTGCGGGTCAGGATTATGGTTTTGGATCAGCCCGCCAAGTGCGGCGATCATTTTGCCTGGCATGTCCGCGAGGGCGCCATAACCTTCAAAAACAGATTGATCCGAGGCGTACTGCGTCTTTTGGTTCATTTCTGTCGGGAATGCACCCGGTTCTAAGATTGCCACATCGATACCTAAACGCTTCACTTCGTAATGCAGCCCTTCGCTGATCCCTTCCAAGCCGAATTTAGAGCCGGCGTAAATGGTCGCGAAAGGAAAAGATACACGGCCAAAACCACTGGTCACATTGATGATCAGGCCGTCCGCTTGTTTCCGCATCGCTGGCAACACTTGCTTGATAAACCGCCATGGTGCAAATACATTCACGTCGAAGATCGCCTGGACATCCGCTGTGGTAAAACTTTCGGCTACGCCGTTCAGTGAAAAGCCTGCATTATTGACCAGCACATCGATCCGGCCTGCTTCGGCGATCACGCGGTCAACCGCCTGCTTTACGCTATCATCGTCAGTCAGCGTAACATCCAGGACGGTCACATTTTCCAATGCGGACAAAGCTTCTGCTTTCTCCGCATTTTTTCCCTGGGTATCTCTCATGGTTGCATACACCTGGTGCCCTAAAGCTGCCACACTGTGCGCGGTCAGCCAGCCGAAGCCGCTATTGGTTCCTGTTATTAAAACTACTTTTTTGCTCATCGTTTTTATTTTTAATTTAGGAGACAAAGGTTGGTAACTGTTAAACGGAAGCTTTTACCATTTGGTAAAAAGCGAGGCGACTTTATAAAAAAGACAATTAACGGACATTCCGTCGTATCCGGCTCAGCGACTGCTGGGTGATGCCGAGGTAAGAAGCCACATGGGAAAGCGGGACCCGGTTGACCAGGCCCGGAAAATGTTCATTGAACAGGAAATAACGGCTGGTCGCATCTTCGGAAACCAAAGGGCTCCGTCGTTCTATGGCTTTAAGTAAACAGTTCTTTAAGATCAGGTTTTCGATCTCCTTCCAACCTAGGATGGTATTGCCGATCTCGTCCCAATCCTTTTTGGAAAAGACCAGGAACTCACAATCGGTCTCCGCCTGAATGTATTCTGAGGAAATGATCTGCGCCTCGAATCTTTGCTGATCCGATACAAAGTTATTTTCCTCGACAAAGGAATGCGTGATCTCTTCGCCCTTATTGTTGTAGTAACAGAAACGTACCACACCCTTCAGTAGGAACCCTACAAACCTCGGCACCTTTCCTGCTTCTGAAAAATATTCTTCCCTATGCATTTGCAAAGTCTTGGCCTTGCTCAAAATAAAGTCCGTTTGCTGTTGGTTGAGATTTCCGAATTGAAGAATGTAATTAATGAACGGTTCCATCTGGTAAAATTCGCCATTCTATTTGGCAGTTCATTTACCATTTGGTAAAAAGATAATCACTCTCAATATCGTTATGATTAATAAATTATATAAATTGCTAAAATATTTAGTAATTTAGTGCGTTAATCTTTGACTATGTGTGGAAGAGTTTTACTAGGCGAACAGAAAGATATTTTGATCACTGGCCGTGACGGACGACAGTTTAAACCCAAACCCAATCTGACAGGGAACCCCGGGAGCATGCTTAGTGTGGTGACTGATGTTCTGCCGAATAAGGTGCAACAGTACCGCTGGGGCTTATTAACAGCGGATGATGATAAGATACATGCCAAACATAAACATGCGAAGATCGAGAATTTACATTCTGTTTGGCGCCAGCAGTTGGGGCGGAAACATTGTGTGATTCGGATACAGGCTTTTTTTGAATATAACAAAGAGCAAAAGAAATCTTACCGGATCGAGCGGGCCGATGGCAAGCCGTTTTATATCGCTGGGTTGTGGGATATCTGGATGGATGTGGATACGAATGTACTGCTTCCGACTTGTTTGATGATAACGATGCCGCCGAACCGGTCGATGGCGGAAATTCATGACCGCATGCCGGTCATCCTGGAGCGCAGTGATATCAAGACCTGGCTGAACGGAAATCTGACAGGGCAGCAGCGTACGGCGCTTTTATTGAGCAAACCTTGTTTGCCGGAAATGCTTAAAATTACCGTTGAAAAGGACTATTGATCCGATCGTCGATAATTTTTTATCTTGGCCAAATGACTATTTATGAGTTTAATGCACTGCCTGCGGACGAAAGCGCTGCTGTAGCGATGCAAGGCAACTTTGTTGACGTGCGCTTTGAGGAGAATTTAAAAGTTGCCCTTTACAGTCACCCGGACTTTTATGCGGAGGTGTTTTACGATGGCAAGACTAACCGAATTGTCCGCAGCCGGGCTTTTACATCAATTAAACCGCTTGCAGCCTACATTCACCTGGATTAGAAAACGGTTTTGATGACCTTATCTGTTCCGTTGATCAGGTCAGCGACCTCTGCCGGCTCTGGCTCTCTCTTTTTATTCTGAACGCAAAGTTGATAGAGTTCGGTGAGTAATCCGATGTGACGATAATCAGGAAAATCAATTACCTCATTTTTTTTAAGTAATTCGTTGAGATCAGCTATAGTTTTCCGGGTGACCTTCAATTGCCGGCGTTCGCTAACCTGTTCAAGATGTTTTTCCAGGACGATCCCGGCAATCACACCTGCTGCACGAAATTGCTTATTCTTAGCCAATAAAGCGGCTTTGTCTAATTCCGCATCCAGCAAACCTGCCTGGATCTCCCGGCGGATATCCAATAAGGTACTGTCAATCATGCTCAGGATAGCCCCAATGATATTGTACTGCTGTTCGAATGCGGGTATAGCTGCATCAGGACCAGCAACGACCTTTTTATCAAAACCGGCAACTATCACGGTATCACTGAGGTAATCCTCAACGACATAATTTTCCCTAGTGATCTCTTTACGGCCTTTGGGTTTTTCATATAAGCGGACAAAGTCGCTGTGCCGTAAAGGCAACAGAATCTTGACTACGGCAACGGCTTCACTATACCATGGCTGATAGGCGGACTTGAATACCGGGAGCCCTTTCTTGAATTCCTGGTAATTCTTCTTTAAAGTGTTCGTAAAATGCTGCTCCATCTGCTCCGGGAATTGTTCGTCTCTGATGGCATTCAATAAATTAACACCCTGGGCGTGGAGGCGCTTCACATCCGCTTTGATCTGCTCAAAATTGCTTTTCATATCAGGTGCGAAATTAAGTTTTGCAGGAGATTTTACGAAAGGGAAAAATTCATAATCCTGATGGTGCGATCATTTATAGCAAGAGCTTTGGCATGTTCAACAAAGTAAAATGGCATTCTGAACAAAATTCCCTTGTCTGGATGGGCCTAACTTTGTCCTATACTATAAACAAAAATCAAATGAAAAAGAACAATTATCAAGGCGCATTGCAACATCCCATAGGTTCGGGTTTCAACGCTACCTCATCAAGCAGTGATGTAATTAAAGGAATGGATCTGACAGGAAAGATAGCAATAGTAACCGGCGGTAACACCGGCATTGGCTTAGAAACCACAAAAGTATTGGCAGCGGCAGGTGCAACTGTTATTGTACCGGCCAGAGACATTGAGAAAGCAAAGAAGAACCTGGAAGGTATCGCGAACATAGAAATTGAGCCGATGGACCTTTTTGAACCTGATACAATTGATTCCTTCGCCGAAAAATTTCTCGGCTCCGGCAGGCCCATTCATATATTGATCAACAATGCAGGCATCATGTGGGTACCCCTGCAAAGAAACAGCCGCGGCATCGAATCGCAACTGGCAACCAATTATCTCGGCCAGTTCCAGTTAGTGGCCAGGTTGTGGCCCGCACTTAAAAAGGCGAACGGGGCCAGGGTGGTTAACGTATCTTCTGCCGGTCACCATTGGGGGCCTGTGAATTTTGATGATCCTAACTTCGAACACCGAGAATATCAAACTTTGCTTGGCTATGGGCAGTCAAAAACAGCCAGTAACCTCTTCGCACTAGAATTGGATGCCCGCGCCAGTGCCTATAAAGTAAGGGCATATTCCCTGCATCCCGGCACTATTGCAGGTACAGAACTTGGTAGAAACGCAGACATAGAGTTATTTAAACAGATGGGCTTTGTTGACCAGCAGGGCAACATGCGGCCCGAGATACTGGCAGGTTTAAAAACCATACCGCAGGGCGCAGCTACGACCGTATGGTGCGCAACCAGCTCCATGCTTGACGGTATCGGTGGCGTTTATTGCGAAGATGCGGACGTAGCAGAAATGGAGAAGACCAACGCCCTGCCCGATAATGGACTGGAAACGCGGGGTGTAAAAATTTATTCGCTGGATGAAAGTAACGCGAAAAGGCTTTGGGCTCTTAGCGAGGATCTGACCGGAATCGCCTTCCATGTCTCATAATAAAAGGATCTTTTAGTGAGCACAATGATCAATTTTTAAGATAATCGAAGGAAAACGAATAACTTTATTCCGATGGAACATATATCCAAATATTTAACCAGGGACATTAAGCTTTCCAGCTATGAAGATAAACTTTTTAAGGCCGATCTGATGTTTGTTGACCATATGCTGGTTTGGTTTATCTCGGGCGAGACGAGGATCATACAGGCAGATTCCACGTTCCATTTCAGCGCTGGTGATATTTTCCTCATCCCCAGGAACGAACTGGCGACCATCATCAATTATCCTAAAAACGGCCTGCCGCATAAAACGGTCGTTATGCATCTGTCTACAGAGCGGCTTCGAAAATTTTACGAGCGGATAGACGTCAAACCTAATATGCAGCCAGGGCAGCGAATCTACCGTTTCAGCAACCACCCGCTGCTGGAAAGCTGCCTTGCTTCACTCATCCCTTACTTCGATCTGAGTGGTGAATTCCCTGACGATCTGGCCTCGTTAAAGATCGAAGAAGCCATACGGATCTTACGGTTGATCGATCTCAGCGTTGACAGTGTACTTGCTAACTTTGAAGCGCCCGGTAAGATCGATCTGGTCAGTTTTATGCAGCGGAATTTCATGTTTAACATGTCACTGGAAAAATTGGGTTATTTAACAGGGCGCAGCCTATCTACTTTCAACAGGGATTTCAGGAAGCTTTTCAACATAAGCCCTCAAAAATGGCTCACGGATAAAAGGCTTGAATTGGCATATTACCATTTAGCAGAAAAAAAGAAAAAGCCAACAGAGGTTTATCTTGAAGTGGGTTTCGAAGACCTTTCCCATTTCTCGTTCGTATTTAAAAAGAAGTATGGCATTTCCCCGAATCAATTGCCTGCGTATATTGACCTTGCTAAATAAAAGTCCCCAAACACTCGCTGCCGGGGACTTTCAACCTAAACCTTATCACAATTAACCGGCAGAGTCGCCGGTCATTATTGCGCAATATAAAAACTATACTTTCATTTTATTACTCTTTTTTGGCTTTTTTGCAGGCGCATCCTCCGCAGTCTGCGCTTGTTTTTGGGTCTGCTTGCCGTCGTTTTTTAAATCCGGCTTTTTATAATGTTCCAACTGCTGCGCCTCGCCTTTGTAATTGGTCAGGTTAACACGATGTTCAGCCGGATTAGCTTCCAGATAAAGCTTTACCTCCTTACCATCCTTCATGGCGGTGACCTGGTGACGGTTACCTTTTTCAAGTGACTTCATTAATTTCTCCCGGGCACCTTCTTCTCCGATGCCGACGATATCCAATTTATCAATGGCTCGTTCGGGTTTATAATTCCACCCATCGGTAAACGGCCTTAATTTAAAGTTGCCGTTCTCTGTTTTATTTTCCTTGTCGATCACGATCCAGGCATTATATTTTTCTCCCTCGAGATTTTCTAACTGCTTGTGAACGGCCCGGCCGTCCATTAGGTTGTAAGCCTCTTTGGCAGTAATACCGCTTCCTTTATTAATATAAAAGGTTTGTTGCATGTCTTTGTCCCGCAAAGAGGCATCATACTTATTAAAGAAATACATTTCATTAGTGTCTCCGCCTTTGTAGTGCAGGGTATAATCGACGTTTTGCTTGTTATATTCCTGGTTAGTTGTGAGTGTAAACTCTTTCTTCCCGACGCTGATGTTCTTCTCCAGTTCGTCATTTAACTTCTCGCCAAACCCCAGGTTTAGCAACTGTTTTTGCAGGTAACTTAAATTTTCTGTGTTCATATAATTTTGATTTAATTCTTTTAAAAAATTTATTTGGTGACGGTTGTTGTCATTTAAATAGTCCTTAACACCCTTCTCGTTCAATATCCATGCAGAGACTTCTTCTCCGGGCAATGATTCAATTTGCTTACTCAATACCTGACAGGCATTTTCTTTACAGATAGTTCCTGCAAATGAACGGTAAGCGATATTCATGGTGCCGTGTTGATACATCGCCGTGTCATAACTGTTCAATTTTACAGGTTCCCCGATACCGGAGCGGTTTAAGTCATACCAATAGTCCGCAGTTACTTTTTCATACACCTCTCTGTGCTGAATATTGCATTCCAGTCGGTCGCTGAGGGTAAATTCTTTCAACCTGTTAGTTAGGGTGTTATCTTTAAATCCGAGATCAGCCAAGTGCTTTTCCAATTCAAAGAAATTGGCCATCTTTTCCATATCGTAATCATCGAAATAATCAGTTTCTCTCGGATCGATATTCAACTCGTCGTCCATAATGGTTATTTGTTGATCTTTAACAGCACCGGATATTCGTCGCTTAGCTTGACCTTGATTTTTCTGATCTTTTTGCTGAATAATCCTTTTGCAGCGTTAACGCCGCCGGCAGCGGCTTGTGCGCCGATGCTCTGATCCATACTCAGAAATTGCATGCTTTGAATGGCATCATCGGCACCGCTACCGGCGGCGCCTGATAATTCGGCTTCAGGAGCCGGTATGCCGGGCATTCCGTCCAAGCTGAAAACCGTGAGATTTACCGGGATGATCTGCTTGTCCAGCCGAATGTTTTGGATGGTAAGAAGTAAACGTTGATTGGTCACCTGGCAAACGCCGTACAACTCTTGCATCTTTTGCAACAGTTGGCCTTTGATGGTGACGGTATCAGTAAGCTGTAATTTGACAGAGCCACCGTCCATGACTTTTTGTTTGCCATCGATCATCGCGGAAATCGCCCGAAATGGCTTGGCGGGCTCAGTCGCCATTGCTTTTGGCTGCACCGATGCCGGGTTTTGGATCGCCTGTATTTTGTCCAGCATGCTGTTCAATTGTTGCATTTCCGGATCAGGACCGTTGTTGCTGCCATTCATCTCACGCATCATTTTTTTAAGTTGCTTTACCTTTTGAGGCTCGGGCTCTTCATAGGCGGTCGGCTGTTGATGTGCATCCTGTGGCTGGCTTAACTGTTTGTTCAACTGCGCCAGTTTTGCCTGTATCTTTTGCGCCTGGTCATCTGGCGTAACTAACGAATCATCAGCTGTTGGTGATGCTTTATCGAGGCCCATCGACCGAAGGAAGGCCGGACTTACTCCGTCTTGCGACGTTTCACGCTGGGCCGCCTGATAAATGGCCATTTTATCGGTCTTCTCTTTACTCTTAAATTGAGCTCCGGGCAGGTCGGTGTCCAGTCCTTTACCATTCATAAGGGATTGTTCTACATTCTTCCCGCCACCCAATGCCCAAAAGGCCATGGTCAAAAATGGTAGTACCAATAAGGGCAATACCAGTAAGAACTTTCGTTGCTTTTCCATTTTAGTTTTTTTTAAGGGTTAATGAATCTTTGAATTGTGTTCCGGATGGTTGGCCAATGTGACGCGGAACATTGGTGGTATAAACTTTTGTATCAAAGCCGATAAACCTGATGCTAACCCAAAGCAGGATGAGAAATGCAAGGCAAAACACCAGAAAATAAAAGACCGGCTTGTAACCATGCAGGCCGTTATACCACCGGCTGAACCGTATTACATATTCCCGGATCATGGCTGATTATTGATGATAGTGTCACGGTTAGCCAGTGTTTCCCAATGTTCGATCAGGAATCCATGCGGGTTATTGTCCGAGCGGCTGACGTTGCGGAGAAAGCCTTGTGTAACCAGCAATTTATTTATCGTTGAGGCCGCACGGATCAATTTCTCGGTCGCAAAGCATTTAAAGGGGTACGGATAAGTGTCCATGCTCAACTGAATGCTGTCAACAACCAGGGTTTGGCTGATATTACCGGAGATCAGGTTGTTATAATAGCTCTTTTCCTTCAGGTCATTGTACTGGTTGCGGGCACTTTCGTCTGCGAGGTATAAAGCTTTGCTGATATTTCCCTGAATGACTTTTTCATCAGGATCAAGCGTAAAAAAATAGTGGTGGAACATTTTGATATGGTCGCGCGCTTCTACAGGGATGTTATCCTTCCGGTCCGCAGCAAGCGCCTCCAGCACTTTTCCGTTGGCAAGAACATAGATCTGCGCGGTAGATTTTTGGAAAGCGGCAAATGCAAAATATATGGCCGCAATAGAGATCACAGCGCTGGTTAAAATGACCAGAGCGACGATTTTTTTATTCTGCTGGAAGGCAGTTTCGATATTTCTAAGATGGGTGAACATGATGTTTATTTTTTAGTGTTTCCATTTAATTTTTCTGCCTGGACATCATTTGATCCCGCTGAACGGTAACCGTCGGCAATATGTCCGGGCGCACTGACTATGTTTTTAGCACCTTCTGTTATGCGCTCGCCGGCAGCCATGCCTGCGGCATAGGAAGATGACCTGACGGAACTCAGACTGATAGCTGTTAGATTCGTAACTTTATTAAGTAAGCCGTTACCGCCACCGGGGTTGATGATGTACCCGGCAACTGCAGGTACAGTGAAATAACCGACTGTTCCGATCAATAGAAAAATCAGATAGGCAGTATCGGTGGAACTGAAGAACGTATCACCCGCCTGATTGACCTGTGAGATATCGAGCTTCAGCATATTTTCCTGAACTTTTCCGATAATGCTGCCGAATATGTTGGCTACCGGGAGCCATAAAAAGACATTGAGATATTTCGCCAGCCAGGTCGCCAGTGTATGCTGAAAACCGTCAAAAACGGCAAGGCCGAACACCAGCGGACCGAGAATAGCCAGTACGACGAGATAAAAGGTCCGTATAGTGTTGATGCAAAGCGCTGCCGCTTCGTAAACAACCTGTAAGATCTCAGACATCCATTGTTTCACGCTGTTGCGGAAGTTATAGCTGGCTTTATCCATCGCAAATTTGACATCGTTGCCAAGCCCTGAAATAATATTATCATCTGTTCCATCTTCATCTTTTGGATGAGTGTATTTATACCACTTACTACGGTCGCCATCGCCATCATCTCCTACATACATTTGCCAGGTATTTGTTTTTTCAATGGCCGCCTGTTTCTGCGCCAGTAATTTGGCTATGGCTGCATCTGAATTCTTCACCATGCCTCCTGTCGCGGTTACGACCGGGTTCATTATCCCGTTGATCACCGCTATAACGGTCGGAAAAAGCAGGATAACCATACCAATAGCGAATGGACGCAATAATGGGTAAAAGTCTATGGGTTCGGCACTAGCTAAATGCCGCCACACGCGGGCAGCGATATACCATAATGCGCCAAAACCTGCAATGCCACGTGCCACACCGATCAGTTGGCTGCACATAGGGAGCATTTCTGAATAGACGTTATCCAGAACATCTTGCAGCCCATGAATATCACCTGCGAGCCCTTCAGCTCTCGAAAATAACGGAAAGAGAGATCCCGTCAGCACCAATATGGCATTGAAAAACAACTTCTTTTTCATAATATTCTTTTTTTATTTTATACCATACAACTGCTTGAGCGTTTGGGTATCATGCTGGTCTTTGCTACGTTGCAAACTGAGCATCAGCGCTTGCCGGTTGAAAAACCGTAGGAATTGCAGTTGTTCAGTACTGCCGTTATAAATACGGTCGATCGCCCTTAACCTGTCATCGTCTGACATACGTAACTGCCCGGCCGTCGTTACACCGGCCAGGTCATCTACATTGGTATTGCTTTGTCTGACCAGTTGGTTGTAGACGTTACCAATATAATTCAACTCATCCCTGCTGAATGTCCCGCTTTGCCTGAAAAGACCTGCGTATCGTTTATATTCAATGAGAATATCATTTTGCTGATTGACGATCTGGACAACCCTCGGGTAATTGCGGACAGCGGGATTGACCGCCATTAAGCCAGTCAGGTAAATATTATGCAGGTTGAAATTACCTTTTGACAGATTAGAAATAGTACCGTAGCCTTGATGGTAGATCTGGTAACCTTTTTTCATATCGGACAGGATCGCCTTAAACTGCGTCAGTTTTTCGATATTCAGCAATAATTGCTGTAACTCCGAGCTTTGAGCACTTGCCTGGAAAGCAAAAATCCATGTGACCAATGTGATGGCCACAGAGCGCCTGAGTGTTTTAATGATTTGCATACAAATGATTTAAAGTATTTACATCCTGAATTTCCTGCTGCTTACTGCGTATGTAGATTTGTAATTGAGAGCGAAAACTGGCGACAAAACGGTAATTGTCCTGCATGCGTTGATGTATCCGGGCAATTTGCCTGATACGTGCTTCGTCGTCCATAGCTGTTTTTTGATCCGTAAGCACGGTTTGCAGGTCATTTAAACGTGCATCACAATCACTGAGGACTGCATTGCAAACCCGGCTTACATATTCCAGCTCATTATTTGTAAGTCCTTTTTGACCTTTCAAGAGTTTGTTTTGCTCTAAAATATCGCGTTGCCAACGAATGACCTCAATGACTTGCGGGTTATTTTTGACAGGTACGCTTACGGCCTTTAAGTGTGTATAATAACCGCTATGCAAACCATATTCTTTTCCGATATATCCGCCAATGGAACCGAGCCCCCCTTTAGCGATATAATATCCTTTTTGAAGGTAGCTGCTGTAAATTTGTAAAGCAGCAATCTGTTGCAGCAGGTACTTTTTTTGAGTTTTCTTTTGGCTGAACCACTCAGCAAAAGATTGGGCCTGCGCATAATGGCTCATCGCCGCAGTCATTAATGTAAACGCAAGCAACGTTTTCACTTTTCTCCGCAGGCCGGATGCCTGTTTAGCGATGTTTTCAACGGATGCCATAATACTTTTTTATAGTTTGTACTTCATTCAGATCCTTGCCCCGATGTAAACTGAGCATCACATTTTGATTATTATATTGCTTAAGATCGCTGAAGGTGTCATCAAGCCGGTCACCGGCCAGGTTGATGGCTTCCAGCCTTTGCTGATCCGTCATTTGTGTTTTCCCCGGATTTACCACCAGCATAATTTGTTCAAGGTTCCTGGAGCTAGCATCCAGGATACCGAGATAAACGCGCTGCATCTCCATTATTTCTTCGGGGCGGAAATGTTTATCTGACTGAAACAGCCTCCAGGCACGTTGATATTCTCCGACCATACTTATCTGTTTTATGGTGAGGTCCTTAATGCGCTGATAGTAGGCGATGGTGGATTTTACTTTCCATAATTCCTGGTAGTATTGATCATAGAGTGCGCGTTGCTTATCAGACCAAGCAGTGATTTCATCCAGTCTGAACTTTGACAATTCGTTTTCAATAGTTTTTTGTGCGTTCTGCAGCCAAATGGTTTGATTTTGCATACGCTGCACTTTTAAATCGATAGCCTTAATTACCTTTTTAACAACCAATTTTACCGCTTCAGCAGCAATGATCTGACCCCGTGTCTCATTTGTCAGTCCAAGGGAAAGGACAATTATCATTATCTTAAATGTTTTCATCTCAATCAACGCTTTTGTATTTTGAGTTACCAACCAGGATTCCGTTATTATCAAAAACTATGACAATTGATCCCCATTCATTTAATCGCCAACTTTCAGTTTCGTACGCTCGATGTTTGAGTTTACCATCACGTATTTTATTGAATCCGGTTCTTCTAATAACAATGCCATCTTTGATTTGAATTGTGTCGTCGACACTTGAGTACTGATTTTTGAAATGCCTAACAAATAATCCTTCTTTTTTGGGATGTGAACACGCGGTCAGCAATGCAAGACACCCTATCATCATTTTTTTCATGCGGCGTTATTTTTAGTTTCTTGTTCTTCCCTGACGATTACCGCGATGGCTTTGCGGATATCGCCATATTTCTTTTTGTAAGCTTTTACTTTGGCTTTCTCAGATGATTCGGTGGTATAGGTCCAGTATTCTTCACGGCTGACTTCGGTACGGTAAACCCTCGAAAGCTGACCGTTCAGGCTGATGAACACCTCCTTGTATTTATAGCGTTCGTCATTGGCCCTGTTCATACTCATGATGAGCGCGGTTTCCTTATCGGTGATACCTAAAAGCTGCTGGATCTTGGGGAAGTCGTTCTGATACTTGCGCTGATCGAGCAGGATCTTACAATCGCTGTTGTTGATGATCGCCTGCTTCACAACTGGTGAGCTGATGATGTCTTCTATATCCTGGGTCACCACTAAAGCCTCGCCAAAATACTTCCGTACCGTTTTGAAAAGGTACTTGATATATTCGGCCATACCTTCCCTTGCGATCGCTTTCCACGCTTCCTCGATCAGGATCATTTTGCGGGTCTCTTTCGGCAGTTTCCGCATTTTAGAAACAAAGGTTTCCATGATTATGAGCGTTACCACCGGGAACAATATCGGGTGGTCTTTAATGTTGTCCAGCTCGAAGACGATAAAGCGGCGTTGCAGCAGGTCAAGGTTCTCTGTGGCGTTCAGCAGGTAATCGTATTCACCGCCCTGATAATAGGGTTTTAATACGAACAGCAGGTTATCAATATCAAAGTGCTGGTCCTTCACTTTGCTCTGCTTCATGGATTCATAAAAGTTTCCTTTCAAAAACTCGTAAAACGAATTGAAGCAGGCAAATTCCGGTTCGCTTTCATAGTAGTGAAACAGCGCGTCCGAAATAGCAATATATTCAGAGCGCAACACGCCCTCGTCCTCCTTTTTCCAGAGCGCCAGGATCATGGCTTTGATGCTTTCGCGCTTCTCTGTATCCAGCGTATCGCCTTTACCCACATAAAATGGATTGAAGCTGATGGGGCTGTCTTCCGAGTAAGTGAAATAATAGCCACCCACAAACTCGCACAACCCTTCATAGCTATGACCGACATCGACCAGTACGATATGGGCATCCTGCTCGTAATAGCTGCGCAATAGATGATTGGTGAAAAAAGATTTACCGCTGCCGGAAGGGCCTAATATAAACTTGTTGCGATTGGTGGTAATGCCGTTCTTCATCGGCTCATCGCTCAGGTCAACGTGTAATGGTTTGCCGGATAAACGGTCGCCTAAGCGGATACCACAGGGCGATAACGAGGAACGGTAATTCGTTTCCAGGTTAAAAAAGCAGGCCGCCTGCTCCGCGAAGGTGTCAAAGGTGTCGTTCATTGGAAAATTGCCGCTGTTGCCAGGCAGGCCGGCCCACCAGATCTGCGGAGCGCCATCCGTTTCCTGTTTGGGCTGCGCATCAAGCTGGGCCAGTGCCGAGCTAACTTTGTTCTTGACATCTTTAAGCTGTGCTTTATCATCGGTCCAGGCCAGTATATTGAAATGTGCCTTAACCGGAAGCCGTTGCTGGCTGATCGCTTCATGCAGGAACTCCTGGGTGGCATCACGGCCTATTGCGTTTTCGCGGGAGTATGCCGAGAGCGATTGCAGGCGCAGCTTTTTGGCTTCCAGTTTTTTAAGGGTCTTGGCACTGTCTTCAATGAATAAATACTGGTTGTAAATATGGTTGCAGTTCAGTAAAGCGCCAACGGGACTTGCAAACCCGGTACTGAACTTGGTTTTATCCGTACTGTAACGGTCATAAGTGATACGCGGCCCGCAAAGCGCGGGCAAATGATCGGGGTCAGCCAGCGTGTACAACTGGCAGTGGTTATCGCCGATCCTGACCTCATCCTTCAGGTGTATATCTTTTAACTCGGGCTCATCATCGTCATTCAGCAGGAAGCAATACTGTTCTAATATACCCGGCGTCAGCAAGGTCCCGGCCAGTTCATCGTCGCTCAAACGGCGAAGGCTGACGAGGCCGCTGTCCTCGAGGATGCGTTTGAACTGACCCGCGCTGTCCGTAAAATCCCCGAACGATTCGGTATCGGTGCTTTGCGCAGGGGTCAGGTGTTTGCGCATTAAACTGCTGGCAGCGCTACTGGCAGGCCTGAAATTTTCTGGCCTCTTGGTCAATATAAGATAACAACGGTGGGCAAGGAAAGGCCGTTCATTAAAGAACCGTTCGCTCGCGTGGCTCAAAAAGGTCTTATCGCCGAATACGCCCCGGTAGGCGTTTTCGGTGAACCAGTCCTGTTTATGAAACACACTGTTCCTGGGCAACAGTTTAATTGCCTTGACCCAGGTTTGGTGGAAAGCCAGGTATTCTTCGTTGGACAGCGTAAATAGCTCGGGCAATTTCACCTGATAGGCGATACTTAATTCACCCTGCACGGAAATCAGGCTGTCATGTTCAACTTTATAGATGGGGAATATGTGTTCAGCGTTTTTCATAAAACAACCTCCTGGTCTTAAATTTTAAATAGGTGGGCAGGTACTTGCGGGCGTTTCTTTTCATCAGCCCGTGTTCACCGTATTTATGGCTCAGTTCAAAAACTTTATAGAACAGGGCGCTTCCTAACCCGGCAATGATGAGGATGCACAGGTAAATGGCCAGGCCGGTAAGGTACAGCACCGCAAACAGTACGAGTAATACAACCAGCCCCCCACCCAAATAGCCGATGTACTGCGCTTTGAGCCCTTTGAACTCTATTGGCCGGTTGATCCCTTTATTGATCTGGTAACTCATACGCCAAAGAATGATTTAAGGACCGTTGCCACTACGACCAGGAATATACAGCTGCCGAACCAGCTCGAGGCGACCTTGCCGGTATCCTGTTCACCGTCGTTCCATTTCTTATAAACTTTGATCGCCCCTACAAGGCCGACTATAGCGCCGATCGCGTACATCAGATTGGTCCCGGTATCGAAATAACTTTTCACCTGGTTGGTAGCTTCGTTGATACCGGCATTGCCGTCCTGCGCAAAGACGCTGATATGCATGATCATCAGGATAAATCCTGCCGTGATGGTTTTTAATTTCGCTTTCATGATTTTTGGGATTAAAAGTTTAATGGCCATTCAGTTTCTTTCAGCCGGAAAGGCAGGCGCTGGTCCGCGAACTCCCGCAAGGGCCGGATGACCGCCGGTAAGCTGATCTCGTCGCTGAACACTTCATACTTGTCCAGTAATGATCTGAAGAGGGAAAGGAAGCCAGCCTTGTCATCGTTGTCGCCAAACGCGGTCACCAATACCATGGCTTCCTCGAGCAGGTCGTCCGACGGGCCTTTTGGCAGCGTCTGGTCACTGATATCGTCCGGTTCACCGGAGGAAAAGATCAGGTCTTCTGCCGGATAAAGGCCGGTATCGGTTTCAGGCTTAGCGGCGCCCATGACGATGGTCAGTTTATTGGCAACAGGCGGAAGCGCATTCCTGACGGATGGACGGATCTTCAGCCAGCCCGCGATCTCCGGGCGGTAGTAGCGCAGACCGACATAGGCGTACCAGAACAGGCTGATCAAAAAGATGGCAGTGAGGTATTGCTGCCAGGAAATATCGTTCAACATATGCTTCTGTTTTAACCCGCCGGCTCCATGCCGCCGGGCAGGTCAAAAGTGAGAAGCTCAGGGACCGTTATCATACAATGTTTCCACAAGTGGTGCCTGATTTCCTGAAGGGTGTATCGAAATGACCGGTAACGGACTGTAAAAAAAGGTGTTTTCACGGGGTATTTATTGAATGGAGAAAACAGTATATTTAGATACCTTAATCTTTCAGCATGAATAAAATAGCAATCGTAGCAAGTGTTAAAGCCACGAGGGTCACCGGGTACGATAACCAGGCTACCCAGGGGGCCGACGCGATCGCCAACGCACTGGCCGGTGAACTGTCCTATGCCTTCAACAATATTCAGGTCATACAGAATTATACGACCAAAGCGCGGATCGTCGATACCCTTACCACCGCCGCCAAAGTGTTGGATCCGGGAGGACTTTGTGTATTCTATTTTCATGGGCACGGGGACTCCCTGCCGAATGTGCTCCGGCCCGACCAGGAGACGAGGGACCAGGCGCTGGTCTGTTATGACGGCTTTCTCTTCGACTATGAGATCGATCTTTTGCTTCAGAACTTTCTGCCCAGCCACCGCCTGCTGACGATCGTTGACAGCTGCTCATCGGAAACTGTCATTGAATGGAACTATCCGGATGTGGCGCGCTATCCCCAGATCATTCACATCGGCGCGAGCCGTGATGGCGACCAGGCCGGTGCAGACACACTGGGCGGGATCATGTCCAGGAATATCCTGAATTCCGTTTACGGTTATGGCTATGCCAACTATACGTACCTGAGTTTTTGCCAGCGGATCAAACAACTGACCGGTAACCAGCCCGCGTTCCGGACCAGCCCCGGTGTACAACGCTCATTTTTGAACGCTAAACTATTCACTTAATAACCATCACAATGAAAAGAACACTGTATTTACCCTGCGTCGCCATGATCCTGGTACTGTCCGCGTGCTCGACCTCCCTTACGGTCACAGACGGCACGACACCAAGCGGATCCCAAAAAGATTATTTCGGCTATTACCTGCCCAAGACCCTACTCAAAATTAAGGTCCCGATCGAAGAGGCTGAATTTAAACCGGGGCTGGTGAATCATCTGTCCGCAAGTAAGCTAAAATCAGTACTCAAATACCTCTTTGTCAGCTATGGATGGGAACCGGTAAAAAAAGACGAGGATAAATACAGTATCGGTGAAAAGATCCAGTTTATACCGCAAACCGTGCCGGATACCGACAAATATTTCACCTTACAGTACAGCGGTGCCAAAGCGCTGGCCAACAGTATGGGGCTGGTTTTAACCAGGGACGGGATGATCTCTTCCGGCGAGTTCGCTCAGGAAGACAAAACGTTTGAGTATGTTACCAAAGGCGTTGAATTGCTCGCCCATACCGCTTCCATTTTGATGGGACTTGGCAATAAGAGCGGCGAGCCGGCGGTTGTACCATTTTGCAGCGATGCCGAGACGGATCAATATGTCCTTCGGATCTGTGCGCTGATCGGGGAGCTCAACAATATTTCTGCCACGAAGGCGGACCTGATCAAAAACGCGACAAACGGTGTTGCCTCCAATGACCCTTTAAAATACAGGACAGAACTCATCGATAAGCGGATCTTAAAGATCAAGGAAGAAATACTTGGTAGGTATAAAAAAACCATCTTTAATGTATCGCTGATCTACGAACCGGGCAATGACCGGGAAACAGTCGCGCTGCTGAAGCTAAGCCCTTCTAAAGGGATCGTCATTCCCAAAATGACCAACAACGACCCGGCCCGTACCGCGCTGGCCGGTATTATCGCAACGTCAGAGGACGGGGCAAAACCACTGACACTATTGGTCGAACCGGCCTACACGTTAAAAGCGCCCAGGACCAGGTTCGTCGACTCCAAAGGATTTGGCAGGGAGCATTTCCTGGTTTATAATGTACCCGCAAAATTCAAACTGACCCTCGTATTTGACGGCAAGCCGCTTAAATCTTTCCAGTCTGAAGAGGATGAGAAAGGCACAGATATCTATGAGATATATTTTCCGCAACGGGGAATGATGGCTGCTTTACCGGTTGATTTCAAAGAGATGAAGGTCGTGTTTATAGAAGACCTCGGGTCGATCAAAGAAATTAAGTCTTCAAAAGGAGCCGAACTGACCGCAACGCAGGTTAGCGCCGGTGTCGCTGCCTTGGATTCCGTGCTGACCTTACGCAACAAGATCAGGGAAAGCAAAAAAGAAAAACCCGCCGCTGAAGAAACGGAGGAAACGAAAGAACAGGTGATCCGGCTCATCATCGAACAACCACAAACCCCGCCGCCACCGGTCCAGCTCTGATAATTCACCTGAGCCCGGTCACGGCCGGGCTCCTTTTGCCTATTCACAAGCGGGCAGTCATGTCCGGACTTAAGAAAGGAAGTGCTTTGTACGCCTTCAGCATGCGGAAGCAGGCAATGGACAAATGCGGTTTTTATAAACCATTTTTCTCCTGGATAAAATAGCCGAGGCTGTCCCGCAAACGGCTCAGGAAAACAAACGGCTCCTTCTTTCGCCTGCTGATATCCAACAGCTTGTGATAAGTTTCGTGCAGTTCGGTTTGAAACACGAACTCAAATATACTGACCAGTTCGCTAATATCTATGTTCCCGTGATTGACCGCGCCGGACGCCTTAAGCGCGTATAACACTTCCACGGCATCCGTCTGGCTGGCGGTCCAGTTTGGGTGGATAAAGGGAAATGGCTTATGCCCGTTCAATTGCATCAGTTCAACATTACCGATCCTGGCAAGTTCGAGGTTCAGGTAGTCCTGGTATTTTTCATTAGCCATGATCTTCGACAATTTGTAATCATGACTGGTGGAATATTGTTCATCTTCCTCAAAATCCTCTAATTCCATCTGCACATCAAAACCGCCGCGGGTAAAATAGATCTCATCCATCTGGCTGCTGCCGGAACGATAATATTGGTAAAAAGCTTTATTGCTGTCGAAAAAGCGCTGCAGGTCCGTCAGCTGATGGTTGATATAGCTGCGCAGCGTTTCTTCACCACCCGCAGGCATCTGCATCAGGAAATTATAAACATTGATATAGTAGATGTACTTGCTGTAAAACCGGGGTTTTACTTCCTTAAAGAAATGAATTTCCTCGGCTGTATCCTTAAACGCATAGGCGGATACCTGCCTTTTGAGCTTTGACATGGCTTTTTTACAAACGATGATCGAAGTACGGTATTGCTCTGTCGCGCTTTGTCCGTTCAGCGTTACTTCCGCCAGCTGATTTTCCATCGCGGCAAGAAAGCGTTCGGCGATAGTCCTCATACTGTTCCGGAGATTTGAAGTTGCCTATTGATATCCCTGAACGCGTTCAGCACCTTATCCAGGTGACTGAACGTATGCGTCGCCATGACGTTCATACGGATACGCGCGTTCTTTTTAGAAACCGCCGGGTACATGATCGGGTTCGTATAGATCCCGGCTTTCAGCAGCAACCGGCCGGCTTCCAGCGTTTTCGGTATATCGCCGATCTTGACCGGGATCACGGCAGAGGACGTGTCGCCGATATTCAAACCCAACCCGGTGAGGCCGCTTTTCAAATAGTTGATGTTTTCCCAAAGTTTCAGGCGCCATTGCGGTTCTTCGTCGACCAGTTCGATAGCCCGGATGATGCCGGAGATCGCCGGCGTGGCCGTGGTGGAGAACAGGTGCTGTTTGGACTGGTATTTCAGATAGTTGATGAGCTGCGGATTGGCGACAACGTAACCGCCGATATTGCCCAGGGCTTTACTGAAGGTACCCGTGATGATATCCACCTGGTCAAAAGCGTTGAACAACTCGATCACGCCACGGCCATTGCTGCCGACCACTCCTACGCCATGGGCATCATCTACGACCAGGTAAGCACCGTACCGGTGCGCCAGATCCGCGATCCTGCTTATCGGTGCAAGGTCACCGTCCTGGCTGTAGACACCGTCGATGATCACCATCTTTGTCCGGTACTTGTCCTGCGACATTTTAAGTACCTGTTCCAGCATTTCCAGGTTATTATGCAGGAATGTTTTTACCGTGGTGGTCAGCACGCCTTCATAAACGCTGGCGTGCACCGCCATATCTAAAACTGCGAGGTCTTCTTTGTGCAGCAGACATTGCAGCGTGGCACTGTTGGCTGTATAACCGGTGGTATATAATATTGCTTCCCCCTTACCGTAAAATCCGGCTATCTTTTTTTCCAGTTCCTCATGATAAGAAAAATGGCCGCCTATGGCCGGCGAGGCGCCCGAGCCGGTACCGAACGCTTTTGTCGCATCAATGACCGCAGCTTTGATCTCCGGATGCTGGCTGAACCCGAGATAGTCATTGGAAACGAGACAAACTGATCGGGTGGGCCGGGCTTCACCAGGCAGCATCAGGTCCATTTCCGGGCCGACCGGGCTCATCGATTTGATCCGGTAATTCAGGTGACCTTTTCCTTTCAAAAAATTTAGATAGTGCTGAAATTCCTTTGCAGTAGCGAAAATATCCTGGCCCGGGATATTTTCAAAGTGCTTGAAACTTGCTTTTTCGAAGTCTATGTTCATAATTTACGGTTTGATGTTTAAACCTATGCTTCAAAAAAAACCGAAGTGGTGACATGGAATCAAATATTAATTTATCGTTAAGTTATTGACAATTGCCTGATGATTCACTTGGTGAGGACCCTAAAAGAAATGGATTAAGCGTTACTGTAAATCCGGGTATTTGTTTAAATTTCATCCCTGAACACTTATCATGGAACTACTATATCTTTTTATACCCGATTATCTGAACCTTAAAAATATCGGATTTAATTTCAGTGACCGTTATCATTTCACAGAAAAGGTCGGTGACCATGCACTGGAAATTTCGGTAGAGCCAAACCCGCGCCCGGTTAAAAATTACTTTGATCCGAAATTGAGGAACGTTACCGCGCTGATCGGTAAAAACGGTATCGGTAAAAGTAATCTCTTCGATCTGCTTAAGCGCTTGTTGACCAATTCCGGGGATAAGATTTACTTTGGCTTGCAATATGCCATGGTTTTCGAAAAAGAAGGGCAATTACTTTGCTTTCACAGTTTGTTCGAAGTGGAATGGGATGATGAGCCGCTTTACCTGAACAAATGGGATCTCACCCTGACTTCTGAACAGATTCCGGGCGACCGCTTTGTGATCAGCCCGGTCGATATCAGCTGGAATATAGACCAGGAGCCTTCGGAAACAACAATACCAGCTTTACGGGGCCAGGAACTGATTTATTATAGCGGGATCTTTGATCTGCGCAATTATCCCTCCAACTTTTCCGCCGATTACATGGAAGAGATTGACGTTTCAACGAACCTTTTGGTGCAGGACGATGATGAAACTTTCGGAAATGAAGATTTAAAACAAATGCAAAAACACAAATACCGTAACACGGAACGGCATCTGGAGGCGATCAACGCCAAACTTGGTAATTTCAGCGTTATCAGGGTGCCGGAAGAGGTAAGCGTGATTTTCACGCTGGTGTCTTTCAATGAGCGTAATCTGAACAGCCGGAATGAGCGGATATTTAAAAATATCAAGGCGGTGATCGGGGCTTCCTATGGGCTGCGTACGCGCAAGGAACGACGTTCCGATAAGGAAACGCATGTAAAAGTGAGCTTTTTGGATGCGCTGATCCATAGTTTCTTTGCGGTAACCGCTCATCTTGAACAGTTTCAATTGGACCTGTTAACAATACCTGCCGGACTGTTTGAAGATCAGCCACGTATGGGCTCGGTAGAAGAACTGCTGGATTATATCCTGCTATTGTTTAATAATCAGCAGATGATCAGCGGGGACATCATGACTGATTTTATCCGGTTCATTTGGGCGCAGATCACTCCTAAAAGTACTGGTCGCTGGCAATCCGGCGAAAATTCCTTTATCACGACATTCGGAACGGCAGGCGAAGTTTGGAACCGTCAGGAAGCATACATGCATCAGCTTGGAGTAAAACAACCGTTTATAAACCTGGACTGGCGCAATTTGAGTTCCGGAGAAAAAGCCTTCCTTGACCTGCATTCCCGCCTGTATTACGCGCGGCAAAAGGTCGCCGGAAGGCTGGATCAGGGGTTTTTCAAGGAGGCTGCCGCGCCGGTAACGGATAAAGCCTTTACGCTTTATGTCCTGATCGATGAAGCGGAGGCGGGATTCCACCCACTCTGGCAGCAGGAATATTTCAAAACGCTTCATGACCTGCTGGTCCGGCTTTTTGCGGACATCGATTGCCGGATCCAGTTGTTTATCAGTTCGCATTCGCCTTTTCTGTTATCGGACCTGCCCGCAGCTAATATTATTCGCATGGATGATCCTGAAGGGATACCGGAAGCGGAAGGCAACCTGGATAAATGGCAGCAGACCATGGCCGCAAACATCCTGGAACTATATGATGATACTTTTTTTCTTCCCAATGGTGATATCGGTGAATTTGCCAGGGAAAGGATCAATAGTTTTATTGAAAAGATCGAAGAACCCGGGAATGCCGAGGATATGTTAGCTAAAGAAGCTTTTATTGAGGCGATCGGTGATCCGTACCTCAGGGAAAACCTCAAAGAACAGCTGCGGCTCAGCAGGCCGATCGACCAGCAGCTACAGGATGCTTTGAACGAAGTAGAACGACTGAAAAAATTAAGAGATGATCAAAATAGACCGCAGTAATATCAGCCGGCTGGCCTCCATTTACAGGAAGGGAACCTCGGCCAAAAAAGGGATGTATGCATTTGTCGTTGACCGCGTGGCTTTTCTCCAATTATTGATGGCGGTCCACCTTGGAACCAAAAAATATACCGATATCGTAGCCTCAACTTTAATTCATGATGCCAGTAAGAACAGCATGATCAATGCTTTCAAACCGGCAACTAAACGGACAAAATCTTTTCCGAAAACCGGGCATTTTACCTTTGGCAGCTCGCATCGTCACCTGCTCGGTGATATTACCGCCATTTGTACCTGGCTATCAGACACGAAGAACCTGAATGCTCTTTTAGGCGGGCTACCGGCAGACCTGTTGCCGCTGGAAACAAAGTTTAACGCTATTTTCAGTAAGGCGGGTAACCAGGCGGATTTGGCATTTGTGGTGAAAATGCTGATTTCTTATCCGCACTTCCAAAAGCAAAAAACAAAACATATTAACGGCTACGACCTGGCCGCGCTGCTCGACACCCGTGCCTGTGTTTACTGCAACAGGCAATACACCCTGACCGTCATTGCTAAAGATGAGGTCACACGGCCGGAGTTCGATCATTTCTACAGCCAGTCCGAACATCCGCTACTCGCGTTGTCGTTCTATAACCTGATACCATCCTGCCATATTTGCAATGCGACCCTCAAGGGAAGTCTGAAAAGCGCCAAAGAATTAATTCATCCTTACCTGGATGGCTTTGACGATCATGTGAAGTTCCGGTACAAATTCACCAAACTTAAAAGGTACATCACCGACCCGGAAAATTTCGATTTATACCTGGAGAATCTGGCTACCGGTAAACTCAAAGACAGGCTGGATAATAACCTGGAGGTCTTCAAACTGCAGGAGATCTATCTGGGGCATAAAGATCTGCTGGCCGAGATCTATGTCAAGGCCAAACGTTATGACGGCGCCTATTTAAAAGATTTTTTCAAGAAATTTCCCGCCATGAAAGGCAGGACTACGGAAGCCAGTATCTACCAGTATTATTTCGGCAATTACAAGGACCCGAAGAATTTCGATAAACGGATCATGGCAAAATTTACCGCGGATATCGTGGAAACGTTTAAGCTCAAATTTTAAATGCGGGTCCGGCTGTTGATCCGCATGGTCTGGCTTGGCTTGGTCAATAATACGCGTATGTCACCACCTGGTGTATCTTTGGCGCTTTTATTTGCAGGTCCAGCTTATGATGCAAAAGAAAACGGTCATAGAATACCTGCGCGCTTTAGATCTGCTGTCCCCGGACCTGCTTGGCGAATTATTGCACTTACTTTCCGTGGAGCACTTGATTCCGAAGCAGGTCTGGCATGCCGGTGTTAATACGCCCGGCCGCGTCTGGTATGTCGAAGAAGGATTAGTTTACGCTTATTATTTGCGTGATGACGGCCAGCCGGTGACGACAGGATTTTTTGGGCCCGGTGACACCTTCCTTCTCTATGAAAATTCCGGGCCCGGTAATGGCAGCGAATACCTGGAAGCTATTCAGCCCTCGGTCTTGCAGGCGGTTTCCTTCAATCGCCTGGATGGTTTGTTTTCCCGGTTTGACGACATGCGTTCACTGGCTGCTTATATCCTGCGCAAACACCAGTTCCGGGAAGTCTTCCGCATGCGTTTACTGGATCTGTCTGCCACGCAGCGTTACCGGGAATTCAGAAAGGCCTTCCCCCATCTTTTTTCTTTGGTACCCCTCAGGCTGATCGCCTCGTATCTTCATATGAGCCGGGAGAATTTAAGCCGCCTGATCGGTCGTGACCGGGATTAAACTGGTGATGCGGCTTCCGTAAACTGGTGATCGGCGTCACAACCTTTGGGGGTAACAGCCCCTAACTTTGGTCAACAGACGCCATGAAAACTAAAGTTACGATTGATCTTATTTCTGCCCTGCTCATTCTACTGTTCGTTTATACTGCGGTTAGCAAACTGGCGGATTTTGACCAGTTCAACATGCAGATGTATAACCAGACACTCCCGCACGACGTAGCAACCGTCCTGATCCGGACACTTCCGGGAATCGAAATCCTGACAGCGCTTTTATTGCTTTTTGAACGATCAAGGTTACTTGGTTTTTATATTTCCGGTTTTCTGATGCTTTTGTTTACCGGTTACGTAGCCCTGGTACTATTAAACTATTTTGGCCGGGTCCCTTGTTCCTGCGGCGGTGTCATTAAAGCCTTAGGCTGGAAAATGCACCTGGTATTTAACTCTTTTTTCCTGCTGTTAACTGTCCTCGCTATAATCATTATTCACAGGGAAAGGAGGATCACTGGCAAAGTCAACTGATCTCCAACATGCTCCATTAGCGACCGGTCGCCGCTGGTAGAGCACAGGACGAGCCGAAAACCCGAAAACAGAGTAGGCACATGATGATCATAATATCTATTAAAGTTTTTCTGAATGTTTTTTGATGTAATAAAGCATTCATTGATATGAAACGTATTAAATTTAATTTGGCGATAGCCGCCATGGTGTTAGGTTCAGGTGCAGCTTTGGCTACTACCTCACACAAAAAGTTTACCGCCCCGAATTACTTTAACAATGCCGGGACATCATCCAGCCCTAACTGGGTGCCGCTCACCCGGACGCTTGGAACAATTGAAGATCCGGGAACTTACCGCTGTGATGCGGCGTCAAATATTTGTACCGCTTATTTCAGCAGCCCGCCGCCAGCCCATCAGGTGCCTGCATCTGATTTTACCAGCGGGAAGTACATGGTGAACTAAACTTCCTGAAAAAGGCCCCGTGATTGTCTATCACGGGGCTTTTTTATCTTGGGTTTTGCTCGATACCGCTGCGGCTGATCTCGTCGTCGGGTATCGGGAATGCATATTTTGGATCACCAGGTTGCAAAATATAGGTTTTGCCGTTAATGACCCTCCTGACAGTAACCGCAAATCTCGGTTCCTGGTTCAGCCTTTTGAGATCGGTCCACCTGATCAGATTCCGGTAAACCAGTTCTTTTCTTCTTTCCTCAAGAATGATGCTCAGCGCGGCATCCGGGTCCGCTGCCGACATGTCCGTATAGGCCGCTTTCCGCCACCGTTTCCGCAGTAAGGTATTAAGATCGGCCATCGCAGCGGCCGTGTTTCCCAGCCTGGCATACGCCTCGGCACGGATCAGGTAAACCTCGTCCAAAGCGATACCGGCAAATACATTCACACCATTGGTGTAATTGCCCCTGAAAAGCATCCCTTCCGTACCCGGTTTGAAAAACAGCGTACGGCGCAGATCTTTTTCATCATATGACCGGTAAAGTACAGAGTCAATGAATGTAAGCGAAGGGCTGATCAGAAACGATGCGTTACTGATCAGTGGCGAATAGAACAGTACTTCTGTATTACCATTTACCGGGAATAATTTGGGAAAAGGACGCAGCACGGTTTCACTGAAATCGTTATAATCCATCAGGCTGGCCGGCGATCTGATCGCTGCATCGGCAGCTTCCCGCGCGTGTCCGAAATCCTGCATGGTCTGGTAAACGCGGGCCAGCATGGCTGCGGCGGCTGCACGCGTCGGCCTTGTCGCAAAGTTAGCCTGTTCGGGAAGCAGCGCCTCGGCTTCCGTAAAATCATTCACCATTTGCCCGTAGGTCCCTTTTAAGGTTCCGCGTCCGGATTTTATATTGACATCTGAGCTCAGGCGGACCGGTATGCCGGGAACCTGTTCAGCAGTCGCCGGGACGTAAGCTGCCGCGAACTGTTGTGCGAGGTTGTAAAAGGCGAACGAGCGGTAGAATAACGCGGCACCTTTGATCTCGTTAAATTCAGCCTGTTCGCCTGCCTCCGGCGTAAAGTTTTCCAGCCCGTCGAGTACGACATTGGCGTAAAAAACCTGCTGATAGGGTATGTTCCAGTTATAATCGGTCTGGGATTGATAAATGTCTTTCTCCCAGGTATAACTGTTCCGGATCAGGTAGTCGGCACTTAAAAGTCCCTCTTCAGTAGTATATATATCATCAGTCGCGACCATATTCAGGTAGGGCGCAACGTTCATGTCACTGTTAGCGTCAAGCAAAGCCCGGAAATCCTTTAAGGTGGTAGGTACCAGCAAGGATTGGTCCGGCTTTTTATCCAGAAAGTTTTTTGTACAGGAGCTTACAGCGATCATCATGATCATGACCGGGATGCATAATGTCCTGCGTATAAGTAGGGAATTTGTTTTCATATGCTTGGATTTAAGGTTAAAGCGTTACGCGGATTCCCGCTGCGATCGTCCGGAGCGGCGGATAGGCGATAGAGGAATAATCCGGATCAACGGGTCCTTTATCTGCTTTCCAGAGGATGCCGAGATTATTGGCATAAAGGTAGACCTGCAGCTGCCGGAAAGGCAGCCAACGGCTGCGCTCTTTCGAAAAGTCGTAGGTTAAATTAATATCCTCCAGCCGGATATTATCCGCTTTCCTGATCAGCAGCGATGCGGCAGTGTAAAAGTTATCGCGTGCGTAATCGATGCTTGCGGGTTGGGACGGAACCTGGGCGCGCAACTCGTCGCCGGGCTGCTGCCAGCGGAGCACATAATCGCTGTGCCCGCCTTTACCGGTCAGGATGCCGGAATAATCTACGGAAGCTGCTCTGTAGTAATAGCCGAGCCGGTAGCTGATCACTGCGGATAACGACCACCCGCCGTAAGTCCAGGTATTTCTCAGGGAACCAAAGTGCTGCGGCCTTGCAGGGCCGGAATATACATAGTTCCCGGTTCCGGCCGCCGCAATGATGGCATTGTAATCTTTGCTTACCTCACCATCCAGCAAGCCTTGCGGATCGCCGTTTGCCGGGTCGAGACCGGCCCACTGGTAACTGTACAGGCCGTAAACCGGATGCCCGATAACCGGGGTGCCCAAACCCGGCAATGTCGCCGGGGCCTGGTTGTACGCGGTCACCCGGTCCGTTTGATGACTATATAAAAAGGTGGAATACCATTTAAACAGCCCGTCAAAATTCCGGCTGTTGATGGTCAGGTCGATGCCATGGCCGCTGATCGACGCATTGTTTCCGGTAAAGGTCATGATACCGGTCGAAGGCGCAAAAGGTGTCGTACCGATCAGGTCCATGCCTTTTTTACGATAATATTCCAGCGTGCCCGACAGCCTTTCGTTTTGGGTGCCAAAATCCAGCCCGAGGTTGATGACCTTGATCCGTTCCCACCGCAATTCGGGATTGGGCGGGTTCCTGATGGTTGCGTAAGGAAGCTGAGTGGTCAGCGCATTGCTGAAGTAGCTGGCGGTTGTGTAGGCGGAAATGTTCTTATAGACATTCCCGTTATAGCCATAGGTAACGCGCGCTTTCAGGTAAGGCAACCAGGCGACATGGTAAAAGCTTTCATTGGAAACGTTCCAGGCCGCGCCGGCTGACCATAACGGTACGCCCTTCAGGTTGGTCTTAACACCGAAGAGGTTAGACTCGTCAAGGCGGGCACTGCCGGTGAGGGTATAACGGCCGAAATAGTTGTACGCGCCATTAGCGTAATACGAAAGATAACGGTCCGTCAGATCGGCAAGCACGTTACGGCTCGGGATCTGCGAGGTTGCGCCGGGGTAATCATACCGGTCAAAAAAGGCGGTCTGGTTGACGATGCTGACCGAAGCATGTTCCGGGTCATAGCCGTAGAGGCGCGAGGTACTGCCAAGGGTATGTGCATCCTTGATCTCATAACCGGCAATAGCCGTTACCGAATGTTTCAGCCATGACCGGTCAAGGTTCAGCTGGGCACGGAAATTCTGCGATACCAGTGTTGAATTGTTCTGGTCTGATATGGCGCCGAGCGGAACGGGCCTGGTGACCGCTCCGCCGCCAACTACAGCGGACAATTGGTTGATCAGGTTGCGGGTATAATAAGTTTGCTGACCCTGAAGGTTCTGACCGTCATTTTGAATACGGTTATACTGGTAAAGTACGTTCGCGCTTACCCCGTTAATTATCTTGTAGGTCAGACCGCTGTTGAGCCGGTACTCATGTTGCTTTTGCGTATTATTGGCCAGACGCAGTTCGTCAAGCGGCCGGTAACTCCAGTCAAGCAGTCCCGCCGGAACAGCCCCGGATATGAAATTTTGCCTGTAATCCCTGACAACGGCTAATGCGCGGCCATTTCCGTCCGCCAGTTGCGCATAGGGGTAATAAGGATCTGTCACCGGATAATTATACAGCCCGTTGAGGTTAGGGTTATTGCTCACCGTATTCCCGCGGCTGATGTACATACCTGTCGTTAATTCCAGTTTGTGGTTTAACCAGGCAAACGTATTATTCGCATTCAGCGTGACCCGTTCGTAAACGTTCCGTGTCAGTTCACTGCGGTTATGGTCATACCCGGCTGAGAACAGGTAACGCTGGTTATCCGTCCCGCCACTCAGACTGATGTTATACTGCTGGTTAACAGCCCGCTGGTAAAAATATTCGCCAAGATCGTTCCGCACGTCAATTCCTTTCAGGTTATTGATCTGCCGGTCGGCCTCCGATGCGGTGATCTCACCATTTTTTGCTGCGTAAAGCAGGTCAACCACCGGGGTGAGCGGCTGATGATTGATCGATTGCTCAGCCGCATCGTAATACCCGGACTGGAATAAAGACCGTTCGATATCGATAAAGGCTGACGGGGTTAACTGCGGCTGATAAAAGAGGTCAGGCCTGGCACTGATCGTGGTATTGGCATTAAAATTTACCTGCATATCACGTTTATACCGGCCTTTTTTGGTGGTGATCACGATCACACCATTGCCGGCGCGGGCGCCCCAGATCGATGCGGCTGCCGCATCTTTCAAAACCGTGATGCTTTCTACATCGTTCGGGTTAATGTTTTTCAGATCACCGTCATAGGGAAAGTTATCGATCACGACAAGCGGTTGCGTATTTGCAAAGATGGTGCTCTGGCTCCGGATGCCGATATTCGGCGTATTGTTGCCCAGGCTTCCGTCACGGTTAAAGATCAGACCGGAGGTTACATTCTCCAGCCTGCTTAAGATGTCCGTGCTTACCCTCCGGTTGAGTAGTTCATTACCGGCCTGCACGAACGAGCCCGTAGCCCTTTCACGGGGGATCCGCTGATAGCCAGTTGATATGTTCACTTCGTTCAGCTGCCTGATGTTCTCTTCTAACAGGATCACCAGCGCGTTCGCAGGTGCCGCTGCAACGGTATCACGGGCGGTGTAACCGGTCATGGTAATGGCCAGAACGGTCTTTCGTTCGCCGGTCTTTATCTCGAATGAACCGTCTTTGTCACTTACACTTGCCACATCCGTGTTTTTTACCCGGATAACAGCGCCCTGCAGTGGTTCCCGGGATTGTGTAAGGATCCTGCCACGGATGCTGTAAAGTTTGCTCTCCTGGCAAAAGCCGGGGATAGATATACCAGCCGACAAAATGATCAGCAGGATATAAAATTGTATTTTCATGCTGTTTAGGGTTTAGCGGAATTAATTAAAGCCGGCCGATCGCGGAAAACCAGCATGTCGATCGGCAGCTCTTTTTCCCGGAGTTCCAGGTCGTAATTTCTGAGTTGTTCATTCAATGCCGCTATATTGGTTAATGGCGCGTTAACCTGCAGATCAACTGTCCCTTCGTAGCGGGTTTCGTCCGACAGCGGCATCTTTTCATTTTGAAAATAGACCATGTTCAGTCGTTGAACCAGGTACCAGAGTGAGGTGTTTTGTACCTGGAAACCCTCGGGCGAGAATTCGGCTTTAGCCTCGCCGCCCTGCGAATGGATTTTATTTTTATCAGATGTCCGGACCAAAGCAAAGCATCTCGTCTTTCTTTTTTCGACAGCAACCTGGTACTGCGGAAAAAAACGATCAAGTTCGGCCCGCATGATCTCATTCTCTTTTCCATTCAGGTATAAAGGCAGCGTCAGTTCGTAGCTATAGCCATTCCCTTCGGATAACCATTGCAGGTAAGGCGCGCCGGTAAGAACTGAATTCAGTTTCGAGGGATCCTTAACCGCTATAACCGTGCGGTTTTCGCCGAACCAGTCTTTGTCCCAGAAGGCTACCCGGTAAAGCAATGCGACAGGATTGTTTCGCACACTCATTTTAACGCCTTTCAGACTGTCCCTGCTGAGTCCGAAACCGCCCGGAAGACCCGGCGTATAATTGCTGAGCAGCGAATGATAGATCATCGCTTTGCCGTCGCCGCCATTATTATTGATAAAAAGTGGCAGCGTGTTATCATATGACTGCTGCCGGCCATCCTGTTTTTCAACAAGCGCGGGCCCCTCACCGGACAGGAGCCTTTTGATATTGGCAGAGGTAACCTCTTCATGGCCGGTAATTGCCATCACCTTTGCGTCCGGTCCGATCCACACGTAGTGTGGCAGGTAAGTATGGGGGAAAAGTTTACTTAAGGTGTGATCACCGGTAACGCCGGGCAAAACAGAGACGGCTTTGTCTTTTTTCCGTTTGGCAAGGAAAGGCAGCACCGTTTCGGCAGGCTGGTAAGCAACGGGCAGAAACTGTACCCGGTTGCCCCACTCTGCCTGCATTTGTTCCATTGCCGGGATCATCGCCACGCAGGGCGAGCACCAGGTTGCCCAGAAGTCCAGGATCAGCAACCTGCCTTTAAATTCGGATATTTTGGCGGAGGTTTTTATTTTTCCGTCGGCGGTTCTGTAATTGAAAAGGCCGTTGATGGTGATATCCGGTACATAGTCACCGGTTTTAAGGGCGGATATTAAAGGTTTGTCCTGTGCGGTTACGCTGAAATTCAGGCAAAGCGCGGCCAGGACACTGAGCAGTATCGTTTTTTTCATGTTCGTTGAATTAGAATTGTAAAGGGAAAAAAGATAGGGAAGACATGATAACGGCAGCCCGCAAAGCTTAACTATTAACTGAACGCAGGCCACCGTTACCGGGGGATCACTCGGGCGGGCAGATGACTAGGAACCAAATTTTAAGCTTGATCGTTGCGCGGCTCATCAGAATGGGATTGATCGTTCAACAATTGCTTAAGTTCAGCCTCATGATAAATGAAACTTACCAGATCGGGTAAGCGGGCAAGCCCTTTATCCTGTAATTGTTGAAGATCGATCCCTTTTTCCGAAAGCGAAGTGTAAAACCAGTCATGAAGCTCCTGCTGGAACTGCTCATAAGGAATTTGAGCAAAACGTTCCATGATCCCGGTAAGAGTACCGAAGTCAGGTTGATCGTTTGTTGGTTCTAAGTTTTCCATTACAATGAATTTATTTCAAGTATGGAGTCCGCTGAAGGGGATGGTCTGTAATAATACTACAGGCATGGGTCCCAACTTATCGCAACAGAAGGCCTAGCACAGCCTGAAACGCAACAAGAAGGGATACCCATACCTGTAGCATGGGCATTCCGGCTTCTCATCTTGCGTTTGTTTGAAAAGTGCTAGTTTTCTGTTACAAGACTCAAAGCGAATGCTTCAAAATTTTAAGTGAAGATTCGCAAAAATAAGATTCGCGTTTAAAAACGCCTATTTATTTCACATAATCATGTATGTCTAATTATCAAATATAAAAACTTAAATTAATTTTAGGTAAAATTTTACCTAATTTATGAAAATAAATCAGTCTCACTTTGGCGCATGGCCAATCAATACAGAGATCAGGACTTTATTAAGAAAGTTTGTGCGAGAATTATTGAGATAAGAAAACGAAAAGGTATTGTACAAGAAGACCTTGTTGACAGAACTGGTTTTGGTATAAAGCAAATTGGCAATATTGAGCGCGGAATAAGCAATACATCGATAAGTAACATTGCTGCGATTGCCAAAGCCTTAGAAGTTCACCCACGAGAACTTTTAGATTTTGAGTTCGAAATCCCGAAACACCCACTTTTAAGGAAAGATAGAAAAGGCAAGTAGAGATTTACTGCTGCAGAATTTTTGCGATGCCTTCGGCCCGGGCTCTTCGCTATATCCGCTTCGCGGGATGCCGCTGCGATCCCTATCGCGTTAACTGATATGCTTTTTTAATAGCAGATTCATTTCCAAACATATCCTAAAGTGAAGTGGATAGTTCAATTGTATATGGATACTTATATCATCGCGAATAATCATTATTGCGTAAATTTGGTACTCAATGGATATAAAAGATTGACAATAATTATCAAACGTTTATATTTGATTAAACCAAAAGCAATTCACATTTTACCTATTGCAGGTATTAAAAATCATTCAAATTTCTTAGCATGAATACAAAACAGACCTACATTCTTAATGAGGCTAAACGTCTTTCTTTATTGGGTCAAAAAATGAAAGTGATGGATTTAGCCATTGAATTAAATCGTTTGGGATTCAGGACTGGCTACGGTTCCTTATACCAGGGCCAACGAGGAACTTACACCTTGCTCCACGCCACTTATAAAGCCGTAAAAAAGCAAATTAACAAAACTCAGGCAGACCTTATCGCTTTGCATTTCACGAAACCCAACGGCGCTTTCGCTTGGAAGTAATTAGCAAGGAGACCAGTTGGCATTGCGCTAACTGGTTACTTCTTCATTTGTGTTATCATTGAATAGAAGCGCATAAAACTCCTTTTTGAAATCCACCTTACTGATCAATTTTCGATCCTTAACGAGATTAAAAAACACCAATCCTCCCTGTAACGCCAAATTAGGTTGAAAAACCGGATTATTAGTGCCATAAGATTTATTATGAAATACCCCGTTAGTAATATAATGCTTTCCGTTTGTCGGGTAAAGTAAGTAAGCTGAATTTGCCTCGAAGAAGATTTTATAGGCCAATAATTGTCTGAGATCGTGATCGTCCGGTTGATCGTTGCCAGGCTTTTTCCATTTCGTATCAATGATCAGATTGACTTTGTTCAACTCATCTGAAATAATGATGTCCGGTATCAATTTTTTGTATCTTCTACCTTTCCAGTAAAACATTTCTTTTTTTTGGGAAACCTTCCAACCGCATTCGTTCTCCAGGCTTTTCAATCTTCTAAAGATAAATTCCTCCCATAGCGTGTTCATATTGAACATGAGTGCAAGTATATGATTTGCCCCGGCCCGGAGATCAGGACTGTAGCGTAGCAGGATCATCCTGGCCATTAAAACCGCCTCTTTGTAAGCAGAATTACTGCGGATAAATACCAGCCTATCAAATATCTTATCACTAATATTTACAGGTTTACCATCGGGCCACAGAGCCAGCAATATTTGTAAGCGTTCGCGGAACACATCAACGGTATTGAGGGTAGCGATCACGGTTAATGCCTGCCTTAAAATCTGATGAAGCAGATGGTGAGGATCAAAAATAGTGCGGGCTGTAAAAAATCGTTCCGGGTGAAATTGATTTTTTTGAAGGTGGCGGGAAAAAAGCAGTCTTCCTTTTAACGCATTGGAATTTCCTGTTTCGATCCGATATTTCTTTACTAGCCCGGAATGTAAGAGGCCCTCAAGTTCTGTTATGAACTTTATAAAGTACAATTCAAGAATTGAATTGGTTTTAAAGCGCAAATGAGCATAGCCGGAGCTTTCGGGTTGCAGGAAATCACATTCCTTTAACATTTCCAGTAAAATGTCGTGCCATTGCGCTTGGTCAAGTGGGGATTGGTCGATCTTTGGTACGATTTCTATCACCAATTGCCCGATCTGTAAAACACCGACTTGCTCTTTGAAGCAGATGCCATTATGGATCAAGTCGAAATAAGTGCCTTTGGTTTGATGGTGAAACTTCTCTATCGCCAAACGATGCTCCGGCATGGTATTTAATCGAACTTCCTGGCCTTCGACAGTTACATAAGACCTATCAAATAACCATTTCTGATGTTCTGAAAAACGAAGTGTCTTTTTAGGCATATTACATTCGCATTCCTTTTATCGCATTCAGGAAATTGATTTCTGTCTCAAAAGCAGTTGATTTTAAAGTCAAAACCTCTTGATCATAAAAATCCGCTTCCTCATCGATAGCAAAAACTACTTCACTATCCTGGAGTTCAAAAAAACCGTTCCCAAGGATCAGTCTCAATTTTTTATAGTCGTTAAAGAAGAACTCTTGCAATAATGGTATCAGGCTATCGCGGAATACATCCATTAAGTCGGCTACACTTTCAACAGCAATGAAATAGGCATGGCCAATCTGGTGGTCCTGGTCCTTCAATAATGTAAGTCGCTTGTTGAGCGTTGTTAAAAGTAACTGGAGGTCAACCACCGGATCTAGTTTTAAACCTGCTTCCAGGAGCGCAACTTTACCACTAAGTGTATCAAACATTTTCGCTTCGATCAGATCATAATAAGATACATCTCTGCTGTCACCTATGGTTATGTCAGTAATATTGAAGAACTGATAAAATGCTAAGGCTTTTTGGGTGTACGATTTTTTCCAGTCTGCCCAACTGATCTCCTGGTAAATCTCTGCAAATCGGATGAAGCAATGATATGGATCAAGCAAGTGAGCCTGCGGCGGCATTCGTTCAAAAACAAAGCGCCGCCTTAACGCGGTATCAAGCGCATCGACACTACGGTCTGCCGTATTCATGGTACCAATGATATATAGATTAGACGGAACGGAGAAGGATTCCTTACTATAAGGGAGTGTTACAGAGAGCGCTTCCTGCTGACCGGCTCGCTTCCCATCTTCAATAAGGGTGATTAGTTCGCCGAATATCTGAGAAATATTTCCCCGGTTGATTTCATCTATGATCAATACATAAGGCTTGATCCCTTTCGGAATCTCCTTAAAAAACTCGATGAACGATTCTTTTTTTATATCCGCATCAAAAAATTCATATATGCTTTGCTGACTGATTTTTTTGGAAAAGAAAAATGACGGATGTTGGTTCAAATGAGTGGCCATCCATTCCACTTTGCGGAATTGATAATATTCAAAAGGCGCTGAATCATCCCAGTAATAATCACCGGTAATCCGGCCAATAGCATCAATAATATGGTTCCCACGCGAGATAACGACGATATCACCAACTTTCATGTTCTGAAACATAAAAAGCGCTTGCACATTAAATCTGCTGCTTTTCACAATATCCGGATATTCGGCAACGAATTTATTCCGATAACTTGTCCAGTTCCCTAGCAAAGATTGATAGGCTTCGAAGTTCTTATCTTCGCCCCATCCTAGTGAGATGCAGTTATTTTGTATACACCAATCATGGATCTCGGGATTGTTTTTGCCGCCTAAAGACATTTTGTAAAACCGGGCATTTTTAAAAGTATCGCTTTCTTGCTGTTTGAGTTCTGGAGTGCCCTCGGCCGTTAAACAGAGTCTTTTGAAAATACCGTCTTCGATCTCGTAAGTTACAACTGACTGATCGTTTTTCGGCTCTTGTGGTTTTATCCCCTCAATAAAATCCTCATAACTTAAGCTTTGATGAAAGGAAGTAAACACGACCTGGCCTTCTTCGATCTTTTTGTCAAATATGGCTTTCAGTGTTTTTCGACTTATACCCTCTATCTTTTCACCGAGTGCCAGTAATGCTTTGTTTAATGTATGGTAAGTTTTCCCTGTTCCTGGCGGGCCGTATAATATTGTGTTTAGCTTCATAGTTTTTTGACTATTTTCTGTAACATGGTACAATGTTGGAGAAGAATCCGGATCATCGTCGTTTTCATCGTCTTCCACCTCTTTTCCGCCGTCAAGGATCGTATATAAAATATCCTGTGCCAACAACAAATGGTTCGGATCATCAAAAGACTTTGGGCTCTTTTTCTGGTTCACCAACTGTAATAGCTCCTCATCGTTGGCAATGAAATTGGTAATGAATGCTTCTAAAAGGTCAAGATAATGTGTGTATTTCTGGCCGGCTTTCCTAGTTTTGATTCCCTGAATACGACAGAACTTTCCGTAAAAGGAATTTTTAAATAACGTGTACCGACGGGGATTGTAATAAGCAAGATAACTTGAAATGGTCCGCTCATCCTGGTGAGTGCCGTATTCGGTATAAAGCGTCCGGTACAATCGGGACGTTTCGGAACGAAACCGGTCGATGCGTACCTGTAGCTCAGTGGAGTCATTAAAAAGTTCTTGAAAAAGCATCCGACTCTCGTGCTCGAATCTGCCGGCAAGGTCATTATAAAGCACCGACTTGGCATTTTTATAAATGAGATTATGAAAGTTGATCTTTTTGACCATAGCCATAAAATCACTTGCCTGAAGATCCCAGTGATTGTTGCCGATCTCTTCCCACTTATAACGCTCAGCATCCAGGCCCTTTTCTTGCAGAACCTGCTTGTATTCTGCAATGACTTGTTTTAGATCAACGGTTTGCACCTGAATATGCAACCTTTCATCAGCAGCTATAGCCATCCGGACATCGTTGACCAAAAAATGTTTTATCGGTGAGTATTTTTTGATGACCTGCTTTAAGTCGCGAATAGGGGCACTATTGGTAAAGTTTACCGGCAACACGTATTTATAACGTAGCGTCCCGCGGTAGCTGTATGGGTTCGTAGGTAGCCTGTCGCCCAACTCTTTTAACCCTGATACGTCAATGCTGAAACTAGCGGCTCCTTTACGTAGCCCTTTTAGAACTTCGCCTGAAACTATCCCGTACCAAAAGTCTGTGTAAATGCCTTTACCTGCCATATCAATAACTGGACGTAGAGTTGTTTGAGCTGTAAACAAATCCAAAGCCGGAGAAAATGGTACTTGAAGGTTCTATAAGCACGAATCGCCCATTCACCCTTGAATTGTCATTCGGAAATGTTAGATTAAAATGAAGTGCTACTAATTGCTCCTGATCCAAATTATAAGCAATGACCCTGGAAGAAAATTCAAAGCGTTTTGCAATATATAGGAAGGACCGATAGTTCGGTATATCATTAATGTAGGGATTCCACCGCCTGAGTTCGGAGCTTACTCTTTTAAGTTCCATTAAACAGGTCTTTTCTTTGCCCATCAGCAACGCATCCATATCGTTAACTACACATTTACCGGTTAGTTTTGCCCGGGTCCATGCTTGGAAACTGTCATTTTGAGATCTATTTATGGCCTTGTAGGCACCGGTTGCTTCTAATAACGTCGGATCGATCGTACCGATGTAAGCGGTCAATTCCCCGGAATCATATTGCTTAAATGACCAATCTATAGGACTTGCCATAAGAAATTCATCTGCGTCATTATAAACCAATACATGAAAGGTATCCCCGAACCGAGATTTCAATTGTTGTATCTGCCTATTGGCTAGTAATCCGGCACTGAAGTTTGCTAGATCAGCGGTTTCAATGGTTAATAAGATGATAAGGGTATCTTCTTTATGAATAAAACGAATAGCGCAAAATTGATCATCTTGAAGATTCAGCAGTCGTGAAAAGCTGACATGACCCGAAACCAGACCACGCTCAGTTGTATTACTCAGTAGATCAGTATACCAATCTTGTTTGACCGTTCGTTTCTCGGGCATATGTTTATGAAAAGGTTAGCGTTTATTCAAAAATAGACAAAATAAAAATGATGTCACATCTCGCGGCACCGATTTCATTGACTACTGGCTGTCAGATCCCTGAGTTCGACTACAACGTAGCTAACCTGCTCAGAAGCTTATGCATTTCGCTGAGCATTTCGTTAACTTCTCGCTCGTCGGCAGGATAGCTATCGGCGGTATGCAAGTGCTTATTTCGGAGATCTGCGATCTTCCGTTGATAATGGCTCCTTTCCGTCGGGGTCAAATTACCGATCGCTGCCGAATTATGTTCTTCCAACTTAGTCAAATATTGACCGATGGAATGCTCTCTGGCGCCACGTAGCGTATGAAAGTCCAGCATAGACTTCAATGTCGAATCAAGCGCTCTCGTCGAGTGTAATACCTTCATCAAATTTCGGCGCTTTGTGCGGGTGATGTTGTGCACATCGACAACTTCATTTAACTCAGCTTTAACCTTATTAAAATTCCCTTGGGATAAGCTAGCGCTGCTCTGCAGCACTGCAATGATCGTTTGAACTCTCTTTTTT
>Ga0247812_10000235_pt1 | contig 51627 bp, 46 predicted proteins | sample UWRJL149409B1_FD_178011 | JGI IMG/M metagenome (GOLD analysis project Ga0247812, IMG submission 178011) | Plant litter microbial communities from Arlington Agricultural Research Station in Wisconsin, United States - UWRJ-L149-409B-1 | ecosystem: Environmental > Terrestrial > Plant litter >...
TATTACCAAAAATTAAGTAAAATACTATTATGAAAGATAAGAGGATATTATATGTATCATCTGAAGTCGTGCCTTATTTGGCTGAAAATGAGGTTTCTTTAATGTCTTATGACGTTCCAAAAATGATCAACGATCAAGGAGGTCAGATAAGAATTTTCATGCCAAGATATGGAAATATCAACGAAAGAAGACACCAGTTACATGAAGTTATTAGACTTTCAGGAATGAATTTGGTAGTGAATGACTTAGATATGCCATTGATTATCAAGGTGGCTTCAATCCCCAAAGAAAGAATTCAGGTTTATTTTATTGATAACGATGAATATTTTAAACGTAAAGCAACCTTTGCTGACGAAGAAGGTGTTTTGTATCCGGATAACGACGAAAGAGCCATTTTTTTTGCTAAAGGAGTTGTTGAAACGGTGAAAAAACTAAATTGGGTTCCGGATATCATTCACGTGCATGGTTGGCTGGCTGCAATGCTGCCAATTTACATGAAGCACTATTATAAAAATGAGGCTTTGTTTTCTGAAACCAAAATTGTCACTTCTGTTTACGGACAGTCTTTTGATGAAAATCTGGATTTAGAAATGATAAATAAGGTGAAATTTGATGGTGTGCCACACGAGGCAATCTCTGATTTAGAAACGCCAAACTACGAAAATGTGTTAAAGGCTAGTATATTACACTCTGATGCTGTAATTATAGCGTCTGAAAACGTATCTCCAAGTTTAACAAAATTTATAGAATCTTCAGGAAAACCTTTTTTACCTTTCGCCACGAAAGATGCATTCGCTGAAGCGTATACAAATTTCTATAAAACAATGGGTCTTTAAATTTTAACATTATTATTAAACATGTATAATACTTCTTTTATTAAGAAAATTCTATTAGTAGCAACTGTTGTCCTTTTATATTCTTGTGATAAAGATTTTAATGAAATTGGTGAGGGTTTAATCGGAGACGATCATTTTGGTCTGGAACATACAGAATATGATGTTTTAGCTTATAATCAGGAAGTAACTCCGGTTCAGTCAAACGGATTGACACTTAATGGTTTGGGTATTTATGATAATGCGGTTTTTGGTACTACTACTGCAAATTTTGTAAGTCAGGTTGCCTTAGAATCAAATGCGCCAACTATTGGTGAATCGCCTGTAATAGAAAGTGTGGTGCTTAGTGTTCCTTATTTTAGTCATGCGACAGGGGCAGATCCTAACGGAGGAAATCTTTATGCATTAGATTCTATTTATGGAGATAAGGTAAATGGTAAACTTAAGTTGAGTGTTTATGAGTCTGGTGTTCAGATGCGTTCTTCGTATATAGATGGCGGTTCTCAATTTGCTCAATTATACTATACTGATCAGGACTCTGATTTTTTTGCAAATCTTGTTCCAAAAACGACACCTAAGCTGCTAAATGATGATCCTGATAAGAGGCAAAATGAGGCATTCTTTTTTAGTAACCTTCAGCAGAAAAAAGATTCAACTGTAATAGATGCTAATGCTGTCGAAAAAAAGTATACTTATACGTATACTGCTCCTGAGATGCGTTTAAAATTAAATAAGCAGTTTTTCCAAGATAAAATTCTTAATGCGCCAGCTTCAAAGCTTTCTTCTACAACTGTTTTTCAGGAGTATTTTAGAGGGTTGTATTTTAAAGTTGAAAAATCTGCAGACAGTCCAACGACGAATCTGGCATTATTAAATTTTTTCAAACAAGGTGATAATGCTAAGATTACGATCAGGTATAAGGCAAAAACGGCTATAACTACAGATCCTGCAGAGACAATGGAAGATAAAACATTGGTTATTAATCTAAGCGGAGCTGCGGCTGGTTTATATAATGATGTTAAAAATCCTGCTTATGCTGCTGCTATAGCAAATAGAAATGACCAAACGGGAGACGAACGCCTTTATTTAAGAGGAGGTCAGGGTTCGCTTGCGGTACTTGAATTATTCGGTAAAACTGATTTACTAAGTTACGATGATCAGGGTAATGTAGTGAATAAGCCTAACGGTGTTTCAGATCAATTAGATGAAATTAGAAATAATGTTAAGCATAAAAACTGGCTGGCCAATGAGGCTAATTTAGTTTTCTCTATCGATGCGGCTAAAATGACCGGGGTTTGGGAGCCAAAAAGAATTTACTTATATGATTTAGTGAATAATATACCTCTTGTAGATTTCAGTACAGACGGATCTACTGACGGTGTTTATAATAAAATTGTATACAGTGGTGTAATTAATGTAGATGCTACTACAAAGAGAGGTACAACGTACAAGATTAGATTAACGAATCATATTCGTAATTTAATAAAAGATGCAGCTGTAAAAAATGTGAAATTAGGTTTGGTGGTAACAGGAGATGTAAACACGATAACTTCAGGTAAATTAAAAAATAGAATTTTAATTGATCCGACTAATCCAAATGATTATTTTTCAGAAGTACCAAGAGCTTCAATTATGAGTCCGCTAGGAACAGTATTGTTTGGAGGAAATATTCCTTCAACAGATGCTAACTATGCAAAAAGACTTCAGTTGCAAGTGTACTATACGAAACCAAATTAATAAATAATATATGTGTGGAATTGTTGGATATATCGGTCATAGAGATGCCTATCCTATTGTTATAAAAGGATTAAAGCGTCTTGAGTACAGAGGGTATGATAGTGCGGGTGTCATGTTATATGATGCTGAAACAGGTATAAAAGTTTGTAAAACAAAAGGTAAGGTTTTAGATCTTGAAGCTAAAGCAAAAGAGGGCTTTACGACAAACGGAACTATAGGAATTGGGCATACACGTTGGGCAACACATGGTGTTCCAAATGATGTAAACTCACATCCTCATCTTTCTAATTCAGGTGAGTTGGTAATTATTCATAATGGAATCATTGAGAATTATGCGCCGCTTAAAGAAGAATTAATCAAAAGAGGTTATACATTTAAATCTGATACAGATACTGAAGTTTTAGTCAATTTGATTGAAGAAGTTCAGAAAAAAGAAGGAATAAAATTGGGTAAAGCAGTTCAGATTGCTTTAAATCAAGTGGTAGGAGCGTATGCAATTGCTGTTTTTGATAAAAAAAATCCAAACGAAATTGTTGCTGCTAGATTAGGTAGTCCATTGGCTATTGGTGTGGGAGAAGGAGAATATTTTATTGCTTCTGATGCTTCGCCTTTTATCGAATATACTTCGAATGCCATTTATCTTGAAGATGGTGAAATGGCAAACATTAGATTGCACAAACCGCTTAAAGTTAGAAAAATTAAAGATGACTCTTTAGTAGATCCTTATATCCAGGAGCTTCAAATGAATTTGGAGCAAATTGAAAAAGGCGGTTATGATCATTTCATGCTGAAAGAAATCTACGAACAGCCAAGTGTTATAAAAGATACTTACAGGGGAAGACTTCATGCGAATGAAGGAATTGTTCAAATGGCAGGTGTTGAGGATAATTTAGAAAAATTCTTAAACGCAAAACGTATTCTAATTGTAGCATGCGGTACTTCATGGCACGCAGGTTTAGTAGCGGAATATATTTTTGAAGAATTTACACGTATTCCTGTTGAAGTAGAGTACGCTTCTGAATTTAGATACAGAAACCCAATTATCAATAAAGATGATGTTGTTATTGCTATTTCTCAATCTGGAGAAACGGCTGATACAATGGCAGCTATAAAATTGGCTAAAGAAAACGGAGCTTTTGTATTTGGTGTTTGTAATGTGGTGGGTTCTTCTATTTCAAGAGAAAGCCATGCAGGTGCTTATACGCACGCAGGACCGGAAATTGGAGTAGCTTCTACAAAAGCATTTACAACGCAAATTACGGTTTTAACCATGATCGCATTGCGATTAGGTAAAGCAAAAGGAACTTTGTCGAATACTGATTACCGTACGTACTTGCAAGAATTAGAAATAATTCCTGAAAAAGTAGCAGAGGCACTACAAACAAACGATAGAGCAAAAGAAATTGCAGCAATATTTAAAGATGCTCCAAATTGCTTATACTTGGGACGTGGTTATAATTTCCCGGTTGCTCTTGAAGGCGCTTTAAAGCTTAAAGAGATCTCTTATATTCATGCCGAAGGTTATCCTGCTGCAGAGATGAAACACGGTCCAATTGCTTTGATCGATGAGCATATGCCGGTTATTGTAATTGCACCAAAACAAGGTCACTACGATAAAATTGTAAGTAACATCCAGGAAATTAAATCAAGAAGCGGTAAAATCATCGCTGTAGTAACTAAAGGTGATACTCAGGTTCGTGAGTTGGCTGATTATGTTATCGAGATTCCGGAAACTTCAGATGCGTTGTCTCCATTAATTACAACAATCCCTTTACAGTTGCTGTCTTATTATATAGCAGTAATGAGAGGTTGCAATGTAGATCAGCCACGTAACTTAGCAAAATCGGTTACTGTAGAATAGATTTTATTTTAAAGATATAAATATTAAAAAGCGAGACGAAAGTCTCGCTTTTTTTGTGCTTGTAAATTAAAAAATATGTTTGTTTGTTTTTTATTGTGCCAGGTTTATTAAAAAAGAACAATATGTTAAAGTCATGGAATTTTGGTGTTACTTTTATTAATTATCAGATTAATTTTTCAGTCTCCCAATTTTTACTAAATCCTTAAAAAATTATGTATAATTTATATGTATGCATAGTATTTTGATAAATCTTCATGATTAATTTGATTTTAATTTAATAAATGTAATTGATAAAAAGTTAAAATTGTAACTAAATTAATATAGAATATTTATTTTTTTTAACATTTTTTTATTAATATCAAAAATATTTGTATTTTGGCTATATAAACTAACCAAAAACAAATCCAAATGAGAGTGTATTTGCTAATTATGTTGTTTTTCAGCGGAATATCCTTTGCGCAGAATACAATTACAGGTTCTGTTACTGATAGTAACAAACAATCTATTCCTGGTGCTAATGTTAATTTAGTAGGAAGTTCTACCGGAACTTCTACTGATTTTGATGGCTCTTTTAAATTAAATACTTCTGCTAAACCGCCTTTTACAATCAAAGTATCAGCAGTGGGTTTCGAAAGTAAAACGATTAATGTTACTTCGGCAAATCAAAACATTAGTGTGGTTTTGAAAGATGAAGAAACAAAATTAGATGAAATTGTTGTTTCGGCTTCCAGAACTCCGGAGCGTGTAATTGAATCTCCGGTTACTATTGAAAGGATGGGACTTCAGGAAATTAAAAATACAACAGCAGCTACTTTTTATGATGGCTTGGAAAACTTGAAAGAGGTTAATTTTAATACCAGTAGTATTTCTTTCAAATCGATCAATACACGTGGTTTTGCTTCAGTGGCAAATACGCGTTTTATGCAGTTAGTAGACGGAATGGATAATTCATCACCAGCCTTGAATTTTGTATTAGGGAACTTAATTGGTATTTCTGATATTGATGTGGCCAGTGTAGAGCTTTTACCGGGAGCGTCTTCTGCTTTATATGGGGCAAATGCATTTAATGGTATTATGTTTATGAGCAGTAAGAGTCCTTTTACTAATGAAGGAATAAGTGTTTACTACAAATACGGGCAAACGAGTCAGGATGCCGCCGGAACAAATGACTACAATGATTTTGGAATCAGGGCAGCAAAAGCATTTACCAAGCATTTTGCATTAAAAGCAAATTTCACTTATATGGAGGCTTCTGAGTGGATTGCGGCAGATAACAGAAGTATGACCGGCGGTTCTGTTGGGCATGCTAATAATTCAAATTATGATGGTTTAAATATCTATGGAGATGAAATTACAACCTTTATCCCAAATGTTGGACAGGTTAGTAGAACAGGATATCGTGAGCAGGATTTAACTGATAATAAAGTTAAAAGTATGAAGGCCGATTTTAGTGCTCATATTAAGCCTTGGGCAGATGATACCGAAATTATATTGCAATATAAAATTGGTACAGGAAGCACAATTTATCAGGGAGCGAACAGATATGCTTTGAAGGATTTCTTAATGCAGCAGGGAAAATTTGAAATAAAAGGGAAAAACTTTTTTGGAAGAGTTTATTTTACAAGCGAAGATGCCGGAAATTCTTATGACATGAGATTTGCGGGATGGAATGTAAACAGATTGGCAAAATCAGATAAAAACTGGTTTACAGATTACGGAACGGCATATCAATTGTCTTCTGCGGTACTTGGTCTTAATGCAAACGACGCTTCTAATTATGCTCGAAATTTTGCTGATTATAATGTTTCTCCAAATTTACCATTAGTGCCAAATATTGATCCGCTTAATCCAAGTGCGCCAAGATCGGCCAGATTTGAACCGGGTTCCGCGCAATTCAATAATGCATTGGCAACCGTTATTTCTAATCCTGATTTAACTCAGGGAGCTAAATTTATTGATCATTCAAAATTGTATCATTCAGATGTCAATTATAATTTAAGAGATGTTGTCAAATTTGCTGAAATTCAGGTTGGTGGTTCATGGAGAAAATATATAATGGATTCAGAAGGAACAATTTTTACAGATTATGATGGTCCAATCGAATATAAAGAATATGGGGCTTATGCTCAATTGCAAAAGAAATGGATGGACGACAGATTGAAATTTACAGGATCTATTCGTTATGACAAAAGCCAGAATTTTGATGGAAATGTTTCGCCAAGAGTCTCTTTCGTGTATTCTGCAGGAGAATCAAAAAGACATAATTTCAGGGCATCTTATCAAACAGGTTTCCGTAACCCAACCACTCAGGATCAATATATTGGTTTAGATTTAGGGCCTTTTGCATTAGTAGGTTCTGCGCCGGATAATTTAGATCGTTTTCAGGAAACTCAGCCTGTGAGTCTTGCTGGTCAGGCTATACCGGGTGCCGGGATAGGAGCAACAGTGAACTTATCAGGACGTAGTGCTTATGAAAATTCGTACACATTAACTTCTGTTCAGGCATTTGCCGCTTCTTCAAATCCTGCTGATCTTAAAGTTGCAAACCCTAGTTTGGTAAAGCCAGAACAGGTGCACGCTTTTGAAGTAGGATATCGTACAGTAGTGCAGAATGATTTGTCGATTGATATTAATGCGTATTATAATATTTATAATGACTTTATGAATACTTCAAGGGTTATTACACCTTATTACGGAACAGTAGGAACTAATCCTGCAGATGCCAGCGTTCAGTTAGGTTATGCTGCTTTGGCTTTTGGAGACAGAAGAGTTTATCAAATTTATACCAATACTACTGCTCAAATCACATCATTAGGTTTTGGTGTTGGTTTGTCTAAAAAAGTATACAAAGACTTTGAGTTAGGAGTGAACTATAATTATGCTCAATTTGATTTTGACCAAACAGAAGATCCAAGTTTTGTTGCAGGATTTAATACTCCAAAACATAGAATTAAAGGGTCTTTTGGAAATGCTAAAGTGACTAAAAACTTAGGGTTTAATGTTAATGTAAGATGGAACACGGAATATTTATGGCAATCTTCTTTTGGAGATGGTATGATTCCGGAAAACACAGTGCTTGATGCTCAGATTAATTATGGTATTCCAAAATTAAAATCTGTTATAAAAGTTGGGGCGACAAATCTTTTCGGAAAAGATTATCTTCAGGTAGTAGGTGCAGGTATGATTGGTCAGATGTGGTTTGCTTCATGGGTGATTAATCCGTAATTGAAAATGATGATTTGGTCAAAATATTTTTCTTTCTTTTATGACTTTGTTAAATAAGAAAGAGCTAATAAATTAAAAGTTAATAACATGAAAAAAAATATAAAATGGCTATTATTGGTTTCTTTAATAGTAGTAGCGTGTAATAATGATGACAGCAGTGATACTCCTGCAGAGGTGCCTGTTGTTCCCGGATCAGCGGTTTTTACTAAATATGTAGCGCTTGGAGATTCTTTTGCTGCAGGTTACAGTGATGGAGCGTTGTTTGCAAAAGGCCAGAGTAATGCATATACCAATATATTGTCGCAACAATTTGCGGCTGCTGGCGGAGGCGCTTTTACAACTCCTTACATGCTGGATAATATTGGAGGTTTTTCTTCCGGTGGTGCGCAGATTCCAAAATTTCCAACCAGGTTTATTTTTGAGCCTGTTACAAGAAGCCCTGTTAATGTTCCGGGGGTTTCCGGTACGGCGATAACTGCACGCTTAACGGGTTCTTTTAGTAATATGGGTATTCCGGGTGCTAAAAGTTTTCATTTACTGGCTCCTGGATACGGTAATCTTGCCGGTGTTTTTGCGACACCTGCGACAGCAAATCCATATTTTGCACGTTTTTCTTCTTCACCTACCACAAGTGTTTTAGCTGATGCAATGGCTCAGGCTCCTACGTTCTTTTCTTTGTTTATAGGAGGTAATGATGTTTTGGGTTATGCTACAAATGGTGGTGTGCCTACTTCTCAGGATCCTGTTTTGGGAGATGATATTACGCCAACGGCAACTTTTAATTTTGCATATAATACGCTTGTTAATACTTTAACTGCTAATGGTGCAAAAGGAGTAGTGGCAAATTTACCCTACATTACAACATTACCGCATTTTACAACAGTGCCTTACAATCCGCTTACTGCAAAATCAATTGGAAAAGAGAATGAAGCAGTTGGTTTGGCGACGATTAAATTGCTTAATGCACAATTATATGGTCCGCTAAAAGCAGCCTTAACAGCTCTTGGTGCGGGAGACAGAATCAATTTATTGTCTGAAACTTCTACCAGTCCGGTATTAATGAAAGATGAGACATTACCTAATCTGGGTACTCAGTTAGCCTCGATATTTGCTCCAACATTAGGAGCGCAGACTGCTGCTTTTTATGGCGCAATATTTGGTCAGGCAAGACAAGCTAAGGCTACAGATTTAATGTTGTTAACTACAAGAGCCGCCATTGGTACAGCGCCAGATGCTCTTAATTCTGGTGTGGGAATTGCGCCTCCATATCCATTAAATGCATTTGGAGTATCATTTCCGTTACAGGATAAGCATGTATTAATTCCGACTGAAATTGAGGAAATTAGGGTAGCAACAGATGCTTATAATGTAATAATTGCTGCTGCTGCAGATGCAAAAGGATTGGCTTTTGTAGATACAAAAGGTGTAATGACAAAGTTGTCCAGTGGCGGAATTCGTTTTGGAAATTTCACAATGACATCTTCGTATGCTGTAGGAGGGGCTTTTTCACTTGATGGTGTGCATCCAAGTCCAAGAGGGTATGGCTTGATTGCTAATATTTTTATAGATGCGATCAATGCCAAATACGGTTCAACGTTGCGTCACGTAGATTTGGGATCATATCCAATTCAATATCCGCTTACAATTCAATAACATTAGTTTTTTTTAGTTAAAAGCCACTCATTTTGAACATGTAGTGGCTTTTTTTATTTAATTAATAATTGCTCTTTTAGCTATTTGAAGCCCTGAATTTAAGAATCAAACAAAATCGTAGTATTTTTTATAAAAAAAATATTGATTTTATATTTTAAAAATTTATCTTTGCGCTTTGAAAAAAGAGGTATTTTCGATAAACCTAAATAGCTATTTAATAAACACATAAGTAATGTCAAAAGTAATAGGAAAAGTTGCTCAAATCATTGGACCAGTAGTTGACGTAGTTTTCAACGGTAAAGATGTTGAACTTCCAAAAATTTATGATTCACTAGAAATCACTAAAAAAGACGGAACATTGTTAGTTCTAGAAGTACAATCTCACATCGGTGAAAACACTGTGCGTACCATTTCTATGGACTCTACAGATGGTTTGTCAAGAGGATATGAGGTAGTTGGAACTGGAAATCCAATTCAAATGCCAATCGGTCCAGATGTATATGGAAGATTATTCAATGTAATTGGAGATGCAATTGATGGTTTAGGAAACTTGCCAAAAACAGGAGAAAACGGTTTGTCTATTCACAGACAAGCGCCTAAATTTGAAGATTTATCAACTTCATCAGAAGTTTTATTCACAGGTATTAAAGTAATCGATTTGATTGAGCCTTACGCAAAAGGGGGTAAAATTGGATTGTTTGGTGGTGCAGGTGTTGGTAAAACAGTATTGATTCAGGAGTTGATCAACAATATCGCAAAAGGTCACGGTGGACTTTCTGTATTCGCAGGAGTAGGTGAAAGAACACGTGAAGGAAATGACTTGCTTCGTGAGATGTTAGAGTCAGGAATTATTAAATACGGTGATGATTTCATGCACTCTATGGAAAATGGAGGATGGGATTTATCTAAAGTAGATATGCCAGGAATGAGAGAGTCTAAAGCTACTTTCGTTTTCGGACAAATGAATGAGCCTCCTGGAGCTCGTGCACGTGTAGCACTTTCAGGATTATCTATCGCTGAGTATTTCCGTGATGGAGCCGGAACAGATCAAGGTAAAGACGTATTGTTTTTCGTTGATAACATCTTCCGTTTTACACAGGCAGGTTCTGAGGTATCAGCACTTTTAGGTCGTATGCCTTCTGCAGTAGGATACCAACCAACTTTGGCAACAGAGATGGGAGCTATGCAAGAGCGTATTACCTCTACAAACAAAGGATCAATTACATCTGTACAGGCGGTTTACGTTCCTGCGGATGATTTAACTGACCCTGCACCGGCAACAACGTTTGCTCACTTAGATGCTACAACAGTATTGTCTCGTAAAATTGCTGAGTTAGGTATTTACCCAGCGGTTGACCCGTTAGATTCTACTTCAAGAATTTTGACTCCTCAAATTTTAGGTGATGAGCATTATGACTGTGCACAAAGAGTAAAAGAGATTCTTCAAAAATACAAACAATTGCAGGATATCATAGCAATTTTGGGTATGGAAGAATTATCTGAAGAAGATAAATTATCTGTATCAAGAGCACGTCGTGTTCAGCGTTTCTTATCTCAGCCTTTCCACGTAGCGGAGCAATTTACAGGTATACCTGGAGTATTGGTTGACATTAAAGATACTATCAAAGGATTTAACATGATTATCGATGGTGAGTTAGATCACCTTCCGGAATCAGCTTTCAACTTGAAAGGTTCTATTCAGGATGCTATCGAAGCTGGAGAAAAAATGTTGGCAGAAGCATAATACAATTGATAATTATCAATTGACAATTATCAATTATCAATTATTCAAATTATGATTTTAGAAATAGTATCACCAGAAGCAAAATTATTTTCAGGAGAAGTAACTTCGGTTACATTGCCCGGAGTTGATGGAAGCTTTCAAATATTGAATCACCACGCTCCTATTGTTTCTATTTTAGAAAAAGGAACCATAAAAATTGTAGCTCCAGTCTTTAATTTTTCTAAAGAGGTAGCAGGTAAATTCACGAAAGTAAACGAGCAGACTTACACATTAGAGATTGCATCAGGTACTATCGAAATGAAAGACAACAAAATAATTGTTTTAGCCGACTAAGACAATTAATAAATAAAATTAAAGCCAGACAGCAATGTTTGGCTTTTTTGTTTTCAGGAGCTAATCCAGCTGTCCGCTATATCTTTGCCCGCCTAAAGAAGGCAGGCAAAGGATGCCGCTCCCATCTGGGCTAAAAATCAGAACTTCTAAGAACTTTAATCTGAAATTCATAACTTTGTTTTTATGAAATTACCAGGAAATCTTATTAAGAAGCTTGATGACAGAAAGCAAAACAATTCACTAAGGCAATTGCCAAGTTTTAATAATCTTGTCGATTTTTCTTCCAATGACTATATCGGATTTTCTAAGTCTGAAACTATTTTCAAATCGGCTCACCATTATTTGATCGAAAATGAAATGATTCAAAACGGAGCAACAGGATCCCGTTTAATTTCCGGTAATCATTTCTTATATCAAATTGCGGAGAATTTTATTGGGGAATTTCATGAGGCTGAATCCGCTTTAATTTTTAATTCAGGCTACGATGCCAATGTTGGTTTTTTTAGCGCTGTACCGCAACGAAATGATGTTATTTTGTATGATGAGCTATGTCATGCTTCTATTCGCGACGGAATTGTAATGTCTAATGCTAAATCATACAAATTTAGTCATAATGATTTTGAAGATTTAGAACATCTGATTCAGAAATTTCCCCAAGCCAATATTTACATCATTACGGAAACCGTTTTCTCAATGGACGGTGACAGTCCAAATCTGGAAGAATTGGTTCAGCTTTCAGAAAAACACAACTGTTATTTAGTTGTTGATGAAGCCCATACCTTAGGCGTTTTTGGAGAAAATGGCGAAGGACTGACACAATATCTGCAATTAAAAGACAGAATTTTTGCCAGAATCATGACCTTCGGAAAAGGTTTGGGATGCCATGGAGCAGTTGTATTAGGAAGTACTGAACTTAAGGAATATTTGGTGAATTTTGCCAGAAGCTTTATTTACACGACGGGATTATCTCCGCATTCTGTTGCAACCATTTTAATTTCATATCAGCATTTAGAAATAGAAAAGGAAAACATTGAAAAACTGCGTCAAAACATTGTGTTCTTCAATCAACAGAAAAACCTATTAGGCTTAAAGCCAATGTTTGTCCGAAGCAAATCTGCCATACAATCTGCAATAGTTCCCGGAAATGAGAAAGTAAAACAATTAGCACAACAACTTCAGGATAAAGGTTTTGATGTAAAAGCGATTCTTTCACCGACTGTTCCGGAAGGTCAGGAACGTCTTCGTTTTTGTATTCATAGTTATAATTCAGAAGAAGAAATTAATCAGGTTTTAGAGTTTTTGAGAGATTTCGTCTTTTAGTTTAAATTATTTCACAGAGATTCACAAAATAGCACAGAGATACACAAAGATTTTTTGTCTATCTCTTTTTTTTGCTTTGTGAATCTCTGTGAAATACCTGTATTTCCTCACTTTAAAAAAAAACTTTTATTTTTTTGTAACGTTTTGATTATTCGATTACTTACGATTCGTAATCAAATAAACCAAAATAATTATGAAAACAATAATCACTTTAGTAAAAAACATCATTTGTAATTTAGTACTTTTTTTAACGGCATTGCAGCTAACCTATTTGGTAATTAATCACCATATGTATGGAAAGCCTTATCCAAATCTATTTATTATTATACTTTGTTTATTGGCAGCAACTTTCGCTTCGATACAAAGAAAAAAGTACACCAAACAATAACAGGAGTTTCAATCATCAAATCAATCAATAACTTTAAGCAATCAAACAAATGAAAAATTTATTAAAATCAGTATTTACAGCAATTGCAATTATTTTTAGTTTATCAACTCAGGCACAGACAAAATATCCAAAACTTGAAAATTCTCTTTTATGGGAAGTCTCAGGAAATGGATTATCAAAACCTTCTTATCTGTACGGAACCATTCATATGATTTGCTCATCAGATTATTTTCTTTCTGAAAAAGCAAAAAAAGCACTCGATTCTTCAAATAAATTAGTACTGGAAGTTGACTTATCTGATCCTAAAGAAATGACAGACATGCAGCAAATGGCAATGGGAAAAGAGCCGCTTACTAAAACACTTAGCCCTCAGAATTTATTAAAACTAGAAAACATCCTTAAAAAGAAAACAGGAATGACCATTCAGCAAGTAGACAGCTTTAGTCTATTTACAGTTATGAGCCTAATTTCGATGAAATCTTTTGGATGCAATGACTTAAAATTTTACGAAATGAATTTTATAGAAACAGCAAAACAACGAAATCTTCCAATTAGTGGACTTGAAACAGTAAAATTACAGATGGGGGCATTTCGAAAAGGCTATTCAGACACGGAAATGATTACTATGCTGGAAGAATCCAGCCCTGAAGAAACCGCCAAGCTTGTATCTAAATACAAAGAAGAAAATATTATGGCGATGTATGATATTACTACTGACAAAAGATTTACATCTGAACAAACCAAAAAAGCTATTTTAGACAACAGAAATGAAAATTGGTTAAAAATAATGCCTGAATTAATGAAAAACGAAAGCGTATTCATTGCAGTGGGAGCAGCACATTTAGCAGGAGAATCAGGAGTGATTAATTTATTGAGAAAAGCAGGATACATAGTTAAGGGAGTAACGAAATAAAATCGTTTTGAAAGAAAAAGAACAAGAATTTTTAACCCGAATTGAAAAGCACAAGGGAATCCTGTATAAAGTTTCGAAGATGTACATGGATAATCATGATGATCAGCAGGATCTTTTTCAGGAGATTGTCTGTCAGCTTTGGAAATCGTATGACACGTTTCGAAACGAAAGTCAGTTCTCAACCTGGATGTATCGTGTCGCTGTCAATACTGCTATTGTCTTTCTTAAAAAAGAAAAACGGAAAGTTGACAAATACGAAATTGCTTCAGAGAATATTAAAGACGATGAAGGCGACTCACATATTAAAGAAAGTCAGCTGGATCATTTTTATAAAGCGGTACAGAAATTGGAAAAAATTGACAAGGCGATTATTTTCTATCAATTAGAAGGCTTTTCACATAAAGAAATAGGAGATAATCTAGGGATTTCTGAAGGAAATGCCCGAGTTAAATTAAACAGAGCAAAAGAAAAATTAAAAGAAATAATTAAAAATCAAGGATATGGATTTTAACGATATACAAAACGCATGGAATAACGAAAATACAGATAATGTTGTTGTTCCTGATAATTTAGAAAAAATACAATCGGCTAAAACGCCTTTGGATAAGATTAAGCAAAATTTGAAAAAAGAGTTTATTTATCAGATCATTTCAATTGTTTTAATTGGACTTGTGCCTTTGTTATATGATTTTCCACATAAAATGGTAGCTTTATTTTACTTGCTATTTAGCCTTTTCACTGCAGTTTGCGTTTATTATTTCGCCAAATTCTATTCATTTTATAAAAGACTAAACACCATTTCTTTAAAAACAAAAGACAGTTTGTATGAAACTTATTTTGACATAAGATTAAATATGGAATTATACAAAACTTTTGGATTTGCACTGACCCCTTTTTTAATTTTGTATTTGATTGGCTTATTTTATTTTCAACTTTCTAAAGTTCCGGGCTTTTTTACTGATGAGTTTACGAGTTACCAATTGGCAGGATTATTTGCTATTATCTTTTTTACCATGCTTTCTATGGGATTGACTTTAGAATGGTGGGTTCACAAATTTTATGGAAAATACGCCAAGGAAATTAAAAAAGTTATAGACGAATTAAAAGAAGAATAAAACTCAACCCATCGTAATTGATGGGTTTGTTGTTTTTATTGGTATTTTTGCAGGGAATATTACACGGAGATTCACAAAGTAAACAGAGATTCACAAAAAACTATTATTCTTTGTGTTACTTCATGCTTTCTTTGCGAATCTTTGCGAAACAGCAATCTATGAAACTATTTATAACAGGAATTTCAACTGATGTTGGCAAAACCATCGCTTCTTCAATCCTAGTTGAAGCTTTAGAGGCAGATTACTGGAAACCGATTCAGGCGGGAGATCTGGACAATTCAGATACCCATAAAGTAAAATCCCGAATCTCAAATTCGAAATCTCAATTTTACCCGAATTCTTACCAATTGAATACACCGGCAAGTCCGCACCTGGCAGCTGAAATTGATGGAGTAACAATTGATTTAAAACAAATTCAGGAACCGAAAACTGATAATCATTTGGTTATCGAAGGAGCCGGCGGAATTTTTGTTCCGTTAAATGAAAAAGAAACTATCATCGATTTGATTCAACTTGATTATAAAGTCATCGTAGTTTCGAGACATTATTTGGGGAGCATCAATCATACTTTATTGACAATTGAAGCGATTCAAAATCGGGGCTTGAAAGTGGCCGGAATCATCTTCAGCGGAAGCGAAAACAAATCCACAGAAGAGCTGATTCTGAATAAAACCGGAATAAAATGCATCGGAAGAATTGATGAAGAACCTTATTTTGACCAAAATGTAATTAGCGAATATGCCGATTTGTTTCGGGAGAATCTTTTGAATTTATAGAAAAAAGAACAAAGAGGATAGACTTTCTTATCTTTGTTTAAAAAAAGCCAAATCTTTATTCTTTGCTCTTTTTTCTATTTTCTTATTCAAAAAAAATGACTTTACAAGAAAAAGACCGCCAGTATCTCTGGCATCCTTATACACAACACAAAACTTCACAAGCTCCAATTGTAATTTCCAAAGGCGAAGGTGCCTTGCTTTGGGACGAAAATAATAAAGAATATATTGATGCGATTGCCTCCTGGTGGGTCAATCCGTTTGGACATAGCAATAAATTTATAGCCGATGCGATTTACAAGCAATTGACTACTTTAGAACATGTTTTGTTTGGTGGTTTTACACATGAACCCGCCATTAAAGTGGCGGAAAAATTGATGGAAATCCTACCGAAGAACCAGCAGAAAATATTCTTTTCCGATAATGGTTCAACCGCTGTTGAAGTGGCGATAAAAGTGGCTTTACAATATTTCTTCAATAAAAATGAAAAACGTACCACTATAATCGCTTTTGAAAATGCTTTTCACGGAGATACTTTTGCTGCTATGGCGGCAAGCGGGATTTCTTTTTACACGCAGGCTTTTCAGGGCATGTTTATAGATGTGGTTCGGATTCCAGTTCCGATAAAAGGACAAGAACAGGAAAGTTTTGATGCCTTGAAAAATGTGATTCAAACTCACAATTGTGCCGGATTTATATTTGAACCATTGGTTCAGGGCGCAGCAGGAATGGTAATGTATGAACCCGAAGCTTTGGCGAAATTGATTAAGATCTGCAAAGAAAATAAGGTTTTGACGATTGCGGATGAAGTCATGACAGGGTTTGGCAAAACAGGTAAGACCTTTGCTATGGATTATGTATCTGAAGAACCGGACATGATTTGTTTATCTAAAGCCTTAACCGGCGGTACCATTCCGATGGCGATTACGACTTTTACACAAGACATTTTTGATGCTTTTTATGATGATGATATCAATAAAGCTCTGTTTCACGGACATACGTTTACCGCTAATCCAACAGGTTGTACTGCAGCTTTGGCCAGTATCGATTTGTTGCAGACGGATGAAATGCAGGCCAATATTGAAAGAATCAATAAGAGTCATTTAGCATTTCAGCAGAAAATTGAAAATCATCCCAAAGTCATTACCGCCAGAACGTTGGGTGTTATTTTTGCCTTAGAAATAAAATCTTCTTCTGAAGAAAGTTATTACGGATCGATGCGAAACAAACTTTATAATTTCTTTATTGAAAAAGGCGTTATTTTGAGGCCAGTTGGAAATATAGTTTACATTTTACCGCCTTACATTATGACCAATGAACAGCTTGAAAAAGTATACGCTACCATCGAAGAAGCTATAGAAATGGTTTAATTCAACAAACTTTGCAACTTTGAATAAAGTTTTGCGAACTTTGCGCTAAATAAAATCACATTGAATACAAAAATATCAATAACTGCTTTTTCTTCGATTTCCCCATTAGGAAATACTCCTGAAGAGGTGTGGAAAAAGTATCAAAACAATCAACATTGTTTTTCAACACAATTTCTGGATCAACAAGAGACTTCTGTTGCGGCACTTGAAACTGATTCGAAGAAAATCATTGACGAAGTTCAGGAATCTGACATCAAATATAAGTTTCTTGACAATTCTGTTCTATTTGCTTTAGCTGCTTCAAGAAAAGCAGTTAAACAGGCTGGCTGGAAAGAAAATGATGTCTTCGGAATCAATATTGGGTCTTCTCGTGGTGCGACCGATTTATTCGAAAAGCATTATAAAGAATATCTTGACACAGGAAAAGCACAAACATTGGCTTCTCCAACAACAACTTTAGGAAATATTTCGTCCTGGATTGCACACGATCTTCAAAGTTCAGGTCCTGAAATTTCACATTCTATTACCTGTTCTACGGCACTTCATGCGTTATTAAACGGTGTAGCCTGGCTTCAATCAGGAATGGCAGATAAATTTCTGGTTGGTGGAAGTGAAGCTCCACTAACGGATTTCACGATTGCCCAAATGCGGGCTTTAAAAATATATTCACGCATTAATCAAAACGAAGAAGCGTGGCCAAATCTTGCTTTTGATTTCGAGAAAACGCAAAATACCATGATTTTGGGTGAAGCTGCAGGCGTTTGCTGTCTCGAAGCCGGCAAAAAAGAAAACGCGATTGCTTACGTAACAGGTGTAGGCTACGCAACGGAGATTTTAGAACATAACATTTCTATTTCTGCGGAAGCTGACTGTTTTCAAAAATCCATGAAAATGGCTTTAAAAAATGAAAAATTAGAAGAAGTTGATGTTATTGTCATGCATGCCCCTGGAACTATAAAAGGTGATTTGACAGAATTACGTGCTATTGAAAAAGTATTTGGAGAAAACATACCACTCTTGACAACCAATAAATGGAAAATTGGCCACACTTTTGGCGCATCGGGAATGTTGAGTTTGGAACTCGCACTTTTGATGATCCAGTATGATCAATTTATCAATGTTCCCTTTGCAAAAGAACAAAATCAGACCAAAACTATTGAAAAAATACTGGTTAATGCTGTGGGGTTTGGCGGGAATGCTGTAAGCATCCTGATCGAAAAGGCGTAAATTATAGAATTCTATCAATGAAAAAGGCTCAAAGTTTAAAACTCTGAGCCTTTGTATTTTATAAAAAATTAAACTTAGTTGATGCTGTTCAGCATTTCAGCTATTTCATCTAAGTTTGGTGTCAGGATAATTTCAATTCTTCGGTTTTTAGCTTTTCCTTCAGCACTTGCGTTGCTTGCCAATGGCGAGAACTCACCACGACCTGCAGCCGTTAATTTTTGCTTGTTGATGCTGGTGTTTTCGCTTAAAATAGCCACAATTGCAGTCGCTCTTTTCGTAGACAAATCCCAGTTGTTGGCAATTGGACCTGAACCTCCGTAAGGATCATCATCTGTGTGTCCTTCGATTAACACAGAAAGATCAGGATTGTCTCCCAAAACCTTTCCTAACTCCACTACTGCCTTTCTGCCTTCAGAACCTACAGCCCAGCTGCCTGAATTGAAAAGTAATTTGTTTTCCATGGAAACATATACTTTTCCATTTTTTTGCTCTACAGTCAATCCTTTTCCTTCAAAATTATTCAGGGCTTTAGAGAGGGTATCTTTTAGTTTTTTCATTGCAGCTTCTTTGGCTGCAATCATCGCTTCCAATTCGTTTAATCGGTTTGCAGTTTTGTCTAAACGTGCTTGTTCTTCGGCCAGTTTTTTTGATTTTGCTTCTAATTCCGCTAATAATTCACGGTTTTTATTCATGTTTTTTTCTAAAGCATCATTGCTATTTTTTTCCAGTGCATTATAGGAATCCTGCAGCAGTTTGAATTTCTTTTGTTCAGCAGCCAGATCTGCCTTTTGTTTTTCAAGGTCGGCTTTTGTGTTGCTTAAATCTTTTGTTAATTTATCACGATCCAGTTCTAGCTGGTTCTTTGTTTTTTGAAGTTCGGCATTTTCATCTGCGATCGAGCGGTTCTCTTTTTTTAAATCCGAATATTTGGATTCCAGATCGTTGTAAATTTTCTTGGATACACAGGACGAAGTGGACATGGCCAATACTAATAATCCGATTGAGGCTTTTTTAATCATTTGGTTATGGTATTTAATAATTTAGGTTAATTATTTTTAATTTCTTTTTAACGTGAAGCCCTAGCCCTGATGGGAGCAGTATCCTTTTTCTGGCTTCTTTAGCCGGAAAAAGATTTAGCGGACAGCAGGAAACAGCTCCTGAAAAAACTTTTACTTCACAATAACAATACCATTTTTACTCGATTTCGACTAAAACAGGACAATGGTCTGAATGAATGGCGTCCGGTAAAATAACAGAACGTTTGAGTCTGTGCTGCAGTGATTCGCTCACCAGGTTATAATCGATACGCCAGCCTTTGTTATTGCCTCTCGCTCCCGCGCGATAGCTCCACCACGTATAATGATGCGGATCTTTGTTGAAATGACGAAAACTGTCGATAAAACCTGTTTTAATAAAACCGTCTAACCAGGCTCGTTCCTGCGGCAGGAATCCGGAAACAGTTTTGTTGCGAACCGGATCATGAATATCTATGGCTTCATGGCAAATATTATAATCGCCACAGATAATCAGGTTGGGAATTGTAATTTTGAGTTCGTTGATGTAGGTTTGAAAATCATCCATAAACATAAACTTATGGTCTAGACGATCGATGTTGGTACCGGACGGCAAATAAAGGCTCATTACGGAACAGTCATCAAAATCGGCACGCAGGTTACGGCCTTCAAAATCCATATGATGAATTCCGGTTCCGAAAACGACATTATTGGGTTTTATTTTGGATAAGATAGCTACGCCGCTATATCCTTTTTTGGTAGCAGGATAATAATACTGATACGGATAGCCTGCATTGCTAATTAAGTCAACCGGAATCTGCTCCTGCGAAGCTTTGATTTCCTGAAGACAAATTACGTCAGGATTGGCCTGTTCCAGCCAGTTGATAAAGCCTTTTGCAATGGCGGCACGTATCCCGTTTACATTATAAGAAATAATTTTCATTCGATTTTTTTAGATTTTCAAAAGTAATAAAAAAGCGGAAAGTTTACATAACAAACACTAAAAGTAGAGTTTTTTGTTATCTTTGTTCGCTGTTCTAATAAATTAAAAATAGTAGATGGGTTTAGTTACCGCGAAAGAAGTTGCAAAGGCAATAAATGTTGAGAAGTACGGGGTCTTCGGTACTTTTTCTGGCTGGATTCTTATGAAGGTTCTTAAGATATCAACCCTTAATAAAATTTACGACCATAACAAACATTTAGAGGATGTTACGTTTTTGAACGGTGTGCTGGATGAATTGCAGATTAAATTCGAAATTCCGGAAGAAGATCTAAAACGTCTGCCTAAAGACGGTGCTTATATTACCATTTCAAATCATCCGCTTGGAGGAATTGATGGTATTTTATTATTGAAATTAATGCTGGAAAGAGAGCCTAATTTCAAAATCATCGCCAACTTTTTATTACACAGAATTGTTCCGCTTAAAAAATACATCATGCCGGTTAATCCTTTTGAAAATCATAAGGATGCCAAATCAAGTGTGGTAGGAATTAAAGAAACGTTGCGTCATTTAAGTGATGGAAAACCTTTGGGAATTTTTCCTGCAGGGGAAGTATCTACTTATAGAGATGGAAAATTAGTCGTTGATAAACCCTGGGAAGAAGGCGCTTTAAAATTAATCAGAAAAGCAAAAGTTCCGGTTGTACCGATTTATTTCCATGCCAAAAACAGCAGGTTGTTCTATTGGCTTTCTAAAATTGATGACACTTTAAGAACGGCAAAATTACCTTCTGAATTGCTAACGCAAAAAGATCGTGTCATTAAGGTTCGGATTGGAAAACCTATTTCGGTAAACGAACAAAACGAAATCGAATCGTTTGAGGAATATTCTGAATTCTTAAGAAAGAAAACCTACATGCTGGCCAATCCTTTTGAAAAGGATCATAAGCTACTGGATACTTCTAATCTAAAAATTCCTAAATCGCCTAAAAAAATCGTTACTCCGGCAAATGAGACCAAAATGATCGATGAGGTAAATACTTTAAGAAATAGTGACTGCCGCTTACTGCAAAGTAAAAACTATGAAGTGTTTTTTGCAAGAGCAAAATCTATTCCTAACATCTTGCATGAAATCGGGCGTTTACGTGAAATTACGTTTCGCGAAGTAGGTGAAGGAACCAATGAATCTATTGATTTAGACAAATTTGACCAATATTATCATCACATGTTTTTGTGGGATGAGGACACTAAAAAAATTGCCGGTGCGTACCGAATGGGTTTGGGTTCTGAGATTTATCCAAAATTTGGAATTGAGGGTTTTTACCTGAATGATCTTTTTAGATTTGAACCTGAGCTGCATGATATGATGCACAAATCGATCGAAATGGGCCGTGCTTTCATCATTAAGGAATACCAGCAGAAACCAATGCCGTTATTTTTATTGTGGAAAGGAATCATCCATACAACACTTCGTTATCCTGAACATAAATTTTTATTGGGCGGAGTGAGTATCAGCAACCAATTCTCTGACTTCTCCAAATCATTGATGATTGAATTTATGAAGTCGAATTACTACGATCCGTATATTGCGCAATACATTCACCCGAAAAAGGCCTATAAAGTAAAACTGAAAGACGCTGACAAAGACTTTATTTTTGACGAAGCCGAATCAGACCTGAATAAATTTGATAAGATTATTGACGAACTGGAACCTGGTAATTTACGTTTGCCTGTTCTGATCAAAAAGTACATCAAACAAAATGCCCGTGTGGTCGCTTTTAATGTTGATCCCTTGTTTAATAATGCCATAGATGGCCTTATGTACATTAGAATCGCTGATATCCCTGAAAGTACTATGAAACCGGTTATAGAAGAGTTTCAAATAGAACTGGAACGCAAATTGTCTGAAAAGGAAGATATTATATAATTTTAAATATTTTGTATAAATAAAAACCCATTCAAATGAATGGGTTTTTTATGTTTAGAACCAAGGCTTTCTACCTACTTGGTACGTTTTATAAAATTCTTCATCCGTTTTTACAAGATAAATAATTCCTTCTATAAGTCCTATTAATCCTCCAAGTCCGCATAAAAGATTTAGCAATATTTGAATTATTCCTTCTTTCGTATAACCTAAATAAAACTTGTGAATCCCTAAATAACCTACTAAAATTCCTAAGATACCTGCGACAATTTTTTTGTTTTCTTCTCTATGAACTGGAGGATTGTTCCAGTGTTCTATTGGTTTACTAGTTTCCATTTTATTTACTTTTAAGTTAAAATAATATTGTCCAAATTAAACCTTAAACCTCTTTCAAATGTCTTAAAAAGGAAAGAATACTAAAAACTATTTATCGATAACCATTGTTCTTGCTGCTAAATCATGAAGTGTTCTTTTATCCTGATTCATTAATGAAGTCAAAAATATAAGAGGGAAAAAAGTACAAACTCCTTTAATCAGATTTCTTAAAATTATATTGTATGCAAAAATTTGCTGTCCTTCTTCAAAATCAACTGTTTTTATAGACAAAGCTAATTTTCCTAAAGATGAGCCTTTTAATAAAAAATCACAAGCCATAAAATATACAAATCCAATTAACATTAAAAACGCCGTTCCTCCCGGAACTACATAGATCAAAGCTAGAAGTATTGCATATGTAATAGCAAAGTCAATCGTATAAGCTCCCATTCTTTTACCGAAATCGCAAGGTTCAAGACCTAATATTGTGTTTTCTTGGTAAGAAAGATTCCCAAGTTTATTTCTGGTGTCATATTCATTTTGTGCTAAAACTGATCCTGGTAAATAAGTTGTATTGCAGAAAAAACAGTTTAATTCATCTCCTAAATCTCTTATTTTAAGCAACGGGATAAAAAATATATGAAAGTATTGTTTGTAATTTTTTAATTTATAGCTTTCTTGTCTTCTACAATTAGGACAATCAAATTTTCCCGATTTTAGGATACTCCCAACAGTTTTACTTCCAAATATAATCATAACATTTTTTAATTAGATGGGGTTAAGTTTTATAGATTGATGAATTTTAGTCTAAAGCTTATTAATTTTACTAAAAAACAAAAAGCAATATTATTCAAAATTAACTTTAAATACTAATTAATCTTAAAAATTAAACATAAAAAACTCGTAAATACAACTTAAAAAACAAAAAATATGCAAATTCTATTTTGAATATAAAGCTTTTATTTTATCAACAATTACCTGGGCCAAACGCTCATGACTTTCGAATGTCCATCCTGCGATATGCGGTGTGAGTATTACTTTTTTTCCGTCTAGCAGATACTGGAAAGCTTCAGGTGTATTTTTTTCCTGAAAGAGGGTTTCAAAGGAAAGTTTCTCGTATTCCAAAACATCAAGACCTGCTCCCAAAACCTTTCCGCTCTTCATTGCTTCTACTAAATCAGCCGTTACAATATTTTTACCACGAGAAGTGTTGATAATCCAAAACGGCTTTTTAAAAGCATTGATAAAATTCAGGTCTATCATTTTGTCTGTATCCGGTGTCCATGGAATATGAAGACTCAAAACGTCTGTTTTTTGCTGTAATTCCTGTAATGAAACCTGTTTTGCATTACCATCTCCCTTATTATCCAAAATATCATAACATAACACTTCGACATCAAAACCGCTCAGTTTTTTTGCAAAAGCTTTCCCCATATTTCCGTAACCTATAATTCCGACTGTTTTTCCGTCCAGTTCGTGTCCACGATTGCTTTCTCGGTTCCAGGCTCCGGAACGAATTTCGCTGTCGGCCTGATTGAGTTTATTGAAAAGCGATAAAATCATTCCCAAAGTATGTTCTGCAACAGCGTTGCAATTACCCTCTGGAGCGGCAATTAAATTAATGTCTTTATCTAAAGCGTAATCACAATCAATACTTTCCAATCCCGCTCCTACTCTGGCAATAAACTGTAAATTGGTGGCTTTGTCTAAGAATTGTTTATCGATTTTAAAACGGCTCCGAATCACGATTCCGTTATAATCATGAATTTTTGATTCAATTTCTTCTTTTGAAGAGGTAAAATCGGCATGATTTTCAAAACCTGCCTTTTCTAATTGTTCCCAGAGAATTGGGTTATTGCTGTCGATATGAAGAATTTTAACGCTCATAAATATTTATTTAATAAAACAAAAATACAGCTTATTATTCATTTTTGAATGTTCAGCCAATACCATAAAAGTAAAACAAAATGTGGTTTTTTATTGCGTGTAAATTTTCTAACTTTGAAAAAACAGGATATTTATAAGTCATTTTATATTGTTCATCAGGCTTCATCCGAAATATTTTCCAATGAAATTAACCAAAACATTCAGGGATTTTTTTGAAAGCGAAAAATCAGGAGGCCTTTTACTGCTTTTTGTAACCGTAATTTCAATTACTCTTGCTAATTCATCCTTTCAAAATGAGTATATCTCCTTTTGGGAAAAAGATCTGGGAGGTCATTCACTTACTCATTGGATCAATGATGGTTTGATGACCATTTTCTTTTTATTGATTGGACTGGAATTAGAACGAGAAATTTACCATGGCGAATTATCCAATATAAAAAATGCATCCTTACCCATAATGGCAGCTTTGGGAGGAATGTTGATTCCCGCCGGAATTTTTCTGGCTTTAAATTATAAAACTGCTACTCAAAATGGAGCCGGAATCCCGATGGCTACAGACATTGCATTTGCCATTGGAATTTTATCCCTTTTGGGAAACAAAGTTCCGGCATCGCTCAAAATATTCCTTACCGCCCTCGCTGTAATTGACGATTTAGGTGCCATCATTATCATCGCCATATTTTACACCCAATCTATTTCTTTTCTAAATCTAGCTATTGCTCTCGGAATTTGGGGATTCTTGTTTATTTTGAATCGAAAGAAAATTTACAACCTAATTCCGTATCTAATTGGCGGATTTGCCATGTGGTATTTTATGCTCAATTCTGGTGTTCATGCCACCATTACCGGAGTGATATTAGCCTTTGTAATTCCGTTTGGGGATGGCGGAAAAAATTCAGTATCCTATAAAATACAGCATTTTCTGCACAAGCCTGTAGCATTCTTTATTTTGCCTTTGTTTGCAATAGCCAACACAGCAATTACAATCAGTTCTGACTGGCATGAAGGGCTGAATCATCCTAATACTTTAGGAATTATTTTAGGATTGGTTATAGGAAAACCATTAGGAATTATCCTCTTTTCCTCAATTGGTGTTACGGCAGGTTTATGTGCTTTACCCAAAAGCTTAAGATGGGCTCACATTTTAGGTGCCGGAATGTTGGGTGGAATTGGTTTTACCATGTCTATTTTCATCACCATTTTAGCCTTTAAAGATCCTGAAACAATTGTCTTTTCTAAAATTGCAATCTTGATTGCTTCTTTCCTTTCCGGTATTTTTGGATTTATTTATCTGAAATATATTTTGAACAACAAAACCATATAGTATGAAAAGATTTGCCCTAATCATTACCATTCTGTTTTTTTGTGCCTGCGATAATAAGACGAAAGAAGTCATTACTGTAAAAGAAGCATCTAAAACTATTATTGAATTTCCAGCAAATAGTACAAAAGATTCAATTGAAGGAGTTTATACCGCAGTAGTTGATTCTATTAATAATGACGATTGCAAACTAATCCTTGAATTAATTAAAACAAAAGGTGGTTATAGTTTTTCATTGAAGACAAATAAAAGAAACATACAAGGCAAGGCAAAACTTGTGATCAACGGACCTGATGAAAAGTATATTCTTTTAGAAGATATTCCGTGGGATGAATATGAGGGAAACATCAGTAATGAAGACACTGTAGAGACCAAGGATGTCGAGATTCCAATCGGAATTGATTTTCTTTACCGTGAAGATACACTAACCATTCAAAATTACGGGAACTCAATGAATTATTACACGAAGTTTGGAGAATGTGGTGCGAAATATATCCAATTGGTTAAAAAATAAAATTCCAAACTCCAGCTTAACTGAAATTTGGAATTTAGAGTATTGAATTTATATTAAAACTATCCCTTAATCTGTTTTAAAGACGTTTTGATTCCTTTAATCAATGAAGAACTGAATCCATTGTGTTCCATTTCGTTCAGACCTACAATTGTACAGCCTTGAGGCGTTGTTACACGGTCAATTAATTGTTCCGGATGTACTTTTTCCTCTAACAACATTTTTGCAGCTCCTTTTACGGTTTGTGCAGCAATTGCCAAAGCGGTTTGTGAATCAAATCCAATTTCGATTCCTGCCTGCATGGATGCACGAATGTATCTTAAGGCATATGCTGTTCCGCAGGCACCTAAAACTGTGGCTGCATCCATTAATTTTTCGTCAATAACCGGAGCAGTTCCTAAATCCTGAAACAAATCTACGATTGGCAAAGCCTTTTCCCTGTCTTTTTCAGGAAAAGAAATACAAGTTGCCGATTCTCCAAACTGTGCCGCAATGTTCGGCATGATTCGTATAACCGGATATTCATTGTTTGTTTTTGACTGAAGTGTCTCTAATGACAATCCGCTTACTGCCGATGCAATAGTTTTACCCTTAATAACCGGTAAAATTTCTGCCAAAACAGTATCAACCTGATACGGTTTTATGGTTAAAATCACTACATCAGCTTCCTGAATAGTATGTTTATTATCGGATGAAACCGTAATTCCCAATTCGGTTAAATATTGAATACTGGCTGTATTTCTTCTGGTTACGGTTACTTTATGGCTTTGTGAGAATTTTGCAATTCCCAGTGCGATAGAAACGCCAAGGTTTCCTCCACCTATGATATGTACTTTCATTGCTGATTTATTGGCTTATTATTAGCATATTTTCGGCTACAAATTACGCCGATTTTATAGATGTATAATCACTATAATTGATCAATTTGTGGCAAAAATCTAAAATCCCAAAATCAATTTGGCTACTGTAAAATAAAGCATGATGCCAAAAACGTCATTGGTTGTGGTGATAAAAGGTCCTGTAGCAATTGCAGGGTCTATTTTCTTTTTATGTAAAAAAAGCGGCACTAAAGTTCCCAGTGTAGCAGCAAACAAAATGACTACCATCATTGAAATTGAAATCGCCAAACCTACCAAGTATTGCTGGTACATGACAGAATGATATCCGAGTAAAAGCAATGAAATAATACTTCCTGAAATCATGGAGACGGTAATTTCTTTAGTAAAATAACCACGGCTGAATTCCTTTAAAGTTCCGTTCGCCAAACCCTGAACCACAATTGCGGATGCCTGAACACCAATATTTCCGGCAGTTGCCGAAAGTAAAGGCACAAAAATAATTAAGGTTGAATAGGTTTGAAATGTCGCTTCATTTCCCTTTAAAACAAAAGAAGCCACAATTTCTATTACCATCCCTATTAAAAGCCATGGTAAACGTGCTTTTGTAAGTTCCAGAACACTGTCATTCGATTCAACGTCCTGCGTAATACCCGCAGCCAACTGGTAATCCTTATCTGCTTCATCCTTGATAACGTCTAAGATATCATCAATTGTAATTCTACCTACCAAACGTCCCAGTTCATCTACAACCGGAATCGCTTCCAAATCGTATTTCTGCATGATACGGGCGACCTCAACATCTTCCATATCTACATTTACAAAGTTTAATTTTCTGATGTAAATATCACCAATTTGTGTTTTGGTCGAAGTTGTCAATAAATCTTTCAGTGATAATCTTCCTTTTAAGCGGTTTTCATCATCTACAACATAAATCGAATGTACTCTGGACACATTTTCGGCCTGGATACGCATTTCTTTCACGCACGTCAGAACATTCCAGTTCTCATTGACTTTTACCAGCTCTTTTCCCATAAGTCCACCGGCAGAATTTTCATCGTAACGCAACAAATCGACAATGTCTTTTGCGTGTTCAACGTCAATTAATTCAGAGATTACTTCGGCTTTGATTTCCTGTGAAAGCTCTGCGATGATATCCGCAGCATCATTGGTTTCAAGCTCATCAAGCTCTTCTGCGATTTCCTTCGGCGAAAGTCGGCTTAAGATGTTCTCACGCAGATCATCTTCCAGTTCCAGAAGAATTTCAGCAGTTTTATCACTGTCTAAAACCTTGAAAATATAGGTGGCTTCGTCGAAATCCAGTTCATCCAGGATTTCGGCAATATCGGCGTGGTGCAGATCGTTTAATAAAACTTCAAGTTCTTTGTCGTTTTTATTAACAATATGCTCTTCTAGCTGGTGTATTAATTCTTTACTAACTTTGAACTCCATCGGCTTCTATTTTTTGAGTCAAAACAATAAATTCATCAACGCTAAGTTGTTCAGGACGAAGGTTAAAGATAGTATCTTCTCTTAAACTATCTGATAAATTTAATGTTTTCAAACTGTTACGTAATGTTTTTCGTCTTTGCTGAAAAGCAGTTTTCACAACAGTAAAAAACAACTTTTCACCACACGGAAGACTGTAATCTTCCTTTCGGGTCATTTTCATCACACCCGACTTGACCTTGGGCGGAGGAATAAAAACATTTTCGTCAACAGTAAACAAATACTCGGTATCATAGAAAGCCTGAGCTAAAACGGATAAGATTCCGTACGCCTTTGAGCCTTTTTTCTCGCAGATTCGCTCCGCCACTTCTTTTTGAAACATTCCCGAAAATTCCGGAATCTGATGTTTCAATTCTAAAGTCCTGAAAACGATCTGTGTTGAAATATTATAAGGAAAGTTACCAATAATGGCGAATTGCTTGTCTTCGTAAACCTCCTTTATATTGTATTTCAGGAAATCCTGAGAGATAATCTTATCTTTTAATTTTGGATAATTTTCACCCAAATACACCACAGATTCCGTATCAATCTCGATTACGTGTGTGTTAATTGGTTTGTCAAGCAAATATTTAGTCAACACACCCATCCCCGGTCCTATTTCTAAAACCTCATCGTATCCTTTTAAGCTCAAAGTATCTGCAATTGCTTTTGCAATACTTTCGTCTTTCAGGAAATGTTGTCCTAAATGTTTTTTGGCTTTTACTTTTTCCATTATTTCTTTTAGATTGTTAGACTTCTTAGATCGTTAGACTTCTTAGATTTTTAGAAAAAGCTTCTAACTGTCTAAGAAGTCTAAAAATCTAACGATCTATTTTTAATGTTCCGAAATCACTTCCAATTCAGTTCTGAAAGAAAGCATTTTGTCTGCAAATAACTCTAACGCTTCCTGACGGAATTTTGGTGCATCCTCCAGATAATATTTTTCTAAAGTCGCTTTGCTGTCAGTGAAATACTGAACCGAATAGGTAATTCCTCCCATTTCTTCTTCAATCAAAACTTTTACGATTCTTGCCGAAGAAAACTTGTTGGTAGCCAGAATTTCCGGAATATGTTTTTGCTGCATCCATTGTAACCATTGGTCATGAACGCTTTCGTGTATATTGGTGGTAACGTTGTAAATAATCATTTTTTCTTAGATTGTTAGATTGCTAGAATTCTTAGATTGTCAGACTTTCTACTATTCTAACGATCTAAAAATCCAGTAATCTGAATTATAAATTTTTATCTCCTCTTAACTCGCGGTATTTTTTTCTTGCATCAACAAAGTAAATACTGTCCTGATGGTTAAAAATTACCTTTTCATACAAAAGTTTTGCCTTTTCAATATCTTTTAATTCATCGTTGTAAATTTCTGCCGAAAAAAACAACGCTTCATCTACATAAATTCCGTCGCTATGATTGTCTATTACTTGCTGGTATTGGCTTAAAGCCGAATTATAATCCTTCAGGCTTTCATAGATTTTACCTAAACGCAACATTGTTACAGCTTCGATTTCCTGTCCTTTGAAAGACTTTAAAATGTTCTGAAACTCAGTAATCGCCTCTTGTTTTTTATTCTGATAAATTAAAAAATCGCCTTTTGCAAATTGCTTTAATGCCGTTTGTGTCGAATCGGCAACGGTATTGTCATTAATCAGTAAAAAATATTCAAGTGCATCATTGGCTATCAACTGCGTATTAGCCGACTTTAATTCTTTGAATTGTTTTAAAGCCCATTCAAAATCAGTTTTAAAATAACTTGTTTTTGCCGCTTTAAGACTTGCTTCGTGCGACATCACATCATTCTTTAAATCCAACTGAATCTGTGAATAATAGATTAATGCCTGATTGAACTTTTCTTCCAAAAGCAGGATATCCGCCAATTCCATTTTTGCATCTGCTTTTTGGTATTCGTTCAGATTCAGTTCTAACGCTTTTCTTACAATTGCTTTGGCTTCTTCTGTCTTTTTTAAATTAAAAGCCAGGAAATGCGCCTGAATTATTTGCAAAGATAAGGTAAAAGGAGTGATTTCATAGGTGGTAAGCAAATGTTCTAACTCAGTACTGATTGCAGGATAGTCTTTTTCAGTCGCTTTATCAATTTTAATCTGCATTAATTGCGAATTTGACTGCACCAGCAAATTCAGGTCTTTGGTATTGAGCAGAATGAAATTCAAGATTTCCGATGCTGTTTCAGTATCATCTTCATTCAGTGCAAAGTGACTTAAATTCACAATACTAATAAGTGATTCCGGTTCACGCTTGTAAATGGCTTTTTCCTGAATAAATGCTTTTCCGAATTCCTTTTGCTGTACATAAAACCAGCTCAGGTAATGGTTCCAGAATACATCCTGATCTTTTTGTGTTCGAAGGATTAAGGCTTTTCGCATGGCGTCCTTAAAAGCAGTATTATCGGTTTCGCCATTCATGAAACGTGCTAATTGTGTCTGAATCAGATTGGAATTCTGTGGATTTTTAAAGGATTCCGTCAATAATAGATCAATCATCAAATCAGTTTTCCCCAACTGTCCGTACAACATTCCAATCTGGAAATTAAAATTGTAATTCGGCTGTATCTGCATCGCTGTTTGATACGCTTTTAAGGAGTATTCGAGCAATACTTTCTTTTCGAATGAATTCCCGATTCCGTAAACATCGTTGGGATTGGTTTTTATTTTTTCGATAGCCTGATCGTAGTAATTTTTGGCTTTGGCTTCGTTTTTCTGTAATTGAAAATTATACCCCAATTCTACCAGTAAAACACCTTGCTTATATCGGTTGTAACGTTCCTGAATCATTTTTTGAGCTGCCTCGAACTGCTGTAATTGCTGGTAACTTTCGACAGTTCTTAAAAAATACTGGGTATTGGACGGAGAACCTTTTAAAAGTTCTTCATAACTGATTTTAGCCTTTTCGAAATCGCCTTTATCGTAGTAATATTGAGCCAGTTGCTCATTTTGGGAAAATGCAAAACAAGACCACAACAAAACGATATAGATAAAAGTGTTTTTCATATTTCAGTTTTTTAAGTTGTAGTTTCAGTCCCTTTTTTAGAAACTGTCTTTAAACATTATCGAATTTCAACGTCTTCTTTTTTGCTTGCGATTTCCAGATTATCAAAGTTAAGCCAATTAAAATAAAGGGAATACTTAAAATCTGTCCCATATTAATCAGCATGTTGTTTTCGAAAGCTTCCTGGTTTTCCTTAAAGAATTCAATTATGAATCTTGCCAGAAACAATAAGGTCAAAAAATAGCCAAAAATTATTCCGCTGTTTTGTTTTATTTTTTCCGATTTAAACATCAAAAACAAAATACCGAAAATCAGCAGATACGAGAATGCCTCATATAACTGGGTTGGATGCCTCGGAATCAAATCATCTCTTTGAAAAACAACTCCCCAGTTTCCATTGGTTGGTTTTCCGTAAATTTCAGAATTCATAAAATTTCCAAACCGAATAAAAGCAGCGGTGATAGGAACTGCTACAGCCATCCTGTCTAAAATCCACAACAACTTTATCTTGTATTTTCTGCAGTATAAAAATATCGCAATCAAAACCCCAATGGTTCCACCATGACTTGCCAGTCCCTGAAAACCGACAAACTGATACGATCCTTCAATTTTTTGAATCGGCAATAGAATTTCAATCGGATGCTGTAAGAAATAAGACGGCTCATAAAACAAACAATGACCTAATCGCGCCCCTAAAACAGTTCCGACAATCACATAAATGAGAAGACTGTCCAGACTTTCCAAAGAAACATTTTCTTTTTTATAAATATTTCTAACGATATAAAAACCCAGCAGAAGACCGGCAGCAAAAAATGCTCCGTAATATTTTAGAGGAAAAGTGTCCGTAATCCAAACGATAACAGGATCAATGTTCCAGTTTAATATTCCACTCATCTGGTTTGGGTTTTAAATAAAAACATGACAGATTGAGAAACCTGTCATGTTAAATTATGAATTGTAAAAAATTAATTTATAATATCAAATCCGCAGTAAGGGCGTAAAACTTCAGGGATTACGATTCCTTCCGGAGTTTGGTAATTCTCCAATATTCCGGCTAAAACTCTTGGTAAAGCCAATGAACTTCCGTTAAGCGTGTGTGCCAACTGGTTTTTTCCGTCTTTGTCCCTGAAACGCAATTTCAAGCGATTGGCCTGAAAAGTTTCAAAGTTCGAAACAGAACTGATCTCTAACCAACGATCCTGCGCTGTTGAAAACACTTCAAAATCATAAGTCAAAGCTGCCGTGAAACCCATATCACCGCCACATAAGCGTAAAATTCTGTAAGGCAATTTTAATTCCTGCAATATGTTTTTTACGTGTTCTACCATTCCGTCAAGCGCCTCGTAAGACTTATCAGGATGTTCAACACGTACAATTTCTACTTTGTCAAATTGATGCAGACGGTTCAATCCGCGTACATGGGCTCCGTAAGAACCTGCTTCACGACGGAAACATGGCGTATATGCAGTATGCAAAACGGGCAATTCGTTTTCGTTTAAAATGACATCGCGGAACAAATTCGTAACCGGAACCTCAGCGGTTGGAATCAAATATAAATCATCAATGGTTGAATGGTACATTTGTCCTTCTTTATCCGGCAATTGCCCTGTTCCATATCCAGAAGCTTCGTTTACCAAATGCGGCACCTGAACTTCGTTGTATCCTGCGGCTGTGTTTTTATCTAAAAAATAATTGATTAGGGCACGCTGCACTCGAGCACCTTTTCCTTTGTAAACCGGAAATCCTGCGCCTGCTATTTTTACACCCAGTTCAAAATCGATGATGTCGTATTTTTTTACCAGTTCCCAGTGCGGCTGTGCGCCTTCATGTAAAACCGGAATATCTCCTTCTTCAAAAACATTCAGGTTCTCCTCAGGTGTTTTTCCTTCAGGAACAATATCTGCAGGAAGATTAGGCAAAGTATATAGTTTCTGCAATAATTCTTCAGCCAAAACTTCTGCTTTTACGCCTAATTCCTTGCTTTTTTCTTTTAGTGAAACTGTTTTTTCTTTTAGGATTGCCGCTTTCGATTTCTCTCCCGCTTTCATCAATTCGCCAATATCTTTGGATAATTTATTAGATTCAGATAAAATGTTATCCAACTCAACCTGAGCTGCACGACGGTTTTCATCTAATTGCACGACTTCTTCAACAACGCTTTTAGCATCGATATTTCGTTTTGCTAAAGCCTTGATTACTTTCTCCTGATTTTCTCTAATAAATGCGATTTGTAACATAGCTTGTGTTTTATAACTATTGTGTTTTTATAACGGTAGCAAATTTAAGGAAATGTTTGTTAAGAATAGGGACAAAAGTCACCAGTATACAAGAATTTGGCTGAGTTCAGTAAAACATATGCAATATGTTGCAATATAACTATGCCCGCTTAATCCCATGCCCCACAAATTCCTCTAAAACAGCGAACATATCATCTACCGAAAGCACTTCGAAATCAGGGTGATTTTTTAAGAAATTGGCATTTAAAATAACCAGATTTTCTTCCAGTTCATAAAAAGTATCATTGTTCAAAGAATCCCTTACCGGATTTACACCTTCTAATTTTCCTTTTAAAAACTTAGTCAATTTTACACTGCTCATCAGTTTAACTTTTTTGGCTTGCTGTTGGAATAGCTCCAAATGTTTTTCGGCGCCTATCAAGGCCAGGCCTTCTTCTATAAGTTCGTTCAGTTCCTTATCCCAACCCGATTTATGAACGAACTGCGCAAAATTTCCCTCGGCATATTGCGACCAGTAATAATCAAGATAATAACTCATCAAAGCATCTTCGTGAATGAATTCGTCATCAACACCTTCTTCACGCATCAGGTTGATTACCGAAATATTCGAGTGAATAACATCCTGCGGATTTTCACTATTCATTGCCGTTTCTGAAACTATTATTCTGCCGAATTCCTCCATTTTGATTTGTGTTTAGGATTGATTTGCAAATTTGGGCAAAATTAAAACAGAAAAGAAATACAATCTGATTTATATACCATCACCTTCGCCGCTCTTCTTTTCATTCATTTTTGCCACCAAGGCTTTCAATCGTGTTGCCCGTTCTTTTTTCTCCTCCTGAAGCTTAGCCTTTTTGCGATTAAGCAATTTGGTATGCAACGCCTTGTTTTTGGTGTTTTTTTCGGGTCCTTTTGCCATGATTTTTACTCTGGTTAAATTACGTTTGCAAATATAAGAAACTGTATGATTTTTTTTTAGCGTTTCCCTCCCGGTCCGGCCTATTAGAAATTTGGTTGCGAAGAGCAAAAAAGTCAGCTTACAGCTAATAATTAGTAACATTACCTCATATCTTTCTTTTCATAATTTGTATTTTTATTAATCAAACCTTATGCATAACACCATTAAATATCTGGCTGAAAAGTAAAAATATAAAAATTGCCTACTAAGAATTTTTTTATGGAAATTTTTAGTAGGCAATTTTGAGCTTTAGGAAACTTGAGCTGAATGAAAACGCTATTGCTTTAAAGCTTTGATTGTCTTATGAGAACCATCGAGCATTTTCAGGGTAATTAAATATAAACCCTTTTCTAAATCATGTAATTCAAGAGCCTTTGACGGATTTTTAATTTTTTTATGCATTCTGCCCAAAACATCACTTACAGAAATTTCAGCAACATTTTCAACTGATGAAATTGTCAAAACATCCGTAAAAGGATTTGGATAGGTTGTAAACTCAACTTTATTAAAATCTTCATTACCAAGATTAATAACGGGTTCTAAGGTCACCGTCACTTTCCATGTATTATTATCTACTTTATTATAAGCCGTATTGCAATCAGAACCTCCATAGGTTCTAAAAGCTCTGAGTTCATAATTTACTGTACCGGTTAATCCAATACCAATATTAACATTTGTTCTGTTGTAGGTAAATGTTCCGGTGTATGATCCTAAACCGCTACCAACATTATTTTCTATAGTCCCGTCTGTTAAACAGGCTAAAATACTTCTTTGCTCAGCCATCCAGCCGTTTCCAGCAGTGCTCATTGAATAAGAAACACTTGTATTTTTAATCTTGTAGCCTGCAGGAACTACGATTGAAAGCGTTCCCGGACAAGTATTAGTACTAGAAGGTGTTACATTAGTACTATACATGGTGCTAATATCACCATTGTTGTAAACTGCGTAAATCTGCGATGTTGTAAATTGCTTTTTTTTCCAAAAGCCCAAACTTCCACTGCCGCAATTTGATCTAATCCATAGATAATAATTTTCTCCTTCAGTCAAAGAATTAAGTGTTAAAACAGTACCAGCTATATTGCCGGTTGGAGGTGTTGTAGCAACAGGTCTGATTCCCGATGTACTAACGTAATAATCGTAACCACCTACAGGGTTAATACTTGATGCAGTCCAGCTGACAGTGACAGAATTCATTCCTGCTGTTACAGAAATATTAGTTGGTTCAGTACAGGAATTATACAGATCGCCTGAAAAAGCAAAGATATTGGAAACACCGCCGGTACCATTTTTGGTAATGGTAACACTATTAATTATTTTAGATAAATTTGCAGGGTTTATGGTTAATGGAATTTGATACAATCGGGGATTTGTGCCACTGCCGGTTTCAATAGTGTTATTGCTTCTATTTATCCTTCCAATGCCCTGAATTGCATAATCTGGACTTCCATACCAATCCGAAATTCCAACTCCTGAAAAATTCTGAGTTGTCGCATCAGAAAAATTTACTGCAATATCAACTGTAGAAGCTCCTGAGCCCGATGTAGCCAGCATATACAATACAGAAGCTTTAATGGGTGTGCCAAAGGTGAGAGTTCCACTATCATTAGCATTAGAAAGGCGCAATGAATTATTAACATTATAATCTGCTAACTGAAATTCTAATCCTGCTGTAGTATTTATTGCTGTACTTATACTGCCATTTTCTGGCAAACCGTAAGGAAGTGGAGTAGTACTTGAAGAAGATAATTGAAAATTTCTTGAGAAGATTGCATAATCTGCCCCATCTAAATCACTGTTGGTAGAGCTTGCCGCAGAACCAACTCCATTTGCAATAACATCTGCATTAAAACCACTTTGAATAGGGATAGGCTCATAATTTTGAGAATACAGGAGGTTATTGCAAATCAATAAAAAAATAAAAAAATAAAAAATTTTGGCGGAGTAATGGTTTATCATAAATGCAATTTTAATTAATAGTCTGTAAAAATAAGCATTTTATATAATGAGATAAAGGTTATTCAATTATATATTAAAGCATTACATTTAAAAAAAAATCCATTTCTGATAACAATTTATTTACTTTAATAATAAAAAAGGGACTGAAAAATTTTTGGGCGTTTCCCTCCGGGCCGGGCTATTCGCTGCAAGTCCTCGCACTTCCTTCGTCAGGCTGTGGGCTATCCGCTGCTATACCTAACGCTCTCGTTTTCATAAGAAAATTATTTCGCAAAAAAGCTGCATTCAAAAAATGCAGCTTTCTTTATATCTAAAACCAAATTAGTGTTTTAACTCTTGTTCCAGAATAACTTTCTTTTCCGGCGGAATACGTTTCTTTAAAAATAAAATCTGTCCTAAATGACTGGACTGATGTTCCATAACGTGAAACCAGCAATATTGATTGCTCATATCATATTTTTGTTGGACTTCGGCAAACCACGCATCGTCTCGTTTCTTTAATTCTGAAATCGTTTTGGCTCTCACTTCATTATAAATATCCAAATAATATTGAATGTCATGCCCTTTAAAATTATCTCTTCCTCCCTGATCTAAATTGAGTGCCGTGTCCCATTTTTTCTTTTCCTCTTCATTAAACTCCCTGCCTTCAAAAGTAAAAACCTGATAATATTTTTCAGCAGCTGCCAGGTGCATCACTAAGGAACCAATTCGGTTAGCCTGTTCATCATGCAGGTAATCAATTTCATACTGGCTCATGTTTTTTACCGTTCTATCAACACGATCCTTAAGATCTTCCAGCATCGAAATCATGGCTGCTATTTGAGGAGTTGCTCCTTCAACATTTCCAATTTTCCCAGTTTCTTTTGCTTTTATACCAGTTCCTTCTATCAATAATCCATACTTGCCATCAACACTTGATTTATCTGAGGTGAGTTTGTATTCCTTGACCTTAACATCGGAATTTTTTTTTATTCCTAAACTCCATTTCGGAATTTCTCCTTTTTTCACAACGGTTTCAAAACTGGAATTTAAGATAGTTAAAGGTTCAAAAACACCTTTTGTATTTTCGATCTGCAATTCAAATTTGTCGAAATAAAATTTTCCGTTAAATAAGCAAAGTCCACCAAAACTCAATGATTTGGTATTGTTGTCAATAGTCCCTTCAACTGTATACGATTGCCAGTTTTTTTCTCTAATAGGTCTGTCTCCCATGTTGTCAAAAAAACCTTCCTCTTCATTTTTAGTATCAACCCTCGCCCATACCCCAGCCCAGGCAAGCGGCTCATTTGTCTCTACTCTTACTGAGGCAATGACCCTGAATTTTTTCTTTACCGAAGTCTGTATGTCTATCGTTTGATTGAAAGCTGTCCAGTCACTTGAGATGATCTTTGTTTGTGCGTTTCCGCAGACAAGATTTAAAAGCAGAAATAAAATGGTTATGTTTTTCATTGTTATAGCTTTAAAAATTTTCCCAAATATAATATTGTTTTTTAAGGAATTACCTTATTATTCTGCAAAGTTTATTTAAAAAGAAAGTATAAATCATAAAAAAAGCTGCATTTACTAATAAATGCAGCTTAATGATAAGAAATCAGTATTTTCTATTTCGTTTTCATTGGTGGTAAATCAAATGCTATTGCTTCGCATTCAAAATTATTTCTATGTGCACCATCGCAGAAAGGTTTGTTTGCTGATTGTCCGCAACGGCAAAGACCAAGTGCTGATCTTCCCTGAAGTCCGTAAACAGTTCCGTCCTGATCCATGATTTCGAAATCACCTTCGATTTTTATAGATCCGTTTTTATTGATGATAAGTTTTGTCTTGCTCATAATGTTGTCTTCGTTTTTTAATGGCAAAGATTGCAAAATATATTTTGAAGATTTTACCTGAAATGCTAGTTTAAACTGGTTCTATTTTATTGCTGTTTCGCAGAGATTCTCCAAAGTTTTTATTTGATTGTCTAAAATAGAATCTCGCAAAGGCGCAAAGTTTTTGTTTCACGCAGATTCTGCAGATTGAGCAGATTTATTAAAAAATCATTTTTATTCTTTAACCTGTAGCATTAATTTTATAAATCTCCGTGAATCTCTGCGCTTTTACTTTGCGATTCTCCGTGAAATAACAAATTCTCAATTCTATTGCTTATTTTTGCACTCAATAAAATTGAGTTATGATACAGAATCCAAAGAGATATACTATTACGGCGGCTTTGCCTTACACCAACGGACCTATTCATATTGGGCATTTGGCGGGGGTTTACGTGCCTGCAGATATTTATTCGAGATATTTAAGATTACAAGGAAAAGACGTTGCGTTTATTTGCGGAAGCGACGAACACGGTGTTGCGATTTCGATGAAAGCCAAAAAAGAAGGAGTTACGCCACAGGAAGTTATTGATAAATATGACGGAATTATACGAAAATCGTTTAATGATTTTGGAATTTCGTTTGATAATTATTCTCGTACTTCGGCTAAGATTCATCATGATACGGCTCAGGAATTCTTTAAGACTTTGTATGATAAAGGCGATTTTATCGAAGAAGTAACCGAGCAATTGTACGATGCAAAAGCAGATCAGTTTTTAGCAGATCGTTTTGTAGTGGGAACTTGCCCAAAATGTGACAATCCGGAAGCTTATGGTGATCAGTGCGAAAAATGCGGATCGACTTTGAATGCGACGGATTTAATTAATCCAAAATCGACTATTACCGGAGAAACTCCGATTTTAAAATCTACTAAACACTGGTTTTTACCTCTTGACAGATATACAGATTTCTTAACAGAATGGATTTTAGTCGGACATAAAAACGACTGGAAGCCGAATGTTTACGGACAAGTTAAATCCTGGGTTGATGGCGGATTAGAGCCTCGTGCAGTAACGCGTGACCTGGATTGGGGAATTGACGTTCCGGTTGAAGGTGCTGAAGGAAAAAAATTATACGTTTGGTTTGATGCTCCTATCGGATATATTTCGTCTACAAAAGAATGGGCGGCGCGCGAAGGAAAAGACTGGGAACCATATTGGAAGGATGAAGAAACGAAACTCGTTCACTTTATCGGAAAAGACAATATTGTTTTTCATTGTATCATTTTCCCGGCAATGCTGAAAGCGGAAGGAAGCTATATTTTACCCGACAACGTTCCGGCAAATGAGTTTTTGAATCTGGAAGGAAATAAACTTTCGACTTCTAAAAACTGGGCGGTTTGGCTGCACGAATATTTAGAAGAATTTCCGGAGAAACAAGATGTTTTGCGTTATGCTTTGACTGCAAATGCTCCCGAAACACAAGACAATGATTTCACTTGGAAAAGTTTCCAATCTAGAAATAACAATGAATTAGTTGCTGTTTTTGGAAATTTCATTAACCGCGTGGTAGTTTTAACCAACAAATATTATGACGGAATTATTCCGACGCCAAATGAATTTTCAGAAGTTGACGAAAATACTTTAGCTGAATTAAAAGCTTATCCGGCTGTGATTTCAAGTTCGGTGGAGCGTTACAGATTCCGTGAAGCTTTGGGTGAATTGATGAATGTGGCCCGTTTAGGAAATAAATATCTTGCTGACGAAGAGCCCTGGAAAGTAATGAAAGACAATCCGGAACGCGTAAAAACCCAAATGTATGTAGCGTTGCAAATTGCTGCTGCTTTGAGCGTTTTGGCCGAACCGTTTTTACCTTTTACATCGGCTAAACTTTCTAAAATCCTAAATTTAAGTGATCTTAAAGAGCATTTTGAAGGATTTAGTAAGTTTCTTAAAGAGAAAAATCGTGATGCAAAAGACATCATTATTGATAAAGTACTAGGTTGGAATGATATTTCTGAAAATTCAGATTTGATTCCGGCAGGACATAAAATTGGTGAAGCAGAATTGCTTTTTGCTAAAATCGAAGACGAAGAAATACAAAAACAAATAGATAAATTGGAAGCTACAAAAACCGCCAATCTTGCAGAAAGCAAACAGCCTGAACCACAGAAAGAATTGATTCAGTTTGAGGATTTCGCTAAAATGGATATTCGTGTTGGAACCATTCTCGAAGCAGAAAAAATGCCAAAAGCAAACAAACTTTTGGTTCTTAAAGTAGATACAGGAATTGACGTTCGTACAATAGTTTCCGGAATTGCAGAAAGTTTTTCTCCAGAAGAAATTATCGGAAAACGTGTTTCTGTATTAGCCAATTTAGCGCCAAGAGCTTTGCGTGGTGTTGAAAGCCAGGGAATGATTTTGATGACAAACAATGCGGAAGGAAAATTGGTTTTTATCAATCCGGATGCTGATGCTCCGAATGGTGAAACGGTGAACTAAAGTTTTTAGAGTTATTATAAATGGCGTGAATCAATTATACATTTAATTGATTCGCGCTTTTTGATTAAAAAAAACAGAAATAATGAAACTAACCAAACCAAGATTAGCCTTAATCTGCGGGATACTTTGTATTTCAATTTTTCCAATATTAATTAAACTTAAACTGGCTCCGGGATTGATATCGGCTTTTTACCGAATGACATTTGCCGTGATTTTGCTTTTGCCTTATGTGCTTGTAACGAGAAACTTTAAACTTCCCAATCTAAAACTGACACTTTTAGCTATGCTTTGTGGTATTTTGTTTTCTTCGGATGTTGCGGTTTGGAATATTGCCATTCAGGATTCGAGTGCGACCCAGGCTTCCTTATTAACGAATTTATCTCCGCTATGGGTCGGAATCGGTTCTTTTTTGTTTTTGAAATCAAAACCAGCCACCAATTTCTGGATTGGTACTGTGGTTTCCTTATTCGGAATGGTGACTTTGGTTGGATTTGGTTTTTTTATGGAATTGAATTTTAATCAGGCGTTTCTGTTTGCTGTTTTATCCGGAATTCTATATTCGATTTATCTTTTGGTCAGCAAAAATGTACTTTCAAAAGTAGATGTTTTATCGTTTATGACCATCAGTTTAATTGCTTCGAGTATTTATTTAGGAATACTTTGTTATTCACTGGATGAACCTTTTACCGGATTTTCTGATACGGGCTGGTTTGTATTGGTGCTTCAGGCGGTAATTTGCCAATTGTGCGCCTGGCTTTCGATCAGTTATGCGACGCAACACATGCGTGCGACAAGAGTTTCCTTAAGTTTGTTAAGTCAGGCAGTAATAACTTCTGTATTAGCTTGGTTGTTTTTAGAAGAACAAATAACTTTACAGATGGTTTTCGGCGGCATCATTCTGCTTTTCGGAATCCGAATTACTTTTTACGATAAAACAATTTCTTTCAAGAAGCTATTTTCATAAGATTTGTATTGAAACTCGATGGATAATAAAGGTCAATAAAATTATAAAGCAAATTCGCTTAATTTGAACCAATGGCGGCAATTCATTTTTCATGACAGATTAGCACTTAACAACCTGTAATGACCGAAAAGAAAAACATATTAGCAATTATTGGAAGCGCAAGTTCCCATTCAACCAACCTGAAAATCGTTCAGGAAATTTCCAATTTGACAAGTGAAGAATTTAAGCTTACCATATTCAACAGCTTAAAGACGTTGCCGCATTTTGACCCTAAACTTTCAGCAGAGAATCCTCCGGAAGAAATAGTAGTGTTTAGAAGAAACATTGAAGAAGCGGACGGAATAATTATTTGTACGCCTGAATACGTTTTCAGCATTCCGAGCGGACTGAAAAACGCAATCGAATGGTGTGTAGCTACAACAATTTTTTCCAACAAACCAACCGGTCTGATAACTGCTTCTGCAAGCGGGCAAAAAGGTCATGAAGAATTGCAACTTATCATGAGAACCTTAATGGCTCATTTCAAAAATGAAACCTGCTTATTAATTCAGGGAATAAAAGGGAAATGTAATGAAGATGGTCAAATTACAGATACAAAAACAAAACAAGATTTGAAAAAATTTATAACTGAGTTTAAGCAAATACTAAATTAATAGCCAGACTTAATTTACAGCCGGTAAGCTAACCAGAGAAGTTAAAGACCAGCTTATAGCGCAACTTACAGATGTTTCTGCAGCAATTACAGGAATACCAAAACATATGTTTTTATAACAATTAATGAAAAACCTGATGAAGATATTCCAATTAGAGGTGTAAGTGTACACCAAATTAAACACGAATTAAACGACCAAAAATAAAGAAAACCGGAGGCCTTATTCTGGCTCCAATGTGGGCTAACGGTTCAGTTATCCACTTTTGCTTTTGCCACTACATAAGCCTTTTGAAAAGCTTATGTTAACCATTTTAATCAATATCAAAAACCTGAGAGTAGACTTAAAACTAAAACAAAAAACTTAATGTTACATAGAAATAAAATACCCAATTTAAAAGTAATCGCATTCGATGCCGATGATACCTTGTTTGTCAACGAGCCTTATTTTCAGGAAACCGAAAATAAATTTTGTGCGTTAATGGAGGATTATCTTTCGCATCAGGGCATTTCGCAGGAATTATTCAAAATTGAAATAGACAATCTGCCCTTATACGGATATGGAATCAAAGGATATATCTTATCGATGATTGAGGCCGCAATGAACATCTCCAACAATACAATCCCGATTGAAGTCATTGAAAAAATAATTCAATACGGAAAAGAATTACTCGAAAAACCTATCGAATTGCTGGATGGAATCGAAGAAACCTTACAAGCATTGCATGGAAAATACAAACTGGTTGTGGCTACAAAAGGCGATTTAAAAGACCAGCACAGCAAATTGCACCGTTCCGGATTGGGACATTATTTTCACCATATCGAAGTCATGTCGGACAAACAGGAAATCGATTATGAAAAATTACTGGGACGTCTTGACATTCAGCCTCATGAATTTTTAATGATCGGAAATTCTTTAAAATCAGATGTATTGCCGGTTTTGGGAATTGGCGGTTACGCTGTTCACATTCCGTTTCACACCACTTGGGAACATGAAAAAATCAATCATAAAGTAGAACACGAACATTTTAGCTCATTCGAAAAAATTACCGAAGTCGTTCAGAACTTATCATAAATGAAAACACTTTTAGATTTAGAGAACTGGAACCGGAAAGAGCATTTTATGCATTTCAGCAAAATGGAAGAACCTTTTTTTGGCGCAACCGTTGAAATTGACTGTACAAAAGCATATCAGACTGCCAAAAACCTGAGTACATCGTTTTTTATTTACTATCTGCATAAAACACTGGTTGCCGTAAATACAATTGAAAACTTTAAATACAGAATTTCTGAAGGTAAAATTTATATCAATGATTGTATTGATGCTTCAGCCACAATTGTACGCGAAGACGGTACTTTCGGATTTTCCTTAATAGAATATCATCCTGATTTTGAAATTTTTAAAGAAAATGCCCTGACAGAAATTGAACGTATTCAAAAAACAACCGGTCTTTTTACGAGAACTTTTGATGATGATAACCTGATTCATTTCTCAGCAATTCCCTGGCTCAATTTCAAATCGCTTTCACATGCCAGAAGTTATACTTTTCCGGACAGCTGTCCTAAAATTTCTTTTGGAAAAATGATGATTTCCGAAACAGGAAAAAGAACAATTCCGATGTCGGTTCATGTCCATCACGGTTTAATGGACGGTTGGCACGTTGGAAAATTTGTGGATTTTTTTCAGGAACTGATGCATCAGTAGAATAAAATCAAATACTTATATTTGGAATGATTTTTGTCGCTGAAAACATATGAAAAAACTACTTCTATTTTGGTTATTAATCTACAAATCAGCATTATTCGGACAAACTGTACTGACTTCCTTTCCTTTGGATTTGAAAAAAAATGCAGCCTACAACCTGATCTTAAATGCTGAGAATATACAAACGCATGATGTATTTGTTTTTGCTACCGACAAAGAAAAAGTTAGTATTTTAAAATACAGCAAATCCCTCTTCCTGACAGATCAATATACAGTTTCCCGCTTAAACATAGAAAACAGGATATTGATTGGATATAGTTTTGGTGAAGACGGAAATCCAACCCTATATTGGTCTTCGGATGGATTTAAGGATATTATCGTTGCCAGGTATGATTTGGAAAACAAAACAAATAAGGGTTTAAAATTCACTTTCCCTTTTGAAAGTCAGGAGGTTGTAACCACTTTTCAAAAGAATAATCTATTTCACATACTGGCTAAAGACAAATCTGAAGAAGATTTGATTGTCTATACTTTTAAAAATGGAACAGTAGAAAAAAAATTGTTTGATCTTTCTGATTTTACTTTCCAGATCAGAAACACACAAATCATAACCTTTAATCAGCTTATTCAGCTTTATCCAATTGAAATTATAGATACTGAGGATTATAATCCATTGTACAAAAGCAGCAATAAAAGCAAATTATTCATTCTGGATAATCGCATTATTTTGACTTTGGACCACAATCCGAAAAAAACACAGGTGGTTGAACTGAATTTTGAAAGCCATCAGGTTAAAGAAAAAATATTTACACAAACTATCGGTCAATCCCCGAAAAATATGAGTAATTCTTTTTATAATGAAGATAAACTCTACCAGATTGCTGCCAATAAAAATGAACTAACATTAGAAATTAAAGATTATAACACCGAGCAGCCATTAAAAAGCATTAAAGTTTCAAAAAATGACACGATTCGCTTTAAAAATTCCCCTTTGTTTATTCAGTGGGAAGGCAAAAATCCAAGAGAATTAAAAAACACCAATAAGTTTCTGCAGCATTTATCGTCTTTAAACATTGGCCTTTCTGTTTTTAAAAACAAGGAAAACACTTTAATCACATTAGGAGGAACTCCAAAAACCCCTGATTTTTCTTATGCGGATTATCTGTTTTATGAAAATAGTTTTCTGCCAGAATACGATCCTAAAAGTGTTTATTTTGAAACAGCATTCGATCGTAATTTTGAGTTTGCCAAACCCGAACCTCAGCCCCTTGCTATTGATAATCTTTACAATTTTCTTAATAACCGAAAAGAAATAGCGTTTCAGAATATTATGAAATTTCAGGATTATTATATTTTGGGTTATTATGACAGTACTGCAAAACAAGTGGTTATGCGTAAGTTCACAGACGGATTTTATTATGAAGAAAGAAATCCAATTATTAATAAAGCTATTTTATCTACACCTTTTGAATTTGAAAAACCTTAATTTTATGAGAGTTATTTGAAATGGCTTATGTTTCAAAAAATGGTCTGAATTATTTTATTTAACTTTACAAAAAAGACACTTATTATGTTATCAAAAAATATTGAAGCAGCTTTAAACAAGCAAATCCGTATCGAAGCGGAATCTTCACAAACTTATCTGGCAATGTCATGTTGGGCTGAAGTGCACGGATTAGAAGGAATCGCTCAGTTTATGTACACACAGTCAGATGAAGAACGAGCACACATGCTAAAACTGGTTAAATACGTTAACGAACGTGGCGGACATGCACAAATTACAGACCTGAAAGCGCCTAAAACCAGTTATTCTACTTTTAAGGAAATGTTTGAAACGCTTTATAACCATGAAATTTTTGTTTCAGAATCTATTAACGAATTGGTACACATTACTTTTGAGGAAAAAGATTATGCAACACATAATTTCTTACAATGGTACGTTGCGGAACAAATCGAAGAGGAAGCTACGGCTAAATCTATCCTTGATAAAATCAACCTGATTGGTGATGACAAAGGCGGACTTTACCTGTTTGACCGTGATATTCAGCAGTTAACCGTTACCAGTTCAATCGCTATTAATCCAAAATAAAAAAGTTAAAGTTTATTTAGAATATATAAAAATAATATTTTTCTTTTATATTTGTCTCTGTTTTTAATTCAGAGAAAATTGAGCAAGAAAGAAAAAGATAAGGACAAGAAAAAGGATAAAAAGAAAAAGAAGAAAAAAGATATCCTTGAGAACATTAAGAAGCTTGAAAACTGCAAGTCTTCTTGTTGTGAAAAATACAAAAAAAGCGAGAAGAAACGTTGTTCCCGCTGTCCGATGTTTGACTTATTCAAAAAAACGGCTTAACAGATATACAAAACCCACCAAGAAATTTGGTGGGTTTTTAGTTTAAACAATATCTTCTGATTTTACAAAGACCATAATTTATGAAAAACCAAATTCTTATACCCAAATCCAGTCTGGATTTTTTGCTTCAGCTTAAAGAAAACAACAACAAGCCGTGGTTCGATGCAAATAAAACAACATACCTGAAAGAATTAAATCATATTGAAACATTTGCAGATGCTTTGCTTCACGAACTCTCTAAAACAGATGTTTTAGAAACATCGTCAGGTAAAAAAAGTGTTTACAGAATTTATCGTGATATTCGCTTTTCTAAAAACAAAACTCCATTTAAAACTTTTTGGGGAGGCAGTTTTACACGTGCAACAGCCGCAAGACGCGGAGGCTATTATTTTCACATCGAGCAGGGAAACAGTTTCTTTGCCGGTGGCTTTTGGGGACCCAATGCTGCCGATTTAAAACGTATCAGAAGTGAATTTGATCATGATGCTGAATCCTTTAGAAAGATCCTGAATTCAAAAACTTTTACAAGCACTTTCGGAACGCTGCAAGGTGAACAGCTCAAAACAGCACCAAAAGGTTTTGATGTAAATCACGAAGCCATCGATTTACTTCGCTACAAACAGTTTTTGATTATGAAACGTTTTACTGATGAAGAAGTTTTAAGTCCGCTTTTTCTGGAACAGGCTTTGGATACCTGCAAAAACATGAGACCTTTTTTTGATTATATGAGCGAAGTACTTACGACTGATATAAATGGTGCTTCTGTTTTATAGTTATTTAAAACAAAATAAACCCGACAGGTTTTAAAAACCTGTCGGGTTTGAATCTCAAATTTATCATACGGTTATTTACTTAATAGTAAAATTTCGTTAACAATAATATCCGTAACATAACGCTTTTCACCATTTTTGTCATCATAGCTTCTGTGGGTCAATTTTCCTTCAACGGCTATTTCCTTGCCTTTTACTACATATTTTTCTATAATTTCTGCAGTTTTGCCCCAGGCAGTTACACGGTGCCATTCGGTTTGCTCCACTTTTTCGCCCTTATCGTTTGTGTATCTGTCGTTTGTAGCAATACTTAGATGAGCTAATTTTTTTCCGTTTTCTAATGTTTTGATTTCAGGATCATTACCTACGTTTCCGATTAATTGTACTTTGTTTTTCATGGCGTATACTTTTTAAATGTTTATATAAAATTGAATTCATTCATCAAATTCAACAGTGCAAAGATGTAACGATGAGCAAAATTTATTCGGTTGCCAACTATTTACTTTCGGTTGTAACTATTTGTAACCGTTTGTAAATGGAAAATATTTTGCTATATTTGAGAGAAATCCCACTATATGCAAACTCAGATTAACAAGGTTGAATTACGAAATTTAAAATTTGAAGATTACAAGGAACTGAAAAACTCCATGGTCGAATCCTATCCGGAAATGGCCAATTCTTATTGGAGAGCTGATGATATTGAGCGATTGCTTTCTATATTTCCGGAAGGACAGTTGGTAATTTTAGTGGATGGAAAAGTGGTTGGTTCCGCATTATCCCTGATTGTTGATGAAAAGTTAGTGGATAAAAGACACAATTACAGACAGATTGTTGGTGATTACAGTTTTTCTACCCATAACCCAAACGGGGAGATTTTATACGGAATAGATGTTTTCATCCACCCCAATTATCGCGGATTGCGTTTAGGCAGGCGTTTATACGATACCCGAAAAGAATTGTGCGAACAACTAAACCTGAAAGCCATCGTTTTTGCAGGCCGTATTCCGAATTACGCGCAGCATTCTAAAAAAATGACGCCTAAAAATTATATTGATAAAGTAAAACATAAAGAATTACACGATCCTGTGCTTTCGTTTCAGCTAAGCAATGATTTTCACGTTTTGCGAATCATTAAAAACTATCTCGAAGGCGACGAGGAATCAAAGGAATTTGCCGTTCTTTTAGAATGGAATAACGTTTATTATGATGAAAGTCCAAAACTGATTAATCAGGAAAAAAGTGTTATTCGTCTGGGATTAATCCAATGGCAGATGCGTCAATTGAATAATCTGGAAGAATTTTTCGAGCAATCGGAATTTTTTATTGATGTGGTTTCTGGTTATGGAGCTGACTTTGCTTTGTTTCCGGAACTTTTCATTGCACCATTGATGGCTGATTATAACCACTTATCCGAAGCCGAAGCGATTAGGGAACTCGCCCGATATTCTGACCCGATCAGAAAGCGTTTTCAGGAATTTGCTATTTCATACAATATCAACATCATTACCGGAAGTATGCCGTATTTGGACAATGGAAACTTATACAACGTTGGTTTTTTATGCAAAAGAGACGGAACTTCAGAAATGTACACCAAAATTCACATCACACCCAACGAAGTACAGCATTGGGGAATGAAAGGCGGTTCGCATTTTCAGACTTTTGATACAGACTGTGGTAAAATTGGTATCCTGATTTGTTATGATGTGGAATTCCCGGAACTTTCAAGAATTATGGCCAATGAAGGCATGAATATTTTGTTTGTACCCTTTTTAACTGATACTCAAAATGCCTATACCCGTGTAAAACACTGTTCACAGGCACGTGCCATAGAAAACGAATGTTATGTAGCAATTGCCGGATGCGTTGGAAATCTTCCGAAAGTCAACAATATGGATATTCAATATGCGCAGGCTTCTGTTTTTACGCCTTCGGATTTTGCGTTTCCGAGTAACGGTATCAAAGCCGAAGCCACTCCCAATACCGAAATGACTTTGATTGTTGATGTGGATTTAAATTTACTGAAGCAGCTGCATGAACATGGAAGTGTGCGAATTTTAAAGGACAGACGTGATGACTTGTATGAGATTAGGAAGATAAATCCTTGATGGGATAATTCGAACGCTTACGTCACTTCGAGTGTTTTTGGCTGCTGGATTTATTTTGAAAACAAAAGTTAAATAGCCAAAAATGTATCGAGAAGCATTGGCTTACATAATGGTTCTCGATACAATTTTATAAAAATACTTTCTCTATTTTATAAAATCACTCGAACTGACGACTAAATTAATAAACTAATAAAACCTATCCAGCCCTGATTGAGCCGGTATCCTCGTAACGGAGTGAAGAGATAAAGGCGAAAGCAGGAACGATGTTAACCAATGCAAAAAATTAATTCGCTCAAAATAAAAAAATAAAGTTGCCGTATTTTCAACTTAAATGATAGATAAATGAAGACATGTCTGGAATGTTCCGAAAAAATTGTAGGCCGGGAAGACAAGAAGTTTTGCTCTGATGGCTGCAGAAATGCCTACAACAATAAAATTAATAAGGACAGCACCAATTTTATGCGGAATGTAAACAATAAACTCCGCAAAAATTATCGCATCTTAGCCGAGTTGAATACAGAAGGAAAATCAAAAGCAACACGGGACAAAATGCTCAATAAAGGTTTTGATTTTGATTTTTTTACCAATATTTTGCAGACCAAAACAGGAAATACCTACTATTTTTTGTACGATCAGGGATATCGGTCTCTGGACAATGATTATTTTATGCTCGTAAAAAAAGAAATTTAGCCCTACACCTACTATGAAAAAAAATTACAATTCTATCTTAGCCGCAATAGGCATCCTGCTCATTCTGGGTTTTATTTATGCGACGATGATGCCGCTGCGTATTACCCAGGATGAAGAAGCTCTTGCGGAATTTTCTACAGAAAGAGCTTTTGATCAGGTTCGCATTATTGCGCAGAAACCACATTATGTTGGTTCAGTAAATCATGAGCTGGTAGCTAATTATCTTATATTAGAACTGAATAAAATTGGCCTGGAAACGAGCATTCAGGAAGGTTTTACATTAAATGACAAAGGGCTTTTAGTTAAATCAAAAAATATCCTGGCCAGAATAAAAGGAACAAATAATTCTAAAGCATTGCTTTTACTGTCACATTACGACAGTGCGCCTCACTCCTTTTCAAAAGGCGCCAGCGATGATGCTTCAGGAGTAGCTACAATACTGGAAGGAATACGTGCTTTTTTATATGCCAAGCAACCTAATAAAAACGATATTATCATTCTTTTTTCGGATGCTGAGGAATTAGGATTAAATGGTGCTGCACTCTTTGTCAATCAACATCCTTGGGCAAAAGAGGTTGGTCTGGTTTTAAATTTTGAAGCCAGAGGTTCATCAGGTCCAAGTTACATGCTGATGGAAACCAACAAAGGAAATCAGGCACTGATAAAAGAGTTCGCCAATGCAAAAGCCAAATATCCGGTTTCCAACTCTTTGATGTACAGTATTTACAAAATGCTTCCCAATGACACTGATCTGACTGTTTTTAGGGAGCAGGGGAAAATTCAGGGCTTTAATTTTGCTTTTATTGACGGGCATTACAACTACCACACTCAACAGGATGATATTCAGCATTTAAATAAAACCACTCTAAAACATCAGGGAACTTATCTGATGCCATTACTGAAATATTTTTCGAATATCGACCTAAACAAAACAGAATCTACGGAGGATAATGTTTATTTCAATATTCCGTTTTCATTTGTAAGCTATCCTTTTGCATGGGTTTTTCCGATGACACTTATTGCACTCGGATTTCTTGTTCTTTTTACTTTTATTGGAAAAGCCAAACGTCTCATCTCTTTCAGGGAAATCATGAAAGGTTTTGTTCCTCTTTTAGGTTCTATGATTATTTCGGGACTGGTAACCTTTCTGGGATGGAAAATCTTTTTGGCAGTGTATCCCCAATATAATGATTTA
>Ga0247812_10000236_pt1 | contig 51326 bp, 33 predicted proteins | sample UWRJL149409B1_FD_178011 | JGI IMG/M metagenome (GOLD analysis project Ga0247812, IMG submission 178011) | Plant litter microbial communities from Arlington Agricultural Research Station in Wisconsin, United States - UWRJ-L149-409B-1 | ecosystem: Environmental > Terrestrial > Plant litter >...
GGTGAACAGCACGAAGGCTAGGACCAGAACGGCAATTCCGCCTACCCCCCAGACCTTGCGATCAGTCCCGGAGGCCCCCTCGTAGAAACCCGTGGCGAACCCGCCGAGGATGATCGTCGCGACCATGGCCCAGCCGCTCAACTTCAGGGCGCGAGAATAGCCGGCGATGAAGTCGGCCTGCTCTTCCGCACTGATCCGGATCGCCGGCCCTGTCTCGTTCTTGCGGTACAGGAACCCTTGGCCTTCCTGATCGAACTGACGCGCGAACGAGGCCTTCAAACGCTCTGCGCTGCCGGTATGGATCATGGGGCGACGCTATCAGCCCCATCCACGCCGCGAAACGGGCGGAACCTGACGGTCACTAGGCGGCTTTCGCCACCCAGGTGGAGCGGCGCATACAGCTGGCCACCCGGCGCCTCATCCAGCTCCGACTCCACATCCGACGATCGGCGTGGCAGGCTCCACTCATGATATCGTCCACGCGGTCGAGCCGCATTGCCGACGTGAAGGCGAAGGCGTTTCTCGTCATCGTTGTCGCCTTCAGCTTGACTGCATGCGCCTCGGTCCGGGAGCCATATCCGTTCAACCGTATCAAGCTGGGCATGACCGAAGCGGCCGTCATCGCCACGCTGGGCCCACCCCAATATCCGTGCCCGGATCTGCCGATGGGCGGATATCATTGCGCCGCTTGGGTGTTCGCCAATCCGCGAGGCGGCCTGCCTCACATTCGGTCGCTCGCCTTCGACCCGGACAATCGGTTGTTCGACATCGCCGGCGACGGCATCAACTGCGGGTTCACGCCGCCGCCCGGATTTCTAGAAATGATGAACGCGCCGCCAGAGCACCTCCAAGAAGCCCCGCCGTGATGGCCAAGTATCAGATGCCTAAACAGGCGGGCGCAGCGGCCCAACAGAGGCTTCGGTCCATTCCGCTGGCGAGCTGGCGTACGCGTCGCCGGCGGAACTGTCGGCAACGGCGCTCCTATCGAAAATCTTGGTCATCCCAGGTCCTCGGGCCGCCGCAGCGGAGACCGCGCGGATGCCGAAGAAGACCTCGACAGGCTCGACCGGGCTTGGCGGTTCTGGTTTAGGTTTGTCGGATTTCGCCGCGCCGCATGGCCGATCCGGCGACAGGTCAGGTCATTGCGTTCGGAAGGCCACCAGCCTTCCGGATAAGGGCTTATCAGAGCAGCCCATGAACCGGACTGTATTGAACTACGGCCGCAGGGCATTTTCACGTCCCGCGCAAGGCCGCTCTTATCGCCGCCGGACCGGACAATCGGGTGGCCCGCCTTGGGCGAGCTCGTGCGCAGTGATCCGCTCGCCGTTTCGCGCGGCGGTTGCCGCTCTACCGGGTGAGATAGGCGCGAGTCAGTGTCGGCAATTGCAACAGGCGAGCGCCGGCGGTGATGTAAAGATGCCCGTCCGGACCGAATACACAGTTGGCTGCGGCGCCGGCGGTGTCGATCCTGCCGAGGAGGACGCCAGTCGGTGTGAGAATGCTGACACCTCCTGGGCCCGTCACGAAGATATTTCCCTCAGCATCGACCGCCATACCATCCGGCAAACCGGGATTGTCCGGCCTGACGTCGCCCGTGAAGTCGTGCAGGACACGCCCCTTCGATACCTCGCCACGAGCGCTGAGGTCGTAGGCCAGGAGAACGGCCCGCGCTGGATCCGACTGAGCGACGTAGAGCGTCTGCTCGTCCGGAGACAGGGTGACGCCGTTCGGGAACGTCAGGTCTTCAACCAACAAGGTGACCGATCCATCGGGATCCAGTCGGTAGACCCCGTTGTGCGCCAGTTCCTTGTCCGGCGACTGATCCATGTCCTTGAGACCATAAGGCGGGTCCGTGAAATAGATGGATCCATCGGCCGCCTGGACGAGATCGTTGGGGGAGTTGAACCGGCGGCCCTCGTAATGGGTCGCTAGCAAGGTCTTCTGGCGGGTGACCAGGTCGACCCGTGCGATGGCCCGGTTGCCGTGATCCGCCATCAGAATAGACCCGGCAGGTCCCGCGATCAGACCATTTGAACCCGGCTCGCGAAACCTCGAGGCGTCCGGGCCGGCGTAACCCGATGGATCGAGAAACACCGATGCACCTTCGCCCTCGGACCAGCGATAGATGCGGTTCTCAGGAACGTCGCTGAACAGCAGAAAACCGCCTTCGGAGATCCAGACTGGTCCCTCGCTCCACGTGTAGCCTGTCGCCAGCTGCTCGATACGGGCGCCGGGCGCGATCAGTCGATCGAGAGCGGGGTTAAACCTCAAGACCTGTCCGACCGACGGATAGTCTTGGGCGGTGACGGCAGAGGCCAGGCTTTGCGAGGCTGTGGCGGACAGGGCGGCACAGGCCGCGATGACAAGACGACGCGACGGGTTCAAGTTGCGGGCTCCTCGGTAGACGGCGTCGGAATGGCTGCGGCCGGGATATCGGTTACGCCGTCAGACGTGATGCTGAAAGTCGAGCGCGCTCGAATGTCCGCGGAGGACGCTCCGACCATGATCTGGATGTCACCGGACTGGATCCGCCACCGCCCATTGTCCCAGAACGCCAGTTGCGCCGCGCTCAGTGTGAACCGGACATGTTTGGCCTGGCCCGGGGCAAGGGCGATGCGCCTGAAGCCGCGAAGCTCCTGTACCGGTCGGGAGACCGCGGCGACGGGGTCTCTGACATAGAGTTGGACCACCTCGTCCGCAGCGATGGGCGAGGTGTTGCGAACCGTCACGCTCACCTCAACCTTGCCATCGGCGCTGATCGCCGACCGGTCCAGCGCCAGATCGCTGTACTCGAACCGGGCGTAGCTAAGGCCGTGACCGAAGGGGAACAGGGGCGTGATGGGCTGGTCGCGGTAGCGGGCCGTGTCGCGCGAAAGATCCTCCGAGGCAGGCCGTCCGGTGGGAAGGTGTGCGTAGGTGGCGGGTGAGGCGCCGCTGGCGCGTGGGAAGGCGATCGGCAGACGACCAGCGGGTGACACGCGGCCGGAAAGGACATCGGCAATGGCGGGTCCCGCCTCGACCCCGAGATACCAGGTTTCCAGGATCGCCGGCGCGCGTCGGGTCAGGTCCGAAATCGCCAGCGGGCGACCGTTCATCAGGATGACTACGACAGGTTTGCCGGAATCCAGCACGGCTGATGCCAGGGCGTCCTGAGCCGCGCTGAGCCCCATGTCGGTATAGCTGCGCGCTTCACCCGAGCGGTCGAAATGCTCGCCCACCACCAAAACGACGAGATCGGCGGCCTGGGCCACCTCGACAGCGTCGGCAAGCGCCTGTGCGTCCGAGATCTCCTGCACCGCCTGGGCGCCCTCTCCAGATGCTGTCACCGCGATCGTCTGAGCCGCCTCAGGGCGATATCCCCGGGAGTAGATGATCGTCGCCTGGGGAAAGGCCTCTTCGAGCGCTGGGATCAGTGGCCTGACGTCCTCCATCCGTCCCTGCGCGCGCCAGCTGCCGAGCAAGGAGTTGGCGTCCTCGGCTAGCGCGCCGATGACTGCAATCTGAGAGGCTGAGGCAGCGATCGGCAGCAGGTCCGCATCATTTTTCAACAGAACGATTGAACGGCTGGCGGCCTCGCGGGCGAGCGCCCGATGGTCCGACGTCAACATCGCTGTCGCTTCTCGCGCAAGGTCGGTTCGGCCATAAGGGTGCTCGAACAGACCTAAACGCTCTTTGGCCGTCAGCACTGCGACGACCGCCTGGTCCAGCAAGGGCAGCAAGGCGGGATCAGCCTCGATCGCTCCCTTCAACTCGGCCGCGTAGAGACTGCCCGCCATATCCATGTCGACGCCGCCACGCAAGGCGAGAGCCCCTGCCTCCTGCGCGGAACCAGCAACGCCGTGGTTCAAGAGCTCCGGAATGGCGTTCCAGTCGCTGACGATGAGGCCGTCATAACCCCATTGATCCCGGAGGACGCCGCGCACCAGCGCCGGATGCGCCGTCAAGGGAATGCCAGCGATGTCGTTGAACGCGGTCATCATCGATCCGACGCGAGCCTTCGCCGCTGCATAGAAGGGCGGCAGATAGACCTCGTGCAGGGTCCGGTCGGAGACATCGGCGCTGTCGTAGTCCCGCCCGCCCTGCGCCGCGCCATAGCCAACGAAATGTTTGGCGGTGGCGAGAAGCGTGTCGGAATCGGACAGGGTTTGACCCTGATAACCGCGGACCTGGGCCGCCGCGATCAGGGATCCGAGATAAGGATCCTCACCGGCTCCCTCCACGACGCGGCCCCAGCGGGCATCACGGGCGATGTCGACCATGGGCGAAAAGGTCCAGTTCAACCCGGCGGCGGACGCCTCGGACGCTGCGACACGAGCGGTCCGCTCAACAAGGTCCGGGTCCCAGCTGGCGGCCAGAGCAAGCGGGACTGGAAAGAGGGTGCGATAACCGTGGACGACATCCATCCCGAACAACAGCGGCACGCCCAGTCGCGATTGCTCGACAGCGATGGTTTGCAGGTCCCGGATCTGCGCGGCGCCGGCGACGTGCAGGAAGGAGCCGATCTCGCCGCGTCGCACACGCTCAAGCGCCGCCGCGTCGAGCCGCGAGTTGAGAGCGCGCTGTCGCCCGCCCGGCACCTGGTTCAGCTGCCCGATTTTCTCTTCGACGGTCATGCGTCCGAGCAGGTCGCGCACGCGGGGCGACATGCCTGCGTCGGACTGAGCAGCGGCGGCGCTCACCATCGCCAGGGAAAGCCAGGCGAGGGATAGAAGGAGGAGACGGAGTGATTTGAACACGCAGACGTTCCGACAACGTTGTCAACGACGAGGGATTACCCGTAAACCAATCCTTCGACCGTCGTAAAGCAGCGTTCAACAGAGCGGGACGTCAGGTCGCAAGGCGCGTGGGAGGCGCTTAAGAGATGACCCAGGAGATTGGAGCCGCGACACTGGCGCGGACCACCAAGCGGTTGATGCCGCTCTTTGGCGTCATGTATCTGATCGCCTACATCGATCGCCAAAACGTTTCCTACGCCAAGCTGCAGATGGCCCAGGCCTTGGGGATGAGCGAGGCTGTATACGGCCTCGGCGCGGCTCTTTTTTTCGTCGGCTATTTCCTGTTCGAGGCCCCCGCCAACATGGTGCTGGCCAAGGTGGGCGCGCGGGTCTGGTTCACCCGGATCATGGCGACCTGGGGTCTCATAACCGTCGCTCTGGGGTTCACCACGAGCGCGCCGATGTTTTACGGACTGCGCTTTCTGTTGGGCGTGGCCGAGGCGGGGTTCTTTCCCGGCGTGCTTTACGTCCTGACCCTTTGGTATCCGCAGTCTCACCGGGGCCGTATGATCGGCGCCTTCATGATCGCCAGCGCGGCCGCCAATGCTGTGGGAGCATTGATCGGCGGGGCCTTGCTCGACCTGGACGGCATGGCGGGTCTCGCCGGTTGGCAGTGGGTGTTTATCGCGACGGGCGTCCCAGCAGTTTTGCTCGCTCCCTATGTCCTCTGGCGCTTGCCCAACGGTCCCGACGTATCGCCTTGGCTAACCGGCGAACAAAAGGCCTGGATCGCTTCGGTTCTGAAAAGTGAGGCGGACGCAACAACCGGTGAGGATCACGCCTCCCCCTGGCGGGCCATGCTCGACGGGCGCGTGCTGATGCTGGCGGGAATGTATGTGGGCTTTCCGCTCGCCGCCTACGGGCTCAGCTACTGGCTGCCGACGGTGGTAAAAGGGTTCGGGGTTTCCAACACCGTCAACGGGATGCTGAACGTCATCCCGTGGGTCCTGGTTGGGTTCGCGCTTTGGCTCCTGCCTCGACATGCCGCCCGGGTGGGGCAAAGCGCGTGGCATATCGCCGGGCCCGCCCTGCTAGGCGCCGCTTGTCTGGTGCTTAGCGTGGTTGTTCCAGGCGCTGTGGCGAAGTTCGCCCTGCTCTGTATCGCGGCCCCGGCCATCTTTGCGGCCCAACCGGTCTTCTGGAGCCTGCCGCCGACCTTCCTGCGCGGCGCTGGGGCGGCCGCGGGCATCGCCGCTATCAACTCGATCGGGAACCTTGGTGGGTTCGTCGCCCAGACCGTGGTGCCGGCGATCAAGCAGGCGACGGGCAGCGACCTGTTGCCGATGCTGTTTCTGGCTATCTGCCTGACGATCGCAGCTGGACTTGTGTTCCTCGTCCTGCCTCGCCTCTCGCGCTCGCCCAGGGGCGCAACGAGAGGCTGCTAGATCAAAGCATAACGGTTCGACGCTCTCGCGCGGCCAGGTAGATAGCCTCGATGATCCGCATATCCCGCAGTCCCTCCTCGCCCGCCACGAGGGGTTCGCTGTCGGTCATCACGCATTGCGACAGATGGTCGAGCATGGCGGAAAATTGGTTCTGCCCCGCGTCTGGCGCAGGGTGGTCGATCGTGCGGCCGTCGCGGTGAAGGCGCAGACGGTTGCCTTCGTAGGCTGTGGCGGACTCAGCGTCGAGCCAGCCTTGGGTTCCGACGATCCGGTACCGGTTATGGTGCGAGCCGTAGGTCGAAACACAGTCAGCGATAACGCCCGACGGGAAGCTCAGCTGGAAGTTGATGGTGTCCTCGACCTCCATGAAGCGGATGTCGGATCGGTCCGTCGACTCTACGGCGGACACCGTGACCGGCTCTTCGCCGGTGAGGTAGCGCGCGGCCTGAAGGCTGTAGATGCCAATGTCCATCAGGGAGCCGCCTCCCGCCAGGGCGCGGTTCAATCGCCACTGGGTCGGGTCACCGATGTTGAAGCCATGTTCCGCTGTGATGATCCGGGTAGGACCGAGCTCGGCCGACCTGGCGACACGGATCGCTTCACGGTTGCTGGGCTCAAAGCGGCACCGATAGCCGATCATCAGCTTGCGTCCCGCAGCGCGACAGGCTGCAATCATCTGCTCCGCTTCTGCAGCCGTATTGGCCATCGGCTTTTCGCACATTACATGCTTTCCCGCCGCTGCGGCCCGCACCGTATATTCGTGGTGCATTCCGTTGGGCAGGATCACATAGACGATGTCGACATCGGGATTGTTGCGGATCCTATCGAACGTCTCGTAGGTGTAGAGGCCGCCCTCGGGCACCCCATAACGGGCGCCGTATTGGCGCGCCTTGTCCATGGAGCCGCTGACCAGGGCCGTCACTCGCGAATGGCGACAGTCCGCAAACCGCGGAAGGATGACATCGGCATATTGACCAAGCCCGACGATGGCATAGCCCAGCCGTCGATCTGCAGATTGCGCCCTCGCCGGCTGGGTTAGACCCAGGGAGAGGACACCGGCCATGGTGAGCAAACTGCGCCGATTGGTTGTCATGATGAACCCTCCTGCCCTACCGATAAGTCAGACAATATGCACCGCGCAATCCCTGAAGCAGATCGGTGGGCGGCCTATAGATTTCGCGTGACCCAGTGAATGAGAACGGCGCCGGTCAGGGCCAGAACCGAGGCCATCCCGAAGACGGTTGTCAGGGACAACCCCAGCACTGTTAGGAGAACGATGCCGCCGAGCGGCGCCAGAACCTGAGGCAGGGTCACGGCGATATTCATCAGACCGAGGTCGCGTCCGATGCGAGACCGGGCGGGCAGAACCTGAGCGATCAGGGCTGTATCGGCTGTGGAGAACACGCCAAGTCCTGCCCCAAAGATCACCTGCCCCACGAGTGGGCCCGGCCAACCCGGCGCCAGAGCGAAGATCGCCGCGCCGATAGCGATGGCGACCCCGCCCGCAGTAACGAACACTTTGCGGCGGCCGATCCGGTCAGACCAGACGCCGGTGATGAAACCGCCCGCAAGAGCCGCCAGCGTCGCCACGACGATCAGAAGGCCGAGCACGGCTTCGGTCCGCATTCCGGGCAGGGCGCGCGCCGCGTCAGTCTCTTGTTGAAGGTAGAACAGAAGGTAAAGGGCGTTCATTGCGATCGCCGTCTGAACCAGAAGACGTGAACAAAAGGCGATGAGAAAGTCGCGGTCCCTGAATGCGTCCAAAGTCCCCCAGAAATCCACGGTCAGCCGCGGGGCGGCCGGGGGCTCCCTGTAGCTCCAGGCGGCGAAAGGCACGACGAGGACAAGGCCGGCCAGGCTGATGGCGATGTAGCGCCAAACGGTGCTTGTCAGGAGCATCGCGATCACCAGAGCCGCGAACAGATTAGCCGCGGGATGCGCCAGACCGACGAATGCCGAGACCAAACCTTTTCGCCGATCGGGAACACTGTCGGCGAAGATCGCGACCAGCGGTGCAAACATCATATTGAACGCGATCTGGAAGCCAATGATGGCCAGCATCAGCTCGGCTGGAGTGTCCGCGAAATAGATGCCGAGGTAGCTCAAACTGGTCGCAGCAGCGCCGCCAAGAATCCAGGGCCTGCGTCGGCCAAGCGGCGTGCGCGTGAGATCGCTGCATATTCCGACCACGAGATGGGAGATCGCGGCGGCGATGGAGCCAGCGATAGCGACCTGACCTAGCAGCAGCGATGCGGACAGCGGCGCCACGACAGACGCCTTCATCGGCAGAAGGACGCTCAACAGCGGCACAAACCCGATGAAGGCCCCAACCTGCGCCAGAGTGTAGGTAGCTATGAAACGGGACCCGACTGTGGTTCCGCCGATCGGGCTTTCAGCCGTCCTCACGAGCGGTCACGCCTAGCATTCAGACGGTGTGCGAACGGCCAGCCGCCGTTAGGGACGGCTCTTGCGACCTGAGCCGGTCGCAGCCGTTGTTCGATCCTGGTGATGAAAGCCGCCTTCCCTACATGGGCACCCGCACGCCTTGCGTGAGCGCTTGTCTGATGCCTCGACAATAGTCGGACAAAATGGCGCCGCCAGCAAGGCTGGCGGCGCAAGGAGGTCTTATAGGTAGGGTAGTCTCAGGGGATCCCAAGGGGATCACCATCACGGCCGCACAGCCATGACAGCGTTGTCAACGTAAGGCGCGGTTGCGGGTCAGGTCAACCCTGGCGCGTTACAGGAGGCGGTCCTGACGATTCACGGACCAAGAGTTTATGAGCGTGATCAACACGATCGGCGACTTCGATTCCCTCAAGCTGGCCGATCACCATGTCGGTGGCCGCGACCGCCATCTCGAAGACAGGCTGGCGAATAGTGGTGATGCGGGGCCAGGTAATCCTGGAGACTTCAGAGTCGTCGAAACCTACGATCGACACGTCTTCAGGCGTCCTCAGCCCACGCTCTCTGGCGGCGAGCAAGGCGCCGACAGCCATATCGTCATTCTGGGCGATGATGGCCGTAGGGCGGGTCGGCCCGTCAAATAATCGCGCGGCCGCGTCGTAGCCGCTCTCGCGCGTGAACAGCCCTTGTTCGATGCGATCCATTGTGAGGCCCGCCTCGAGGAACGCCTGAGAATACCCCTCCATCCTCACGGTGCTGGAGGGATGGGTCGGGTCGCCCTTGATGATCGCAATGTCGCGGTGGCCTAGGGCGATGAGGTGCTGGGCGATCTCCCGGGCGGCGGCGATGTCGTCGACATTATTGCTATGGCCGGCGTCCAGGGCGCGCGTCGGGGCGATCCGGCCAAACCGGATGCCGGCAGCGCTGAGATCGGCGAGAATGCGCAGATTGTCCGACGCCGGCGGGGCGAGAACCACGCCGTCCAAAGCCGCGGACCGTAACAGGCCGACGATCTCGTGCTCTCGATCCGCCACCGAGGTCACAGGGATCACCACAAGGCGATAACGGGCGTCGCGTAGTCTCTCAATGACGCCGCGCTGTAGTTCCACCACGTAGCTCGGCGACGGATTCTCATAGACCAGGCCGATCAGATGCGAGCGTCGTCGGACAAGCGCCTGGGCGAGAACGTTGGGATGGTAGTCCAGTTCAGCCGCCGCTTCGCGCACCCGGCGTCGGACTTCGTCAGTGACATTGGGCTGATCGTTGAAGACCCGCGACACGGTTTTGGTCGAGACGCCGGCCTTGAGACCGACATCCACGATGGTCGAGCGGCGCGAACCCTTGGTCACCCTGCGGCCTTGCTCCTTCGAACAGCGATCTGTCCAGCTATCCGGTGGCGGCGCTGTGGTCCAGCGGCATCACTGGCAGATCATCGATACGGGGACACGGTAGCGCTATCATTTTACGTTGACAACGTACGACAATGCGAGAGAACGTGACGCTGCGGTGGGGGTCATCACCGCGCCAAATCAAAACAGACGATGGCTTCAGCCGTCGCGGAGGGAAACAATGCTGGGTTCTACGTTCGCAAGGGCGCTCTCGCGCTCGAGTTCCACACTGGCCTTGCTGGCCAGTTTTGCCTTGCCAGGCGCCGCGCTCGCACAGACCCAGGCAGCAGACCCACAGGATGATACGACGGTGGTCGATGAGATCATCGTCACGGGCGTGCGGGCCAGTCTTGACCGCGCCATGGACATCAAGCGCAACTCCAATGGCGTGGTCGACGCCATCTCCGCCGAAGACATCGGCAAGTTTCCCGACACCAACCTGGCGGAGTCGCTGCAGCGGGTCCCGGGCGTCTCGATCAACCGGGTGAACGGCGAAGGCTCGGAAGTCACGGTTCGCGGCTTCGGCGGCGGCTTTAATCTTGTGACCCTGAACGGTCGTCAGATGCCGACGGCCAACGTTGTGTCGGCGGGTGGCGACCAGAGCGTCGATTTCGCTACAGCGACCAGCCGCTCGTTCGATTTCTCAAACATCGCCTCCGAGGCCGTCAGCCTGCTGGAGGTCTACAAGACCGGCCAGGCCGCCGTTCCCTCGGGCGGCATCGGCGCCACGATCAACGTCGTCACCCGCCGGCCGCTGGACAACCGCGAAGCCGGCCTGAACGGCAGCTTCGGCCTCAAGGCGGTGGCCGACACCAGCGTCGATCGTGGCGATGACGTCACCCCGGAGGCCTCCGGCCTCCTCGGTTGGCGCAACGAGGACAGCACGCTCGGTGTCCAGGTCTTCGGCAGCTACCAGTCGCGCGACAGCGCCGCCGCCAGTTCCACCGTGAACCAGTGGAACATCGTCCGCCGAGACGCCTTCACAAATCCCGCTAACGGCCTCACCAACGCCGGGACGACCTACACGAACCTGCCGGCAACGAACCAGCTCGTGGCCTTCCCCAACGACAGCCGGTATCACTTCTCCGAATCCGAGCGGGAGCGCATCAATACCCAGGCCGTGGCGCAGTGGCGGCCCATGGAAAGCCTGACCGTCACCGCCGACGCCCTCTACGCCGAGAACAGCACCAGCGAGTCCCGGAGCGATGTCGGCAACTGGTTCTCGCGTCCGTTCGACGTCGTACGCTTTGACGACAACGAGCAGGTCGCCACGGCCGTCTTCCTCCAGGAAACGATCGACGGCGGCGGCGTCAAGGACGTGGGCTACGAGCAGCAATACCGGGCGACCAAGGACACCCTTGAATCCTACGGGCTGAACCTCGAATGGCAGGCTACGGACAACCTGACCTTCGTCCTGGACGCCCATTCTTCGAAAGCGGACAGCCGTCCAGACTCGGCCAACGGCGCAAGTTCGACCCTGGTCGGCCTCGGGGCCAACGTCATCGCAACGCACTCGGTCGACTTCACCGGCGACCTGCCCAAGGTGGTGACGGTTGTTGACGACACCCAGTTCGGCAACGGCAATGGCCTGATCGACAGCCCCGACGTCGGCAGCTCCATCGCCCGAACCTTCGCCAACCGGCAGCGGCAGGAAATCCAGGAAATCCGTCTCGGAGGCGCCTATGATTTCGGGGGCGGCGGCCGGTTCGACTTCGGAGCCGAGTATATCGACTCCGAAATGACCAGCACCCGGTCGCAGACCCAGCAGGCCCTCGGGAACTGGGGCATCGCCTTCCCCGGTGACGTCGACGCCTTGGCGGCGGGCCTGCTGGAACAGTTCTGCCTGACCTGCAAGTTCGACGAGTTCAACCCGGGCGTAACCGGCAATGACACGATCGGCTTCCGCGGCAATGCCGTCGATCTGCTCGCCAAGCTTTCGCCTGCCTACGCTGCGGACGCCAACCCCTTTAACGGCGCCGCAGACGCCGGCAACCCCGTCGTTCCCGGCGTAAGCAGCTTCAACACCGTCAGCGAGGAAACCTGGGCCGTTTACGGCCAGTTGACCTTCGAAGGCGAGTTGGGTTCGATGCCGATCCAGCTCGTCGGCGGCATTCGTTATGAGAACACCGATGTCGTCTCGTCATCGCTCATCGATGTGCCAACGGCCATCATCTGGCAGGCCGACAACGACTTCCTGCAGGTCGCCGGCGGCGGAACACAGCCTGTCACGGGCGAAGGCGGCTATGACAACGTGCTGCCCTCGCTCGATTTCTCCATCGAGCCGATGGAAGACGTCAAGCTGCGCGCCTCGTTCAGCCGCACCCTGGCCCGCCCGGACTTCGGCAATCTGTTCTCGGCGACCACCGTCACCCAGCCGGCCCGTCCCACCGCGCTCGGCGGTCAGGCCACCGGGACCTCCGGCAACCCGAACCTGCTGCCGCTGGTGTCTGATAACCTGGACTTCTCGGCAGAATGGTATTTCGCCCCATCCAGCTATGTGTCCGTCGGCTTCTTCGACAAGCGCGTGCGTAACTTCATCGGCCAGGGCCTTGTCACGCGGACCCTGTTCGATCTGCGAGATCCGACCAATGCCGCGCCGGGATCCAACTCCGGCATCGCGCTCGGCCGCCTGCAGAGCCTCGGCCTCGAGATCAACGAGGCTAACCTGTTCACCTACACGGCCTTGTTGATCGAGAACGGCGGCAACACCGCCCAGACCGACCTTGAGGTCAACGCGCAACGCGGTCCGGACGGAGCCCTGAACCCCGACTTCATCGTCGACACCTACACGCGGCTTGACGTTACCGCGAACGCCAATGACCCCCTGTTCAACTTCTCTGTCGAGCAACCGGTGAACAATCGCGAAGCCAACATCAATGGCTTCGAGTTCGCGGGTCAGTACTTCTTTGGCGACACGGGCTTCGGCGTCGCGGGGTCCTATACGATCGTCAATGGCGACGTCGACATCGACGTCGGGGCGGATCCCAGCATCGACCAGTTCGCCCTGCTCGGCCTCAGCGACAGCGGCAACGTGACCCTGATCTATGACAAGTTCGGTGTCTCGGCGCGTCTCGCCTACAACTGGCGCGACAAGTATCTGACGCAGACCAACCGGGACGGCAGCAACAACCGAAATCCGGTTTTCACGGCACCTTTCGGAACGTTGGATTTCAATGTCAGCTACGACATCAATGACAATGTCGCCGTTTCGTTCGAAGGCATCAACCTGCTGAGCGAGACAGTTCGGACCTATGCGCGGACGGAGCGTCAGCTCTACTTCGCCCAGGAGCTGGCTCCGCGTTACCTCCTCGGTCTGCGCGCCCGCTTCTAGGCGCCTACAATACAGACAAAGACAGGGTCGCCGCACGTTGGCGGCCCTGTTCTGTTTTCAGCCGCCCGGGCTGATTAAAAATGCGGATTGCTGTGAATGAAGGAGCCGACCATCATTCGCCGCACACCGGAAAGCCTAAGTTCTGTGACCAATATCGTACCCCTTAACAACGTTGATCACGCCGACCTTCGGGTCGCTCAGGGATACGGCGCGCCATTTGGCGACGCCATCAACCTGACGCGGGTCTTCCCTCCAGAGTTTGAGGCGTTGCAGCGCGAGTATGTGATCCTTTTCCTCCCCGATCCCGAGGGTGGAATGCAGGCCGTGGTCCTGCTGGGTCTGGATCGCGACGAGAACCTCTTCCTTGAGGGCGAGGCGTGGGACGCTCGCTACGTGCCTGCAATGCAGCGTCGCGGCCCGTTTTCCATCGGGGTTCAGGCCGGAGACCTGCCCGGCGAACGACGCGACCCTCGGATCAATGTCGATCTCGATCATCCCCGTATTGTTCGAGAAGGCGGCGAGGCCGTGTTTCGGCGTCACGGCGGCAACAGCGAGTATCTCAAGGGCGCCAGTAAGGCCCTCGCCACCCTGTACGAAGGGCTTGAGCAGACCGCGCCCATGTTCGCCGCATTCGCACAGGCAGGGCTGATCGAACCGGTCGCCATCGACATCACGATCGGGGAAGGCAAGCGCTACGATCTCGACCGCTTCCACGCCATCAGCCGCGATCGGTTGGCCGCGCTGGCTGGGCCTGAGCTTGAGCATCTGCATCACCAGGGCTGGTTGACGATGGCGATCCACGTCGCGTCCTCGATCGCCAACATCGAAAGCCTGATCGCCAGGAAGACCCGAAGAGGAGGTGCGTTGTGAGCCCTCCCCATCCCACGCCCGTCGCGGGCCAGATCGTCGGTCGCACCCGCGTGGTGGAGGGGCTTAGTCACCTTCCTGCACTGGACTATCTCCTCTGTGAACAGCGCCCGGTGATCTTTCGAGGCCTGGTCAAGGACTGGCCGCTGGCCGCGGCAGGTCGCGAGGGTTCGCAGGCGGCGATCGATTATCTGAAGCGTTTTGATGCCGGGCGTCCGGTAGTGGGCTTCAGCGGAGCGCCTGACATCGGCGGCCGCTACTTCTATCGCGACGACCTGACGGGAATGAACTTCCAGGCACAACGTGTGCCCTTGGGCGCCTATCTGGACACAATCGCAGCCTGGCTGGAGGCTGTCGACGCGCCCTCCTTCTACGTTGGCTCGACGGACCTCGACACCTATCTGCCGGGCCTGCGGGCCGAGAATGATCTGGGCCTTCCAGAACCGCCAGCCGGCATCGATCCACCGCTCGTCAGCATCTGGATGGGCAACAGGACAACGGCGGCGACCCATTTCGACATGTCCAACAACCTCGCCTGCTGCCTGGTGGGCCGGCGACGCTTCACCCTGTTTCCCCCGGACCAGGTGGAAAATCTCTACCCGGGCCCATTGGAGCCCACTCCGGGCGGACAGGTGGTGAGCCTGGTGGATCCCTCAGCCCCGGATCTGGCGCGTTTCCCCCGTTACGCAAATGCCGCCAAGGTCGCCGAGATCGCCGAACTGGAACCGGGCGATGTGCTCTTCTACCCGGCCCTGTGGTGGCACAATGTCGAGGCGCTCGACGCTTTCAACGCCATGGTCAACTACTGGTGGAACCCGGCGCCGGCCTTCATGGATGCTCCGATGACGACCCTGCTGCATGGCATGCTGAGCCTGCGCGATCGGCCGGATGCGGAGAAGCAGGCCTGGCGTGCGCTGTTCGACTATTACGTTTTTGGCGATCCGGGCCGACCGGGTGAGCATCTCCCGCCTGCGGCGAGAGGCGACCTGGCCCGGCTGGACGAGATGTCCAGCCGCCGGCTCAGAGCCAAGGTCATTCAGAAACTCAATCGATAGGATCAGGCGATGGACGCTCCAAAGACCAGGGTCGTGATCGCTGGCGGCGGCACCGCCGGCTGGCTAGCCGCCGCCTTCCTCACTCGCCAGTTGGGGCCGTTGCTCGATGTTTGCCTCGTCGAGTCCGAAGAAATCGGCACGATCGGCGTGGGGGAATCGACCATTCCCACAGCGCGGTCATTCCACGCCCTCCTAGGCCTGGATGAACGCGACTTCATGAAGACCACGGGCGCGACCTTCAAACTGGGGATCTCGTTCGAGGACTGGGCCCACGTCGGCGACCGCTACATCCATTCCTTTGGCGACGTCGGCAAATCCACCTGGATGGGCGACTTCCAGCACTTCTGGCTCGAAGCGCGGCGACAGGGTCTGGCGGGACCGCTCGGCGACTATTGCTTTGAGCATCAGGCCGCGCTGGCTGAACGGTTCGCGGCCGCGCCCACGAGCAAGCTGAACTACGCTTACCACCTCGATGCCGGTCGCTATGCGCGCTACCTAAGGGCGCGCAGCGAGGCGTCTGGCCTGACCCGCATCGAGGGTCGGATCGCGCGTGTCGATCGATCGGACGAAACCGGCCTGATCTCCGCGCTTGTCCTGGCCGATGACTGTCGGATCGAGGGCGACCTGTTCCTGGACTGCACCGGATTTCGCAGTCTTCTCCTGGGCGACGCGCTCGGCGTCGGCTTTGAGGACTGGGGAGACTGGTTGCCGACGAACCGGGCTCTTGCGGTGCAGACGACTTCGACGGGCCCAGCCGTTCCCTACACCCGGGCCATTGCGCACGACGCGGGCTGGCGCTGGCGCATCCCGCTGCAGCACCGGGTCGGCAACGGCCTTGTCTACGCCTCGGACTTTCTGTCGGACGACGAGGCGCGCGCCAGGTTGCTGACGTCCATCGAGGGCGAGCGACTGATCGAGCCGGGCCTCATCCGCTTCAAGACCGGACGCCGTCTGAAGACCTGGGAGGGCAACTGCGTCGCTCTGAGCTTGGCGGCCGGATTTGTGGAGCCTTTGGAGTCGACCTCCATCCACCTGATCATGGCCGGGCTGACGCGTCTGGTGCAGGCCTTCCCCTTCGAGGGTATCGAGCCGGCCATTGTCGCCCGCTTCAACGAGCAGTCGCGCGGTGAGATGGAGGGCATCCGCGACTTCATTATCCTGCATTACCATTTGAACCAGCGCCCCGAGCCGTTCTGGCGTCGACAACGGGAGATGGCCATTCCGGACTCGCTAGTCGAACGCCTCGCCCTGTTCAGCCAAAGCGCCCAGGCCTATCAGGGGCCCGACGATCTGTTCCGGGTCAGCTCCTGGCTTCAAGTCCTGTTCGGGCAGGGCTTGGAGCCTGCCCGCTATCATCAGCTGGCTCGGATGATTCCTGCGGAGGAGCTCAGCCAGGCGTTGGGATCTCTGAAGTCCAATGTCGATCAGGCAGTCGAACGACTGCCCGCACACCAGAGCTTTATCGAAACCTATTGCCGCGAGGCGAAGCCCGAGCCCGTAGCCGCCTGACGGAGTTGAGCCTCGCTAGTGATTGTCGCGAGGATTGCCGAACCGATCGATGATGCGGTGGTATTTGACGGCAGGCTCAAGCACAGCCCCTGTCCCCAGCTGCCCGACGTTGGCTCGTTGCAGCTCCTGCCATGGCGTTTGCGATGGCGGGTAGGCGAAGCCGCCGGCTGCCTCCAGGGCCGCACGCCGGTCGGCCAGTTCGGTCTCGGAGATCAGCACATCGACCCGGCAGGCGTTGAGATCGACCCGGACCGGATCTCCAGTCCTGAGCAGCGCCAGATTGCCGCCTGCAGCGGCTTCAGGCGAAGCGTTGAGGATCGAGGGCGAACCCGACGTGCCTGACTGCCGGCCGTCGCCGATACAGGCCAGGGCGTGGACCCCTTCACGGATCAGATGGGCCGGCGGACGCATGTTCACGACTTCCGCCGCCCCCGGATAGCCAATCGGCCCCGCGCCGCGCATGAACAGGATGCTCTTCTCGGTGATGCCGGTCGCCGGATCGTCGATCCGGTGGTGGTAGTCCTCGGGACCGTCGAACACGACGGCGGGTCCCTCGAAGGCGTTGGGGTCTTCGGGATTGTTGAGATAGCGGTCACGGAACTCGGCGGCGATGACGCTGGTCTTCATGATGGCGTTGTCGAACAGGTTGCCGCTGAGGACCAGGAAGCCTGCGTCTGTGACGAGCGGCTCGCCGAAGCTGCGGATCACGTCAGGCAGGTCCACCACGACGCCCCGGCAGTTGTCGCCGATGGTCCTGCCGTTGACCGTCCGGGCCTCCTCGTGGATCAGGCCATGCTGCATGAGCTGGGACACGACAGCCGGCACGCCGCCCGCCTGATGGAAGTCCTCGCCGAGATAGGCGCCAGCAGGCTGCAGGTTGACCAGGAGCGGCACCTTGTGACCGAGGGTCTGCCATTCCTCGATCGGCAAATCGACGCCGACATGCCGGGCCAGGGCGGTGATGTGGACGGGCGCATTGGTGGATCCGCCGATGGCGGAGTTGACGACAATGGCGTTTTCGAACGCCTCGCGGGTCAAGATGTCCGACGGCTTCAGGTTCTCGCGCACCATCTCGACGATGCGCTTGCCGGTCAGATAGGCGGCCTGGGGTCGTTCGCGATAAGGCGCCGGGATGGCCGCCGAGCCCGGCAAGCTCATGCCCAAGGCCTCAGCCAGCGAGTTCATGGTCGAGGCCGTCCCCATCGTGTTGCAGTAGCCGACCGAGGGTGCCGAGGTGGCCACCAGATTTATGAAGCCCTCGTAGTCGAGCTCGCCCGCAGCCATCATTTCGCGGGCTTTCCAGATGATGGTCCCAGACCCAATCCGCTCGCCCTTGAGCCAGCCGTTCAGCATGGGTCCGACCGACAGGGCGATGGCTGGGATATCGACCGTGGCCGCCGCCATTAAACAGGCAGGCGTGGTCTTGTCGCAGCCGATCGTCAACACTACCCCATCCAGCGGATAGCCGTAGAGCAGTTCCACCAGACCCATGTAGGCGAGGTTGCGGTCAAGGCCCGCCGTCGGGCGTTTGCCGGTTTCCTGGATTGGGTGGACCGGGAACTCCATGGCGATGCCGCCGGCCTCGCGAATGCCTTCGCGAACCCGCTCAGCCAGGACCAGATGGTGCCGGTTACACGGTGACAGATCCGACCCGGTTTGGGCGATGCCGATGACCGGTTTGCCGGACCGCAACTCCTCCAGCGTCAGCCCGTAGTTCAGATAGCGCTCGAGATAGAGCGCCGTCATGTCCGGGTTCTCGGGATTGTCGAACCAGGCGCGCGAACGGAGGGGCTTCGTCATTGTCAGACCTATGAGGGAATAGTCTGACAATTATAGAGTCGGCTCGGTTATGGCAACCGGCCTCCGGAGCGCGCAACGAAAATCAGCCGGACTTCAGGGCCCGCGAGGTCTGGGCCAGGGCTGTCGTCACAAGGGTCTCCATAGCGGACCGGGCGGCTTCGCCGTCGCCCGACTCGATGGCGAAAAACACCGCCCAGTGGTCAGGCATCGGGTCACGGGGCAGTTTGCGCTTGCGCTGTTTGTAGAGGGTCGTGAACCGAACTCCGGCGCCGATGGTCGACGCCAGGCTGATCAGCGGCGGGTTGCGCGTGGCCGCCAGAATGGCCTGGTGGAAATCGCGATCGGCCGAGCGGCCCTCGTCGGTGCGAAGGGTCTTTTGCTCCATCGTCTCAAGGGCGGCGCGCATCTGCGCGATGTCCTCGTCGGTGCGGCGGAGCGCGGCCAGCGATGCAGCGGCAGGCTCAACAATCAGTCGCAGTTCGAACAGGCCGTTGACGATGATCTCGCTGGGTTCGCTCTCGAACAGCCAGGCCAGCACGTCTGGATCGAGCAAGTTCCAGCGGGCGACGGGAAGCACACGTGTTCCCGTCCGTGGACGACTTTCAACGAGGCCCTTGGCGGCCAGGGTGCGCACGGCTTCTCGATATGCGCTGCGCGACACCGCCAGCTGTTCGCTGAAGTCGATCTCGTTACTGAGAATGTGGCCTGGCGGATGTTCACCGGAGACGATGGCCACGCCAAGATCGCGCGCAATGGCTCCATGCAGCCGTTCCGATCCCACCTTTTGCAAGGATGAGGCAATACGGCGGAAGGGTTTGGTCGGCATTACGGTCTCTGCGGATTCGTCACACACCATACACCCTTGCTGCGCCCGCGACACTTCGCCCTTCCCGGAAACGAGTTGACCCGCGCCGGGTGACTGCTAGGCTCATGTTAGCGCTATCATCGCCGGTACACGGCGGGACACATGGGAGGTTACAATGACCGGTTTTCGCCGCGGGCTGATGGCGCCCGACCGACGCACATTCCTGGCCGGTCTGATGACCGCCGCCGCCATGGCGCCCATGAGGGCCGTCGCCCAGACCGGGGATCGACCGCCTGCAGACGCGCCCTACCGCAATCCCGCCCTGCCCGTGGAGCAGCGGGTTGAAGACCTGCTGCAGCGGATGAGCCTGGAGGAAAAGGTCGCCCAGATGGTCGGCATCTGGGAGTTTAAGGGCAAGATCCAGACGCCCGCCGGCGATTTTGACGCCGGTCGCGCATCGAGCGCCTTCCCCCATGGTCTAGGTCAGGTTTCGCGGCCCCAGGACTTCCGCGGCGTCGACGCCACTCTGAATGGCTCGGCGGGTGCGGCGACCGAGGCGGTGAACCGCGACGCCGAACAAACGGCGACCTATGTCAACGCGGGTCAGCGTTGGGCGGTGGAGACCACGCGTCTTGGCATCCCGATGATTTATCATGAGGAAGCGCTGCATGGTTACGTCGCTCGCGGCGCCACCAGCTTCCCGCAATCAATCGCCCTGGCCAGCACCTGGGACCCCAGTCTGATCACACGGGTTTTCGGGGTCGCTGCGCGGGAGATGCGAGCCCGCGGCGCCCAACTGGCTCTGGCGCCTGTCGTTGATGTGGCGCGCGATCCCCGCTGGGGCCGGATCGAAGAGACCTATGGCGAGGATCCCCACCTGGTCTCCGAAATGGGCCTGGCCGCCATCCGGGGCTTCCAGGGCGAAACCCTGCCGCTCGCTCCTGACAAGGTCTTCGTCACCCTCAAGCATATGACCGGTCACGGCCAGCCCGAGAATGGCACCAATGTCGGTCCGGCCAACATCTCCGAGCGCACGCTGCGTGAGAACTTCTTCCCGCCGTTCGAACGGGCAGTGAAGGAGCTGCCGGTGATGGCCGTCATGGCCTCCTACAACGAGATCGACGGCCTGCCCTCACACGCCAACCGTTGGCTGCTGCATGACGTGCTGCGCGAAGAGTGGGGCTACAAGGGCTCGGTCGTCTCGGACTATTTCGCTGTCCGCGAGCTGAACACGCGACACAAGATGTTCGCCACCATCGGCGAGGCGGCTATACGGGCTCTGGACGCCGGCGTGGACGTCGAGCTGCCGGACGGCGAAGGCTACGACACCTTCCCCGCCGCCGTCGCCGCCGGCCGCGTTCAGGTCAGCCAGATCGATGACGCGGTGCGCCGCGTCCTGACCATGAAGTTCCAGGCCGGGCTGTTCGAGAACCCTTACGTTGACGCGGCCGCTGCAGCCGGAAAGACGGCGACCCCGGACGCTATTGCTCTGGCGCGAGAGGCCGCCAACAAGGCCATCACTCTGCTGAAGAACGACAAGGGGGTTCTGCCTCTCGACCCGGCGCGGATCGGCAAGCTGGCGGTTATCGGAACCCATGCCCGCGATACGCCGATCGGCGGGTATTCCGATGTGCCGGGTCATGTCGTCAGCGTGCTGGAAGGCGTGCAGGCGGCGGCCGCCGGCAAGTTCGAGGTTATCTACTCAGAGGGCGTGCGGATCACTGAGAGCCGGTCGTGGAGCGCAGATGAGGTCAAGCTGGTCGATCCGGCGGTCAACGCCGCCTTGATCGAACAGGCGGTTCGCGACGCCGCCGACGCCGACGTCATTTTGATGGTTCTGGGAGACAATGAACAGACGAGCCGAGAGGCCTGGGCCGACGCCCATCTGGGCGACCGGGACTCACTGGATCTGATCGGTCAGCAAAACGATCTGGCGCGCGCGATCTTCGCCCTCGGCAAGCCCGTCGTTGTCGTCTTGCTGAACGGGCGGCCGCTGTCGGTGAACTATCTGGTGGAAGAGGCCGATGCCCTGATCGAGGGTTGGTATCTTGGCCAAGAAACCGGCCACGCGGTTGCAGACGCCGTCTTTGGCCGGATCAATCCTGGCGGCAAGCTGCCGGTTTCCATCGCCCGTTCGGTCGGACAGTTGCCGATCTTCTACAACTACAAGCCATCGGCGCGGCGCGGCTATCTGTTCGACACGACCGCTCCCCTGTTCCCGTTCGGATTTGGTCTCAGCTACACCACGTTCGACATCTCGGCCCCGCGCCTGCGTCAGTCCACGATCGGGACGTCTGGGACAGCTGCCGTCGAGGTCACGGTCCGCAATACGGGGACACGCGCGGGCGACGAGGTTGTGCAGCTCTATATTCGCGACGACCAGGCCTCGGTCACGCGTCCGGTCAACGAGCTCAAGCATTTCCAGCGCGTCACCCTGGAGCCGGGGGCGCGCACCACGGTCCGGTTCGAGATCACCGAGCGCGACCTGTGGTTCTGGAATATCGATATGGAGCGGGTGGTCGAACCGGGCACCTTCACCATCAGCGTGGGACCGAACTCACGCGACCTGAAGACCGCAACCCTGACCGTCGCCTAAGGGCGCTAGCGGCGCCCGCTCCGCCCCTTAACGGGCGGAGCGGGCGTGAAGCCCAAAGACGGCGCCGACAAACCCGCCCGCGGTGCGCGTGCTCAGGATCGTCCCGTCGACGTCGGCCGCCAGGGTCTGCCAGCCGGCCCCTGCATCATACTCAAAGTCATAGAGGGCGCCTCGCGCCACCACCTTCAGCTTCACCGAGCCGGCCACAACTGGCGCGGCCTCGGCGAGAATGACGCCGTCAGCCTCGTCCGATGGGCCGGCGCGCCGGCGCAACTCGATCTTCGTCACACCCTGATCTCGCGCTAGGGCCAGGAAGTACCAGAAGTCATCGCTCTGCAAAGCCGCAAGGCCTGCCCGATCGCCGTCGCGCGCAGGCGCAAAATCCACCACGGTCTCAGCGCTGGCGTTTAGATGCTGCTGGCGGCGGGCCAAAAACGAAGGATTGGCGTTGTCGCCCAGATCCACGGCGCGGGCTTGCAGAGTTATCGACCCCGGCGTCGATGATAGATCGAACCATGTCTGGCGCGGATTGCGCATCATCATCCAGGACGGCGGCAAGGGTCCATCGAAGCTCTCCTCAACCCGGAACGGCCCGGTGGTGGCCGCCGGGAGGATCGACGGCGATGCCAGGTCGGGCCGGGTCGCGACCTCTGGCAGGACTTCACCAGGCGAGGTGATGCGGGGCCACTCACCAGACCAGTCGACCGGCATGAGGAAGGTCTCGCGGCCTGTGTTGTACTGATCCGGCCCATAGGGGCGGACCGCCAAGAAGGTCGCCCACCAGTCGCCGTCCGGGGTTTGGACCAGATCGGCGTGGCCCGCTGATGTCACGGGACGCGGCCGGTCGGAGGGCAGGCCTTTCTGTGTCAGGATCGGATTGCCATCCCAGGCCGTGTAGGGACCATCAGGCTTCCGTGCGCGCAACACGACCTGAGAATGTCCCTCGGCGGTGCCGCCCTCGGCGCAGACCAGATAGTACCAACCGTTGCGGTGGATGAGATTGGGCCCTTCGATCCAGATGGGCTTTTGCGAGATGTCGACCCCGCCATTCACCAGGACGGTGCGAGGCCCATAGGTCTTTTGAGTGTGTGGGTCGAAGCGCTGAATCCAGATCGCTCGGTGGCCCTCGTACTGGGGCTCTCCCTCGGGGGGTCCGTTGTTGAGGATCCATGCCTGACCGCCATCGTCGAAGAACAGCGACGGATCGATGCCGCCTTCAAGATCGGGCAGCCACACTGGGTCGCTCCACGGCCCGGCGGGGTCGGCGGCCGTGATCAAGAAGTTGCCGCCGCAGTCGACGCAGGTGTTGAGGATGTAGAAGGTCTTGTCCTGATGCGTAATGGTCGGCGCGAAGACGCCGCGTGACAGGCCGAGGGTTCCAAAATCCAACTGGTCGGGTCGATCGATGGCGTTGCCGATCTGGGTCCAGTTGACGAGATCTCGACTGTGAAAGACCGGAATCCCTGGGAAATAGGCGAAGGTCGAGGTGACGAGATAGTAGTCCTCGCCGACGCGGGTGTTGGCGGGATCAGGATAGAAGCCCGCCAAGATCGGGTTGCGGTACTGGCCGACGCCGGGTGCAGGGCCGCCATCATCGCCCTCGTAGGTAAAGCTGGAAAAGCGGGCGACGGGCGCAGCCGCCTGCATTGGCGGGCTCGATGCCTGGCTTGAAGTCCGGCTCCAGGCTGATCCAGCAGAGACCCCGACGCCCCCCGCCAGCATGCCCGAGATAACAGCTGCAACGAAGGGTCCACGCATCGACCTCACTCCCCATCCTTTTTAATTGTCAGACTTTTGACATCACCGCTATGGTGACGCAATCAACAATCCGCAGGACCGCTCGCGATGACTTCCAGACGTTCCCTTATGGCCGGCGCCGCAGCCACGCTCGCGGTCGCTCCTCTGGCGGGTCTGGTTCAGGCCGAGGCGCGGCCCTACCGATCTCTCAAAGACCTCGCTGGGGAGAAGGGTCTGATCTTCGGCTCAGCCGTCAACACCCGGCAGGTCAGAAGCGATCCAAATTACCGACGCATCCTTGAGCGCGAGTGCGCCGCCCTGGTCTGCGAGAACGAGACCAAATGGGTCGCCCTGCGTCCCAATGTGACGGACTTTGATTTCGCCGACGCCGATGTGATTGCGCAGTACGCCTCCGAACACGCCATGGCGCTGCGCGGCCATACCCTGCTGTGGCATCATCCGCAGTGGTTCCCTGAGTGGCTGACCAACCACGATTTCGGCGCTCGGCAGGCCGCGGAGGCTGAGCGCATCCTGACGGATCACATCCGACGCGTCTGTGCCCACTACCCCCAGGTCTTCTCCTGGGACGTGATCAATGAGACGGTCGATGCAGAGACCGGAGCCCTGCGCCAGACCAGCCTGTCGCGCGCCATGGGCCAAGAGGTTCTGGACGTCGCCTTCCATACGGCTCGCGAGGCCGCGCCCCGGGCCCAGCTGGTCTACAATGACTATATGAGCTGGGAGGCCGGGCACGAAAAACACCGGGCCGGCGTGCTGCGGTTGCTGGAAGGCTTCAAGGCGCGTGGCGTGCCGATCGATGCATTGGGCGTCCAGAGCCACATCGGCTCCGGCAACTTCGACGCTTCGGTCGGATTCGATACTGCGCAGGAACGGCAATGGCGCCGGTTCCTGGATGAGGTCACCGGGCTTGGTCTTGATCTGATGATCACCGAGTTCGACGTGCACGACAAGAATCTGCCCGCCGACGTTCGAAGCCGGGACGCCGCCGTAGCCAGCCTTGGCGGCCGTTACCTGGACCTGATGCTCAGCTATGAGCAGACCCGCGCGATCATGTGCTGGGGCCTGGTCGACAGCGCCTCCTGGCTGCAGGGAAACTGGCCGCGTCGGGACCGAGGTGCCAAACGGCCAACCCTGTTCGATGCGGACTATGCGCCCAAGCCTCTGACCGCAGCGGTCGCCGAAGCGATTGCTGCTGCACCGGCGCGAGCACGGCTTGACACAATGCCTGCAAAGCCGAATTGATAGCGCTACCAGAAACGACCGAGCCGCATGAAGGCTCTGGCGGGGGAAATGGCTAGCATCATAGATTTTATGCCAGGTGACTGGCGCAACGGGCTGTTCGCCGGTCGTCTCGCAAGCACTGAGGGGCCAACGCCGATACTCGTTCGAAACGGACGGGTGATCGATGTTTCGCGGGTGGCCGCCACCTCCGCCGACCTCTTGGCGATGGCCGATCCGGGCGCGGTCGAAGGCTCTGACCTCGGCCCTCTTGAGGCTTTCGATTTCCCGGTCTCATGGGACGATGACGCCGGCGACGGTCCGCGATTGCTGTCGCCGATCGACCTGCAATGCGTGAAGGCGTCCGGCGTCACCTTTGCGGTCTCGGCCGTCGAGCGTGTGATTGAGGAGCGGGCCCGCGGCGATGCCGAAAAGGCGCGAGACATTCGCCGTACCCTGGCCGAACGTGTCGGCGCCGATCTGAGCGCCGTGCGGCCGGGTTCAGCACAGGCCGAGGCCCTGAAGGCGGTCCTGATCGCGGACGGCCTGTGGTCCCAGTATCTTGAAGTCGCCATCGGCAAGGACGCAGAAATCTTCACCAAGGCTCCAGTGCTGGCCTCGGTCGGTTGGGGCGACTGGATTGGCGTTCGGGCCGACAGCAGCTGGAACAATCCCGAGCCCGAGGTGGTGCTGATCTGCGATCCCGAAGGCCAGCCGCGCGGCGCCTGCCTCGGCAATGACGTCAACTTGCGCGACATTGAGGGTCGCAGCGCCCTACTGCTTGGCAAGGCCAAGGACAACAACGCCTCGGCGGCCATGGGGCCCTTCATCCGCTTGTTCGACGATGGCTTCTCCCTTGATGATGTCCGCTCAGCGGTCATCTCGCTGGAAGTGCGCGGTGAGGATGGCTTTTTTCTCGAAGGTTCCAGTTCGATGTCGCTGATCAGTCGCGACCCGCTGGAGCTGATCGGCCAGACCTGCAGCAAGGCCCACCAGTATCCGGACGGCTTCGCGCTTTATCTCGGCACGATGTTCGCGCCCATCGAGGACCGGGACACGCCGGGCCAGGGATTCACCCACAAGCCGGGCGACCGGGTCCGGGTCGCCTCGGAGCGGCTTGGCGTTTTGGAAAACAAGCTGACGACCAGCGAACAGGCTCCGCCCTGGACGATGGGCGTGTCAGCCTTGATGCGTAATCTGGCCGGTCGCGGCCTGTTGGGAGCGACCGTATGAGCGGAGCCGTCTATCCGTCCCTCAAGGACAAACTGGTCGTTATTACAGGCGGCGGTTCCGGCATCGGCGCTGCGCTGACAGAGGGGTTCGCCATCCAGGGCGCACGGGTGGTTTTCCTCGATGTCGCCGAGGCGGATTCGCGCGCCCTTGCCGCCACCTTGTCCGCGCACGCCCATGCGCCCCAGTTTATCCGTTGCGATCTGACTGATCTGACGAGCCTGCGTTCGACGCTGGAAGGTATTGCGAGCGATCATGGCCCTGTTGAGATTCTCATCAACAACGCCGCCAATGACGACCGCCATTCGCTGGCCGAGGTCACACCCGAATACTGGGACGACCGGATCGCTGTGAACCTCAGGCATCTGTATTTCGCGGCCCAGGCCGTCGCCCCCGCGATGCGAACAGCTGGCAAGGGCGTGATCTTGAACCTCGGCTCGATCAGCTGGCACCTGGGGCTGCCCGACCTGTCGCTTTACGAAACGGCCAAGGCCGGCATCGAGGGCATGACCCGGGCCCTGGCTCGCGAACTGGGCGTCGACGGCGTGCGCGTCGCCTGCATCGTGCCCGGCAACGTCAAAACGTCCCGACAGATGAAATGGTACACGCCAGAGGGCGAGGCCGACATCGTCGCCGCCCAGTGCCTGAAAGGCCGGATCGAGCCGCAAGACGTGGCGGCCCTGGCTATGTTCCTGGCCTCTGACGACGCACGTTTCATTACGGGCCACGAGTATTTCGTCGACGCCGGCTGGAGATAGGCCGCGCCTTGGCTGTGCGATTTCACGGGCCGTAAGAGCCCATAGGGAGGAAACGAAAATGGCCGGACCAACCGGGGGGCTTTCGGGCCCGGATATCGCGGGCGCCGACCGCGTCAACATGGGCTTCATCGCCGCCATTGTCGCCGTCGCCACCATCGGCGGCTTCATGTTCGGCTATGATTCCGGCGTCATCAACGGGACGCAGGACGGGCTGGAAAGTGCGTTCAACCTGTCGGCGCTGGGGACCGGTTTCAACGTCGGCGCCATCCTGCTGGGTTGCGCTGTCGGCGCCTTCGCCGCCGGCCGGCTGGCCGACCTTATCGGCCGTCGCACCGTTATGCTCATTGCCGCGGCTCTCTTCATCGTCAGCGCCATCTGGGCCGGCGCTGCTGACAGCTCCTTCCACTTCATCCTGGCGCGCTTCATCGGCGGCCTGGGCGTTGGCGCCGCCAGCGTGATCTCGCCGGTCTATATCTCTGAGGTGACGCCGGCATCGATGCGCGGGCGTTTGTCGAGCGTTCAGCAGATCATGATCATCACCGGTCTGACCGGTGCCTTCCTGGCCAACTATTTTCTGGCGCAATGGGCCGGCGGTTCGACAGCCGAGCTGTGGGGCGGCCTGCCCGCCTGGCGCTGGATGTTCTGGCTGCAGGTCATCCCCGCAGGCATCTTCCTTCTGGCCCTGCTGACGATCCCGGAGAGCCCGCGCTATCTGGTCGTCAAGAACCGGGACGCCCAGGCTGAGGCCGTGCTGACCCGGCTGTTCGGCCCCGATGCAGCCGCCCGAAAGGTCGGCGAAATCCGGGCGTCGCTCAATGCCGAGCACAAACCTCGCCTGTCTGACCTGCTCGACAAGACCCGGGGCGGCGTTCGCCCGATCGTCTGGGCCGGCCTGATCCTGGCGGTGTTCCAGCAACTCGTCGGCATCAATATCGTCTTCTACTACGGCGCAGTGCTGTGGCAGTCGGTTGGCTTCTCCGAAAACGACGCCCTACAGATCAACATTCTGTCCGGCGTACTGTCGATCGCGGCCTGTCTGGCGGCCATCGCGGTGATCGACAAGATCGGCCGCAAGCCGCTGCTGCTGATCGGTTCGGCGGGCATGGCCGTGACCCTGGCGACCATGGCCTGGTGCTTCTCCCAGTCCGCGATCGTGGACGGCGCGCCGAGCCTGCCAGGCAATGTTGGCCTGATCGCTCTGATCGCGGCCAACGCCTATGTGGTGTTCTTCAACTTCAGCTGGGGCCCGGTCATGTGGGTCATGCTGGGCGAGATGTTCCCCAACCAGATCCGTGGCTCGGCCCTGGCTGTTGCGGGTTTCGCCCAATGGATCGCCAACTTCGGCATCTCGGTCAGCTTTCCGTCGATGGCTGTGGGGCTGGGCCTGCCCGTCACCTACGGGTTCTACGCCGCGAGCGCCCTGATTTCGTTCTTCCTCGTCCAGGCGTGGGTTAAGGAAACCCGTGGCCGGGAGTTGGAAGACATGCAGGGCTAACCTATCTAATAGTCTGACAATACCGGGCGGCGGGTTTTCCCGCCGCCCATCGCATTTCACAAAGGACCCTTCCGATGACCGACGCCCTCGAACTGTCTCACTGGATCAATGGCGAGAAAGTCGGCGGTGAGCGGACGGGTGAAAGCCACAACCCTTCGAACACCAACGAGATCGTCGCACGCACCCCCGCAGGCGGCGCTGCGGAAGTCGATGCCGCAGTTGCAGCCGCCAAAGCCGCTTTCCCGGCCTGGTCGGACGCTTCGCCGGAAGTGCGCTCCGATATTCTGGACAAGGCGTCCAATCTCCTGATGGACCGGCGTGAGCAGGTCGGACGTCTGTTGTCGCGCGAAGAAGGCAAGACCCTTCCGGAGGGCATCGGCGAAACAGCCCGGGCTGCTCGGATCCTGAAGTATTTCGCCGGCGAAGCCCTGAGGCTTCACGGTCAAAACCTGATGTCTGTCCGACCGGGCGTGGAGATCCAGACCTATCGCCAACCCGTCGGCGTCTTTGGCCTCATCACCCCGTGGAACTTCCCCATCGCCATCCCAGCCTGGAAGATCGCCCCGGCTATCGCCTTCGGCAATACGGTCGTCATCAAGCCCGCCGGACCGACCCCGGCGACGGCGGAGGCGCTGATTGCGATCCTTCACGAGGCTGGCCTGCCCGCAGGCGTCGTGAACATGGTTATAGGCGACGGTGACGTCGGCCGCGCCATCGTGGCGCACCCGGATGTCGACGGCGTCTCCTTCACTGGATCACAACTGGTCGGCCACGGCGTGGGCAAGGCCGCCATGGCCCGCCAGGCTCGGGTCCAGCTCGAGATGGGCGGCAAGAACCCGCTGATCGTCCTAGACGACGCCGACCTGGATCGCGCGGTCCAGATCGCCCTGGACGGTTCGTTCTTCGCCACCGGACAGCGCTGCACGGCCTCTAGCCGACTGATCGTACAGGACAGCATTCACGACCGCTTCGTCCTGGCGCTCGGTGAGAAGGTACGCGCCCTGAAGGTGGGCGACGCGCTTGATCCCTCGACCCAGATGGGTCCGGCCGTCTCCGAGGGCCAGATGGAGACCAGTTACAAATACATCGATATCGCTCGGTCCGCGGGTGGCCGGATCGTCACGGGCGGTGAGCGCCTGCGTCTCGACAGCCCGGGTTGGTATGTCCAGCCGACGCTGATCGCCGACACCGAGGCTGCGTCGCAAATCAACAATGAAGAGGTCTTTGGCCCAGTCGCGTCGACGATCCGGGTCGCGGACTACGAAGCGGCTTTGGGCGTAGCGAACGGGGTCGAGTTCGGCCTGTCCGCAGGTATCGCCACGAGTTCGTTGAAATACGCACGCGACTTCCAGCGTCGCGCCCGCGCAGGAATGGTGATGGTCAATCTGGCCACCGCTGGGGTCGACTATCATGTGCCCTTTGGTGGATCCAAGTCGTCCAGCTACGGGGCGCGCGAGCAGGGCTTTGCCGCAGTCGAATTCTTCACCCAGCAGAAGACCGCCTACAGCTGGTCGTGAGTCTCCGGTTGGCGGTCTGACCCGGGATCTGTGGCCGCCTTGTTACGGGAGATGATGAGGTGACTGGTCCAGACGACATCCCCAACCGTCTCGCTCGGGGGTGTCGTATGCCACGGTAGGAGTCAGTTCCCTGGCGCGAACGGGAACGTCAGACCCTCATACCAGGAGAGGGGATGTTCGGGTTCAGCCTCGCCTTCGGGAAGCAGCCGTCCTGAGCGGCTGGCGAAATAGGCGACGCTGGCGTCGCGCCACCAGCGAGCTTCCCGTTCCTGGATCGTCAGGAAGGTCGACACCTCGGTGAACCGCTGCGCGTCCACGTAGGGCTCAAGTCCGGCCCATGTCCGGCGCATGTCCGCGACCGCCCCGACGCCCCTGCCATAGGTCGTGACCAGCTCCTCCCAAAGCGTCCTACCTGATCGCATCGGGTGATCCCACGAGAGGTGGTGAAACCACAGGAGCTCAGTCTCCGGCACGGCGGCGGGATCCGCGAAGCGCGTCGCTACCGCCGGCGCGTACTGGGACACGGCGTTGCTGCCGGTCGCTGTGCGGTCAAAGCCGATCCCGGCGGCGTCGGCCTTGTGGTAGTAGACCGGATTCCATTCGGGTCTGGCGAGTTCCGAAACCCACGGGCCGGGACCATAGTGATGACCCGTCGCCATCAGGTGATGCAGACCCAAGGGCGTCATGTAGTCGACGACCGCTTCTCGCGATCCCATCATCATCGCCACGGTGGGCTCAACGAAGCGCGGATCATTCGAAAAGGTCATCCGCGCCCATTCCTCGGCGATGGGTCGCGCCCGGGCCTGTTCGGGATTCCACGCCATGCGTCCAAAGGCGTACCAGTTGGCCTGGTCGAAATGCGAGCCGGACCAGTTGCGATCCGAGCCGATGTTGGCGACCCCCGCCATCCCGGTCAGGGTCTGATCGCCGACAGTGCCCTGGATGATGCGCGCCACCGTCGCCCCTGCGGGCCGTCCGGTGTCCGATTGCAGCACCTCCTCGTAGAGGGGGCCCAGATAGGCCAGATGGGTCGCAAAGCCGAGGTATTCCTTGGTGATCTGAACCTCCATCATCAGGGGCGTCTTCGGCATTGCGCCGAACAGCGGATGGAAGGGTTCTCGGGGCTGGAAGTCGATCGGGCCGTTTTTGACCTGGACGATCACATTGGACCGGAAGGCGCCATCGAGCGGTGCGAAGTCTGTGAAAGCCTGTTTTGCGCGATCGTCAGGCTGTTCGTGCGAGTAGACGAACGCCCTCCACATCACCACGCCGCCGTGGGGCGCCACGGCATCGGCAAGAAGGTTCGCCCCCTCTGCATGGGTGCGGTGATAGTCCTGAGGCCCCGGCTGTCCTTCGGAGTTAGCCTTGACGAGAAAGCCGCCGAAATCCGGTATGGCGGCGTAGATTTCATCCGCACGCTTCTTCCACCAGGCCTGTACGGCAGGGTCCAACGGATCGGCGGTTTTCAGGCCGCCGATTTCAATCGGAGCGCTGAACCTCGCCGACAGATAGACCCTGATCCCCCAAGGTCGAAACACGTCGGCCAGGGCCGCAGCCTTGTCGATATAGGGCGTCGTCAAGCTCAGGGCGTTGGCGTTGACGTTGTTGAGCACCACGCCGTTGACGCCGATCGACGCGTTCGCCCGGGCGTAGTCGGTGTAGAGTTGGGGGGTGTAGTCCGGCAGTCGATGCCAGTCCCAGATCGATTGGCCCGCATAGCCTCGCTCGACGTGACGATCCAGATTGTCCCAGTGGTTGAGCACCCTTAGCGCCACAGTTGGGGCAGAGCGGATATCAAGAGCAGTGACCGGCTGACCCGTCTGCATCAGCCGGAGCAACGCAAAGGCGCCGTAGAGCACGCCCGCGTCCGTGTTTCCTGCAATGACCGTCACTGGGCGACCGTCGAGGCGCAGGCTGCGAATGAGATAGCCCTCAGGGCCGAGACCCTCGAGGTTGAGCCCAAGTCCAGCGATAAGAGGTGATGTTGTCGGGACGCCATAGATGATCGCGCCCTCCCCCGGTTCGGCCGAGACCGGCGGCGCGGCGCCCAGTAGGCCGGTCAGGCCTCGGGTGAGTTCGCCCGTCGCGGCGGTAAGGGTGGGCGACGCCCCGACGGGCGTGAGTTGTGCAGCCGCCGCACGATAGTCCCCCGCCAGGGAGGTTTCGACAGGTCGATATCGCAGCCACAGTTCGTAGCCGTCTTCGGCCGTGGCCAGGCCCGGCGCCAGCAGCGCAATCATGCTCAAGACCACGGCCCATACAGCCGCTGTGACGCGGATGCGCATTTGAAATCCTCCCGAGCCGTCTGCGCGACCCTGTACGGTCGGGTCTGGCCTCGGCAAGTTCAGTTGACAAGCCGGGCCGATCCCATTCTGGTAGCGCTATCATGACACGCTCCAACGCCCCTACCAAGAGGGCGACGGTGCTGCGCCGTTCCAGGGAGGGCCGCTATGTCGCCGATCAAGATCCGGTCCGCCCGCGTCATCGTCACCTGCCCGGGGCGCAACTTTGTCACCCTCAAGATCGAGACGGAGGACGGTCTAACGGGCGTCGGCGACGCCACGCTTAACGGGCGGGAGTTGTCCGTCGCGAGCTATCTGGAGGACCATGTCATCCCCTGCCTCATCGGTCGCGATGCGCACCGTATCGAGGACACATGGCAGTATCTCTACAAGGGCGCCTACTGGCGTCGCGGGCCGGTCACAATGTCGGCGATCGCGGCGGTCGACATGGCCCTATGGGACATCAAGGCCAAGGCAGCAGGCCTGCCTCTGTACCAGCTCCTCGGCGGAGCCTGCCGTGACAATGTCATGGTCTATGGGCATGCCAATGGGGCGACGATCGAGGAGACGCTCGCCGACGCTGAACGCTATGTCGCCTTGGGCTACCGGGCGATCCGATTGCAGTCTGGCGTCCCCGGGTTGAAGTCGACCTACGGTGTCTCGGGAGCGTTCGGCTTCTATGAGCCGGCGGATTCCGATCTGCCGAAAGAGACGCTTTGGTCGAGCGAGAAGTATCTACGCTCGGCGCCGCCCCTGTTCGAAGAGGCGCGCCGCGTCCTGGGCGATGATGTCCACCTTCTGCACGATATCCATCACCGGCTGACGCCTATCGAGGCAGGTCGGCTGGGGAAGGATCTTGAGCCGTTCCGACCCTTCTGGCTGGAGGACGCGACGCCGGCCGAGAACCCGGCCGCATTCCGCCTGATCCGGCAGCACACCACCACCCCGCTCGCTGTCGGCGAGATCTTCAACTCGATCTGGGACTGCAAGCAGCTGATCGAAGAACAGCTGATCGACTACATCCGAGCCACCGTCGTCCACGCGGGCGGCATCACCCATTTGCGCCGCATCGCCGCGCTGGCCGACCTTTACGGCGTGCGCACCGGTTGTCACGGCGCGACCGACCTGTCGCCTGTGGCGATGGCGGCCGCCCTGCATTTTGACCTGTCCATCCCCAACTTCGGCATCCAGGAATATATGCGACATACGCCAGAGACGGACGCTGTGTTCCCGCATGCTTACAGCTTCGCCGACGGCGCCCTCCATCCCGGCGACGCGCCTGGCCTGGGCGTTGATATCGATGAGGTCCTGGCCGCGCGGCATTCCTATCAGCGCGCCTATCTGCCCGTGAACAGACTGGAAGACGGATCGATGCACAGTTGGTGATCCATGGCCGGCGGGGCTGTCGAGACTTGGTGAAGGACCCGACGTCGCCTATTCAAACGCCAGGACGGGCGGGAGACGACCATTGGACCAGAAGGTGACGCGACGCGGCGGCGGCAAACTGACGATTACGGACGTCGCTCGCTACGCCCTGGTCTCGCCCATGACAGTCTCGCGCGTCATCAACGGCGAGAAGAACGTCAGCCAGGAAACGCGCGACAGGGTCAATGCGGCGGTCCATGAGCTCGGGTATGCGCCTAACCTGGCGGCGCGCAGCCTGGCCAGCGCCAAGTCCCTGCGGATCGGTCTGCTCTACAGCAACCCGAGCGCGGCTTATCTCAGCGAGTTTTTGCTCGGCAGTCTTGAGCAATGCAGCGCCGCGGCGATCCAACTTGTCGTCGAGAAATGTGATGCGGAAACCGGCGAGGCCATCGCGGTCAGGCGGCTGATCGCCACCGGCGTGGACGGGGTCATACTGCCTCCGCCCCTGTGCGATTCCATCAGCATCATCGCGCAGCTGGAAGCAGCAGGCATCCCGACGGTAGTGGTCGCCACTGGGGAGCCGCCCCAATCGGCCTCGGCCATTCGCATCGACGATTTTTGCGCCGCCGAAGCTATGACCCGCCATCTGATCGAACTCGGCCATCGCCGCATCGGCTTCGTGCGCGGCCATCCGAACCAGACGGCCAGCGCCCAGCGCTATGCCGGCTACGACGCCGCCATGACGACCGCCGGTCTCGCGCTTGACGCCGATCTCGTGGTCCAGGGCTATTTCACCTACCATTCCGGCCTGGACGCTGCGGACCGCCTCCTGGCCCTTCCCCAGCCGCCGACAGCCATTTTCGCCAGTAATGACGACATGGCCGCCGCCGCGATCGCCGTGGCGCATCGCATTGGGCTGGACGTGCCCGGGGATCTGACCGTGTGCGGGTTCGATGACACGGCCTTGGCCACGACTGTGTGGCCGCCTCTGACCACCATACGCCAGCCGGTCGCGGCCATGTCGCGCGAAGCGGTCGTACTGCTCACGGCCGCCATCCGGAGGAAGGCTGCGGGCAAGGCGCCCAAGCCGGTCTGCGAACTGATCGACTTCACCCTTGTGCGCCGTCAGTCTGACGGCCACCCGCCCGCCAAACCCGCCCGCCGACGCAAGGCGGCCCATCCAGGGCCCGCGACGAACGCCTGACATCAGGCCTGGCAGTAAGCCGTGAGATAGGCCTGGTGGGTGGGCATCTGGTCCGCGGTCTCGCGCATAAGCTGGCGAAGTCCGGCGAGGCGACTGGTGACAAGCCGCGGATCGAGGGCGTCGGCGAGCGGGTCGTGGACTTCAGGCCAGACGCCCTGGCCAAGCATCACTGCGATCCAGCTCGCCTCGCTGAAGAGTTCATCCTCGAAGCGGAAGAACCTGCCCGAGCTGCGGAACAGCTCCATGCGCCGCGACAGGCTCTCAGGCACCGGCATGTCCCGAACCTGACGCCAAAAGCTCGTGTCGTCACGTCGGCTGGCCTTGTAGTGCAGGATGATGAAGTCGCGGACCTGTTCGAACTGGATCTGTGACAGGCGATTGTATTCGGCCACGAGGCGGGGATCGAAGGTTCGATCCGGGAACATGGCCAACAGCCTGGAGACGCCGCTCTGAATCAAATGGATGCTGGTGGATTCCAGCGGTTCCAGAAAGCCTGAGGACAGACCCAGAGAAACGCAGTTCTTCACCCACTGGGATCGCCGCCGTCCAGTGGTGAACCGCAGAGACCGGGGCTCGGCGAGCGTCGGACCATCCAGACCCGCCAGCAGATCCGTCCGGGCCGCCTCATCGCTCGTGTGGGCGCTGGAATAGACGTAGCCGTTCCCAACCCTGTGCTGCAGCGGGATGCGCCAGCGCCAGCCGGCCGCCGTCGCGGTCGATCGGGTGTAGGGGGTAGGAGGGGCGCTGGATTGACTGGGCGTCGCAAGGGCGCGGTCGCAAGGGAGCCACTGGGTCCAATCATCGTAGCCCGCTTTCAGCGCCTGCTCGATGATCAGGCCGCGAAAGCCTGAGCAGTCGATGAAGAGGTCGGCTTCGAGACGCTCACCGTCCGCCGTCTTGACCGCGTCGACGAATCCATCGTCGGACCGCAGAACGACGTCGGTGATCCGACCTTCGCGACGGGTCACGCCGCGGGTTTCGGCATAGGCGCGCAGATAGGCGGCGTAGAGGCCGGCATCGAAATGATAGGCGTGGGTCATGGCGGAAACGATCGAGCGGTCCTCGGGCGCCGCCCGGGTGAACCGGCCCGCAACCGCCGCCACGCTGCAAAGGCTATAGTCCCAGAGCGAAGACGCATCTCCGCCCTGGCGGGCGCGCAGCCAGTGCTGGTGGAATTTGACACCCTCCATGTCGACGCCAAAGGCGCCGAAGGGATGCATGTAGCGGTGGCCGATGCGGTCCCAGTCGACGAACTCGATCCCCAGTTTGAACGTGGCCTGGGTACGCCGCATGAAGTCGGCTTCGTCGATGCCGAGCAGGCCGTTGAAGTTGGCGATTGGCGGGATTGTCGCCTCGCCGACGCCGACCGTTCCGATCTCGTCAGATTCGACGACCATGACCTTGACGGGGCCTGAACGCATCACTCTGGTCAGGGCTGCAGCAGCCATCCAGCCGGCCGTTCCGCCGCCGACAATCAGGATGCTGCGAACAGGATTGTCGGCGCCGCGCTTCTCGACTGCATCCTGGTCGCTCATGCCCACATGCCCATCATCTAACCTGTCTGGTCGTATAGTCAGACAATATGTTATCGCTATCACAGGGAAGAAACGACCGGAGAGTCGATATGCGTTCGCACACTGCCGGTCGGGTCGGCTCAGGGCTGGCGGCCCTGGCACTGTTTGTCTCTTCGGTCTCCGGCGCACAGGCTCAGACCTCCTCGCAGACACCACCCCATCCCGCTGGGTGGGTCGCCGTCTGGGGTGCGTCCCAGTACGCACCCGAATCTCACAACGCCCTGCCCGCCGATGTATTGAAGGCCGCGACGTTGCGCCAGATTGTGCGTGTCACTGCCGGAGGCGGCGTCATTCGGTTGAGGGTCACCAACGCCTTTGGGTCCAAGCCGCTTAGGATCGCCTCGGCCACCGTAGCGCGTCCCGTCGTCGGCGGCGGATCCGCGATTGACCCGGCCTCCACGCGGCCGGTCCTTTTTGATGGTCAGCAAGGGGTCATCGTTCCTCCAGGAGCGGACTATCTGTCGGACCCTCTTGTCTGGGCGGTTGGGGCGCTGGACGACGTCGCCATCAGTCTTGGCGTCGTCGACGCCGGCGAGGCGCAGACCGGCCATCCGGGCGCTCGAGCCACCACCTTCGTGGCTCCGGGAGATCAGGTCGCTGCCCCTACCCTGGCAGACGCCCAGACGGTTGATCACTGGTATTTCGTCGCCGCCGTGGAGGCCCATGACGCTGATCTGGACGGCGCCGTCGTCGTCCTTGGAGATTCGATCACTGACGGCTACGGCGTTCCCGCCGACACCAACCAGCGATGGACGGACCGGCTCGCCATCCGCCTTCAGGCAGCTCCTGAAACCCGCGGTCTTTCGGTGGTGAACCAAGGGATCGGCGGCAATCGTCTGCTGCTGGATGGTCTGGGTCCCAATCTGCTGGCCCGGTTTGAGCGGGATGTGCTGTCTCAGTCCGGCATGCGGTTCCTGATCGTCCTGGAAGGCGTTAACGATCTGGGCGTTCTGACGCGCGACCAGCCGGCAAGCGCTGAAGCCCACGCGGCCCTAGTGGCCCAGATGACCGGCGTCTATCGCCAGATCGTTGAGCGCGCCCGGGCTCGGGGCGTACGGGTCATTGGAGCCACGATCATGCCCTATGGCGGTTCGGAATATTACCATCCAACGCCCGAGAACGAGGCTGACCGCCAGGCCCTCAACGCCTGGATCCGGACACCCGGCAATTTCGACGCCGTCATCGATTTTGATCGCGTGATGGCCGACCCGACCCGGCCCGACCGTTTGCATCCGGACGTGGACAGCGGCGACGGACTTCACCCTTCGATGGCCGGCTATCTTGCGATGGGCGACGCCGTACCCCTGACCGTCTTCGAGGCGCCTTGACCATGACGAACCCGTGCACCGCCCTTGTCGCTGCGGCGGTCTTCGTCGCCGTTGTGACCTCTTCGCCAGCCGCCCAAAGCCAGGACCTCGCCCTGACGTTTGATGACCTGCCCGCCCACAATGATCTTCCGGTCGGAGAGACGCGGGTCGGGGTAATTTCACGCCTCGTCGCAGCCCTTGCCGATGCGAACGCGGCGCCTTCCTACGGCTTCATCAATGCGGCCAGCGCCGCCGACAATCCGGCTGTTCTGGAGATCTGGCGCGCCTCGGGAAATCGGTTCGGCAACCACACATGGAGCCATATCAACCTGACCGAGGCGCCGGCGGAGGTGTTTCTGGCTGAGGTCACGCGCAATGAAGCCACGCTGCGGGCCCTGTCTCCGGACGCAGACTGGCGCTGGTTCCGCTACCCTTATCTCGCCGAGGGCGAGACGCCACAGAAGCGCAAGGCCATCAGGGACTGGCTTGCCGAGAACCGCTACCGCGTCGCCAGCGTGACGCTCAACTTCGACGACTGGGCCTGGAATGCGCCTTACGCCCGCTGTGTCGCCCGAGCAGACGAGGCCGCCATCGCCAGCCTGGAGGCCAGCTTCATGAAGGCCGCTGCTGACAGCCTCGCCGCAGCACGCAAGATGTCGAGGACTTTGTACGACCGCGACATTCCGTTGGTGCTGTTGATGCACGTCGGCGCCTTCGACGCCAGAATGGCTCCTCGCCTGCTAGCCTTCTATCGCGACGAGGGCCTGCGGTTCGTCCCTCTCGAAGCCGCCCAGGCCGATCCCTTCTATGCGCCCGACAGCCGATCCAGCGCCTCGCCGGCGCCTCTCGGACTGGAACAGGCGATGATCGACCGTGGGCTGGCGCCGGAAAGGGTCAGCCAGCCCGCCGACCTCATGACGCTCTGCCAGTGACGCTGACGGCGCGTCCGGAACTGGACCCCGCGATCCTTCGCATTGGGCTGGAAGATGAACCGGTCCTCGTTATCGACGACGTCGGACAGGATCCGCATGCTCTTGTGGATTGCGCCGCGCGTGAGACCACCTTCACGACGCCGACAGCAGGGCGGAACTTCTATCCTGGGCTGCTGGCGCCGGCGCCGCTGACCTATGTTGAAACGGTCGCCAGGGTCCTGGATCCACACATTCGCCAGGCCTTCGCCCTGGGGGACGTCTATCTCGGCCGAGCGGTCTGCAACTTCTCCCTGGCGACCTTGGCGCCCGGCCAGTTGAACCTCGCCCAGAGACTGCCCCACGTCGACACTGTCGACCCTTTGCAGTTCGCGATCCTGCACTATCTGTGCGGGCCTCAGTGGGGCGGCACGGCCTTCTACCGCCATCGTTCGACAGGATTTGAGACCCTTTCGCCCGAGCGGGTCGAGGCCTACCAGACAGCGCTCGATGCTGAGATCGGCCGGAGCCCGCCTGCTGCTGCCTATGTGGCGGGCGACACCCCATTGCACGTTCGCACTGGCGGGGTGGACGCCGCCTGGAACCGCGCGCTCGTTTACCGCAGTCGACTTCTGCACTCGGGCCAGATCGCGGCGAACGCTCCGCTGTCCGCCGATCCCCGATTGGGCCGATTGACTGCCAACATCTTCCTCACCTACCGGCCTCGTCGGAACGCCTAGCCGCGCTTCAAACCGTTGATCAGGAAGGCCCGGATGCGCTCGTCCAGAATCGGCGTCATGGCGCCCAGGACACCGCGGCTGGTCTCCGGAAGATGCGACACGGCGTCGGCTGTGTCGCCGAAAACATAGTGGTCGAATATCGCACGCCAGGCGGCCTTCTGGGCCGCCGGTAAGGGACGCACGGTCATGACCGCATGGATCAAGGCGTCGAAGGGCGACTGGGGGGCGCCGGAGGCATTCCACCAGTAGTTCACCAGCACATTGAAGGGGGTGAGGGATTCGACCTGGTGCCACCACAGGGGCGGGATGTAGAGCGCGTCGCCGGGCTCGAGCTCAAAGGTTTCGGCAGTCTCCAGAGCCTGAGAGAAGCGCGGAAAACGCTCGGTGTCAGGGGCTTTCAGATCCACCATGCTCACCGGCTGCCCCGCCAGGGTGAAGTCGAGGGGACCGACATAGAGGTTGGCGAGCTGATCGGGGGGAAACAGGGTGAAGCGTCGACGCCCTCCCACCACGCAGGCGATGTTGTCTGAGAGGTCGTAGTGGGTGGAGACCGTGACTGCGTTGCCGATCCACAACCGCGGCTCGACCGCCGCGTCGACCAGGTCAAGACGATTGTCCGCGGCGAACGCCGGCAGATGATCGCGCACGGGCGCGCCGCCGACGTAGACCGCGGGAGGCGTCTTCTCGTCGATGAGCGCCAGAAGGTGGCCGAGGGCCGTCGCAAGAGTCTCGCGCCGCCGCTCGAAATTCAGCCCGCGCACAGCCGGATCATAGAAGAAGCGGCCGGCTATCTCGGGGCGTCCCACAAACAGCTCGACGGGCCGGTCATTGGCGCGCCGGGCCAGATAGGCGGCTAGGTCACGAGGATTGGCTGCGTGGCTCACCGCCTCCCAGTCCGACACCGCGCCGCGAAGAACGACAGGACGATACCCTGCCACCACCTCGGTCTCGAAGCGTGAGCGGTTAATGTCTCGTCGCGCCGTCTCGGCCATTTCGATCTCTGAAGACACAAGGGCCGCAGGCTATCGTGACGGCGGACAAAGAAAAGGCCCCGGCGATGGGAGATCGCCGGGGCCAAGGTTAAAGGGCAGAGACAGTCAGAACGTCGCCCGCACGATAAAAGTGAATCGGCGGTCACTCATGAACCACGACCGGCCAGTAGTGAGCAGGTCGTTGTTCAACACCTGGGAAGTCCGGGTGATTTCGTTGGTCAGGTTCACGGCTTGAACCCCGACCTTGATGTGGTTGTTGACGGAATAGAAGGCGGACCCGTCCAGCTGCCCCGTCGCCTCGTTCATGATGGGGGCGAAGGGCACGATGACGTCGCGGACGGTGATCAGGAAGTCCGAGCGCCAGGAATAGGCCAGCCGCAGGGCGACAGGTCCCTTCTCGTAGAAGGCCGCCAGGTTGGCTGTGTGTTTGGACAGGTTCTGGAGCGGCAGCAGACTGGTGTCGATATTGGCGACGCGACCGGACGCAACATCGGGATCGGTGTTGGACAGGGTCGTCTGGGGCACGCCGCTGGAGTCGATATAGGTGTAGTTGGCGTTGAAGCCGAAGCCGTCCCAGGCGCCGGGCAGGAAGTCGAGGGTCTGTTGCCAGGCCACCTCGAACCCCTTGATGGTGGCGTCTTCACTCGAGTTGATTGGCGTGTTGACGACCGCATCGAAGGTCGCGCCGTTGTTCGAGAAGGTCTGCCGTTCGGTGCCGTTTGTAATGACGTCGGTCAGCTTCTTGTAGAAGAGCGCCAGGGTAAGCGACCCGGGGTTGCCGAAGTACCATTCGAACGAGGCGTCGAAGTTCTCGGCCTGGATCGGCTTGAGGTAGGGATTGCCCACGTCGAACCGTCCCGTCGGCCGGCCGTCGACAATGTCTTGGGCCGCCGTGGACAGGCTGATGTTGTAGTAGTTTCGCGTCAGGCCAACGTCCGGCGGGGTGATGGCGCGGGAATAGCCGAAGCGGAAGATCTTCCCGCCATCGATCTCGGCCTTCAGGTTAAAGCTTGGCAGGTAGTAGTCGTAGCTGGTTTCAGCCGTGCTCGCAGTCAGGGCGCCGTTTGCAAAGTCCCGCGCCGCCTGGCGGTTGGCCGGGGAAACGAGGCGACAGAAGTCGCTCGGCGTCTCGCCTGGAGGCGTGGCCGCACATTCCGCCTCGGTCGCAAACGACTGCTGGGTAAAGGACTGATAGCCGGAAGCGGCCCGGTCGGTCGTCGTATAGCGAAGGCCCAGGTTGCCGCTGAGCCGCAGACCATTCGACAGTTCGCCAGCGTAACGCAGCATGACATAGGCCGCGTCGGTCTCTTCCTCGATGGGATTGATCTCGTTCAGTCGGAACTGGCTTCCATCAACGACACCGCATCGCATCGCAAGGGGCACCCAGTTCTGGGGGCAGCCATCGCCGCCAAGCCTTGCACGCCACTCATCACCCACCAGCAGTCCGAGGTCACTGTAGGCTTGATAATCCTGCACGGCGTTGCCGGCGTAGAACAGCCGCGGCTGATCTCCTGTGGGCGCCGCCACCTTGCCGCCCATGAAGTTGTCGAAGGCGAATGGCTCGAACCGTGTGACGGGCAAGATGCCCTGGGTTCCGGGCAGACCTGGGGTCGCAGCGTCGGTGGGGACGCCGTCGACGGGATCGTTGAGCCAGACCGGTCCGCCACCGCCCCACTGCTCGCTGATGACACCCCAGTTATAGGCTGAGAACCGGGTCGTCTGGTCACGTTCGGCGCGGCGATAGCCGAAGCGAACGGACTCCAGCCAGCTGTCTTCCGCAAAGGAGTATTCGCCATCCAGTCGAAGGGCTGTCAGCTCGCCCTCGCTGGCTTCGGCATGGTCCATATTGTTGCGGATGAAGCTGTTGTACGGATCGCTGAAGTTCGCGTGGTCGCCCGTGAAGTAGGTGGGGCAATCTCCGGGAAGGGTTCCGTCCGCCGGGCATGGCGTCACCGTGCCGTTTTCTGAAGGCGGCAGGAAGGTGACGAGGGGGATGTCAGAACCGCGCAGCTCGATGGCCGCGTTCTGGTAGGTGGTCGCCCACATGGTCGCTGAGAGAACATCGACGGTCGAGCGGACATGTTGAAGGTCGAAGTTGACCCTGAAGTTGTCGGTCACGCTCCATTTGAAGTTCAGGCCGATATCGGTCGTGACGTTCTCTGAAGTTTCGTCGCGACGCTGGTTGTTGCTCTGAAGTCCGAACGCCGGGTTGCGGTTCTCGCGGCCGTCGAGCGAGTCATCGCGCCAACCTGTCGGGCCTGTGATGACGCCATTGGTGAAGACGCCGTCTTCCCCGAAGTCGAAGGTCGTGCCGAGAACGGGCCGGGAGTCCCCGTTTGAGGTGACATTGTCCGTGGCGATCTCGACCGCATGCTCGGTCGAATCCTGAGATGCTTCCGAGCGCAGGAACTGCACCGTAGCGATCATCTTGTGATCGTTGCTCCGCCATTGGCCGGCGGCCGCATAGCCGGTCCGTTCGCGGTCAAAGATCGTCGAGCGGAAGGAGGCTCCGCGCGGGAAGTAAACGGGGGTCGGCCCGAGATCGGTGCGCAGTCCGAAGTTGGAGATTTGCTGGCCGTCGGCCCGGGTCGTCAGCTCGGAGTAGACGACGTTTGCGAGCAGGCCGAAGTCGCCGTGTTCTGTTTCCCAACGCTTGCTCCCCAGGACCGAGAACGTTGGTGTGGTTTTTTCCGCAAAGTCGCCGTAGCTGGCTTCCGCAGATGCGGCCAGAAGATCGCCTGTGGTGTCGAAGGGCACACGGGTCCGCAGATTGACGAGGCCGGCGATGCCGCCTTCGATCATGTCGGCGGATTGGTTCTTGAAGACATCAACGCCGGAGAGAAGTTCGGACGGAACGTCGGCGAAGCCCAAGCCGCGGCCGTTGTTGGCTGTAAAGGCGTCGCGGCCGTTGAACTCGGACCGGATGAAGGTCAGGCCACGGACGACCACGCCGCTTCCCTCGACCGAGAAGTGGTCTGGATCCACGCCGGCCTGAAAGCGGTCGATGGAAACGCCGGGCACCCGCTGCAGAGCCTCAGAAACGGACCGGTCCGGCAAGGCGCCGATGTCCTGAGCGCTGATCGAGTCGACGAAGACTTCGGCGTTTCTCTTGGTGGATTGCGAGCTCTGAAGGCTTCCGCGGATGCCGGTGACGACGACATCCTCAACGGTGCTCGCTTCAGGATCCGGCTCTTCGGCCGACGGATTTGCAGATTGCGCCTGGGCGGCCGGAGCCGCTGCGATCATGGCGATAAGCGCTAGTGCGGACACCCCGACCTTCAGTCGCGTGTCGCGCTTGTTTGCAGACGCATGTGTAACGTCGAGCATATGTAGACCTCCCCAAGCTATTATGAGGCGCGGCTTGTTACCGCTACCATTACCCCCAGTCGTAGCGGAAAGGTTTGTGGCCTTCAAGTGGCAAACGGGGTAATTGTCTGAGTGTTGGAATTCTTGATTTCGACGGCGCCGCACAAGCGTCATGCTGCATCGCACGATGAAAAGACGCTTGTTTGAGGCTCAACGTCGTGGTCATCAGACCTCCTATGGGAGCGCTAACACGTGGTCGAGCAAGCACGGGTGCATAAGGTTGTTATCGTCGGGGGAGGCACCGCGGGATGGATGACGGCCGCTGCCCTGGCGGGGATGTTGGAGGACCAGGGTCTAGCCATCACCCTGGTGGAATCCGAAGCCATCGGCACCGTGGGCGTTGGCGAGGCCACCATTCCCCATATCCGCAACTTCAACGCAAAGCTCGGCATCGACGAGAATGAATTCATGGCCCGCACCCAGGCCACGTTCAAGCTCGGGATCGAGTTCCGCAACTGGGGACGACTGGGAGATTCCTACATCCATCCCTTCGGCGCCTACGGGCAGCCGCTCGAGCGCGTAGGTTTCCATCATCACTGGTTACGGCTTCGCCAGCTCGGTCTTGCAGCGGAGATCGGCGACTATTCGCTGCCCGTTGTCGCAGCAAGAAAGGGCCGCTTCTCTCGCCCCGGGTCGGATCCCCGCTCCCTGCTGTCGACCTTCTCCTACGCCTTCCAGTTCGACGCCGGGCTCTATGCGGCGTTCCTGCGCAGCCATGCCGAACGACGTGGCGTCGTGAGACGCGAGGGCAAGGTCGTCGACGTGACCGTCGACCAGACTGGCCATATCGGAGCCATCCGGCTGGATACGGGGGAAGAGATCGGCGGCGATCTTTTCATCGACTGCTCAGGCTTCCGCGGTCTGCTGATCGGCGAAGCCTTGAGAACGGGCTACCACGACTGGAAGCGCTGGTTGCCCTGCGATCGCGCTGTGGCGGTTCCTTGTGACACGGTCGAGCCAGCCACACCCTACACCCGGGCGACGGCCCTCGAAGCGGGATGGGCCTGGCGCATTCCTCTGCAGCATCGGGTGGGCAACGGATACGTCTATGCGTCCGACTTCATCGCAGACGAGGCCGCCAGCGAGCGCGTCCTTGGGCAGCTTGAGGGACCGCCGCGACAGGACCCACGGTTCTTGCGCTTCACGACCGGCAAAAGGCACAGACAGTGGGTTGGCAACTGCGTCGCCATTGGTCTGTCCAGCGGCTTCCTCGAGCCGCTTGAGTCCACCAGCATCCATTTGATCCAGGTCGCCATCACCACCCTCATAGAGCTCTTCCCGCAGAGGGAGATGGACCCTGTCGACGCCGGAGAATTCAACCGGGTGATGGACCTGGAATATGAGCGGATTCGCGACTTCCTTGTGCTGCATTACAAGGCCACCGAGCGCGACGACACGCCCTTCTGGGACCACTGCCGGACAATGGCGATCCCCGATAGCCTGGCGGAGAAGATGGCCCTGTTCGAAGAGAGCGGAGTGGTCGCCAAATATCGCGACGGCCTGTTCCTTGAGCCCAGCTGGCTGGCCGTCTACCTCGGCCAGAGGATCGAACCACGGACCTGGGACCCGCTCGGCGCCCATATTCCCACGGACGCCCTCGGGGCTGCAATGGAGGACCTGCGCCGATCGGTTGAACAGTCGGCGCAGGCGATGCCCTCCCATGACGCCTTCGTCCAGAGCTGCTGCGCCGCGTCATGAACCCAGGCTTTCGCATCGCCATCATAGGGGGCGGCTCGGCAGGCTGGATGACCGCCGCCGCCCTGGCGCGCGCTCTGCCGCGCGACACACAGCTGTTGGTTGTCGACGACCCACAAGCGCCGGACTCGGGGTGTCTGGCGCCATTCGATTCGACCCTCCCTTCCCTTCCAGCCTTCAGCCGCAGTCTGGGGTTGGATGAAGATCGGCTGATGAAGGCGACGGACGCGACGTTCAAACTAGGGTCGCGCTTCTCCGGCTGGACGCGGCGGGAAGCCAGCTACATCCATCCTTTCAGCGAGTTCGGCGCGGCCATCGACGGCGTCGCCTTCCATCATCTCTGGATGAAGCTGCGTCAGGCCGGACAGGTGGAGCCCTTTGAAGCTTTCGCCCTAGCGGCCATCGCCGCCCGCGCCGGCCGCTTTGCCCGTCCAGACCACGACCCCAGGTCCGTGACCTCCTCCATGGCCTACGGCCTGCATCTTGATGTCGGAGCATGGACGGCCGCGCTCCGCATGCGGGCCGGCCAGGACGGGGTCGCCCGGATCGAGGGCGTTCCGGCGTCTGTGGAACGGTCCCCTGACGGCAAGACCGTCGTCGCCGTGAGGCTTGAAGACGGCGCCAAGGTGGAGGCTGACCTTTTCATCGACTGCACGGGAACCCGGGCCTTGGTCATCGAAGCCTTGTCTTCGGACAGGGAAGACTGGAGCCGCTGGTTGCCCTGTGATCGCGTCGAGTGGTCACGCGGTGGGAACGGCGCGGCCCCACTGCTCACAGAGGCGACCGCGCTGCGAACGGGGTGGCGTCAGACCGTGCCCCTCCAGAGCGGGGTCGCCAGCGTGACCTTCCGCTCAAGTACTCACACGCCGGATACCCCCTCGCCCGAAGGCCGGTCTTTCGTCAGCGGGCGCCGCCCCCCCTGGGTCGGCAACGTCATTGCCCTGGGCCTCTCGGCGACGGTGCTCGAACCCTTGGAAGGGACGGCATTGCATCAGGTCCAGAGCGGGATCGCCAAGCTTCTGGGCCTCTTCCCTCGCCGCGGCGCCGGAGACAGTCTGGCGCACGAGTACAATCGGCTGATGCAGGCTGAGTCCGAGCGTATTCGCGATCTCCTGATCGCCCACTACCGGCTCAACCGCCGACGGGGGCAGCCCTTATGGGACGCGGCTGCCGCGATGGATCCGCCTGCGGAGCTGGCCTCCAAGATCCGTCTTTTCGGGAGCCGGGGCCGCGTGCCCCTCTTCGACGAGGAGACGTTCGAGGAGGCGAGTTGGATCGCCACCTTTATGGGCCATCACCTTCAGCCCGAACGTTATCACCCGCTGGCCGACCGGTTCTCCCAGGCTGAGCTCCGTGCGCGATTGGATCGTATGCGGGCTGTGATGAGAACGGCTGTGGAAGCCATGCCGCCTGTGTCCGCCTTTCAGAGCTCTGTGCCATCATGAGTCCACCTGACATTTCGTCCGAACGCCGTATCCGACGGATCGTCATCGTCGGCGGAGGCACGGCCGGCTGGATGGCGGCCGCCGCCCTCGCCAAAGTCCTGGGACCTGGTTACGCCGATATCACCCTGATCGAGTCCGAAGCGATCGGTACGGTAGGGGTCGGCGAGGCGACCATCCCGCAACTGCGCACATTCAACGCCTTGCTGGGACTTGATGAAGACGACTTCGTCCGTAGGACCCAGGGCACCTTCAAGCTGGGCATCGAGTTCTGCGACTGGGGGCGGATCGGCGACCGCTATTTTCACCCCTTTGGTCCCTTCGGTGTGGATATGGAGGGCGTCTCTTTCCACGCCTACTGGCTCAGACTGAACCAGCTCGGCGACGCGCGCCCGATCAGTGACTATTCGCTGCAGGCGATGGCTGCGGCGCGCGGAAAGTTTATGCGCCCCATCGACGCCGGCCGCTCGCCGCTTTCCAAAATCGCCTACGCCTTTCATTTCGACGCAGGCCTCTACGCGGCCTGGCTTCGGGAATTCGCTGAAGCCAAGGGCGTCACTCGGCTCGAAGGGCGCATTGTTGACGTCGCTCTGCGCGACGAAGACGGTTTTGTTCGCTCGGTCACGACGGGCGACGGCCGGATCGTTGAGGGCGACCTCTTCCTCGATTGTTCGGGCTTCCAAGGCCTGTTGATCGAAGGCGCGCTTCAGACCGGTTACGATGACTGGAGCCACTGGCTGCCGGCCGACCGGGCCATCGCCGTGCCTTGCGCCCGTATCGCCGATCCCGTTCCCTACACCCGCGCGACGGCTCGGCCTGGGGGTTGGCAGTGGCGCATCCCGCTGCAGCATCGCACAGGCAATGGCTACGTCTATTCCAGCCGGTTCATCGACGATGAGGCCGCGACGGCTGATCTCCTGAGCCAGCTGGATGGGGCGCCCATGGCCGATCCCCGCATGCTCCGCTTCACGACCGGCCGCCGCCGTAAGGCGTGGAACCGCAATGTCGTCGCCCTCGGCTTGGCGTCTGGCTTCATAGAGCCTCTGGAATCGACCAGCATTCATATGGTCCAGAGCGGCATCGCAAATCTGCTGGCGATGTTTCCGACCCTGGCCTTCGAGCCAGCGGAGGTCGCCCGTTACAATCGCGTCATCGCCTATGAGGCTGAACGGATCCGCGACTTCATCGTGCTGCACTATAATGCGACCCAGCGCGACGACAGTGAACTCTGGCGTTACTGCCGCGACATGTCCCTGCCCGACAGCCTGGTGGAAAAATACGAGATATTCGCCAGTCGTGGCCGGATTTTCCGCGAGAACGAGGAGCTGTTCAACGACACCAGCTGGTTCGCCGTGCTGACAGGCCAGAATGTCCGCCCGAACGGCTTCGATCCCGTGGCCGCGGCTCTGTCTGTCGAGGAGACCCGGATCCGTCTGCAGCAGACCGCCGACGCCATCCGCAACTCCGCCGACTACATGCCGTCCCATGGGGACTTCATCCGGGACCACTGTCAGGCGGCGCCTGCGGGCTGATGCGCAAAAGCGGTCCGAGAGGTCTTCAACAGTGGGTGATCGCAGATCACAAATCAACGAACAGCGATAAGTCAGACATATTTAACTATCACCCGCCTTTCTGGGAAAAAAGTCGGGGAAGGTCATGGCCTTAGGAATTGTTGGCGACATAACGCCCTCACTGTGCCGGTTTGCATATCTGGACGGCTTTGAGGAAGGCCGTCCGTTGTTCTCCGGATATGCGGAACAACACGTGGCCGACTTTGCGACGCCGGTGGAGGCTTTGGCCGACTATCTGTTCAAGGTAGGCCGACCCGCGCCCGACCGGCTCGTCCTGGCAGTCGCCGCCCCGGCTGCTTCCGACACCGTGACCATCACCCAGTCCGGTTGGTGCTTCTCCAGTCGCGACTTCCAGAGCGAGCTGGGTTTCGACGACGTTCGGATGATCAATGATTCCGCTGCGGTGGCCCGGAGCATCGTTCGGCTCGACGCCGGCGACACCCTGTCCATTGGTCCTTTCGGACCGCCAAAGGCCGGCCTTGGCGCTGGCCGGTATGCGATCGTCAGCCCGGACTTCGGGCTCGGGGTCTCGGCCCTTGACGTCGATCCGACGGGATCGCGCGTCATCGACACAGAAGGCGGGCACCTCGCGTTTGCACCAGCCGATCCGATTGAGATCGAGGTTCTGAAGGTGCTGTCGCGCACCTTCGGACGCGTCTCTTATGAGCGGGTGATCTCGTGGCCAGGGCTGGCCCAGCTTCACACCGCCCTGGGCGAGATCGAAGGCCGCTTGCCGCAGATTTTAACGCCGCTTGAAGTCCTTCTTCAGGCCCGGACGGGGGCGGACGTGCATTGCGCCGAGACCGTTGAGCGCTTTCTTGGCATCCTTGGTGATTTCGCCGGTCAGGCGGGTCTTTCGCTCGGCGTGACCAACGGAGTTTTTCTGACCGGCCGGTTCGTCATCGAGGCCAGAGAGCTGTTCGAGGCCAGTCCCTTCCGATCTCGTTTTGAAGCCAAGGGCCGCCTGTCCCCCGTGGCGCAGGGATTGTCGACCTGGGCCCTGATCAATCCGTCCAGCGCCCTGATCGGCGCCGCCGGCCTGTTGCAGGGGACCTCAGACCGCAAGCGCGAAACAACACTCCGCTCCAATGTCACGTCGCCCGCGGGACCGAAGGCTATGGAAACGGGCGCAGCCGAAGGCGCGGTCGCCGCTGCGGATGTCGGGCTTCTTGTCGTTGACGAAGCGCTCAACCTCGTGACGGTGAATGAGCGCCTATGGACCGCTCTCGGACTGACGTCGGCCCTGCGCCAACCGGGCACGCCGCTGTCCAAGGTCCTTCGTCGACTGGAAGTGCGCGGCTGTTGGTCGCGCGCGGAGCGGATCGCGTTCCAGACCGCTCTTTCGGCCGGAGAATCTGCGACCGGCGAATGGCGCGCCACAGGTGGCAGGGTGCTCTGTCCGGTGGCAAGAGCCATGCCCGGCGGCTGGGTTCTGACGGCGCATGACGTTTCGGTCGCTGCGCGTCGCGCGCGCGAACTTGAACAGACGGCAACCAGCCTTCGTGCCGCCAAGATTGAGGCTGAGGCGGCCAACAGCGCCAAATCCGCCTTTCTCGCGATCATGAGCCATGAGATCCGCACGCCCTTGAACGGCGTGCTCGGCATGGCCCAGGCGATGGCGATGGATCCGCTACCGCATACCCAGCGCGAAAGGCTGGATGTCATCCGCCAGTCCGGGGAGGCCCTGCTGGCGATCCTCAACGATGTCCTCGACCTGGCCAAGATCGAAGCCGGCAAGCTCGTCTTGGAAGAGATGGACTTCGATCTCGACGATCTGCTGCGCGGCGCTCACGCCGCCTTTACGGCGCTGGCCAACAAGAAGGGATTGTCCTTCAGCCTGGTGACGCGGCCTGCCGCGCGCGGGGGATGGCGGGGCGATCCGACCCGTCTGCGCCAGATCGTCTACAACCTGATCTCGAACGCTCTGAAGTTCACCGAGTTCGGCGAGGTCCGGGTCACCGCAGACGCCGATGCAGGGGGGCTGAAGTTGATGGTGTCCGATACCGGGATCGGCATTCCTGACGACAAGGTGTCGGCCTTGTTCGAGAAGTTCACCCAGGTCGACGTATCGACCACGCGTCGGTTCGGCGGGACAGGGCTGGGCCTGTCCATCTGCGGCGACATGACCCGTCTCATGGGCGGGACAGTCAGCGTCGAGAGCGTAGTCGACAAGGGGACGTGTTTCACCGTTCGGTTGCCGCTCGTCCGCAGTGAGGGCCGCGTCAAACGCGCCGCTGAAACCAAGACTGACACGCCGGCCGTCCTTGAGGAAAAGGCTATGGGGGACAGCGCCTTGTCCGACGCCGTGCTGAAGGTGTTGGCTGCGGAGGACAATACGGTCAACCAACTCGTGCTGAAGACTTTGCTGCACCAGTTCGGCGTTGATCTCACCGTGGTCGACAACGGACGGGAAGCGGTTGACGCCTGGGAGACCGAGACCTGGGACCTAATCCTGATGGACGTGCAGATGCCGGTCATGGATGGTCCGACCGCTTCACGCACCATCCGGTCGCGCGAGGCGGAATGCGGACGGGCCCGCACGCCCATTATCGCCCTCACCGCCAATGTCATGAGCCACCAGATCGAAGCCTATCGGCAGGCGGGCATGGACAATTGCGTGGGCAAGCCTCTGCAGGTGGCGGCCTTGATGGAAGTCATGCAAGCAGCGCTTCGCCATGATGCAGTGGCCGAAGCGACTGTCTCTGCTGAGGTTTCATCTGCGGCCTGACAGCGTTCACGAACGAATGGTCGCCATCGTCTGTGGATGACTGACTCAAATCCGTCGATCTGGTCGGCGACGAGGTGGAGGGTCGAATGAGAGGCGGCCATCCTTGATCCGACCCGTAAACGTCGCAAGCTGTAAGGGCAGGGGCTGGTCAAAACTGGTGTGGCTGCCGACTGCCGTCGCGGTGAGGATGCCCGACTTCGTGGCGATTGGGGGGAGATGACCCGGTCGTCGTCAACGGCCGGGTCATCTGCGCCGTTGGCAT
>Ga0247812_10000237_pt1 | contig 51094 bp, 34 predicted proteins | sample UWRJL149409B1_FD_178011 | JGI IMG/M metagenome (GOLD analysis project Ga0247812, IMG submission 178011) | Plant litter microbial communities from Arlington Agricultural Research Station in Wisconsin, United States - UWRJ-L149-409B-1 | ecosystem: Environmental > Terrestrial > Plant litter >...
TTCCAGATCGCCTGTTTGGTCCGGTCGTTGACGGCGGAACTGTCGTTCAGCGCGCGCGAGGCCGTCGCGATCGACACCCCGGCCATGCGCGCCAGATCTTCCAGTCGGGTGGTCTTGCGGCTCAACGGTCGCGGGCTCCGGACACTCTGTCTGCAAAATTTTCTGCAAATCTTGCTCTACATGCGGCGCCCGGTCGCAGCTTGGCAAGACCTCGTAACAAGGAAGCTTGACCATGATGAAGCGCCGCGCGTTTCTGGCCCTGACCGGCGTCTCCGCCCTCGCCTTCGGCGTTCGCCCGGCTTTGGCCCAGACCGCACCGGGTGTCCTGCGCGCCTCGTCGCCCGGCGGCGTCATGACGGTCGAGGCCGGCGTCGATGGCGACGGTCGCCCGATCTACAGCATCAGCCGCATGGGCCGCCCCGTCGTGACCTCCTCGCGCCTCGGCTATCTGCTGACGGACGGCGTGGCGCTGGAACGCAATCTGACCGTCACGGCCGCCCGGCCGGTCACCGTGGACGACACCTGGGAGCAGCCCTGGGGCGAGCGCCAGTTCATCCGCAACCACTACAACGAATGGCGCGTCTCCTATGTCGAAAAGACCGCCCTGGGCCGTCGCTTCGACGTGGTCTTTCGCCTGTATGACGACGGTCTCGGCTTCCGTTACGACCTGCCCGAACAGCCCGGCCTGAAGACCGTCCGCATCGCCGCCGAGCTCACGGAGTTCAACCTGGCCGAGGCGGGCGACGCCTGGTGGATCCCGGCCTGGGAATGGAACCGCGAGGAATACCTCTACAACCGCACGGCCATCGATCAGGTCGGCAGCGCCCAGACCCCGATGACGGTCCGCAACGACAGCGGCCTGCATGTCTCGATCCACGAGGCCGCCTGTCTCGACTACGCCGGGATGAACCTGCGCCGGTCCGAAGGCCGCAGCTTCCGCGCCCAGCTGACGCCCGGCCTGACCAACGCCGCCGTGGTCCGGCAGGCGCCGTTCACAAGCCCATGGCGCACCCTGCAGATCAGCGACACCGCCGCCGGTCTGGTGGACTCCAGCCTGATCCTGAACCTGAACGAGCCCAACAAGATGGGCGACGTCAGCTGGTTCAAGCCGATGAAATACGTCGGCGTCTGGTGGGAAATGCACCTCGAGCTCAAGACCTGGAACTCGGGTCCGAAGCACGGCGCGACGACCGAGAACGCGATCAAGCACATCGACTTCGCGGCCGAGCACGGCTTCGGCGGCGTGCTGGTCGAGGGCTGGAACATCGGCTGGGACGGCCAGTGGTTCGCCAACGGCTCGGACTTCAGCTTTACCGAATGCTACCCCGATTTCGATATCGAGGCGGTCACGGCCCACGGCCGCTCGAAGGGCGTCCAGTTGATCGGTCACCACGAGACCGGCGGCAACGCCTTCCACTACGAACAACAGATGGACGCCGGCTTCGCCCTGTACGAGCGGCTGGGCATGCACAGCGTCAAGACCGGCTATGTCGCCGACGCCGGCGGCGCGCGTGTCGCGGGTCCGGACGGCTCTCCCGTCATGGTCTGGAACGAAAGCCAGGCCATGTCGCAGCACCACCTCCGCGTCGCCGAGACGGCTTACAAACACAAGGTCGCCGTCAACGCCCACGAACCCTTCAAGGACACCGGCCTGCGCCGCACCTATCCCAACATGATCAGCCGCGAGGGTGCGCGCGGCATGGAGTTCAGCGCTTGGGGCCAGCCCGGCAATCCGCCGGAGCATGAGCCCAATCTGGTCTTCACCCGCCTGCTGGCCGGGCCGATGGACTATACGCCCGGCATCTTCGGCATGGAGACGCGCAGCCCCGGCGGCGTCCAGACGACCTGGGCCAAGCAACTGGCGCTGTATGTCGTGATCTACAGCCCGATCCAGATGGCCGCCGACCTGCTGGTCAACTACGAGGCCAATCCGGGTCCGTTCCAGTTCATAAAGGACGTGCCGGTCGACTGGTCCGACACCCGGGTCCTGAACGGCGAGATCGGCGACTATGTCACCATCGCCCGCAAGGAACGCGGCAGCGACATTTGGGCCCTCGGCGCCATCACCGACGAGAACCCGCGCACCCTGTCGGCGCCCCTCAGCTTCCTCGACGCCGGCCGCCGCTACCGCGCCGAAATCTATCGCGACGGCCCCGACGCCGACTTCAAGGGCAAGCGCGAGTCGATCGTGATCGAACAGCGCGAGGTCACCTCGGCCGACACCCTCAGCCTCGCGCTGGCTCCGGGCGGCGGTCAGGCCATCCGGTTCGTGCCCCTGGGTCGGAAGGTGAGACGATGAAGACTCCGGCGTCTTCGATGTCCCCGGATTGTCTCCGGATTCCGTCTCTCAATTCTCCGATGAGTCTCTCATCGCGTGCGACGTCTGGCGGGGAACAGAAATGACCACCGTGACCCCCGGTCTTCTGTCGATGCGCCCCCGGCTTTCGCCGGCGGCCATCGTCAACATGTGCGTGGGCTTTTTCGGCATCCAGATCGGTTTCGGGCTGCAGAACGTCAACACCAGCCGCATCTTCCAGACCCTGGGCGCCGAGGTCGACAGCCTGGCCATCCTGTGGATCGCCGCGCCCATGACCGGTCTTCTGGTCCAGCCCCTGATCGGGCATCTCAGCGACCGGACGTGGGGCCGACTGGGCCGTCGGCGCCCCTATTTCCTGTTCGGCGCCCTGCTGACGACCCTGGCCCTGGTCGCGATGCCGAACTCGCCCAGCCTGTGGTTCGCCGCGGCCATGCTGTGGGTCATGGACGCCTCCATCAACATCACCATGGAGCCGTTCCGCGCCTTCGTCGGCGATAACCTGAACGAGGACCAGCGCACCGCGGGCTATGCGATGCAGAGCGTCTTCATCGGCGCCGGCGCCGTCTTCGCCTCGGTCCTGCCCTGGGTCCTGTCGAACGTGTTCGAGGTCCCCTCGACCGCGCCTGCGGGCGTGGTGCCGGACAGCGTCCGCATCGCCTTCTACGTCGGGGCGGCCGCCCTGCTGGCGGCCGTCCTCTGGACCGTCGTCACCACGCGCGAATACAGCCCCGACCAGATCGCCGCCTTCGACCTGGGCGGAACCGCCGAGGCCGATCAGGCGCCCGCCCGGTCGATCCGCGCCTACTTCGTCGGCGGCCTGATCTGGCTGGCTGTCGGCGCCGCGGGCTTCGCGGGCGTGGCTGTCGCCGGCGTCGAGAAAGAGCTCTACGTCCTGTTCGGCGGCCTCGCCGTCTTCGGCCTGCTCCAGATCGCGGTCGGACTGATCCATCGCGCGCGCGCCGCCAACGGCCTGTCCGAGATCATGGACGACATCTTCCGCATGCCGGAGACGATGCGCGGGCTGGCGATCGTGCAGTTTTTCAGCTGGTTCGCCCTGTTTTCGATGTGGATTTACACCACCCCGGCCGTCACCGCGGTCCACTATGGCGCCCCGTCCCCGACCTCGGCCGGCTATGGCGAGGGCGCCGACTGGGTCGGCGTTCTGATGGGAGTCTATAACGGCGTCGCCGCCCTCGCCGCCTTCCTGATCCCGGTGGCTGCGAAACGGATCGGCCGTCGCGGCGCCCATGCGGTGAACCTGGCCCTCGGCGGTCTGGGCCTGATCGGCGTCTTCCTGATCCGCGACCCCGGTCTTCTCTGGCTGCCGATGATCGGCGTCGGCTTCGCCTGGGCCTCGATCGTCTCCATGCCCTACGCCATCCTGTCGGGCGCGGTGCCGGGCCGGAAGATGGGCGTCTACATGGGGATCTTCAACATCTTCATCGTCGTGCCACAGCTCGTCGCCGCCACCCTGCTGGGCCTGATCCTGAAGGGCCTTTTCGACGGTCAGGCCATCTGGGCTTTGGTCATCGGCGGCGTGTCCTTCTTCATCGCGGCGCTCGCGGCCCTGCGGGTACGCGAACCTGCAAGGGTCTGAGTCCGATGGACCGCCGTACGCTACTGGCACTGTTCGCCGGCCTGCCCTTCGCGGGCGTCGCCGGCGCAGGACGAGCAGAGACGCCGACGGTCGGCCGGCTGGTCGAGCATCCCGACGTGGCCTCCGCCCACGCCGCGAACCGCAACGTCACCGTCTGGCTCCCGCCCGGATACGACGCGTCCGACGCCCGCTATCCCGTCCTCTACATGCACGACGGCCAGAACCTGTTCGACGCCTCGAAGGCGCCCTACGGCGAATGGTGCGTGGACGAGCACCTCGGCCGGCTGATCGCCAACGGCCAGATCCGCGCGCCCATCGTCGTCGGCGTCTGGAACACGCCCCTGCGCCTGCGGGAATACGTCCCCGCCGACCTGATCGCCGCCCTGCCCGACGACATGCGGGCCGACGTCCAGACGATCTATGGCGGTGCGCCGCTGTCGGACGGCTACCTCGCCTTCCTCGCCGACGAACTGAAGCCCCTGATCGACCGGACCTATCGCACCCTGCCGGGCCGCGAGGACACGATGATCTCGGGCTCCAGCATGGGCGGCCTGATGTCGCTCTATGCGGTGATGAAGCGGCCGGAGATTTTCGGCGCAGCCGCCTGCCTGTCCACCCACTGGCCGCTGCGCATCGAGGCCATCGCCGACCCTGCCGCGCTCGAGACCTGGCGCGAACGCCTCGTCGCCGCCTGGACCGGCGTGGTCTCCGCCGGCCTGCCGCCGCCCGCCGATCACCGCCTCTATTTCGATCGCGGCGACGAGACGCTGGACCAGTTCTACGCCGCCTTCCAGAGCCGGATCGACGAAACCATCCGCGCCCGCGGCTATGGTCCCGACCGGTTCCAGACCCTGGTCTTCCCGGGCGCCCAGCACAACGAGGCGTCCTGGAACCAGCGCCTCGACGTCCCGCTGAAATTCCTCCTGTCGCCCCGTACCGTATCGTGAGACCCGCCATGTCCCTTCTGAAAACCCTCGCCCTCGGCGCCGCGACCGCCGCCCTGCTGACCGGCGCCGCTTCCGCCCAGTCCGCACAGTCCGTCGCCCCCGGCGCGCCCGGAGCGGCGACGTCCTGGTCCAGCGCGGCCAAGACCGGCGGCGGCGCGTCCTACGAAGCCTATGTCGACGGCCAGTACCGTGATGGCGGCCCCACCGGCGCGGTGTCGAAGGTCTGGTTCTCGCTGGCCGACGGCGTCCTGACCGAGACCATGTACGGCCTGATCCACGAGGCCCAGATCAAGTCGCTGCGGTTCGCCGTCCAGACCCCGACCGGCCTCGCCGTCGAAGGGACCGACACCACCGCCCGCACCGAATACCTGCACCTCGACGCCGCCGGTCGCCCGCTCTCGCCGGCCTACCGCGTCGTCACCACCGACAGCGCGGGTCGGTTCGAGATCGAGAAGCGCATCTTCACCGACCCGGACCGCAACGCCCTGGTCCTGCGCGTCACCGTTCGCGCCCTCAAGGGTCCCGTCACCCCCTATCTGCTGCTCGAGCCCCACATGGCCAACACTGGCGGCGGCGACATGGCCGAGGCTTCGGTCAGCGGACTCTCCGCCCATGAAGGCGACGTCCACCTCGCCCTGCGCGCCAGCGCCCCGTTCGAAAGCGCCAGCGCGGGCTTCCTCGGCGCCTCCGACGGCCTCAGCGACCTTCAGAAGAACGGCCGCCTGACCCATGCCTACGCCTCGACCGGCGAGACGCCCGGCGCCGTCATGCTGACCGGCGCCCTGCCCGAAATCGCGGCGGGTCAGAGCCTGACCCGTGATTTCGTCATCGGCTTCGGCGCCTCGAAGGCCGAGGCCGAGGCCGCCGCCGACGGCAGTTTCCAGACCGGCCTCGACGAGGTTCTCGCCCGCTTCAACGGCGAGGGCGACCGCGTCGGATGGCAGGACTGGATCGGCTCCCTGACCGACCTGCCCCGCATCGCCGAACAGGCCACCGACGGCGGCAAGCTGGCCTATGCCTCGGCCCTGATGCTGAAGGTGCAGGAGGACCGCACCCACGCCGGCGCCCTGATCGCCTCCCTGTCCAACCCATGGGGCGACACCGTCGACGCCTCCACCCCCTCGACCGGCTACAAGGCCGTCTGGCCGCGCGACTTCTATCAGGTCGCCATGGCCCTGATGGCCCTGGGCGACACGGAAACCCCCGTCGCCGCCTTCCGCTACCTGCCCCAGGTCCAGGTTCGCGCCAACACGCCCGGCAACAGCGGCGCCACCGGCTGGTTTCTGCAGAAGACCCACGTCGACGGCCAGATCGAATGGGTCGGGGTCCAGCTGGACCAGACCGCCATGCCCATCATGCTGGGCTGGCGTCTGTGGAAGGCCGGCGAGATCTCGGACGCCGAGATCGCCGCCATGTACCGCGACATGATCAAGCCCGCCGCCGACTTCCTGGTGGACGGCGGCAAGGTCGGCATCCTGTGGAACGACCGCCAGATCACCCCGCCCTTCACCCAGCAGGAGCGCTGGGAAGAACAGGACGGCTTCTCCCCCTCGACCACGGCCGCCGTCATCGCCGGCCTGACCGTCGCCGCCGACATCGCCCGCGCCTCGGACGACGCCACCTCGGCCGACCGCTACGTCGCCGCCGCCGACAACTATTCGAGGAAGGCCGAGGCGCGGATGTTCGCCACCCAAGGGGCCTTCGGCGACGGCCGCTACTTCCTGCGCCTGTCCAAGACCGAAAACCCCGACGCCCACACCCTGATGGGCGACAACAACGGCCAGCCCGGCCAGCCCCAGGACCGGGTCGTCGACGGCGGCTTTCTGGAGCTGGTCCGCTATGGCGTGAGGGCGGCCGACGACGCCCACATCCTGGCCACCCTGCCCGAATACGACGACCAGACCCGCGAGGATCTGACCCGTGTCCGCTACGACTTCGGACCCGAAGGCGACCAGACCCCCGGCTGGCGTCGCTACGGGATCGACGGCTATGGCGAGGACGTGACCAACGGGGCCAACTACGGCGTCGGCGGTCAGATGGCGGCGGGCCAGCGCGGCCGGGTGTGGCCGATCTTCACCGGCGAGCGCGGCCACTACGAACTGGCCCGCGCCCTGAGAACGGCGGGCGGCGCCGACGCCTCCCCGCAAGCCCTCGAAGCCATCCGCCAGACCTATGTCCGCGGCATGGAGCGCTTCGCCAACGACGGTCTGCTGCTGCCCGAACAGGTCTGGGACGGCGTGGGCGTCAACACCGCCCGCCAATATCGCACGGGCCAGGGCACCGACTCCGCCACCCCCCTTGCCTGGAGCCATGCGGAGTATCTGAAGCTGCTGCGGTCGCTGGCCGACCGCGCCGTCTGGGACCGCTACGCCCCCGTGGCCGAGCGGTACGGCTCGGGGTCCTGAGCCCCGGTCTCGTCCCGGACCATCAGCATCAGTCCCCCGGCCAGGGCGCTGAGCCCGGCCAGCATCAGCAGCAGCGGCTGGAACCCGCCCGCCGTCACGACCGCATAGGCCAGTGACGGCGCGGCGACCGCCGGGATGGTGTTGGTCAGGTTCAGGATGCCCAGATCCCGCCCCCGATGGTTGGGCGACGGCAGAAGCTGCATCGCATAGGCGTTCTGCAACGCCAGAAACGACGCCGCCCCGACCGAGAACAGCACATAGCCCAGCGCCGCCGGCCGCCATTGCGGCAGCAGGGCCAGGATCAGCAGGCCGATGGTGATCACCGCCGCCATGGCGACGAGGAACGGCTTGCGCAGCCCCGTCGCATCCGACGCCCGTCCGATGACGATGGCCAGCGGCACGCCGACGACAGCCGCCGCCCCCGACAGCCAGGAAATCTTGCCGGCCAGAGCACGCGGCGCGATCTCCAGCCCGCCATGATCCACGGTCTCGAAGTAGAACAGGAAATAGGCGAACAGAATGCTGCCGGCCATCTGGATCATCAGCCGCGACACCCAGACCAGCGCCAGATTCCGTCGCCCTTGCGCCTTCGCCACCGGCGCCTGATCCGAGGCGCCAATCAGCACGCCCCGGCGCGGAAACAGCAACAGGAAGGGCAGGACGCCGGCCAGCGCCAGCCCGGCGACCACTGCGACCTGACCCGCCTCCGCCAGACCCGTCGCCGTCACCGCCACACCGGCGACGGCGCCCAGCGGATAGGCCGCCCCGAACAGCCCGCCCACCAGTCCCTTCTGGTCGTCCGGAACCTCGTCGGCGGCGATGGCGATCAGGGGCGCCAGCATGACGTTCAACGCCACCTGAAACACGGCCACGGCGGCGATCAGCAGGGTCGGCGTCGCGCTGATGTGCAGCAGGACCAGCGACGCCAGCGTCGCGACCAGCCCCCCGACGATCCACGGCCTGCGCCCGTACCGACCGCGAACCGTCCGGTCGCTCAGCACCCCGATCAGGATATTGGTCCCGCTGGCCACCACGGCGCCGATCAAGGTGATCAGGCTCAGCAGCGCGACCTTGCCGTCGGGCGTCATCAGCTCGACCTTCAGCGGCAGCATCAGGCTCAGCAGCGGCACATAGGCCACCACCCCGCCGCCATAGGCCAGGGCATAGAGCAGCAGGAACACCTGACTGCGGCGGGGCGACCGGGACGTCTCCGGACCCGGCGGGGTCACCCTGTCGGCCGGCCCGTCGATCCCCGCACCGCCAGGGTGAAGGGCAACAGACAGGTCGCGGGCAGGCCCGTCTCGCCCGACTTGGACCGGATCAACAGGTGCGCCGCCATGGACGTCATGGCCGCGATCGGCTGGACGACGGCCGTCAGGGACGGATTGCTGAACCGCACGATGGGGGTATCGTCGAAGCTGACGATGGACAGCTGGCCCGGCACCGATATCCCCCGCCGGTTCGCGACGCGCAGGGCCGCCAGGGCCATCTGGTCGTTGCTGGCCACCAGCCCCGTCGGCGGCTCCGCCAGATCGCACAGGGCCTCGGTCGCCGTGACGCCCGACTGGAAGCTGAAGTCGCCCCGGCCGATCAGGCTGTCGTCCTCGGGCAGGCCGCGCCGCGCCAGCGCCCGGCGATAGCCGTCCAGACGCGCCCCGCTCAGGGCGTATTCGTCGCTGCCGGTGATGAAGCCGACACGGGTATGGCCGAGGTCCAGCAGGTGGTCCGTCGCCTCCTCAGCCGCCTTGCCGTCGTCCATGGCGATGGCGAACCCGTCGCCCGGCGTCACCGAACCTATCCGTGCGAACGGCAACCCCTGCTTCACCAAAAGGTCGGTGATCAGCGGATTGTCCGAGTGCGGCGGCGTCAGGATCACCCCGTCGGGATGCAGGGCCGAGATCGCGCCCTGAACCTCGCGCTCGACCTGGGTCGAATGGGTGTCCACCAGTTCGAAGATCATCCGGTACCCGGACTCGGCGCTCTTCAGCATCCCGCCCAGCAGCATCTGGTCGACCCAGTCCGTGCCCTCGCCGGACCGCCAGCCCTCGATCGTGCGATCCCGGTCGTTCAGGGCCAGCAACAGATAGGACCGCGACCCGCCCATCCGCCGCGCCGCCAGACTCGGGACATAGCCCAGCTTGGCCACGGCGGCATGGACCCGTTCCTGCACCACCGGCCGCACATTGGGTTCGTTGTTGATCACCCGCGAGACGGTCTGCAGCGAGACCCCGGCCTCGGCGGCGACGTGTTTGATGGTGACGGGTCGGCGCAAGACGGTTTCAGACCCCGGTTATCAGACTGGGCGAAGACATACTGTCAGGCTTGCCGGCTCCGCAAGGCCGCATCATGACGCCGGCGCCGCCACACGTTGCGGCGGTTTGGCCGGGCAGTGCTCGCGCAGGAATTGCTCGTGCGTCGGCAGGTCCTGAACCAGCTGCTTCAGCACCGCCGCCGCCTGATCCAGGGTCTCGGTCGCCCGATCGAACGGGATGCGATCGACCAGCGGATGATAGCCGCGCGGATGCACCCCCATACCCTCCATCACCGACTGCCAGCTGACGCTCCGGAACAGCTCGTCCAGCCCCTCGGCCAGCGAGCCGTTGACCCGGAACAGATCGATTTTCCGCTGCAGGCTTTCGGGCAGGACCATCGCCTTGCACTCGCGCCAGAAGGCCGTGTCCTCCCGCTGGGTCGTGCAGTAGTGCAGGATGATGAAGTCCCGGATCTCCTCATAATCGGCGGTCATCCGGCGATTGTACTCGTCGATCAGGGCCTGCTCTCCGTCCATGCCGGGCAGGTAGCGGAAGAAGAAATCCATCCCGCGATAGATCAGATGGATCGCCGTGGATTCCAGCGGTTCGATGAAGCCGCCTGCCAGCCCCAGGGACAGGACGTTCTTGTCCCAGATCCGGTCGCGCACCCCGGTCTTGAACGGCACCACCATGGGCTTGACCACGGGCGCCCCCTCGACCTGGGACATCAGGGTCGCGGTCGCCTCATCGTCGCTCAGATACTTGCTGGCGAAGACATAGCCGTTGCCGGTCCGGTGCTGCAGCGGGATGCGCCAGCGCCAGCCGAAGTCCTGGGCGTGAGCCAGCGTATAGGGCGGCGGCGGGCCGACGTTCTCGGTCTGGACGGCGATGGCCCGGTCGCACAGCAGCCACTCGGACCAGTCCTGGTATCCGACCTTCAACGCCTTGCCGATCAGCAGGGCCCGGAAGCCCGAGCAGTCGATGAAGAAGTCCGCCGCGATGACCTTGCCGCTCTTCAGGACCAGCTTTTCGACTCCGCCGTCGGGACGCAGGGCGACGTCCTCGACGATGCCCTCGGTCCGCACCACGCCCCGCGCCTCGGCGAACCGGCGCAGGAAGCCGGCGACCAGCTTCGCATCGACATGAACCGCATAGGCGGCGCCGCCGATCGGCGTCCGGATGGCCTTGAACGGCAGGGTGAACCTGCCCTCCCGCGCCATCGCCGTCGCCGGTGCGAAGTCCTGCAGGGCGCCGGGATAGCCGTTCGCCTTCGCCTTCAGCCACAGCTGATAGAACTCGCTCAGATCGACCGGCAAACCGATCGCGCCGAACGGGTGGAAATAGTCCTCGCCCTTGCGAAACCAGTCCCTGAACTCGATGCCCAGTTTGAAACTGGCCTGGGTTTCCTGAATGAATTCCTGCTCGTTGACGCCCAGCTTGGCCAGCAGTTGCAGGAAGGGCGGCACCGTGGATTCACCGACGCCGATCGTGCCGATATCGTCCGACTCGACCAGCTCGAGCTCGTACAAGCCCTTGAAATGCTCGGCCATCAGGGCGGCCGCGACCCAGCCGGCGGTGCCGCCGCCGACGACGCAGATCTTGCGCAGGGGACGGGGAGAGGCGAAAGGCGTCTGGCTCATGACGGTCCTATGCGGCGAGTGAGCGGTCGAGGGCCGCCAGAAACTGGGCGTGGGTCGGGGTGTCGGCGACGGTCCGGGCGACCGCCGCGCTCATATCGCCCAGCGCCCGGGACAGATCGGCCGCGGCGATGGCCTCGACGCCGGGATCATAAACGTCGGGCAGGGTGTCGAAGCCCGCATAGATGGCCAGCCAGCTGGCCGGATGGAACATCTCCCAGCGATAACGGATGAACTGCCCCCTCGCCTTCCACAGGTCGATCTTGCGCTTCAGCGTCTCGGGAACGGCGGCCTCGCGACAGGCTTTCCACATCGGCTCGTCCCGACCATTCAGCTTGTAGTGCAGGATGATGAAGTCCCGCGTCCGCTCCATCTCGCGCGCAGACTGGTCGTTGAACTCGTCGATCACCGGGGCCGCGAAGGTTCGATCCGGGAACAGGGACTTCAGCCGTTCGATGCCGTTCTCGATCAGGGCGATGCTGGTGCTTTCCAGCGGCTCGAGGAAGCCGGCGGACAGGCCCAGCGAGACGCAGTTCTTGACCCAGGCCTCACGCCTACGCCCCGGCCGGAAGCCGATGCGGCGCGGTTCGGTGATCGGCTTGCCCAGCAGGTTGGGCATCAGTTCGTCCAGCGCCTGCTGGTCCGTCATATGCTGGCTGGAGAAGACCAGGCCGTTGCCGGCGCGGTGACGCAGCGGGATGCCCCACTGCCACCCGGCCGATCGCGCGGTGACGCGCGTGAACGGCGCGGGCTCCTCGCCCGGCGCGTTCTCGCTTTGCACCGCATAAGCCGCGTCGCAGGGCAGCCACTGACCCCAGTCCTCATAGGTCGATCCCATGGCCTCGCCGATCAGCAGGCCGCGGAAACCGGTGCAGTCGATGAACAGGTCGCCCTCGACGGACCGGCCGTCTTCCAGGGTGATGCTCTCTATGAAGCCGTCCCCGGGTCTCAGATCCACGCTGCGGACCCTGGCGTCGATCCGCTGGCAACCGCCGGCCTCGGCGAAGCCCCGCAGATGTTGGGCGAACAGGGACGCATCGAGATGCAGGGCCCAGTCGAACACGGACAGCGACGACGGCGGATTGCGCGATGGCAGGGTGAACCGCCCCGACTCTGCGAGGGAAGCGCCAAGAGAAAAGGCCGAAAGCGCGCCGGCGTCTCCAACGTCTCTCAGCCGCATCCAGTAGTGATGGAAGCCGATTCCGCCCAGATCCTGACCGTACAGACCGAACGGATGGATGAAGTCCGACCCGGGCTTGCCCCAGTCGATGAACCGGATGCCCAGCTTGCAGGTCGCCTGGGTCGCCTGCATCACCTCGGCGTCCGTCATGCCCAGCTGGGCGTAGAAACGGCGGATGGTCGGTATGGTGGCTTCGCCCACCCCGATGGTCCCGATTTCCGAGGATTCGACGACCGTGATCGACATCGGGGTCGACCGGAAATGCCGTGTCAGGGCCGCAGCGGCCATCCAGCCGGCGGTGCCGCCGCCGACGATGACGACCTTGCGGATACGCGTGTCGCGGGTCTCGACCATGACTGATCCTTGCGCGCGGCGAGCCGTCTGAACAGTCCGCCCCTTAACGAAAAAATGGCCGGCGACGACAGATGTCGCCGCCGGCCCAGGGGGCTCAGGAGAAAGTCAGAACTTGGCGCGAACGCCGAGCGAGAAGCGGGGCTCGTATTCGTTTCGGGAGTGGAACTGCTCCGCCCCGTCCTCGAACTCGATGTAGTACTCCTCGATCTCGCCGAAGACGTTCGACCCGTTTGCATAGATCGTGATGTCGTCGGTCAGGTTGTACGTGATGTTGACGTCCACGTACTGCTGCTCGTCCTGGTAAACAGGGATCGCGCCGGCGAAGACTTCCTTCAGGCGAGGCGTCCGGTAGTTCCAGGCCACACGCGTCTGCAGTTTTTCACCCTGATACCAGACCGCAGCATTGACCTGATTTTCCGAGTTGTCCACGAACGGCAGGTCTTCGCCGGACAGGTTCTTGGCGTTTTGCGAGCTGTCCGAGAAGGTGTAGCTGCCGTCGAAGCCGAAATCGCGGAAGAAGCTGTCGTCCGGCAGGAAGTCGGTCAGGGCGATCTTGGCCCCGATTTCGACGCCCTGCAGTTCGGCCCCTTCGCCCTGAACCGGACGGTTCACCGGCACGGTGCGGCGGATCACGCCGTCCCCGTCGGGGAAACGCCCGTCATTCACGGTGGCCCGGGTGACGAAGCTGTCGATGTTCAGCCTGAACAGGGCGATGTTGAACATCGTCGCCCGGCCCATGTAGTACTCGAGGCTGAGATCGTAGTTGTCCGACCGCCACGGGTTCAGGTCGGGGTTGCCGTTGGCCGTGGCGCCGGTGACGCGACGCACGCCGACGGGCGGCAAGGTCGGATCGACCGGGTCGCCTGGCTGCGGCTCGGCCGTATCGGCCGTCGAAATGGTGACGCCGCCGCCATAGTTCCCCAGATCCAGCGGGATCATGGTCTTGTTGTAGGCCATGCGCAGCTTCAGCCTGTCGCTGAAGTCATAGGCCAGGTTCACCGACGGCAGATAGTCGGTGTAGCTGCGGCTGGCGAAGGTGTCCCCGGCGTCGAGGTTGGTGTCGCCATAGTTCCGGGTCTCGCCCGTCAGGTTCTGCCGCACGCGAAGCTCGGTGCGGATCACCTTCAGGCCGACGTCGCCGGTCAGCGCGCCGAACGCGATGCCCGTGTTCACATAGGCGCTGTCCTCGAACAGGGTCACGTCATAGCTGTTGCCCGGAATGATGACTTCATAGGCGCTGCCGAAGACGCGCTGCTGGAAGCCGACCACATCGTCGAAGTCATGCGGATCGACGACCCAGACGCCCGGCAGACCACTGGTGATCGAGCCGTAGTCGGTCAGGAAGTAGGTGTTGTTGTACTGGTTCAGCTTGGTCGGGGCGTTGACCGTATAGCCCTGGAACACCGTCGGCTGGTTGGTCGGGCTGACCGGCAGCGCCGGGTTGTAGCTCGGGTTCGGAACCTGTTCGCCCGCCTGACACTGGTTCTGGTTCATGACCACATCGATCGCCTTCCACTGCACGGAGCAGCCGTCGGGATCGGTGGCGCCGTTGCCGCCGTAGAAGTCCGAGAACAGGTGGAAGTTTGTGATCTCGACCGACCGGTCGCTGTGGCGAAGACCCACGTCGACCCGGGTGATGAAGCCGAACAGGTTTTCGTCTTCGAAGCTGTACGAACCGTCCGCACGGGCGATCGTCAGGTCGGATTCGTTGCGCTGGTTGCCTTCCGACGAGAAGGCGGCGACGGCGTAGCTGTCCTGGTTGGCCATGTACTGCGACAGCGGCACATTCCCGAGACCGCCCTGGATCGGATTGTTGAACCCGCTCCAGACCGTGTTCGAACCGCCGATGTTCAGATGGACCTGCGGGTCCTGGCCGATGCCCAGCGGATTGGGGTTGATGTATCGGCCGCCGTTCGCGCCGACGATCGCGTTCGAATACTGCGAGGTCGGGAACCGGGCCGCGATGTTCGCCGGATAGAAGGGTCCGCGGGTGCGATCCGCGGCGTCGCGGAACAGGGTGAACTGCCGGTCCGGCGAATACTGCCAGTTGGACAGATCGCCCTGGACCTGGCCGTTCATGCTCAGCAGCGACGCGTCGCCATGCACGGCGCGGGCGCTGAAGGTGAACGGGCCGCCCTTGTCGTAGTCCAGTTCCAGATTGAGGTTGGTCGACTCCGTCTCGGTGGTCCGGTTGACGGTGAAGGAGTTCAGCCACCAGACGTCGAGATCGTATTCGGTGACGTCCAGCCACGGGTTGCCGTTGGTGCCGTTCACGCCGGTTTCGGTAAAGGCCGTGGGGGTGGTCCAGCCCAGTGCGCTCCAGCGGTTGGAGATGTTGAGGCCGGCGGCGCGGTTGTATTCCTTCTGGTTCGTATAGAAGGCTTCGCCGGTCAGGGTGAAGCCGTCATCGATCTGCCAGGTGAAGGCGCCGTTCAGGCCCAGGCGCTCGCGCTCGACCTCACGGTGGAAGGTGTCGTAGCCGTGCGGCGCGATCCAGTTGTCGGCGTCGGCCGGACCGCCCCAGTCGTTGTTTCCGAACAGACCGCCGGAGATGCCCGAATAGTTATTGCCCAGGTTCGACACGCCATAGACGGCGGAGGCCATGACCCCGATCCGGTCATTGCGCCAGTTGAACAGGGCGTTGGCCAGATAATCGTTCTCGCGCGTATCCTCGCCCGTCGCATACTCGACAGTCATGGCCTTGGTCATGCCGTCGGTGAAGTCGAACGGACGACGGGTGCGCAGGTCGATGGTGCCCGAGATGCCGGACACGGCGTTGCGCACGTCCATCGACTTGAACACGACCAGCGAGCTCATCAGCTGCGACGGCACGTCGTTCAGATTAGGCTGGGCCGTGCCCAGGTTGCCGGCGCTCAGATACTGCTCGCCGTTCATCAGGGTCACGACCTGCGGCAGGCCGCGGATGTTGACCGTCGCGCCTTCACCGGCGCTGCGCTGGATCTGGATGCCGGGAATGCGCTGCAGCGCATCGGCCACGGTCACGTCGGGCAGCTTGCCGATGTCTTCCGCCGAGATGGCGTCGACCAGGGCTGTGGTGTTGCGCTTGATATCGATCGACTGCGCCTGCGAGGCGCGAATGCCGGTGACGATGATCTCGTCGACGACGTCCGCCTCCTGCGTCGGATCGGCGGTCTGCGCGAAGGCCGGCGACGCGAGCGCGGTGCTCGCCATCAGGCCCGCCAGTATGGACTTCCTGTGCATTGTATCCCTTCCCTATTTTGTCTTCGTTTGGCGCCGCCTCTTGTCGTGCGGCTTTGAACGTCAAGGCTTCAGTGTCTGTGGTGAGAGCGTGGTCTGGCCGGCGAGAGCGCCGTCCAGGGCGTCACGGGCGATGGTCGCCCGATAACTCCCGCCCGCGACGCTCCAGCCCGGAAGGGCCGTATCGTAGCTGGCGAGGATGCGAGGCTCGGCCGTCAGGGTGACGCGGCGCGTCTCCCCCGGCTTGAGCGTGAGCTTGGTGAAGCCGGCCAGGCGGCGGGGCGTCGTCGAGCCCTCGCGCGCCACATAGAGCTGGGGCGTGTCGGCGCCCTCGCGTGATCCGGTGTTGGTCACGTCGAAGCTGACGGACAGCTGCTGGCCGCCGCTGACCTCGAGGTTGGCGTAGGCGAAGCTCGTGTAGCTGAGGCCGTGACCGAACGGGAACAGAGGCTTGCGGCCCTCGCGCTCGTACCAGCGGTAGCCGACATCCGATCCCTCGACATAGTCGACGGCGAAGGGCTGCAGGTCCGCCGCCGAGCCTGCGCCGGGATTGGACGCCGCGGCGTCGGCCGTCTTCAGCTCCGCCAGGCCGGGTGCGGTCGGGCGCGGCGCCTGGGCCGCGTCGCGCGGGAAGGTGATGGGCAGGCGACCCGACGGGTTCACCTGACCGAACAGGACGCGGGCGATCGCCTCCCCGCCCCTCTGCCCCGGATACCAGGCCTGGACCACCGCCGGCACGGCGTTGATCCAGGGCATCAGGACAGGCCCTCCGGTTTCCAGAACCACGGCCGTACGGGCGTTGGCTCCAGCCACCGCCGCGATCAGGGCGTCCTGATCGTTGGGCAGGGACAGGCTTTCGACGTCCTGCGCCTCGGTCGTCCACTGGGTCGCGAAGACGATAGCGACATCGGCGCCGCGGGCCGCCGTGGCGGCCGCCTGCACATCATCGCCGGAAACGAAGGTCACGGCGGCATTCGGCGCAAGCGCCCTGATCGCCGCCAGCGGGGCGGACGCATGGTAGGTCACCCGGGCGAAGGAGGCCGCCGCGCCGGACGTCAGCGGAATCTCGATGGGAGCCCCGCCCACGGACCGGACCTGCGACGAGCCGCCGCCCGACAGAACCCCGACGTCGGCATGGCCGCCGATGACGACGATACGCTGCGCCGCGCCGGCCAGCGGCAGGACGCCGCCTTCGTTCTTCAGCAGAACGATGCCCGCCTCGGCCGCACGCTGGGCCACCTCTGCATTGGCTGCATAGTCGATTGTCTGAGGCGTCGCGACGACCGGGGCGTCCATGACGCCCGTCTCGATCATTCCGACCAGAATGCGCCGGACCATATCGTCCAGCCGCGCCTGCGGCACCCGGCCGGCGGCGACGGCGTCCGTCAGCGGCTGACCGAAATAGATGGCCCGATCCAGCTCCTGGCCGGATTCCTGATCCAGGCCGTTGATCGCCGCCTTCTCGGTGGAGTGCACGGCGCCCCAGTCCGACATGACCCAGCCGTCATAGCCCCAGTCGCCCTTCAGCACCCGGTTCAGCAGGAAGTCGTTCTCGCAGGCGTAGTCGCCGTTGATGCGGTTGTAGGCGCACATGACCGAGCCGGGCTCACCGCGCTCGATGGCGATCTGGAAGGCCAGCAGGTCGCTCTCGCGCAGCGCCGCCTCGCCCAGCCGCGCATCCATGATCATCCGCCCCGTCTCTTGCGAGTTGAAGGCGAAATGCTTGATGGTCGAGACGATCGGATGGGTCTGGACGCCCCTGATATGCTCGCCCGCCATCACCCCGGCCAGCAGGGGATCCTCGCCCAGATACTCGAAATTCCGTCCCGCCCAGGGATCGCGGGTCAGGTTGACCCCGCCCGCCAGCAGAACGTTGAAGGTCTTGGCCCGCGCCTCGCCGCCGATCATGGCGCCGCCCGCGAAGGCGATGGCCGGGTCGAAGCTGGCGGCGGTCGTCAGGCTGGACGGAAGGGCCGTGGCGACATCGCCCTTGCGCTGCTCGACCTGGTTGGCGACGCCCAGACTGGCGTCGCTTTCGCGCAGGGCGGGAATGCCAAGCCGTGGAACGCCCGGCACATAGCCGGCCGAGGGGATCATGTCAGCGACAGGCGCGCCCGGCGTCCGATCCGCCATCGGCGGGAAATAGCCGTGCACCAGCTGCAGCTTCTCGTCCTGCGTCAGGGCCGCGACCAGCGCTGAGGCGCGCGCGCCGGCGTCCTGCGTCTGCGACGCGGCAGGAGCGGCCTGCACCCGGGCCGCAGCCGGCGCCGCCAGCACGCCCGTGGCCAGCAGTGCGACAAGACTGGCGATGTAACGATTACGAACCATAGGCGAACCGGGTCTCCAGACGTCAGTCTTGCTCGGGTGAAGCCGGCGAAAGCCGGCGGAAATGTCAGGGATTGGTCCTCAGGCGGACCGGACGGACATCGGCTGACCGCCGCCTGTCCGTCATGCTCATGCGTTTTTAGACCGCCGCGATTCCCATGCGGAAACCGGCTCGCGCCCCTCCTGTACCTCCTACCCGCGAAAATCTACGTTTTCTGCCAGCAAGCTAAGCACGGCTTGAGAGCGTTCACAATCACAAAGCGGCCACAAATTGTTTCAGTCCAATCGCCTGCAAAGGCTAGGGAAACCGGTGTCATAGCCGTGATTACGGCATTTGTGAGCGGCGGCGAGCACCATCGGAAACCGCGCAACCTCGGCGGGCGCGCTTCCCGCACGCTTCAAACGAACCGAATAAGCAAAGGCCCGACCGCATCTGCGGCCGGGCCAGAACATCTCTTTGATTCGTAAGACCCGGTTCGAGGACCGGTCGTCGGTCTAGAAGCGCGCCGTCAGGCTGATCGTCGCGCTCGATCCCAGATCGTAGTTGTTGACCAGGATCTTGTTGCCCAGTTCCTGGTACTCGTCGAACTCGGTGCCCAACAGGTTGCGCAGTTCCAGCGAGAAGCCGAGATCGCGCCCCGTAAGCGTGAAGTCCTTGCGATAAACGAAGTCGACGAACACGCCCGGATCCTGCAGCAGGTCCGGTTCGCGCGAACCCACCGTCCCCGCGCCGCGCGCCGTGATGCGCTCACTGACATAGTTGACGATGATCGTAGCCTGCGAGCGGGCCTGATCGTCTTCCCAGCCGAGTTGCAGGTTGGCGACGTGTTCCGACTGACCTTGCAGCCGGCTGCCGTCCTCGATGTAGCGCGAGGCCGGAGCGGGCGTCGTGCCGTTGCTCAGCACCAGAACGGTGTCGTCGTCGTTCACCTTCACGTCGGAGTCGGACCAGGTGTAGTTGGCCTGAACCAGCCAGCGCTTGTTGGCGATGAACGACATGCCGTTGTCGGGGAACTCGAAGTACTTCTTCACCTCGAACTCGGCGCCCATCACGGTCGCCTGGGGCGCGTTCAGGAAGGACTGCTCGCGCTGGGTGTCGGCGGTGTTGGTGACGATCGCCTCGACCGGCTTGTCGAGGTCCTTGTAGAAGACGCCGGCCGTCACATACTGCTGGCGGGCGAAGAACCACTCGTAGCGGGCGTCCAGGTTCAGGATCTCCGTATCGACCAGATACGGGTTGCCGATGAAGCTGCGGTTGGTCTCCGGATCCGTATAGGCCTGAGGGGCCAGTTCGCGGAACTGCGGGCGGCCGATGGTCTGCGACGCGCCGAGGCGCAGTTGCTGGTCTTCGGCGAAGTTCCAGGTCGCCGTGAACGACGGCAGGTAATACTGCTCGTCGATCTCGGTCGGGGCCAGGGGCGCCGCGCCGCCGAACAGGTCGCGGGTGATCACCGTCTGCTGACCGTCCTCGAACCGGACGCCGACGGTGGTGCGCACCAGCGGGATGATTTCGGCGTCGACCATCGCATAGACGGCGTTGACCTTGAGCTCGCCCTCATAGGCGCTGGCGCCGTTCTGGGGCGTGATCTCGGTCAGCTGGAACTGGTTCGGATTGATGTTGTAGTCCGAGAACAGATAGTCGACCCGCGACTGGCGCTGCGCATCGGTCAGGGCCGTCTGGCTGACGAACTGCAGGTCGCGACGTTCGGCGTCGCGCGTGTTGTCCAGCGACGCCACGCCGACGCTGAAGACCGCCTCGCGGGCGTCCGACAGCGGCAGGGTGTATTTCACGTCCGCGCCGCCCGAGACGACGTCGTCGTCCAGCTCCGAGAAGGAGATGCGGTTGTTGGGGTTGTGAATGAACTGTCCGTCGGTGTTCAGGCCATACGGGAACATCGTCTCATACGGCGAATCGCGGGTGGTCTTGGCGTAGGCGGCGCGCCAGTCGAACTCCAGGGCGCCGTCCATGAAGAAGTGTTCGCCGGCCAGTTGGGTCGTAAACAGCTGACGCTCGAACCATTCAGTGTAGTCGTTACGCAGGACCGAGCCGTTGGTCCCCAGACCCTGTTCCGACCGCGCTTCCTTGGTGGTGCTGCGGACGAAGAAGTTGGTCCATTTGACCTCGTGGTCCTGGGTCGCCAGCGACAGGGCGCCGAGGAAGTTCAGTTGCACGTCGTTCTGGTGGGAATCGACGACGAAGTCGCTGTTGACCTCGAGCACGTCGCCCTGGAAACCGCCGGACTGGTTGATGGCAGTGCGTTGATCCCAGCTGTTGTCGTAGCCCGCGACGAAGACGGCGCCCAGGGTGCCGATGTCGGTTTCGGTCGACAGGCCGCCGGCGATCTCCGCGCCGAAGTTGGCCGGCGTGGTCTGGCGTTGCAGCAGACGCAGCGGCGCATTGACCAGCGAGTGGCCGATCCGTTGCAGCTCGGCGGGCGTGTAGTTCAGGTTGTTGAGCTGCTTGCCCGAATCGAACGCCAGTCGCAGGGGGCCGGGCACATCGCGCGTGCCGTCGTCAAAGCTCGTCCAGTCGGTATCCGAGCCGTAGTAGACGAGACCCTTCTTGCCTGTGGATTCGGTGTTGGCGCCGACCGAAGCCTTCAGCGAGAAGAAGGGTTCGCTGGGGGCGTCGATGGTCTGAAGGTCGATGACGCCGCCGCCAAACTCACCGGGGAAGTTCGCCGAATAGGTCTTCTGGACCGTCACCGATTCCAGAATGTTGGCGGGGAACAGGTCCAGCGGCACGACCCGCTGCAGCGGCTCGGGGCTGGGCAGCGGCGAACCGTTCAGCAGGGCCGACGAATAACGCTCGCCGAGACCGCGCACATAGATGAAGCGCCCCTCGACGACCGTCAGGCCGGTCACACGGGTCAGGGCCGCGGCGGCGTCGCTGTCGCCCGTGCGCTCCAGATCTTCCGACGTCAGGAAGGCGGCGACTTCCGAACTTTCACGGTTCGGCTCGGGAATGTAGCGGCCCAGCACCACGATCTCGTCGACGACGGACGCTTCGTCCTGTGCGTCGGGCTCGGCCTGTTGGGCGGGCGTCTGGGCGGTAGGGCTTTCGGCCGGCGCCGGAGCGGTCTGGGCGAACGCCAGGCCGGGCGCGATCAACGCGCTGCTGGCCAGCAGGACCCCTGTCAGGGTCAGAGTAAGTTTCTTCATGATCTGCGCCTTGAAGGGGTCAACGGGAAACGCGAAGGCCGGCCACGACCCGGTCAGGGTCGTGGCCGCGCTTCCGTGGTCAGCAGGTCGCGCCGGACGTCAGGCCGCAGGTCCAGCCGACATACCAGGTGTCGGCGGCGTTCTGGACGGCGCCGATGTAGGTCGTGGCCGTGAAGAACGAATAGACCGCCGGGGCCGGCGTCGGGGCGACGGCCGTCTCGTTGGCGCCGTTGATGAAGGTCAGCACCTGGTTGGTCAGGGTGGTGCCCGAAGCGGGCGCCGTCAGGGTCGAGGTGCCGGCCGCGGTGTTGCCCGTTCCAGCCGTGAACACGCCCGCCGAGCGCGCGGCGTTGGCCGGGCGATAGGAGATCGGGCAGGACATGAAGACCGATGTGAAGGTCGGGGCGACGGTCGCGGTGTCGGCGTCGGCGATGTCCAGGCAGCCTGCGGTCGAGCCGGCCACGCCCGTAAACACCGAGTTGATGATGGTCGCGTCCGAACCGGTGTCCAGATGGGCCACGGTGTGGGCGTCGATCGGCGAGTTGCGACCGACCAGGGTGAAGTTGGCGATCTTCGGCTGCGAGATGTAGCGGCTCGCCAGCGGCGTTGCGGCCGGGGCCGACGAGAACTCGAAGCCGGCCGAGCGGCTGGTGGTGCCGGCCACGCGCTGGGTGACGATGCCGAACTGGGCGCCGCCGCGCCAGCCGGTGTCGGTGTCCAGACCGTCGTCGTCGGCGCCGGTGATGACCAGGTGCCTCAGATTGACGTTGCCGCCGAAGATTTCGATGCCGTCGTCCGAGCTGTTGTGGATCTGGACGTGATTGATGGTGGTGCCCGAGCCGACGCCGCCCAGGGTCAGGCCCTGCAGCTCATTGTTGTTGCCGACGATGAAGCCCGAGAACTTGATCTGCATATAGGTGATGGTGCCCGAGTTGTCGGCCGGGGTGTTCCCGCCGTACAGGGCGCTGGTGCCTTCGACGGTGCCGGTGCAGGTGACCGGAGCGGTCAGGACGCAGCTCGACTGCGGCGCGCGGCCGGCCAAGATCAGGCCGCCCCACTGACCCTGCGAGTCGAGCGTGGTCTGTCCGTTCACATTGGCCAGGCTGGTCATGACGATCGGGCTGGTGGCCGTGCCCTGGGCGAAGATCTGCGAGCCGCGGTTGACCAGCAGATAGTCGGCGCCGCCCGCGGCGAAGATGCGGACACCGGCCTGGATGGTCAGAATGCCTTGCGAGCCGGCGGGAGCCGCGGCCGGGTCGATCCCGCCGTCGGTGCCGACCTGGGTGCGGCCGCTGATCGAATAGATGGTGCCGGCGCGCAGCGGCACGGTCAGTGCGCCGATGATGGTGGCCGGCAGCTGGCAAGCGCGCAGCGTGCCGTTGGCCACGACGCCGACGTCGGCGAAGCCGGTCGGGCAACCCGTCGCAGGCTGGCCGGGCAGCGGATCCGTACCGCCGCCGCCGCCGCCGGTTCCGGGCGGGAACACGCCTTCACCCGGCGAGGCCACTTCGGCGCCGCCGCCGCCGCAGGAGGCGAGCAACAGGGCGCTGGCGGCGACCGCGAGCATGGACTGGGTTCTGAGGCCGTTCATCGTTTTCCACCGTGTCTGGTCAAGAAGCTCATGACAGGGGATCCGGCGCATACGCCCCGGTTTTGCGATCGTTCGCCCCTCCTGCCCGGGGCTGTCGTTAACGGCAGGATGTGACAAGGCGCGCGCCGCTTCGTGACGGTTCCCTCGCCCTTGTGTGAAGTTGTCTTCGCTATTTGATGAAAGACGATCCCGATACGGTGCAATCGTCACATCAACGTCGGGTTCGCCGCTGCGGTTAGACCAAAGTCGCTCTCTCCAAGCCTGCGGCGTGCTGACACAGTCTCCGGGACGTTCGCCCATGGCGACGCAAACACAGCCGAAAACGGCGAGCTTGGGAGGCTACATCTTATGACAGACAGCACCATGGGTGCGCCGGCGAACGCCGATCCGAACCACAAGGTCGACAAGAACGACCGGCTCGTGATCCTGGCCTCGTCCGTCGGCACCGTGATCGAGTGGTACGACTTCTATCTGTACGGCTCCCTGGCCGCGATCATCACGACCCAGTTCTTCTCGGGCGTGAACGAGACGACCGGCTATATCTTCGCCCTGATGGCCTTCGCGGCCGGGTTTGCGGTGCGGCCGTTCGGCGCCATCGTCTTCGGGCGGCTGGGCGACCTCTGGGGACGCAAGAACACCTTCCTGGTGACCATGCTGCTGATGGGTCTGTCGACCTTCGTCGTCGGTCTGCTGCCCAACTACGCCGCCATCGGCATCGCGGCGCCGATCATCCTGGTGCTGATGCGCCTGATCCAGGGTCTGGCCCTGGGCGGCGAGTACGGCGGCGCGGCGACCTATGTGGCCGAACACGCGCCCCCGGGGAAGCGCGGCTTCTATACCTCCTTCATCCAGATCACCGCCACGGCCGGCCTGATGATCTCGCTGGTCGTCATTCTGGGCGTCCGCTTCGCCGTGGGCGAGGAAGCCTTCCTCGACTGGGGCTGGCGCATCCCGTTCCTGGTGTCGATCCTGATGCTGGGCGTCTCGTTGCTGATCCGCCTGAAGCTGGCCGAAAGCCCGGCCTTCCAGAAGATGAAGGCCGAGGGCAAGGGCTCCACCACCCCGCTGAAGGACTCCTTCGGCAAATGGCCCAACCTCAAGCTGGTGCTGATCGCCCTGATGGGCCTCGCCGCCGGCCAGGCCGTGGTCTGGTACACCGGCCAGTTCTACGCCCTGTTCTTCCTCGAGCGGGTGCTGAAGGTCGACGGTCCGCTGGCCAACATCATGATGGCCGCCGCCCTGCTGCTGGCCACGCCCTTCTTCGTCTTCTGGGGCTGGCTGTCGGACAAGATCGGCCGCAAGCCCATCATCCTCGGCGGCTGTCTGATCGCGGCCCTGACCTATTTCCCGCTGTTCCACGCCCTGACCGGCGCGGCCAACCCGCAACTGGCGGCGGCCAACGCCTCCTCGCCCGTCGCCGTCTACGCCGACCCGGCCGACTGCTCGTTCCAGTTCGACCCGATCGGCAAGACGACCTTCTCCAAATCCTGCGATCTGGCGAAGTCCTACCTGGCCAAGGCCGGCGTCACCTATGAGAACGTCGCCGCCCCCGCCGGCACGGTCGCCGAAGTCCGCATCGGCTCCACCGTGGTCCCCAGCTTCCGTGGCGAGGCCATGCCCGCCGCCGAGTTCAAGGACGCCAAAAAAACCTGGGAAACCGGTCTCGCCGGCTCGCTGAAGACCGCCGGTTATCCGGCCAAGGCGGACAGCGCGCTCCTCAACAAGCCGCTGACCATCGCGATCCTGTTCATCCTCGTCTTCTATGTGACGATGGTCTACGGGCCCATCGCGGCGGCCCTGGTGGAGATGTTCCCCACGAACATCCGCTACACCTCGATGTCCCTGCCCTATCACATCGGCAACGGCTGGTTCGGCGGCTTCCTGCCGACCACGGCCTTCGCCATGGTCGCGGCCACGGGCAACATCTACTACGGCCTCTGGTATCCGATCCTGATCGCGGTGATCACCGCCGTCGTCGGCTTCCTGCTGGTCAAGGAAGGCAAGGACGTGGACATCCACGCCTGACCTGAAACGGACGCTCCTCCCCGAGCCAGGGCGGGTCGATCTTCGGATCGGCCCGCCTTTTTCTTGCGAGACCCGTCACGAGCCCGTCTAGATGACCGCGATGTTCGCCCTGCTGATCCTCACGCTGGTGGCCGCCTATATGGCCGTGCTGTTCGGCGTCGCCTGGCGCAGCGAACGGCTGGGCCCGCGCAAACCCGGCCGGCGGTTCGGACCCTGGGCCTATGCGCTCAGCCTGGCCATCTACTGCACCTCATGGACCTACTACGGGGCGGTCGGCACGGCGGCCCGTGACGGGTGGGAATACCTGCCCATCTATCTGGGTCCGATCCTCGGCATCGTCGTGCTGTTTCCGATCTGGCGGCGGATCGCGGCGGCGGCCAAGCGGGAGAATATCGGCTCGATCGCCGACTTCATCTCGTCCCGCTACGGCAAGAGCCAGTCGCTGGGCGCCCTGGTCGCCTGCGTCGCCATCTTCGGCTCCCTGCCCTATATCGCCCTGCAGCTGAAATCCCTGTCCATGGCCTGGCAACTGGTCACCGCCGGCACAGCCGTCGCAGGGTCGGAGCAACTGACCGTCAGCATCATCGCCGTGGTCCTCGCCGGTTTCACCATCCTGTTCGGCGCCCGTCGCCCCGACCTGACCGAGCACAATCGCGGCCTGATCCAGGCCATCGCCCTGGAGTCGGTCGTCAAGCTGGCGGCCCTCGTCGCCGTGGCCGTCTTCGCCGCCCTGATGCTGTTCGGATCGCCCGATCCGGCCGCCGCGATCTCGGCCCTGGGCGACCTCGCCGCGCCGCCCGAAATCAACGCCCGGTTCATCGCCATCACCCTGCTGGCGACCCTGGCCGTCTTCTGCCTGCCGAGACAATTCCACGTCGGCTTCGTCGAGGCCGTGGAGCCCGCCCACATCCGGCGCGCGCGCTGGGTCTTCCCCGTCTATCTGCTGATCACCTCCGTCGCGGTCCTGCCCCTTCTGGCGGCGGGCGGTTTGTTCGCCGACATCGCCGATCCCGACCTGTTCGTCCTCGCCCTGCCCTTCCAGCAAGGCGCCGATGTGCTGACCGCCGTGGTCTTCGTCGGCGGATTCTCGGCCGCCACCGCCATGGTCATCGTCGAGACCGTCGCCCTGTCGGCCATGGCCTCCAACAGCCTGATCCTGCCGCTGGTGGCGCGGGATCGCTGGCGCGCCCGCGAGGACGCCTCGGACATGGCCGGCGCCATCCTGCAGGTCCGACGCGTCGTCATCTGCGGAATACTGTTCCTGTCCTGGCTCTATTTTCAGGTGATAGACCGGTCCAGCGGACTGGCCTCCATCGGCCTGACCTCGTTCGCCGCCTTGGCCCAGCTGGCCCCCGCCCTGTTCGGCGCCGTCCTCTGGCGCGGCGGGCATGCGCGCGGCGCGATCGCCGGCATTCTGGTCGGGTCCAGCCTTTGGCTGATGCTGCTGGCCCTGCCCCAGATCGGCGCGACGCTCGGCTGGCCGGGGCTGCAGATCTTCGGACTGGAAGACCCGCTTCCATTGGGCGTTTTCCTTAGCCTTGGTGCAAACATCGTCTGCTACATCCTTGTTTCAAAATCAGTTCATCCCCGCCTTATCGACCGTGTTCAGGCTCGCGCCTTCGTCGACCGTCTCAGCCCCGACTGGCGTGAACAGAGCACCGCGCCGTCGGGCGCCTCGGTCGGAGATCTAAAGACACTGGTCTCCCGCTTCGTCGGCGACGCCGGCGCCGAACGTGCTTTCTCGGCCTTCGGGCGAGAGGCGAATCAATCATTGAGAGACAACGACCCCGCCGACGCCGGCCTGGCCCGTGCGGCCGAACGGATGCTGGCCGGCGCGGTCGGCGCCTCGTCCGCCCGACGCGTCATCTCCGCCGCCCTCGCCGGCGGCGGCCGCGCGCCCGAGGACGTGGTGCGGATGCTCGACGAAGCGTCCCAGGCCGTCCAGTTCAACCGGGAACTGCTTCAGGCGACGCTCGACAATATCGATCAGGGCGTCAGCGTGGTCGACGAGGACCTGCGTCTGATCGCCTGGAACGCGCGCTATATCGAACTGTTCGACCTGCCCTCCGGCTTCGTCCACGTGGGTCAGCCCGTCGCCGCCGTCTATCGACTGAACGCCGAGCGCGGCGAGGTCGAGCCGGCGGATATGGAGGTCTGGGTCGATCGCCGCCTGGACGCACTGCGCCGGCGGGCGCCACACGACCACGAACGCGCCCAGCCCGGGGGCCGGATTCTGAAGTCCACCGGCGCACCGATGTCGGGCGGCGGCTATGTCACCTCCTACACCGACATCACCGAACTGCGCCGCGCCGCCCAGGCGTTGGAAGACGCCAATGAACGGCTGGAGGCCCGGGTCGCCGACCGCACCGAGCGGCTGGCCGAGGCCAAACAGGCGGCCGAGGACGCCACGGCCTCAAAGACCCGCTTCCTCGCCGCCGCCAGCCACGACCTGCTGCAGCCGCTGCATGCCGCCCGCCTGTTCATCGCCGCCCTGAAGGACGCGCCCGGCGACGACGCCGGCGCACGCACCCTGGCCGAGAACGCCGACCGCTCGATCGAGAGCGCCCATGGCCTGCTCAAGGCGCTGCTGAACCTGTCGCGTCTCGAGGCCGGCGGCGTTCGCCCGGCCGTCAGCCCCCTGTCGGTCGAACTCCTGTTTGCGGACCTTCGCCGCGAGTTCACGCCCCTGGCCGCCGCCAAGGGGCTGAGGTTGCGCATCGCGCCCTCGCGTCTCTGGGTCTCGTCCGACCGCGACCTGCTGCGGTCGCTGCTGCAGAACCTGATCGGCAATGCGGTCCGCTACACCGACCGGGGCGGCGTCCTGATCGGTGCGCGCCGGACAGGCGCGGCGCTGCGGTTCGAGGTTCACGATACAGGCCGGGGCATCGCCCCGGAGCAGCAGGACGCGATCTTCACCGAGTTCACACGCCTGCCGGGTCAGGGCGGCGACGAGCCCGGCGCGGGCCTTGGCCTCGCCATCGTCCGCAAGGTCGCCAGCCTGCTGGGCCACCCCCTGGCCCTGCGGTCCGAACCCGGGCGCGGCTCGACCTTCGCCGTCAGCGCCCCGCTGGCTGACCCGATCGCTGCGCCGATGGAGATCGCCGCCCCGGCTGACGGTGCGCGCACGCCCCTTGCCGGTCTGCGCGTCCTCTGCGTCGACAACGAGCCGGCCATTCTGGAAGGTCTGGTCGCCCTGCTCCAGCGCTGGGGCATGCAGCCGGCGACGGCGGCCGACGCCGCTTCGGCGCTCCGCCTGCCCGGCCCCTTCGACGCCGCCCTGATCGACCTGCATCTGGGCGACGGCGCCGACGGCCTGTCCGTGGTGACGGCCCTGCGCGAGCGAGGCGTCGACCACGTCGGCCTGATCACCGCCGACCCCGACGAGGAGCTTCCGGCCCGGGCCGCAGCCGCCGGCGCGACCTTGATGTCCAAGCCGGTCAAACCGGCCGCGTTGAAGGCCTTCCTGTCCAGCCGGCCGCGTAACGACTGAGCCCGTCCTTGACCCCGGCGCCAAATCGGTCGCCTGCATGCCGATGGCCACCGAAACCGTTCACATCGTCCAGTCCTATGTCGCCGGTCGGGGCAAGGGGCTGAAGGCAGAGCCGCAGGTCGGCTGCAAGACCGCCGAGGACGCCCGCCGAAAGGCCGAGCGTCTGGCGCCCTTACGCCTCGGCGTCGTCGCCTTCACCGTCTCGGCCGACACCGAAATGGGCGACTATGACGAGGAGCCCGCCATCCTGTTCCGCTCCGGCCAGTTGCCGCCGCCCTTCTCGGACGAATAGGTCGCTAGCCCTCGATCGCCAGCGCCTGGGCCGCGATCACCGCCTGGGTCCGGTTCTGCACCCCCAGCTTGCGGAAGACGCTGGTCAGATGCGCCTTGATCGTCGCCTCGGTCACGCCGAGGTCGAAGGCGATCTGCTTGTTCAGCCGCCCCTGCTGCAGGCCGACGAGGATCTTCAGCTGCGATGGCGTCAGACTGGCGATCCGCGCCTCCATCGGCTCTTCCTCGACCGCATCGGGCGTCGCCGGCGCCCAGACATCCCCGGCCAGAATGGCGCCCAGGGCTTCGACCATCTCCGTCAGGGTCGCCGATTTGGGAATGAAGCCCGCCGCGCCGAACGCCAGCGCCCGGCGAACGGTGACGGCGTCCTCGCTGGCCGAAACCACCGCCACGGGCACGGCCGGGAAATCGCCCCGGACCTCCGCCAGACCGGCGAACCCCTCGCTGTCCGACAGTTTCAGATCCAGCAACAGCAGGTCGACCGGTCCTCGGCCCAGGGCGTCTCGCGCCCCGGCCAGGCTGGGCGTCTCCTCGACCGTCGCGCCCGGAGCGGCGCGGGCGAGGGCCGAACCCAGCGCCGCCCGGAACAGCGGATGGTCGTCGGCGACGACGATGCGATCCATGAGGCGTCTCCCTGAAACTCGTGTCGTCGCGGTCTGGCGCCGGGATCGATGCGCCACTGTGCCACCCCCCGACTTTGGTCGAAAGTAGACCAATGGCTAATGGCTCCGAAGGGGGCCTGTCCCGGAAAGTGTCGCTGGAGGATCGCATCAGACGACCCCGGGAGGACACCATGATCAGACCCACACTGATGGCCGGCTGCGCCGCCGTCGCCCTGCTGGCGCTGCCCGGCATGGCGATGGCCCAGGACACCGCCGCCCTGGAAGCCCGCATCGCCCTGCTGGAAGCCCAGCTGAACGAACTGAAGTCCGAGATCGTCGCCTCGCGCAGCCAGCAGCAGGCCGTGGCCCAGGACGTCATCCGCATCGAACAGCGCGTCGCCGCCGCCCCGCCCGCCCCCACGCCCGTCTCCGCCCCGGCCGACGGCTTCCGCATCGGCAACAACACCCTGAAGTTCGGCGGCTATGTGAAGGCCGACTTCATCGCCTCGAACTATGACGGCGGCGACCCGGCCAACGGCGACCTGCTGCGCGACTTCTACCTGCCGGGCTCGATCCCGGTCGGCGGCGCGGACGAAAGCACCGCGACCGACTTCAACGCCCGCCAGACCCGGTTCTGGCTGACTACCGACGGCCTGCTGGGCGGCCATAAGGTCGGCACCCGTCTGGAGATGGATTTCCAGGTCCTGCCCGGAACCGGCGACCAGCGCACCACCAGCCCGTCCAACCTCGCCCTGCGCCGCGCCTTCGTCACCGTCGACAACTGGCTGTTCGGCCAGGAATGGACCAACTTCCAGAACATCGCCGTCCTGCCCGACACCGCCGACTATATCGGCGCGTCCGAGGGCACGGTCTTCGCCCGTCAGGTTCAGGTCCGCTATACCCGCGGCCCGTTCTCGATCTCGGTCGAGAATCCGGAAACCACCGTCACCCCGTTCCTCGGCGCGACCCGCATCATCGCCGACGACAACAGCCTGCCCGACGTCACCGCCCGCTATGTCCTGACCCGGCCCTGGGGCGAGGCCTCGGTGTCCGGCATCGTCCGTCAGCTGGCCTATGAGACCACCGGCGCGGGGGCCATCGATTCCTCCACCACCGGCTGGGGCCTGTCCGCGGCGGCCAAGATCAAGGTCGGCGAAAAGGACGACCTGCGCGTCATGCTGTCCGGCGGCGAGGGCATCGGCCGCTACGTCGGGCTGAACTTCGCCAACGACGCGGTGCTGGACGCCTCGGGCGATCTGGAGGCCATCGGCCTGATCGCCGGCTTCGCCAGCTACCGTCACGTCTGGTCGCCGCAGTGGCGCTCCAACCTGACGTACTCGGCCCAGAGCGTGGACAACGACCTGTCCCTGATCGGCGTCGCGACCAACAAGTCGGCCCAGAGCCTCCGCGGCAACCTGATCTGGACGCCGCTTCCCGCGCTGGACCTCGGCGCCGAGTTGATGTTCGGTGAGCGCGAGCTGGAATCGGGGGCCTCGGGCGAACTGACCCGCCTGCAGATCTTCGCCAAATACGGTTTCTGAGCCTGAAGGGTACAAGCGTTTGAGCGATCCGGAATTCTATCCCGTCCCCGCCGACCGGGCGGCGCGCGCCCATATGGACGCGCCCGCCTATGAGGCCGCCCGCATCGCCGCGCGCCAGACTCCGGACGCCTTCTGGGCCGAGGCCGCGAAGCGTCTGGACTGGATCACCCCGCCGACGGTGATCAAGGACGTGTCCTTCGCGAAGGACGACTTCCACATCCGCTGGTTCGCCGACGGGGTGCTGAACGTCGCCTGGAACTGCGTCGACCGCCATCTGGCGACGCGCGCCGACCAGACGGCGATCATCTGGGAAGGCGACGACCCCGCCCAGTCCGGACACCTGACCTATGCGGAGTTGCACCGCGAGGTCTGCCGCATGGCCAATGTGCTGAAGGATCTCGGCGTCGTGAAGGGCGACCGGGTGACGATCTATCTGCCGATGATCCCGGCCGCCGCCGTCGCCATGCTGGCCTGCGCCCGCATCGGCGCGGTCCATTCGGTCGTCTTCGGCGGCTTCAGCCCCGACAGCATCGCCGGACGGATCGAGGACTGCGGCTCGAAGATCGTCATCACCGCCGACGAGGGTTTGCGCGCCGGCAAGCGCATCCCGCTGAAGGCCAATGTCGACGAGGCCCTGACCAAGGTGTCCGTCGACAAGGTGCTGGTCATCTCCCACACAAATGCTGACATCCCCATCGTCGAGGGTCGCGACGTCCGCTACGGCGAGGCCAAACAGGCCGTCAGCGACGAGTGCCCTTGTGAGCCGATGAACGCCGAGGATCCGCTGTTCATCCTCTACACCTCGGGCTCGACGGGTAAGCCCAAGGGCGTGCTGCACACCACCGGCGGCTATCTGTTCTGGGCCAGCTGGACCCACGAACTGGTCTTCGACTACCGGCCGGGCGAGGTCTTCTGGTGCACCGCCGACGTCGGCTGGGTCACGGGCCACAGCTATGTCGTCTATGGGGCGCTGGCCAACGCCGCGACGACCCTGATGTTCGAAGGCGTGCCCAACTATCCCGACAACGGCCGCTTCTGGCAGGTCGTGGACAAGCACAAGGTCGAAATCTTCTACACCGCCCCCACCGCCCTGCGCGCGCTGATGCGCGACGGCGACGCGCCGGTGAAGGCCTCGAGCCGCAAGTCCCTGCGCCTGCTCGGCACCGTCGGCGAACCGATCAACCCCGAGGCCTGGCGCTGGTACCACGAGGTCGTCGGCGACGGCCGCCTGCCCATCGTCGACACCTGGTGGCAGACCGAGACCGGCGGCATCCTGGTCTCCCCCCTGCCCGGCGCCACGGCCCTGAAGCCGGGCTCGGCCACCAGGCCCCTGCCCGGCGTCGAGCTGGAACTGGTCGACGCCGAGGGCGCGGTGCTGGACGGCGCGGTCTCAGGCAATCTGGTCATCACCGACAGCTGGCCGGGCCAGATGCGCACCGTCTGGGGCGATCACCAGCGCTTCTTCGACACCTATTTCAGCGCCTATCCGGGCAAGTATTTCACCGGCGACGGCTGCCGCAGGGACGAGGACGGCTACTACTGGATCACCGGTCGCGTAGACGACGTCATCAACGTCTCGGGTCACCGGATGGGCACGGCCGAGGTCGAGAGCGCCCTGGTCCTTCACGACGACGTGGCCGAGGCCGCCGTCGTCGGCTTCCCCCACGACATCAAGGGTCAGGGCATCTACGCCTACGTCACCCTGAACAAGGGGGTCGAACCGACCGACGACCTGAAGAAGGCGTTGGTCGCCCAGGTTCGCCACGAGATCGGCCCGATCGCCGCGCCCGACGCCATCCAGTGGGCGCCCGGCCTGCCCAAGACCCGCTCCGGCAAGATCATGCGCCGCATCCTGCGCAAGATCGCCGAGAACGACGTCTCCTCCCTGGGCGACACCTCGACCCTCGCGGATCCGTCGGTCGTCGACGATCTGGTGAAAAATCGTGCGGGCGCCTGAGGCCGGCCGCAGAACTTGACGGAATCGTAGCGCTTTTCGTCGCAGGTTCGTCGCTTGAAGACCGGTCGGGGCGATCAGATCGCAACGGCGTTCAGCCGGTCAGACGTTGCGGCGACTGCGAATGACGACTGAGGCTCAGGACCCGGCCCTGCAAGACGGCCGACACGGCCTGCCGGGCGACGACCAGTTGTTCGAGAACGCCTTCCGTCACGCGCCCATCGGCATGGCCTTGGTGTCGCTGGAAGGCCTGTTCCTGCGCGTCAACGACGCCTTCTGCGCGATGCTGGGTTACAGCGCTGAAGAGATGCTGGTCTGCGACTTCCAGACCCTGACCCACGCCGACGACCTCGACGCGGACCTGCATCTGCTGGCGGCCCTGACCGAGGGTCGCCTGCCCCACTACCAGATGGAAAAGCGCTACATCCGCAAGGACGCGACCGAGGTCTGGGTCAGGCTGTCGGTCTCCATGGTTTCCGACGCCAGCGGCCGGCCCCTGCACTACATCGCCCAGGTCCAGGACCTGACCGAAAGCCGCCTGGCCGAGGCCGCCCTGCGCGACAGCGAGGCCCGCTACCGGCTGATGTCGGACAACATGACCGACCTGATCGTCGTCACCGACGTGACCGGCACGGCCACCTTCGTCTCGCCCTCGTGCCGTAGCGTTCTCGGCTATGAGCCAGAGGACCTGATCGGCGCCCGGCTGGCCGCCATCATGCACCCGGATGAGGTCGACGACCTGATCGCCAACTTCCGCCGTTTCTGCGCCGACGGGACCATGGGTCGCCTGCGTTGGCGCGTCCGACACAAGACGGAAGACCGCTGGGTCTGGCTGGAGTCGAATCCGTCGCGTCTGGCCGAAAAGCCCCTGCCGGGCCGGGGCTATGTCTTCGACACCCTGCGCGACGTCACCGCCCAGATCGCCCAGGAAGAGGCTCTCGCTGCGGCCACCGTCGCCGCCGAGGCCGCCACCCGCGCCAAGTCCGAATTCCTGGCCAATATGAGCCATGAGATCCGCACGCCCCTGACGGCGGTGATCGGCTTCACCGACCTGCTGCACGCCCGCGCCGATCTCGACGCCGGGGCGCGGGGACAGGTCGAGCGGGTCCATTCCGCCGGCAAGGCCTTGCTGTCGATCGTCAACGACATCCTCGACTTCTCAAAACTTGAAGCCGGCCGTTACGAACTGGCGGCCCAGTCCGTGTCGCCGGTCGAGGTCGCACGCGACGCCCTGCTGATGTTCACTCCGCCCGCCGACGCCAAGGGTCTGGTGCTGGACTTCGTCGAGGAGGGCGATCTGCCCGCCTTCGTAAGCCTCGATCCGATCCGGCTGCGTCAGATCCTGCTCAACCTCATCGGCAATGCCATCAAGTTCACCGCCACGGGCGGCGTCACCCTGACCGTGGGATACGATGCACCGGAGCAGAAACTGCGCATCGCCGTCCGCGACACCGGCGTCGGCCTGACCCCGGTCCAGCAGGCCGCCCTGTTCGAGCGCTTCTCCCAGGTCGGCAACCCCTCCGCCGCCCATGGAGGCACCGGCCTGGGTCTGGCCATCTGCCGGGGTCTGGCCGAGGCCATGGGCGGCGCCATCGGCGTACGCTCGGAGGCTGGACGGGGATCCACCTTCCTGTTCGACATCGACGCGCCAGAGGTCGCGGCGCCCGAAGCCGCCGTCAACGACGACACGATCGACCTCGACGCCCTGCGGGTCCTCGTCGTCGACGACAACCCGTCGAACCGCGAGCTGGTGCGCATCATGCTGGAAGGCGCCGGCATCGAGGTCACCGACGCGGTCGACGGACAGGACGGCGTGGACCGGGCCGCCGCCGAACGCTTCGACATCATCCTGATGGACATGCGCATGCCCCGGATGACGGGCGATCAGGCCCTGCGCGTCATCCGCGGCTCGGACGGCCCCAACCGCCTGACTCCCGTGCTCGCCTTTTCGGCCGAGGCCGACGTCGCCCGCTGGGATGCCGAACGGTTCCCCTTCGACGGCTTCGTGCGCAAGCCTCTGGTCGTCACCGAGCTGATGCACGCCCTGGCCGACGCTCTGGACGCGGCGAACGCGCCGGTCAGCGAAGCCGCCGCCTGAATCAAGGCGACTATTCGTTTTGTCACCGCTCATCCCGGCGAATGCCGGGATCCAGATCCGGACACCCTGCTCCGGCATGAGCGCCGTGCGTCATTGCGTCGATGGAGTTCTTGATCTGGATCCCGGCATTCGCCGGGATGAGCGGTGATTTATGCTGCGGCTGAGCATCCGCCACGCCTCGCCCCGAACGAACATCATGGCCGGGAGCGAAGTCAGCGAGGCCGCCGCCTGACGGTTTGGACTTGCGTGCGCGGACCGCTTCGGCTCCGTTCCGGCCATGAGGTTCAACCCGATCTTCGACGCCATGCCGACGACCATCTTCGAGGAGATGTCCGGTCTGGCGCGCACCCACGACGCCATCAACCTGGGTCAGGGCTTTCCCGACGCGCCCGGCCCGGAATCCCTGCGGCAGGCGGCGGCCGACGCCCTGATGCACGGCTCGAACCAGTATGCGCCGTCGCGCGGCCTGCCCGAACTGCGCGCCGCCGTGGCCGAACATTACGGGCGACTGCAGGGCACGCCGCTGACCGAGGCGGACGTCGTCATCACCTCCGGCGCGACCGAGGCCCTGGCCGCCTCCGTCCTCGCCATGCTGAACCCCGGCGACGAGGTCATCATCCTCGAGCCCGCCTATGACGCCTATCGCCCCCTGATCGAGCGCGCCGGGGGCGTGGTGAAGGCGGTCGGCCTGACCCCGCCGCTGTGGCGTCTGACCGAGGACCTGCTGGAGGCCGCTGTCGGGCCTCGCACACGGGCCGTCATGTTCAACAATCCGCTGAACCCCGCGGGCCGCGCCTTCGACGCCGAAGAGGTCGCGGCCCTCGCCCGCGTCTGCGTCCGGCATGACCTGATCGCCATCAGCGACGAGGTCTGGGAGCACGTCATCTTCGACGGCCGCGCCCACCAGTCACTCTTGGCCCAGGCCGGCATGGCGGACCGCACGATCAAGATCGGTTCGGCCGGCAAGATGTTCGGCATGACCGGCTGGAAGATCGGCTTCGCCTGCGGCGCGCCCGCCCTGATCGAACCGGTCGCCAAGGCGCACCAGTTCCTGACCTTCGCCACCCCGCCCAATCTCCAGTCGGCGGTGGCCCAGGGGCTCGCCTGGCCTGAGGACGCCTTCATCGAGATGCGGCAGGGCTACCAACGCTCGCGCGACCGCCTCGCTGCCGGACTGGAGGCCCAGGGCTATGTCGTGACCCCGGGCGAGGGCACCTACTTCCTCTGCATCGACCTGACGGCCTCGGGCATCGCCCTGCCCGACCATGACTTCTGCCACCGGATCGTCCGCGAGTTCGGCGTCGCCGCCATCCCCCTCTCGGCCTTCTTCGCCAACGCCGACCAGACCGGCCTCGTCCGCCTCTGCTTCGCCAAGGCCGACGCCGTTCTGGACGAGGCGATCCGCCGACTGGGCAAGGCGCGGCGGGTGATGGTCGCCTCCTAAATTTTTGCCGCTCATCCCGGCGAATGCCGGGATCCAGATCCAGACACCCTTCCCGGCTTGAGCCGGCTCGTCACCGCAGCCATCGAGTCCGTCATCTGGATCCCGGCATTCGCCGGGATGAGCGGTGAGATCAGCGGCTCAAAACAGGCAGCACGAACATCCGCCCCATCGACGTCTCCGCCCCCCGACCGATGGCCGCGATCGCCTCGATCATCCGCCCCTCACGTCCCAGCTGCACATCCGCCAGCGCCACGATCAGCGGATTGGGCGTCGCGAACGGCGCAGACGCTCTCAGCCTCTGCGCCGCATCGTCCTCGCGTCCCTCGCCCTCCAGCGCACAGGCCACGACATAGGCCGCCGCCGTCGAACGGCTGACCCCGGCCCAGCACTGGATCAACAACGGCGCCGTTCCCTGCTCCGCCCATTCTCCCGCGAACGACAGCAGCAGCGCCACGTCCGACGCCGTCGGGGGCGACAGACCCGGGCGCGCTTCGGCGATGTCGTGAAAGGTCAGTTTCAGCCACGCCGTCGAGTCGGCGACCGTCGCGGTCTCCGCCCCCGGAGACGCCAGGCTGACGACATGCGACGGCCGCCACCGGGCGACAGCCTCATCCACCTCGTGAAGCGGCGAGACGACGATCCGCATCAGGCGATCACGGCGACGAAGCCCGCCAGAAACGCCGCCTCGAACACCTGCTCCGTCGCCCCCAGGGTGTCGCCGACCCAGCCGCCGATCAGCCGCTTCGCCAGCAGGGCCATACCCGTCGCCGCCACGACCGCCAGCGCCAGCCCCGACATCGCCGCCCAAGGAGCCATCACAAGCACAGGGATCAGCGCCAGCCCCCCGAAAGCCAGCGCAACCGCCGCCTCCCCTGCCGTCACTCCGTCCGCCACCGGCTTGACCTTGGCCCACGCCCGGTCGCCGGCATAGGACGACATCCGCATCGCCAGCACCGCCGCCGCCCGTCCCCCGCCGTGCGCCGCGACCAGCCCCGCCGCCGCCAGACCGACCGGCGCCTCGCCCAGCGCCGCGACCTTGACCGCCAGCACCAGCCCGAGAGCCAGCGCCCCGAAGGTCCCGATCCGGCTGTCCTTCATGATCTCCAGCCGCCGCGCCGGCGTCTGCCCTCCGCCCAGCCCGTCCGCCGTGTCCGCCAGCCCGTCCTCGTGGAACGCCCCGGTCAGCAGCACGCCCGCCCCCACCGCCAGCAGCGCCGGCAGCAAACCGCCCCACGCCAGCGACGCGCCCGTCAGAACCGCCGCGCTGATGGCCCCGATCAAGGCCCCCACCAGCGGAAAATACCGCGCCGACCGCGCCGTCCAGTCCGGCTGATATCCCTTCAGCACAGGCGTCGGCACGCGCGTCAGGAACTGCACGGCCGTCAGGAACAGGGCCAGCTGGCGCGGCATCTCAGAGCCTGCCCGCCAGCACGTCGTCCAGACTGGCGACCTCGTTCAACAAAGCAGTCGCCGCCCTCAGCAGGGGGGCGGCCAGCAGGGCGCCGGTCCCTTCGCCCAGCCTCAGCCCCAGATCCAGCAGCGGCTCGGCCCCCATCGCCTCCAGCATCCGCCGGTGCCCCGCCTCGGCCGACCGGTGGGCGAAGATGCAGACCTCGCGCACCGACGGATCCAGCCGGATCGCGACCAGGGCCGCGGCCGTGACGATGAAGCCGTCGATCAGCACGGGCGTCCGCCGCTCCGCCGCGCCCCTGATCGCCCCGGCCATCATGGCGATCTCGAACCCGCCGAACTGGCGCAGGACCTCCAGCGGCTCCACCGCATCCGACCGCGCCGCCGCCATGGTCAGGGCCGCCGTCTTGACCGCCAGCCCCGCCGCGTCATGCCCCGCGCCCACGCCGATGCAGTCCGTCAACAGCGCGGGCGCCAGCCGGTGCATCAGCAGGGCCGCCGAGGCGCTGTTGCCGATCCCCATCTCGCCCAGCGCCAGCACGTCCGCGCCACGGTCGATCGCCGCACGCGCCTGCTCCGCCCCACGCGCCAGAGCCAGTTCCGCCTTCTCCAGCGTCATCGCCGGCTCGCGCGCCGCATTGCGGGTCCCGCGCCGCACCTTCGCGTCCGCCAGCAGCGGATGCGCGGCCAGATCGGCGTCCACCCCGGCGTCGACGATCGTGACCTCGGCCCCGACCGCCCGGGCGAAGGCGTTGGCGGTGGCCCGGCCGGCCAGCAGGGTCGCGACCATCGCCTGGGTCACCGACGCCGGATAGCGCGACACACCCTCCTGCGTCAGGCCGTGATCCCCGGCGAAGACCAACAGGGCGATCCGGTCGGCGCGCGGGTCGGGCCGCTGCTGGATCAGGGCCAGCCGCACGGCCAGATCCTCGATCCGCCCCAGCGACCCCGGCGGGCGCGCCTGGGCGTCCAGCCTCGCCCGCAACGCCGCTTCGCTGACCGTCATGCCGCCCCCTTCAACCCGGCCAGGGCGGCCAGGGCCTCGATGTCCAGACAGCGTTCCAGCGCCGCCGCGATCTCGTCCAGCGCCGCATCGACCGCGGTCTCGTGATCGGCCCCCGTCGACGCCGCCCCCAGCGGGGCCAGCAGGGCCGCCCGCGCCTCGCCGTCGTCGAACAGCCGGTGCACATAGCAGCCCGCGATCCGGCCGTCGGCCGACACCGCCCCCTCGCCATTACCGTCGTCGCGCAGCAGCAGCGGATGCGCCAGATCCGGTCCCTGCGTGCGCCCGACATGCATCTCGAAGCCTCGATACCGCGCCGTCCCGGACGCCAGCCGCCCGCCGCACGGCCTCAGGATTTTGTCCCCGCCCAGCACCGTCTCGACGTCCAGCAACCCCAGCCCCGTCGCCGATCCCGGCGGCCCCTCAATCCCGTCGGGATCGGCCACCGTCCGCCCCAGCATCTGGAACCCGCCGCAGACGCCCAACACCCGCCCGCCGCGTCGCACGTGGCCGGCCAGATCGATGTCCCACCCCTGCGCCCGTACGAAGGCCAGATCGGCCAGGGTCGCCTTGCTCCCCGGCAGGATGACCAGATCCGCATCGCCCGGCAGAGGCCGCCCCGGCGGGATGAAGACCAGATCCACCGCCGGCTCGGCCGACAGCGGATCGAAGTCGTCGAAGTTTGCGATATGGGCGAACATCGGCACTGCGATCTTGACCCGGCGATCCTCGCCCGGCCGCGCCCGTTCCAGCACCACCGCATCCTCGGCCGGCAGCCGCCGCGCCGCCGCCAGCCACGGGACCAGCCCCATGTCCGGCCAGCCCGTGCGCCGCACGATCTCGCTGCGCCCGTCATCGAACAGGGCCGGATCGCCCCGGAACTTGTTGATGATGAAGCCCCGGATCATCCCGCGATCCGCCTCGTCCAGCACCAGATGCGCCCCGGCCAGGGCGGCGATGACATGGCCCCGGTCGATATCCCCGACCAGCACCACCGGCACATCGGCGGCCAGGGCGAAGCCCATGTTGGCGATGTCGCCGCGCCGCAGATTGACCTCGGCCGGACTGCCCGCCCCCTCGACGATCACCAGATCCGCCTCGCCCTCCAGCCGCCGGAAACTGTCCAGCACGACGTCCAGAAGGGCCGCCTTGCGATCCTGATAGGCCATGGCCTGATAGCTGGTCTCGACCTGTCCGCGCACCACCAGCTGGGCCCCGACATCGCTCTGGGGCTTCAGCAGGACCGGGTTCATGTCGACGGTCGCCGGCGTGCGACAGGCGAGGGCCTGCAGCGCCTGCGCCCGGCCGATCTCGCCGTGGCGTCCATCCGCGTCTGGCGCGGTGACCGCGGCGTTGTTGCTCATGTTCTGCGGTTTGAAGGGCCGCACGGTCAGGCCCCGGTTGGCGAAGACCCGGCACAGTGCGGCGACCAGCACCGACTTGCCGACGTCCGACCCGCACCCCTGGATCATTAGCGCCGCCATACGTGCCCTCCTACAGCGATCGCCGCCCATAGCAGACCGCACGCCCGGACATAGATCCCCAGCGCCCGACGCAGGTCGGCCGCCGTCGGCGCCGGCCCGTCGCCGAATGTCGGCCTATCGGTCGGAACGCCGTCATAGGCGACCGCCCCGCCCAGCCTGACGCCCAGCGCCCCCGCCATCGCCGCCTCGGGCCAGCCGGCGTTGGGCGAGGCGTGATGGCGCGCGTCCCGCAGCATGACCTTCCATCCGCCGCCGCCCGCCGCCGCGATCAGCGCCCCGGCCAGTCGCGCGGGCGCCAGGTTCATCAGGTCGTCTGTCCGCGCCGCCGCCCAGCCGAAATCCTTCCAGCGCGGCTCCCGATGTCCGATCAGACTGTCCGCCGTGTTCACCGCCTTGTAGGCGAACAGCCCGCCGACGCCGCCGACCGTCAGCCACAGCGCCGGCGCCACGATCCCGTCGTTGAAACTCTCGGCCAGGCTCTCGATCGCCGCCGCCGCGACGCCGGACGCATCCAGCGTCCCCGTGTCCCGCCCGACGATCATCCCCACCGCCGTTCGAGCGCCCGGCAGGTCGTCGGCCTCCAGCGCCTTCAGCACCGCCGCGACATGATCATACAGGCTGCGCTGGGCCAGACCGAGGGTGGCCGCCGCCACTGGCAAGGGTCCCGGCAGACGCGACGCCGCAAGGCCCGCCAGCGCGGCAAGACCCGCCGCCGCCCCGACCGTCGCGACGCCTGCGATCCGCCGTGCGCCCGCCGACCGCTCCGGCCGGTTCAGCCGCCGCTCGCAGCCGTCGATGAAGCCGCCCAGCAGGGTCACCGGATGCGGCGCCCGGCGATGCAGGCGCTGCGGATAGCCGACGGCCGCCTCGACCGCGAGCGTGGCCAACGCCAGTCGGGCGTGGCCCCTACGCACGCCTGACCACGTCGATCAGCGGCCCGCCCGGCCCCTGCGTCAGGGTCGCCTCGACGCCGTAGGCGCGCCGCAGGACCTCGGGCGACAGGGCCGAAGCCGGCGGATCATCCGCCAGCACCCCGCCCTCGGCCAGGACGATCACCCGGTCCGACATGCGCAGCGCCATCGACAGGTCGTGCAGGGTCAAGACGACCCCCACGCCCCGATCGGCCAGACTGCGGAACAGGTCCGCCGCGTCCAGCTGGTGCGCCGGATCCAGCCCGGTCAGCGGTTCGTCGGCCAGCAGCCACTCCGGCTCTCCGGCCAGGGCCCGCGCGATCAGCACCCGCGCACGCTCGCCCCCCGACAAGGTGTCGACGATCCGGTGCTCGAACGCCTCGACATTGGCCGCCTTCATGGCCCGGTCGACCGCGCCCCGATCGGCCTCGGTCTGGCCCCGCGCGCCTACGAACGGGGTCCGACCCAGTTCGATCAGCGTGCGCGCCTCGACCGCCCAGGCGATCTCGGGCGTCTGCGGCAGAAAGGCCAGACGCCGGGCCCGGTCGCGCGGCTTCATGCCCGACAGGACGGCGTCGTCCAGCATGGCCGACCCCGCCGACGGCTCGCGCAGGCCGGCCAGACAGGACAGCAGGGTCGACTTGCCCGCGCCGTTCGGGCCGACGATGGCGGTGACCTTGCCGACGTCGATCATCAGCGACACGTCGCTCAGGATCGCCTTGGACCCGATCGTGACCCCCAGGCCGGAGCAGGACAGCAGGCTCATGCGATCTTCCTCCGCAAACGCAGCAACAGCACAAGGAAGAAGGGCGCCCCGAGCGCCGCCATGGCCACGCCCAGCTTGACCTCTCCCGCCGCCGGCGTCATCCGCACCAGCACGTCCCCGGCCAGCACGATCACCGCGCCGCCCAGGGTGCTGGGGATGAGCAGCGCCCCCGGCCTCGCCCCGACCAGCGGCCGCAACAGATGCGGCGTCACCAGTCCGACGAAGCCGATCACCCCGGTCACCGCGACGCTGGCTCCGGCCGCCAGACCGACGCCGACGGCGATGCTCCAGCGGGTCACGGGCATGGACACGCCGAGCGACCGTGCGCCCGTCTCGCCCAGCGTCAGGGCGTCCAGCGCCCGGCCGGTCGTCAGCAGCAGGCCGCACCCGGCGAGGATGAAGGGCAGCGCCATCTTCACCTCCTCGAAGCTGCGGTCGGCCAGCGACCCCATCAGCCAGTCTACGATCTCGTTCACCGCCCAGGGGTTGGGCGCCAGCGACAGGGCCAGCGACACGCCTGCGCTGGACAGGATGTTCAGGATCGCCCCCGCCAGCACGAAGGTCACCAGACTGGACGCCGTGCCGGACAACAGCATCAGCAGCCCCACCCCGATCAGCGCTCCGCTGATCGCCGCCACCGGCAGGGCCCAGGGCGCTACGGCGGTCACGCCGTAGTAGAGGGTCAGCACCGCCCCCAGCGCCGCCATGGCCGAGACGCCCAGCACGCCGGGATCCGCCAGCGGATTGCGCGTATAGCCCTGCAGCACCGCGCCCGAGAGACCCAGCGCCGCCCCCACGACGATGCCGAGAATGGTGCGTGGCAGGCGCAGCTCGAACACGATGGCCCAGCGCGGATCGATGTCCGGCTGTGTCCAGGCGCTGAACGGCACCCAGACCTTGCCCGCAATCAGGCTCAGCCCCGACAGCAGCAACAACAGGACGATCAGCCCCGCGTACAGAACGGGCCGGCTTACGGGTTTCATGCTCGGTCTCTCAATGCGCTCTCACGCGCCCGCGACAAAGCCGCGGCGGTCTGGATCAGGACCGGTCCGCCGCAGAACAGCAGCCGCTCCGGAAAGGTCGCCCGCTGCATATGGCCGGCGACATGGCTCAGGGCCGGATGGGTCATGACCCGCAAGGCCCAGTTCGGGGCCCCGGGCCAGGCCTCCCCCGCCAGAAGCAGGTCGGGCGGATCGGCGATGATCCGCTCGAGCGGCACGCGTCTGGAGCTTTTCAGACCATAGCGTGAGGCCGCGTTCTCGAGCCCCATCCGGCGCATCATCTCGTCCATCAAGGTGCCGGGGCCCGAGGCGAAACCACCGGGCATGAACACGAGCGCCGACAGCGGCGGCGTCCCCGGCGGGGGCGCGGCTTCGGCCAGAGCCTTCTCGATCTGCTGGATCAATCTCTCTCCCCGCTCCGGATGGCCGACGGCGGCGGCGACCTCGCGGACCTGTTCGAGGCTCTCGGCGACGGTTTCGGGCACGCCGAACAGCGCAGTGCGGATGTTGAGCCGGTCCAGCGCATTGCGGGTCGCCAGCGAGGAATGTCTGCCCGTCATCACCAGATCAGGCTGAAGCGCCAGAACCTCCTCGGCGGTCTCGTAGGTGAACGGCAATGTTCTGGCGAGCGGCGCGAAGGTCGAGCCATAGGCGTCGCGCGCATAGTGGCTCAGCGCCGCGATCTGCGCCCGATCGGCGACGTGGATCAGGATGACGTCGAGACAGGGATTCAGCGATACGATCCGCTGCGGGCGGCCCGTCGAACCGGGCGCTGACGGCGCCGGCGCGGCGCTGCACCCGGCCGTCATGGCCAGCCCGCCGGCCATCAGCATCCGCCGGTCCAGAACCCTGGAGGGCGGGCCGCTCAAAAGTCGATCCCCCGCTGGGCCTTCACGCCCTGCTCGAACGGATGCTTCACCAGCATCATCTCGGTGACCAGATCGGCGACGGCCAGCAGCTCCGGCTTCGCATTCCGGCCGGTGACGCAGACATGCTTCCCCTCGGGCCGCGCGACCAGTCCGGCGACCACCTCGTCGATATCCAGATAGTCGTAGCGCAGGGCGATGTTCAGCTCGTCCAGCAACACCAGGTTCAGCGTCGGATCGGCGATCATCTCCAGCGAGGTCGCCCAGGCCGCCCTGGCCGCCGCGATGTCCCGCGACCGGTCCTGGGTGTCCCAGGTGAAGCCCTCGCCCATGACCTCGTAACGGACCTGATCCGGGAATTTGCGGAAGAACTGGCGCTCGCCGGTGATCCATTTGCCCTTGATGTACTGGACGATGCCGACCTTCTGGCCCCAGCCCAGAGCCCGGGCGACCATGCCGAACCCGGCCGTCGACTTGCCCTTGCCGTCGCCGGTGTTGACGATCAGCAGCCCGCGCTCTTCGGTCTTGGACCGCATCAGTTCGCGGCGCTCGGCCTGCAGCGCCTGCATGGCCTCGGTGTGGGCGGCGTCCTGATCGGTCATCGGCGAAACTCCAGAGCGGCTTGCAGACGGGACCAGCCGGCGCGGTGCGGCAGGCCGAAACGGATCAGCGACGGGTCGTGGTCGAAGGTTCGCACCAGAACCCCCTGCTCCGCCAGCGACTCGGCGCGCGCCGCGGCGTCCCCGGCTGCGACGAGACGGAAAAGCGACGTGCCCCCCACGATCCGGAAGCCGGCGGCGATCAACAGCGCGTCCAGCCGCATCGCCTCGCCCTCCAGCCGCTTTCGGGTCCGCTCGGCCCAGCCCGCATCGGCATAGGCCGCGCGGCCCAGGGCGATGGCGTCCGCCCCGACCGGCCAGTCCCCGACCCGGCGGCGGACCCGGTCGGCCAGTCCGGGATCGGCGACGACGAAGCCCAGCCGGACGCCCGGCAGGCCATGAAACTTTCCGAACGACCGCAGCACGATCGTCCGCTCCGACGCCAGCGGCGCCGCGCTGAACCCCGGCGCGACCTCGCCGAAGGACTCGTCGACCACCAGCCACCGGTCCCTCGCAGCGGCGATCAGATCTTCGGGCGGGCTCAGGGCGCCGTCGGGATTGTTCGGATTGACCACCACCAGCACGCCCGCATCGGCCTGTGCCAGCGTCGCCCGCTCCACAGCGACGACCTCCACCCCCGCCAGCCGCCAGGCGTTGGCGTGGCTGCCATAGGTCGGCGAGGCGATCGCTGCGTGTCGGACATTCAGCAGCGAAGGCAACAGCCTCAGCCCCGCCTCGGCGCCGGCGACCGCGGCGACCCGTTCGGGATCGACCCCGAACGCCGCCGCCGCTGTGGCTTCCAGCGCCGCCGTCTCCTCGGGATCCGGCAGGCGGGTCAGGCTGTCGAACGACGCCCGGCCCTTTCGCCAGCCATGCGGATTGATCCCCGTCGACAGGTCGAGCCAGGGTCGCGGCGCGGACGGCCAGGCCGCCTGCGCCGCGATCAGTCGTCCGCCGTGAGGAACAGACGCCCTGGTCATGACCGGTCCCTAGAACCGCGCCCGGACGCCGACGAAGGTGCCGCGACCCGCCGAACCGTAGTTGCGCGTGGTCTGATAGGTCTCGTCATCGACATTCTCGACCCGGCCGTAGACTTCCAGGTTGTCGTCGATCGGATACGAAACCCGCAGGTCCACCAGGGTGTAGCCCTTCAGCGTAAAGGCGTTCGACGCGCTGTCGAAGCTGTCGCCGGCATACCGGACCGCCACGCCCGTGGTCAGGCCGAACGGCCAGACATAGGACGCCGACAGGTTCGCCGTCTCTTCCGGGCGCCGCGCCAGATCGCGCCCGAAGTTGGCGCCGGGCGTCTCGTTTTCCGTGTCCGTGAAGGTGTAGTTGGCCGAGACCGAGAACGCCCCCAGCCACGCCGCCGCCGCCAGCTCCACCCCGTCGGCCGAGGTCCGGGCCGTGTTGTTGTAGTAGCCGAAGCGGGGCGCGCCATCGACCGTGCACAATGGATCGGTGCTGGGGCTGCCGCACGAGACATAGTCGATCTGGTTCGTCGTCTCCCGGTTGAAGTAGGTCGCCGACAGGCTGACCCGACGGTCGAACAGCCATTGCTCGACGCCCGCGTCCCAGCCATCCGCCTCTTCCGGCTGCAAGGCCAGGTTCCCGTACTCGCTGTACAGCTGATACAGGCTCGGCGCCTTGAAGCCTTGGCCGAAGCTGGCGCGCAGGACGGTGTTCCCTCCGTTCAGCGACCACGCCGCCGCCGCCTGCCCCAGGGTCTTGCCGCCGAAGGTGTCGTGCTCGTCGCGACGCACGCCGCCGGTCAGGGTCACGCCGTCGATGACCTCGCCCTGGACCTGCAGATAGACGCCGTCGATGCCGACCTTGTTCGTGGACGGAGTCGGGTCCGGATCGAACGCGGACGGCGAGGCGGTGCTGAATTCGCTGTCCTCGTGCTCGGCGCCGAAGGTGGCGGTCCAGCCTTCGCGGATGTCGAACACGCCCTGGTACTCATAGCGCTCGTTGGTCCCCTCGGCGTCGAAGGTGACCGTCGTAACGGCCTGATCGGGATTGAAGTTGTCGCGCTCGGTCCGGGTGTAGCCATAGCCGATGCGGTTGCTCAGCCGGTCGTCGAACAGGTCGAAATTCAGCCCGGCGTAGCCGACCAGTTCCTTCGTCCGGCCGTAATCCCGCGTATCGGCCAGCGAGTACGGCGGGACCGACAGGAAGCCGTCCATATCGACCGTGCCGTCGGAGTAAACGGCGCGCAGATCGATCGAGACGTTCTCGGTCAGCCTGATGTCGGCGCGACCGCTCAGGCCGGTGTTCTCATAGCCGTCGTCCTCGGTGCCGACGGCGGCGGTGGAAAAGCCATCCGTCTCGAAATGGGAGGCGGCCAGTCGCCAGATCAGCCGCTCTCTGGCCCCGCCGATCCCCCCGCGCAGATACTGCGTGCCGCGCGAACCGGCTTCGGCGTCCAGGGTGGCCGAGAAGGGCGCGGTCGGTTGAGCGGTGACGATGTTGACCACCCCGCCGATGGCCTGGCTGCCCCACAGGGTCGACTGGGCGCCGCGCAGCACCTCGATGCGCGCGATGTCCCCGACCAGCAGGCTGCCGAAGTTGAAGCCGCCGCCCGTCGACGACGGATCGTTCAGCTTGACGCCGTCGATCACGACGACCGTCTGGTCCGACTCCGCGCCGCGGATGCGCAGGGCGGTCGAGGTCCCGATGCCGCCGTTCCGCGACAGGCTGACGCCGGGGGTCTGCACCAGAAGGTCGGCGACCGACACGGCCTGGCTGGCGGTGATGGCTTCCGTCGTCAGGACGGTGACCGACTGGCCCACGCGATCGGCGGCCTGGGCCGAACGGTTGGCGGTGACGATGACGTCGGCCAGTTGCGCGGCGTCCATGTCCGGGTCCGCGACCGGGACGTCGGCCGCGTGTGCGGCGGAGGCGAAAAGAAGCGCGGCCGCGGCGGCGCCCAGATAAAGTTCAGGTCTCATAACGGGTCCAATCCCTTGCTCGACAACGAGCCGGCGCCGCTGACCGGCCGCGATCGGACGCAAGGACGCGCCCCATCGCGACCGCGCAGCGATGCGCAGCCCAACAGACGTCGTCATTCGGGTTAGATCCCGTTCCGCCCGGCACACCACGTCCGCGCGAAGGACGACCACGACGGGCAGGTCTCCTGGCTTGCGGGTCAACGCCGGTGCGCACCGCCTTCCCAGACCCTCCGGCTTTCGCCTTCGGAACCCAGTGGCTAGTGGTGCGCGGGCTCGCCGCTTACAGTTGCGTGGGCAGCCCGGGGTTCACACCCGAGTTCCCTTTTCATCCCCATCACTGGGGAACCTGTCGCGAGCGGGGCTGTAGCCCATCGCCTCGCGTCGCACAATGGAATGAGCCATGACCCTGACGCTGGTCCTCGGCGGCGCCCGCTCGGGCAAGACGGCCTGGGCCCAGACCCGGGCCGAAGACCTTGCGGAGTCCGGCCGCCCCCTGACCATGATCGCCACGGCCCAGGCCTTCGACGACGAGATGGCGGACCGCATCGCCCGCCACCGCGCCGACCGCGACGCCCGTTGGCGCACGGTCGAGGCCCCGCTGGACCTCGCCGCCGCCCTGTCCGCCCTGACGTCCGAGGACGTCGCCGTCGTCGACTGCCTGACCCTGTGGCTCAGCAACCAGATGGCCGCCGAGGCCGATATCGAGGCTGCCTGCGCCGCCCTGACGACCGCCGCCCGCGCCTGTCCGGCCGACCTGATTCTGGTGTCCAACGAGGTCGGTCAGGGCATCGTCCCCGACAACGCCCTCGCCCGCCGATTCCGCGACGACGCCGGCCGCCTGCATCAGCAGTTGGCCCGGGTCGCGGACGAAGCGGTGCTGGTCGTCGCCGGCCTGCCGATGTGGCTCAAGGGCGGTTGAACCCCTCAGACCCCTGTCCCTGACACCGATGTCAGACTAGTCTGGCGGGACGCATCGCGCGCCGCCGGAGAGACGATCATGGCCTTCAATCGACGCACCCTGGTCGGGCTAGCCGCCCTCGCCTCCGCCGCCGCGCCAGCCCTGAAGGCCGCCGCGCAGACAGCGACCCAAGCCCCCGCCGTCGCCCCGCCTGACCCGACCGAAGAGCTGCGCCTCTGGGCCGCCGGCGCGCCGGGCGGAGAGAACGTCACCGTGGTCGCCGCCGTGACCGAGCGCTCGACCGATCCGGCCTATCACGACCGCTTCGCCCAGTTCACCACCGACCCCATCCTGACCGCCGTGCGGCCGGAACAGCCGAACGGCGCGGCCCTGCTGCTGATCCCGGGCGGCGGCTATCGCTGGTCCGTGGTCGACAAGGAGGGGCTGGACTGCGCCCGGGTCTTCGCCGCCGCCGGCGTCACCTGCTACGTCCTGCGATACCGCCTGCCCGGCGACGGCTGGGCGGCCGGCCCCAACGCTCCGCTTCAGGACGCCCAGCGCGCCCTGCGCATGATCCGCGCCCGGGTGGATCAGGACGGCGTCGACCCGAAACGCGTCGGCGTCCTCGGCGCCTCGGCCGGGGGCCATCTGGCGGGTCTGCTCACCGCACGTAAAGATGCGACCTACGACCCGATCGACGAGGTCGACAAACAGTCCCACCGCCCGGACCTGTCCATCCTGCTGTATCCGGTCGCCACCATGACCAGCCCCTTCGTCCACGCCGGCTCCCGCGACCTGCTGCTGGGCGCCAGTCCGTCGGCCGAGACCCTGGCCGCATGGTCGCTGGAACAGATGGACTGGACCGGCGCCCCGCCCACCTTCCTGCTGCACGCCATCGACGACACGTCCGTGCCGGTCGAGAACAGCCTGCAACTGCTGGCCACGATCCGGAAGGCCGGCGTCCCGACCGAGGCTCATCTGTTCCAGGAGGGCGGCCACGGATTCGGCATTCGCCTGATCGAGGGCAAGCCCGCCGCCGTCTGGCCGGACCTGGCCCTGGCCTGGGCCCGCCGTCACGCCTGGGCGCGCTGAAGCCGCTTCAGGTCCCGGGCTGGATATAGGGGACGCGCGAGAAGAAGCTGCGCTCGTCCCCGCGCGGATCGTCCTCCATCCTCGATGTGGCGTCGAACACCATCGTCTGGCGCTGCGGCAACCCGTACGGCGTCCAGTCCGGCAGCCCCGGATGGTTGGGATTTCCCGTCCGCGCCAGGGCGATGAAGGCGTCGCTCATCTGGTCGGCGGCGGCCTGCGCCCCCGGGCCCCGGGTCCGCGACCCTGGCGCCTCGACGTTGTCGAACACCAGCGGGATGTCCGCCGTATGCATCGCCCCGCTGCGACCGTTGTCCAAGGTCGCAGGCACGTTCAGCTGATAGACCCAGGCCGGCGATCCGGACTTCGCCCGCTCCTCGGCCTCGATCACCGCCCCGCGCCATGATCGCCCGGCCGTCGTCGCCCCGATCAGGACCTGATCCGGCGTCCAGTCCGGCCGGATCCGGCGATACTCCGCGATCACCGTCTCGGGCGCGATGTCGATCCGCATCTGGTCCGGCGACAGCCTCGCCGGCAGGGTGTCCCACGTCAGGCCCGCATTGGCCGGGTCATTGCCCATGAAGGCCAGGGTCTCGTCGCGCGTATTGCCGATGATCATCGGCATCCGCGCCGATTGCGGCGCCGTGTCCGGATAGAAGGGGTGTCGGTGAAGGACGACGTCATCCATGACCGGGCCCCAGTACAGGCTGCTCTTGTACAGAACCGGATCGGCCGCCCCGGCCGCCTCCAGCAACCTCTCCGCCGGCAGGGTCCGCACCTCGGCGGCCCTCTCGGGCGTCAGGTCCAGCGCCTTCAGCCAGGCGGTCGCGCGGCTTGTGGCGTTGATCGGGCCGGACGCCGTCACCTGCTGGCCGCTCATGGTCGCGGCGCGGTGGAACAGGCCCTCGGCCGCCGGGGTCGCCATCAGGGTCGCGATCTTGGCCCCGCCGCCCGACTGGCCGAACAGCATGACCCGGTCGGGGTCGCCCCCGAAGGCGGCGATATTGTCCCTCACCCACTTCAGGGCCAGGATCAGGTCCAGATTGCCCGCATTGCCCGAGGACTCCAGCCCTCCCGTCAACCGCACCAGATAGGCGTAGCCGAACAGGTTCAGCCGGTGGTTCAGGGTCACCATCACCACGTCGCCGCGCCGGCTCAGCCGCGTCCCGTCGTAGAGGGGGTTCGACCCCGATCCGTTCGAATAGGCGCCGCCGTGGATATAGACCATCACCGGCCGCCGCTCGCGGTCCAGCCCGGGCGTCCAGACATTGAGGAACAGGCAGTCTTCGGACGGGTTCGCCTCGTCGCTGCGCTGGGGCGAGGCCGCGCCGTATGTCAGGCACTCGACCGGCTCGGTCCACGGCGTCGGCGCGACGGGCGGCTGGAAACGCCGGGGGCCGGTGTCTGCGCCATAGCGCACGCCCTTGAACCACAGGGTCCCGCCGTCGCGGGCGCCGATGACCGGTCCATGGGTGGTGCGGACGACAGGGGCCGCCGTCTGGGCCGCGGCCGCGCGGGGCCAGAGCCCTGTCGCAAGACCGCCCCCGGCCAGCCCTCCCCCGGCCAGTCCCCCAAGCGTCATCTCGCGTCGCGTGATCATCGCTTCATCCCTTGTCGAGATAAGAGAACGGCGCGGACGTTCCCGCCCGCGCCGTGTTTCGTCGTCAGACCTTGGCCGGCGCGTA